>OJBM01000013.1_pt1 | contig 125163 bp, 105 predicted proteins | sample 1591061 | NCBI WGS metagenome assembly OJBM01 (sample SAMN05416872, study PRJEB24817) | seawater metagenome | isolation source: Sea water | place: Canada:Atlantic | collected 2013-11
GTGGTTCAGGTGCAAGAGAACTTGTGCCTCACTCAATTGTAGATAATGGCTTACGTTGGCATTTAAGAGCGTATGATCGCAAATCAAAATCATTCAGAGACTTTGTTTTAACTCGCATTACCAAAGTTACAATTCTCGCACAGACACCATCCCCAGAAGAAGATAAATTAGAAGATCATCAATGGATGCGTATGGTGCCATTACAAATTATTCCACACCCAAATAACGTTAAACATCCAACTGCTATTAAGCTCGATTTCGGGATGGAAAAAGGCATGTTAGAAGTTAACGTGCGTGCAGCAATGGCCGGTTATCTATTAAGGCGTTGGAATGTGGACTGTTCTGAAAGTGCTTCACTTTCAGGCCCAGAATATCAGTTGTATTTAAGCAACATTCAAACATTATATGGTGCAGAAAATCTCGCTATAGCACCAGGTTATCGAGAATAAAAGTAAGAGTTTACATACGGGTTAGGAAAGGCAAAATTAGCACAGTCACTTGCTAAATAATGAGCATATTTTACATGGATAAAGTTATTCAATAGATGGTATCTACTGTTAACTCGCACTACAGATAAGAAATTACGACAATTAAAAGGAATTCATTGGAGGAACAATATGAAACTACTATTTTTAATCATTGCATGCTACGTCATATATAAACTATTCAGTAGTTCAAAACCTAAAGTAAAAGTTCACCCCAAAAAAACAAGGTCTAAAGCAGTGATTACAAAGCAATCGTCTCAAGTTTATTCTTCGCACAAAAGTATTGAAGAAGATGATGATGATTTGGCTACATTCACTATTTCTTATGGGCATGAAGAAGAAAAAAGTAATAATAAAACTCCTGGCAGGTGGATATTTGAAAACGAAACAATAGAAATAAATGGTAAAGTTTTGCCTAAAGGTAATTTCTATTACGGGGGAGTATTTAAAGCTTTAGATACGGATTCTAGTTATTTTAGTAATCAAGAAACTGAAGCATCGTTAGTTGATGATAGTCTTAAGATTGAAGCGGCAAATTATTTATTTACCGATGACAGCTTAGGGTATTGGCCAAAGTACATAACATTATCACCAAAGGCTAGAGGAGCCTATATTGACTGGCTTTTCAGTAGCAGAAGTGATCCCGAAGCCTCAATTGGATATGTTTTTATTTATTTTTACGGCATTGAAAGGCGAATCACCGTAGATGCAGCTAAAAATGAAGTAGATGACGCAGAATATAAAGCTATATTTAATGAAGTATTAAGGTTAAAGAGTGCTTATGGGGAGAATCGTTCCTTCTCAAATTATGCCAGCCGTTTACTGGAATTAATGTGCTTAGTAAGACCACAAACGGTATCTCTACCTCTTGATGACTACTCTTCTACTAATAATTCTTTATTGTTTAGGTTCAATCTAGCCAGTTCTGTTGCTAAAGGTGAGTCAATTTCGCCAGATATAGCCTTAGCTTGGATTCGTTATTACCCAGAATACTCATTAAGAACACCAGCCCGTCGATGTAATGATAAGTTTGCTCAATTGTTTAAAGCAAAGTATGTAGAGAAATACGGTGAAGGCTTTGTAGTTAAACCTAATAAGACAAAGTTAGACATAGAATACTGGCCTGCCAGTAATACCATTAGAGGCGTCAAAATAGATCAAGATGAACTTCCTGATCCGAGTATGCTGAAAGGGCCGACTAAAAAGTTAATAACAATTGCCGATGAATGTACTGATGAACTAGAGGCATATAGTCGCTACCTAGGTAAAAAAGATACTTCCAGCAATGATATTGCTGCAATTTTACTATTACCTGATAGATTAATTAATGAAAATACATCTCCTGTAATTAAGAATTTTAAACTATGGGCTAACGCTGCTATTAAAAATGACGGGGGCTTAGTTTCAGTATCGGATTTTTGGGAGCAAACAGGAACTGCGCTGCCTGAAAAAATTAATAAGAAAGAAGTTGAGCTTATTCAAAACCTTTCAAAAAAAATAGGTTTTGGAATAGCTCCTGATTCAAGGTATCACCATGCCAAGCCTTCTCCTGAGGGTAAATTAGTTTTATTCCCTGAAGGTCATGGTGAGTATTTTGAACCATCAAAAGCTTACAATGAAATTGGAATGGCACTTCGTTTAGGGGCTATGGTAGCAAATATTGATTCACATCTAGATGAAAACGAACTGAATGTGCTCCATCAATTAATCAATCATGACACTAAGATTTCACCAACAGAAAAAAGCTCCCTCCATGCTTACCTCACATGGAGATTAAACTCCCCTGCTAATATGAATGGCTTAAAAGCAAGGTTAGAGAAATTAGACTCTAAAGCAAAATCAGTAGTAAGCCATATTTTAATTAGCGTGGCATTAGCAGACGGAAAAATAGATCCTTCAGAGATTAAGCAATTAGAAAAACTTTACGTAGCACTAGGTTTAAACAAGTCGCTTGTAACTAGCGATATCCATCATATTACTTCGAGTAAATCGTCAACACTAACACCAAAAGAGCAGCCAGAGATAAAAGAAAAAGCAGGATTCACCTTGGACGAAGAGCTTTTGGCCTTGCATGAATCAGAAACATCTGATGTTCAAAACATGCTTGGAGCTATATTCGTTGAAGAAGAGCCTCCTCAAGTAGAAAAGGTAAAACCTCCAGCACCTAAGCATGTTGATAATGGATTAGATACACCTCATAACAGTTTGTACAATGAACTTACCGCAAAAGAGCAATGGGCAAGAAAAGAAGTGATTGAGTTGTGCCAAACACTAGGGTTGATGGTTGATGGTGCAATTGAAACAATTAATGATTGGTCATTTGATATTGTTGACGCACCAGTTTTAGATGATGACGATGATATTTATGTAGATCTTGAGATCGTTGAAGAATTAAAAGGATAATTAAGTTATGACTCAAAAGCGTATAAGAGCAAAAGAGAAAGATGCCATTATTCAATCTCTAAAATCTGGTGTAACACCCAAAATAGGTATTCAACATATTCAAGTTGGTCGTTCAAAAGAGATGGAAGCTCTTTATAAAGATATTGAAAAGATTTGTGATGGAGGTTCAGCGTTTAGGCTTATTATTGGTGAATATGGCTCAGGAAAAACATTCTTTTTAAGTGTTGTGCGCTCTATTGCTCTAGAAAAAAAACTTGTAACAATAAATGCAGACCTGTCTCCTGATCGAAGAATACATGCTTCATCAGGACAAGCTAGAAACCTTTACTCAGAGCTAATGAGAAATTTGTCAACTCGTAATAAGCCTGATGGTAATGCTCTCACAAGTATTGTTGAACGCTTTATTACTGAAGCCTGTAAGGAGGCGGATGCAAAACAAGAGACTGTAACAAACATTATCCAAGAAAGGTTATCACTACTATCTGAACTAGTAGGTGGTTATGACTTTGCTAAAGTAATAGAAGCATATTGGAATGGACATGAGCATGATAATGAATTGTTAAAATCCAACGCCATTCGTTGGTTACGCGCTGAATATGCAACTAAAACTGATGCACGGAAAGATCTAGGTGTTAGAACCATAATTTCTGATGCTTCTTTTTATGATGCATTGAAACTAATGAGCTTATTTGTACGCCAGGCTGGTTATCAAGGACTTCTTGTAAATCTTGATGAAATGGTTAATTTATATAAGCTAAATAGCACCCAAGCTCGTACTTCAAATTATGAACAAATCCTAAGGATTTTGAATGATTGTTTGCAAGGAAGTGCTGAATATTTAGGCTTTTTATTAGGTGGTACGCCAGAGTTTTTGTTAGACCCAAGAAAAGGGTTATATAGTTACGAAGCGCTTCAGTCTCGGCTTGCTGAAAACACCTTTGCTCAGAGGGCCGGTGTAATTGATTATTCTTCCCCTGCACTACACTTAGCAAGTTTAACTCCTGAGGAACTTTATATACTTTTGAAAAATTTACGGCATGTTTTTGCTGGAGGTGATAGTTCTAATTATTTAATCCCTGATGAAGCACTTAAATCCTTTTTACACCATTGTAGTCAGACTATTGGTGATGCCTATTTTAGGACCCCTAGGAATACTATAAAGGCCTTTTTAGATATGCTCGCAGTTCTTGAACAGAACTCTTCTATCCAATGGTCAGAGTTGATTCAGAAGCTATCCGTTGAAGAAGAGAAACCAAGTGATATGACGCTAGATGTAGGTAATGAAACAGAAGAAAGTTCAGATGGATTGGCAAACTTCTCTTTATGATGGATGCATATAAACATCTGGATACGAGAGTACAAAAATGGCTTTTTAAACAAGGATGGCCAGACCTACGGGAAATTCAGAAAAAGGCAATACTTCCAATTTTAGGTGGTAATAAAGATGTATTGATTAGCGCTTCAACAGCAGCAGGTAAGACAGAGGCTTTTTTTCTACCTGCATGTAGCGCCATATCAGAGATGAATGATGGATTTGGCATTCTTTATATTAGTCCCTTAAAGGCATTAATTAATGACCAATATCGACGTTTAGAAAGTTTATGTGAAATGCTTGATATGGAGGTTACTCCTTGGCATGGCGATAGCCTTAAATCAAAGAAATCTAAAGCAAAGAAAAATCCATCAGGTATTTTACTTATAACACCGGAGTCTCTTGAGTCTTTGTTAGTTAGAGAATCGGGATGGGCTAAACAAGCATTTTCTAATTTAAAATATATTGTTATTGATGAGTTCCATGCATTTATCGGTTCTGAGCGTGGACATCACCTTCTCTCCATCCTTAATAGGATAGAGCATCTATTGGGGAGGTTTAATAACCCTATACCTCGTGTTGCTCTGAGTGCGACTTTAGGCGAAATAGATAAAGTTCCATATCTACTTCGCCCTAATCAAACATTACCGTGCGACATAATCACTAGCAGTAAGAGTCAATCTACACTTAAGGTGCAGGTTCAAGGGTATGTTGAACCATTCGCTCTAAAAGCTGATGATATCCGCGATAATGCCGAATATCAGATATGTCAAAAGCTATATGAATTGTGCAGAGGCGACTCCCATTTAGTCTTTGCGAATAGTAGGAGTAGAACTGAAAGTATTGCAGCTCAACTTAGTGATTTTTGTGAACAGAATATTGTCCCAAATGAATTTTTTCCTCATCACGGTTCCTTATCAAAGGAAATTAGAGAAGAACTAGAAGCGCGTCTTCAAAAAGAAACTTTACCAACAACTGCGGTTTGTACAATGACACTTGAGCTAGGTATTGATATCGGTAAAGTAAATTCTGTTGTGCAGGTAACGGCTCCTCATTCCGTATCGAGCTTACGCCAAAGAATGGGTCGTTCAGGAAGAAGAAATTCACCCTCGATTTTACGTATGTTAATCGCAGAGAACGAGTTAAGTAAAAATTCAAATATCGTTGATTGTTTGCGCCTTGAGCTAATTCAATCATTAGCAATGATTCGGCTGCTCATTGAAAGTAAATGGTTTGAGCCAGCAGATAGTGGTTTAATGCATTTTTCCACTTTACTTCATCAAGTTCTTGCAACCATTGCTCAATGGGGAGGAGTTAGAGCAGATCAGCTTTTTGATTTGCTATGTAAGAACGGACCATTTCAACATACATCCATTAAGCATTTTAAAGTGTTGCTAAGCCATATGGGGAATGCAGAGCTTATAACTCAGCTTTCTAGTGGCGAATTGGTTTTAGGAGTGTTAGGAGAGCGTATAGTAGGCCATTACTCTTTTTATGCGGTATTTAAAACACCTGAAGAATACCGAGTTTTAATTGGCAATAAGTCCTTGGGGACTCTACCAATTGACTCTCTTGTTATGGAAGGGCAACACATTATTTTCAGTGGTCGTAGGTGGAAAGTTGTTGATGTCGATTCAGAGACAAAAGTGATTCGTGTAGAAAAAACAAAAGGCGGTAAGCCCCCCAAATTTGGTGGTGAAGGAATGTCGATCCATAACAAAGTAAGACAAGAGATGTTCAAAATTTTATGTGAAGGCGATTACCGTATATCCGTAGGTAAGCACAAAGTAGACTTTATAGATGGAAAAGCGAAAGAACTATTTGATGAAGCTGTAGATTACTTCAATCATGCTAATTTGAAGCAGATATCGATCATCCAGCATGGTAATAGTACTTGCATATTCACATGGATGGGGGACAAAGTTATTAATACTTTGGTTGCTCTACTAACACAGAAAGGCTTTGAAGCAGGTGCTTACGCCGGTGTAATTGAAGTTGAAAAATCAGATGTTAATAGTATAGAGGCTTGTTTAACTGAGTTGATTCAACAAGGGTTTTCGTCAAATACGGAATTGGCAGAACTGGTGATTGAGAAGAAAATTGAAAAATATGATGAGTTCCTACCTGATGAATTATTGAATGTTGGCTATGGCTGCCGAGCGTTTGATATAGAAGAGACCTTAAGTTGGATAAAAAATGTGACCCTATAACATTAGTAACTCATATATGAACTAGCAATTTTGAATATAGGCTCTGACCTGATCACACAATCGATAAAGTCGATAGCTAGCCAATTGCGGAAGTAAGCTTTTGAGTTGAAAATGGCAGATCAGAGATCCTAAAGCTTCCTTTTTACTTAGAAATTTTAAATCTATTCATAACGGAAATTATGCCTAAAATTTTTGCACTGAATTAGATCTCAAATCCCCAAAGCGGACATTGAATCATGTAAGTTTTAAATAAATTTAGAGTGTTAAATCTAACTCACATTTAGTCCCCTAAACGCATTAGAGAGCCAATCATTTTATTTCAAGCGTTAAATTCAAAGTAAGGTGTACGAAGTCCCGTTTGACAATATCAATTATTGGCATTTATCAAAAGTAACATTGAATACATTATTAGCAAACCACGCCTACATTAAGCTATGATTATAAAAAACAAAAACAGTCAATATGATGAAAAACAATCAAGCTAAACAAAGAATCAATTTTTTTGTCTTTACTGAAAATAAAGCTTTATATAATTGGGTTGATGCTAGCTTAAATTTAGGTAATCTTCCTGTTAACAGTATCATGCACTGCTCAACAAAGGAGCTAAACGATGAGTTTTTGGATATCAACAATATTAATATTTTAATAGCAGATGAGCTTGTTTACCCTAGGTTATTATCTAAAGTTAAAACCATTTTTTCCCATTCCCAGTACAATTTCTCAATTTTAGTCTTAACTGACTCACAAGTTTCTAAAAATATTAAAGCTTTAAACTTAGCTACCATTGATTTTGTCCCCTGGGAAAGTCTCACCGTATTTTTATTCGAGCATTTAATTAATTCGTTAATTCGTGATTTTGAACAGAATCAGATATTACAGAATTTGGCCCATTATGATCCTTTAACCAAAGCAGCTAATCGTAGGTTGTTTGACGATAGAGGAAATCAAATTGTAAAAAGATCTAAACGCCATAAAGAACCACTCACATTGGTGTTATTTGATTTAGATGACTTTAAAATAGTGAATGATACTTTTGGCCATGAAATAGGAGATTTACTTCTTATAAAATTCACCGAAATTGTAGATAAATGCAAACGAGATACTGATACTTTGGCTCGTTTAGGTGGAGATGAATTTGCTCTTTTACTACCCAATACCTCTTCAGATAATTCGAAAGTAATTATAGATAAAATTATTCATTCATTATCAAAAGAATACATATTAAATAATAATAAAGTACTTATTAAAGCTTCTATTGGAGCTGTTTCTACACCAGCTCAACCTCCCTTAAATTTAAATTTTCAAAGCTTAATTAAAAACGCTGACATTGCAGTTTATGAAGCCAAAAAAGTAACCGGAACATCAGTGCATTACGTTTCACCATTTTAAATCTATAATTTAATTACTCGCCCCAGTTCAATCACTTTTTTTGATTGAGTTAAGCAATTTATTGCGTTTGATTGTTTTTATTATTTCCATAAAATACCTCATATATTTTAATTGTGTTGAAAACGTAAATGAAAAAATCATACGATAGAAGTGTAGACATACTTGTTGTTATATTCATTTTATTAAGTTTAATTATTTCCAATTTTGCTTTAGCTTCAACAGAAGAAGCTGAAAGTAAAGTTAAACGTGTTTTTGAACAAATAGAATCATCACTATCTTCTTTAAAGAGTAAAAACGAGTTCACTAAAACTAATATTAGAACTGAATTAACTAAATACTTTCTACCTGAAGTGAATAGCCAGTACTTTAGTTATAAAGTGCTTAATAAAAATCTCCCTAAAATATCAAAAGAACTAAAAGTTGAATTTGTTACGGAGTTAACATCCCAACTAATCAATACATACAGCCACTTACTAACTAAATATAACGATGAAAGTATATCTGTTGGTAGAGGAATATTGTCAAAAAGTGGAAAAATAGCCATGGTCAACTTGACAATAGTAGGCAAAAATAAATCAAACAAAGCCGTTGTTAAATTACTAAAATCTAGTGACGAAAACTGGAAGTTTTTTGATATTGTTGTCGAAGGCATTAGCTTGATTGATACAAAACAGGCTGAGATAAATTCTAGTATCAATAAATTGGGCGTAGAAGCGACGCTTCAACACTTAAAAGAAATAAATAGTAGAAATATTACCTCCTCCTAAACAAAACTAAGTAGTTAAAATATCGCCATGGATTTACTTAATAGAACAATTAATCTGCCTCAGATAACTGAGTTACTTTTAAATAATAAGCTAGTGATAACCGCAATGTTTATTGCTGTTTTTTTTATAATTAAGCGCCTAATCGTAGAAATAATTAAAAAAAAGTCGAACCAGAGTAAACGAACAAAAATTAATTTAGTAAATAATTTATTTACCATATTAATGATTATTGCAATTTTTAATCTTTGGTCTGAAGAAATTCAAAAATTTGCTTTTTCCATTGCTGCTTTTATTGTAGCTATTGTTTTAGCTACAAGAGAGTTTATTCAATGTTTCATTGGCTTTATATATCTACTCTCAAGCCGACCGTTTCGTATTGGCGATTGGGTGCAAGTAGGTAATTATTGTGGAGAGGTTCATTCAACAGATTGGGCAAAATTAACACTTTTAGAGGTAGATAAAGATGACTATCAGTACACAGGTAAAACTCTTTATTTACCTAATAGCCAACTTATTACTTCTGTTATAAAGAACCTTAATTTTCTAAAACGATATGCCATGCATCACTTTACGATTGTGCGTGATGCTAGCGTCAATCCGTTTGAATTTTTGGACAAATTAAATGAAAAAGCACGGTTATATTGTGATGACTTTAACGATGTTGCCATTCGTTATAATCAACTTATAGAGAGTCGGTTAGACATTAATATTTCTGGCCCAGAGCCACATATTCAAGTGGCGACATCTGATATAGGTGACACCCAAGTATTTTTTACTATTTTTTGTCCAACAGAAAAAGCAATGGAAATAGAACAAAAGCTTACCTCAGATTTTATGAAGCTATGGTTCGAACATAAAACTTTTGTTTCGGTTAAGTGATCAAAAATTCAGAAGTAACTTTATTGTTTTCTATGGATAATAAAGTGCTTCTTTCAACTTTTATCCAGTGTGCTTTGATGTCAGAAAGCGGCTCTGAAGAAACGATAATATTATTGCCACTTTGGCTATAAAAAAGTGAGGCAGGCCGAACCTCTTCGTTTGATGAATAACGCGTAAACATGCTACTTTTTCCATTTGTTAAAGCAAAATTAATAAAAGCATTGGTATCGGCATTCACTTGTTTTCGGTAGTGATTAATACGGGATATTGTTGTTTTCATTGCTTGTTTTAGTTTTTCAAATGATGCTTCCTGATCAAAATTTATTTCATCTAAAAATACTGCGAAAGCACATTCAGAATCAGTATTTCCTTTGATAAAATCAAATGCCTGATCTGACAAATCATTAAAGATTAAACGTCTAAATCGACTAAATTGATCAAGTCGTCCGTTATGCATCCATAAATAAGGCCCGTATTGAAAGGGATGACAATTACTCTGAGAAACAGGCATACCAACAGAAGCATCTCTAACATGGGCAAAAAAGTTTTGCGTTGGGATCTTTGTTGCTATTTGGCTTAAATTTCGATTACTCCATGCAGGCTCAACACTGACAAAAGTCCCTGGGATGATGTCACCATGATCAGGATACCAACCAATGCCAAAGCCATCACCATTAAGTGGGTTCACTCGCATTTTTGCTTTTTTGCTTTGCTGCACTAATGAGTTACTAGCATCAAAAATTAAAGCATTCATAAAGGTTCTTTCACCTGAATAAGCAATAAATCTACACACGGTTATTTAGCCTCAGTATTTAATAGAGTGATCGAGCCATCGAGATGAACATCTCGTTGCGGGAATGCTATGACGATATTATTCTCTTCAAATAACTCATCAATTCGAAAGCGAATATTGCTTCGCGTTACTCGAAGCCCCCCTTCAACATTTGAGTGTATCCAATAGGTGACCTCAAAAACCAGAGAGTTATCACCAAAGTCTTCAAAGGTAACCAGTGGTTTAGGATCTTTTAAAACCTCTTTTTCTTCTACTGTAGCTTGCATGATCAGAGCTGCTACTTTTTTGGCTGGTGAGCCATAAGCCACACCAACTTTTACAGATGTTCTCACTAATTTATCGACTAGAGTCCAATTAACAACAGTGTTTTCAAGTAATTTACTATTAGGGATTAGTAAGTGAACGCCATCAACTCTTCTAATTCTTGTTGAGCGAGTATTGATTTCTTCTACAATACCTTTTGCATCTTCAACTTCCAAAAAGTCTCCAATTCTAATAGGGCGTTCCCACATTAGAATCCAACCGCTAATGAAATTATTGATAATATTTTGAGCGCCAAAGCCAAATCCTATCGCAATAGCGCCAGATAAAAAGGCAAAAGCGGTTATTGGAATGTTAATCAAATCAAGCGTTGTTATCGCTATTATTGCAATAGCGACTATGTATAGAATCCGTTGTAATAAATGGATGATGTTAGGATCAGTTTTTTTATTCGTTAAACGATTGGTAATTAATTTCACCCCCCATTTAGTAATCAAAATTCCAACTACCAATAACAGCGGGATCATCAACAAGTCACCTAAAGTGATAGGCTGCTCAGAAATGGTAATAACTTCAGATGATAAAAGCGTTTTAATCTGTTCAAAGTTCATCATTAAATCTCACGTTAGTTTTTTATTTTGATCCTAAAAATACTTTTGACGGATCAACTAAAAATCTAGTGCCAATTGCTTCTCGGCCAAATAACATTAGATAACTCATATCCGAGCGATCTGTTAGCGTAATTTCAATAGCCCATGACTCACCACCTAGCACTATAGTTGTTTCAATAACGTACCGTTGTTCTGAAGTGCCATTAGATGACTTTACTTTACGCATATCACTTATTGGCGCAGTACACGTTACGATACGATCAACATTATGAGCATCAGGGTGAATATCAAACGTTACTTGATGTATTCCATTTGCAATAGATTTTTTAATATTATCTACGTGTAATGAAGAGGTTTTTGCTCCTGTATCAACTCGTACTTCCAAGCCATCGATGCCAAGTTCTGGTAAAGTTATAGATTCTAATCGGCCAATAATTTTTTTATTCTTCATACTCAAAAACCTTCACTAATTATCGTTATTTTCAGGTAACAATTGTTCTTGCACCGTTTCTATATGCTCGGCAATATCTTCATCATTTTCACTAAAGTAAGCAATATGAAACATTGCCTCTCCTTCTTGAACAAGTGGGATATTTTGTTTACCAATTAATATACCTGAGCGTGTGGCTTCGACGTAACCGATAACATCACCATAAGGGCTACCAATTTCAGCTAACATTTGCCCTTTAGTAATTTGATCACCCAAGTTTACGATATTATGTACTATGCCACTGGCATTTGCTCTTACCCATTGACTACCATTAGCAATAAATGGCTCTGTTCTTTTCTTTTTTATTATTGTAGTTTTTCTAGTCATACCTAAATGTTGTAAAACATTTAATATACCTTTCATACCCGCACGAATTGAAAACTCATCAAAACGTAATGCCTCTCCGGCTTCATATAACAATATTTTGGTCTGATGTTTTACTGCTGACTCTCTTAATGAGCCATCGACCAAATTTGAATTTAATATAACAGGTACACCAAAAACATTTGCTAACTCCTTAGTTTCAATATCTGACATATCAGCTCTAATCTGTGGCAAATTAGAGCGATGAATCGCACCTGTATGTAAATCAATACCATAATCACAATGTTTAACAATTTCATTTAAGAATATATGCGCTACTCTACCAGCTAATGAACCTTTGGCTGAGCCTGGAAAGCAGCGATTTAGATCTCGACGATCAGGCATATATCGGCTTTGATTCACCACCCCATAAACATTTACCATAGGTACTGCAATCACAGTACCTTTAGTGATTTTAAATTTCTTTTGATTGATTAATCGTCGAATAATTTCGATTCCATTTAATTCATCACCATGCACTGCCGCACTGATAAAAATTGTAGGCCCAGCTTTTTTTGCTCGGATTATATGCACAGGTAAAGAAACATCAGCATCTGTGTATAACTTTGCTACAGGTAATTCAATTTTTCGTTGCTCACCCGGTAAGATAATAAAATCACCTATTGTTAATTTGTCCATGTTTATTACCTTACTATCCTTTCCCACGTGTTTTGGTGTGGTTCGGTTTTGCATTCTTTTCTAAAAACTCAAACACCATTCCAGCAACATTTTTACCTGTTGCTGTTTCAATGCCTTCTAGACCCGGTGAAGAGTTAACTTCCATTACCATAGGGCCATTTTGTGAACGTAATAAATCGACTCCACACATATTTAAGCCCATTGCTTTTGCAGCATTAACCGCTGTTTCACGCTCTTCTTTTGATAATTTAACTACTTCAGCAGAGCCGCCACGGTGTAAATTAGAGCGAAATTCACCTTCTGCACCTTGCCTTTTCATTGCAGCAACAACTTTACCACCAATAACCAAACAGCGAATATCGGCACCACCAGCTTCTTTAATAAACTCTTGCACTAAAATATTAGCCTTTAAGCCCATAAAAGCCTCAATAATAGATTCAGCAGCTTTTGCGGTATCAGCTAACACCACACCGATGCCTTGAGTACCTTCTAATAATTTAATAACAACTGGTGCGCCACCCACATTTTTAATTAAATCTTTAATATTATCAGGTTTGCTTGCAAAGCCTGTGCGCGGTAAACCAATACCTTTCCTTGATAATAATTGTAAAGAACGTAACTTGTCACGTGAACGACTAATTGCCACAGACTCGTTAATATTAAATGTGCCCATCATTTCAAATTGTCTTGCTACCGCAGTTCCATAAAAAGTAACTGATGCGCCAATACGAGGAATAATTGCATCATATTTAGGCAGTTCTTCACCGTGGTAGCGAACTGTAGAGCGAGTGCTGGTTATATCCATATAGCAATGTAAAGTATCAATAATGTCAACTTCATGACCCATGGCTTCACCCGCTTCTTTTAAGCGTCTGGTTGAATATAAATTTTTGTTTCTTGATAAAATTGCGACTTTCATAATTATGGCCTTTTGGTTATCACTTTATCTTTATAAAGTGATGTATTCATTTTTCTGAAGTGTATAGCTAGATTAAAGAACAATAAAACGCTATATTTTGATGTCATTAATCAAAAAAAATGATTAGCCAATTTAGGTAATAAAATGAAGATTGAATTATTAAAAACATTTTTGGAAGTCAGTAGAACTTTGCATTTTAGGATCGCTTCAGAGAATTTATTTATCACTCAATCAGCGGTAAGTGCTCGGATTAAACTGTTGGAAGATGATTTAGGTGTGTTGTTATTTGACCGTAGCCAAAAGCATTTAAAACTTACCCCAGAAGGGAATAGATTAATAAAACATGCCAATGAACTACTCTTTATGTGGCAAAAAACTAAGCAAGATGTAGGGATTGCTGATAGTGGTGCTCATCAACTAGTTATCGGCTCTATGATGTCAATTTGGGATATTATCTTGCAAGATTGGTTAAAAAAGATTCATCGTAATATTGATGATGTCAGCCTGCTGACAAACACTTATTCACCATTAGAATTAAGGAAGAGTTTGCTTAGCCGTGTTATTGATATCGCTTTTTTATTTGAACCGCCTTATGTAGAAGATTTAATCTCAGAAAAAGTAGCAACAGTGCCTTTACACTTAGTCACAACCGATATAAATCTAATCAATGAAATATCGTCATTAGACAGCCATATTATGGTGGATTATGGTGAATCTGTTAATGCGCAGCACAAAAGAGAATTCCAAAATTCACCACCCGCAAAACACTATATGAGCCAGCCTAGAATAGCGTTAAATTTTTTGTTAGATGCAGGGGGAAGCGCTTATCTCCCTAGGCAAATGACCTTTGAATATATTGAGAGTAACAAACTGTTTTTGGTAGAAAATGCGCCTGTTTACTCAAGGGAAATTTTCGCATCATATTTAGCCAAGAGTCAAAAAGTCGATATTATTGAGCAAACCCTGAACCTTTTTCCCCATGTGACTATTTAAAGAAAAGACTCAAATTACACAAACTACTTCCAATTAAATAAGCTGAATAATTTGAGTCTATTAAAACATGGTTAATTTACTTAGCCTTAGTCCTCATCTTTAGGTAAAACAGTGATAAGTTTATAATCGCCTTCTTCTAATTCATCATTAATACAAGTTAATAAAAATGAGTTCATAGCAGCTTGATCAACTTCATCATCTTGTGCATAGCCTTTACATAGCCTTAAAAGGCTCATGACATATTCTGCATCAGCTTCCATTTTTTCTGGTTCAAAGTCTTCACTGTATGCTAAGTTTGAAGATAATGTTAAAAGTGCAATAGTTAAAGTTGCAATTAATTTTTTCATTTTTTATTCCTATATGAAGTTTATTAGAAATCCCAATAGTTGCTAAACGAATCTAGCTGCCTATCAAGTGACCTTTGTTCGTTAATTAAATCCAATTTTTGCCTAATCGTATATTTATCTTTAGAGGTTTTTCTGAGCGCTTGTTTATTAGCAACGACTTCAATACCTGAAGCACTACTTAAATTGTTGTTAACAGCTATGTCAATATCAGCATATGTATCAAAACTCATTTCTTTACCTTATAAAAATTAATAGTTAATTTTCACCAGATAATGTATGTAATTTACTAAATAGGAAAGTGAAATATTTTGGTGTTTGTAATCAAAATTTTTTATCAAAAAGCCTTTAGATAAAAAATTTAGAATGAGGGTACAGAGGTAGGGAAACTAGCTATAGATTTAAAGAACGTGTAAATACAAACGCTGTAATAGGGAGTTCTATGAAAAAAACTTTATTAAAGCTACTAATTAAAACCATTTTTTCTTTTTGAAAAGCCATATTTGAAAAACAACCACCACAATTAACATTATAATAAAAATACCAAAAGCGTTGCTGTTCTCAGCACCAGGAATGCCTCCAACATTGATACCTAATAGCCCAGTAAGGAAACCTAAGGGAAGGAATAAAGCGGCAACAACCGACAAAACAAACATACGGTTATTCATTTGTTCTGCTAAGGTGTTATTTAACTCTTCTTGGCAAACAATTGCCCGGTCTTTTATTGAATCTAAATCTTCAATAAAGCGTGTTAGTTGATCGGTTGCTTCCCTTAATTGAATTTTCTCTTCCGATGTGAACAAGGTTATTTTGTCACTTAATAATTGCGCCATAGCTTCTCGTTGAGGAGATAAGTAACGTCTTAATGAGATAATTTGTCGACGAGTTGTTGAAAGCTCATTTCTTAGGCTGTGCGTACTAGCGGTTAATATTTTTTCTTCAATCTCCGATACATTCTCTTCTATTTCATAAACAGTATTACTCATTCTTGAAATTAATCGTTCAGTCAACACTGATATAAACTCTGATGAGGTTTTTGGTCCACATCCATTATCAAAATCAGTAGCTATATCTCTAGTGGAGAGTAATGTTCTTCGCCTTGTACTGATCACTTTATCTTTAGTAAACCAAAGACGAATCGATACCATATCTTCAGGGTCACTGTTAGGAGATAAATTAACACCTCTTAACGATATTAGAACACCATCATGGAGTGGTGTTGCCCTTGGCCGCGTTTCTTCATCTAACAAAGCGTTGGAAACAACGGAGGGTAGTTTGCTGTGCTTTTCAAGCCAAGACTTTGTTGAGGGTAATGTATAATCAAAATGAAGCCAATGTGGCTTACATACATCAATATTTTCTAGTGATGTGATTTTATTTACTTGATCGTCTTGTGTAAAATAATAACCATAAATAAACTCTGTTTGCTTCATACCCACCTCAACAATAATTCTATAATATTCATTTAAAATAAACGTCTAAAGTAATAATAAAGTGCCGCAGCCAAGGAAAGCGATAAAGCCAAAGATATCAGTGACCGTTGTTAATATCACAGCCCCTGATAATGCAGGGTCTATGTTTAATCGATTTAAAATCCAAGGCACCCAAACACCAGAAAGAGAGGCGACGAGTATGTTACCTAAAATGGCAATACAAATAGTAACGGATAACATAGGGTTTTCAAACCAGTAGAAAGTAATAAAACCTATTACCGTTGCCCATAAAATACCGTTAATAGCGCCCACCTTTAATTCTTTCTTCACTATGGATTGTCTGTTTGCATCAGTGATTTGCCCTAACGCCAATCCTCTTATAATTAAAGTTAAAGTTTGGCTTCCTGATATGCCGCCCATTGAAGCAACTACTGGCATCAGCACGGCTAATGCAACAACTTGCTGCAAGGTAGCTTCGAATAAGCCAATAAACCATGAGGCTAAAAAAGCGGTTATTAAATTAATACCTAACCAAATTGCACGGTTTTTGCTACTCAACCAAACACTTGCAAATAAATCTTCTTCTTCACTTAAACCTGCTGCTTGAATTATTTGGTTATCTGTTTGTTGTTCTTTAAATTTAAAAGCAGAGTGTAAATCCAAACGGCCCGTTAAACAGCCTTCATCATCAATTATAGGTAATGCAGCCTTTCCTGAAAGTATTACTTCATCAGCGGCTTCTCCAATATTTTTACTTGCATTAATAGTTGATGTTTCGTGATACATAACTTCCGCAAGTGGCTTATTATCATCCAATAGTAATAAGTGATTTATTGGAATCCCACCTAATAGTTTCGATTGGTGATCAATAATATAAATAATGTCAGTTAACATTGGTTGCTCTTGTGCACAAAGTTTTTTTGCTGCTGATACTTTTAGCTTTTGTGATACTTTGATTTCATCAAAACTTTGCCAATGCCCCACTTCATCATCAGCGTAATCTTGTGATTTTTTGAAATGCTCTTTTTGTTTTGCTGTCATTTGAGTTACAGCATATTCAATAAAGCGTTCACTTAAATTTTCAGTAAGCTCAAGTAGACTATTAGCATCTAAACGATCAAATAAAGGAAAGCATGCATCATCATCCAAGGCATTCAATATCATTTGTCTAGATTCATTCTTCATTTCTAGAAAAATAAGTTGTTGGGCCTCACTGCTAAATAATTTCCATAAACTTAATCGCTGCTCAAGAGGAAAAGCTTCTAACAAGATGGCGACATGCTCCGGTAGTAGGTCTTCTTCTATTTTTAGCGCAATATCCTGTAAATGGAATTCCCCTTCAAATAGTTCATCAGCTTTTTCGATGTATTCAGTTAATAACTCTAAAGACATAGTTTTTCCTAGGGGGGGTGATAAAATTTTTGGATTAACCCAAGTAAAATTTTGCGTTTTATATTTATGCCTATTTAACTATAGAATCATTACATTCACTATTAATTAAATGATAAACGTTATGGAAATGCCGAAATTGCAACCCTTTGCGATTAAAACACAAAAACTTTCTATTTTTTCAAAACTATGGCGATTACTTTTTAGAAAGCGTCAATGGCGGCTTATTGAAGATTGGCACTATATACTACCGAATAAAAGAGTTGTTATTATTCCTAAAGGGTTTGTTTTTGATGGTAGTTCATATCCGGCAGTAGTCTGGCTCTTTTTTTCTCCCTCAGGACTATTGTTAATTCCTGTTATTCTTCATGATTTTTGCTTTCAATATGATTATTTATGGGCAGAGCAAGATGATAGAGCATTTAAATTTAAACAAGGTAGTGGATTTTTTAAGTGGTCAGCTTTTATACGTAATGTTGGAGTTGAACGGAATGAACTAATTATTATTGATTACTTTATATGGTTAATGTGTTTAGCATTTGGTTGGGTTAATTGGTTGGTTTTTCAGCGTAAAGAAACAACACCATTACTGCCTTCAAAGCTAAAAATCAAATAAAATTAACGGCAAAAGATACCCTCCTATTATTGAGGGCTAACAAGGAAATAAGGAGTCATTCGCGTTACAGCATGAAAAATAATATTTTCCATGCTTAGCGAGCTAAGTAAAATTCTCTATGTATAAATATGTAGTACTAAAATGTGTTTTACAGTTTAAGCTACCTTCCCACTGTTCAAGCTATGAAAAGGCTTATATATTGTTAACCTTTTATATTTTTGCCATAGTAACTCTATTTGAGTTTGTCCTTCACTCTGTTCTCTACACATTTGAGAAAATTGCTTTTCTATATCACTAGCTGGTGTGCACAGTTCTTGCTCCAACATATGTAATCGTCTTCCAATATTAGTCAATATTTCAGCTTCCGCTATAGTAAAATCTCCTGATTTATTAAAACCACGCGGAAAATGAACATCATCGTAAAAGGGGTCTTCTGTCTTAAATCCGTGAGTTAAAATCATTGTAACCTCTGTTGGTTGTATTTGGATTTTGACGGATTATGCGATTAACAAACCAAACTGTAAATCAACTAATAATTATCGAAACGATAAGAGATGGTATAATGAATATTGTGTTACTTTAATATGATTTTTTCTTGTTAGTTTATTAATGCAATAAATGGTTTTTTTCTTGATCTATATAGACCTTAATTCCGCAGATGATTAAGACAATTGAGCGACCAAAAAATAAGATTTGAAATTCTATGGCGGGAAGTGCCCCACACTGAGATTGAATTTAATACCTAAAATCATATTAATCTAATGTCCGCTTTGGTGTTTTTTAATCAAATTAGAATTTTGATTTTATAGATTCCTGATGAAATTTAGAACAATTCTATTATCTAACGTAGGGCTGATTTTCATCGGTTCAAATGTCGCTAGATAAGCCAAGGCTAAGGTCTTCTTTCGTATCTTTTCTGACCTAGCCAACTCTGCGATTAGGTCAGAACATAAATTAAAAAGTGTCAGATCAGATATGAACCACTACAGTTTATTTGATTTATACATCTTCACTTTATAAATCAAAATCCCTCTCCATATGATTCATAAAACACAGGTTTTTAAATCAAAATTCGGTATAAAGTGATTTATAACGAACAAAGGTTTAAATCATATGTATCATTGGCTACAAAAAAAATTGGCCTAAATTTGAATATGATGTGACAGCCTTTGAGGCAAGTATCAGCGAGTATTCGAAAAAGCCTATAGCATTGAACTAAATTTTAGCACTCTTACTATCACCTTGTAGTTGACAAGCTTGAGTTAAAGCTTAACTCTTTTAACTTGCTTAGCCCAACAGAAGTATCAAGCTTTAGAGCTTCGCAATATTGTACGTACTCAAATACGTTCAGTTTTCTTTCACAGGTTTCTATTCTTACCACTAATTGGTGAGGCTCACCTAATAATTCACCAAGATCACGTACAGTTAATCCCTGCTCTTTACGAGCAGCTTTTAACCATTCTATCAAGGCTTTATAACGAGAATCGTTTATATGCTTAATCATGGCATGAACTCTATTGCATAACCCTCTTGGCAACAAAACAGCACCAAGGTATGATGACACTTTGGTGCGATTTAGATGCCAAATATTATTTAATTATTAATAGATAATGTCATTAGATATTAGGCAAGCGAGGTGTTCATGAAACAAAATACTGAAGATGTATATAAAGAGTTTAAGCATATGCTTGGATCAGGGGCTCTTCGTATATTACTTAATGTAAAAATTGGAGAATCCACTTTAGATGGCTTAGCAGAGCAATTGCATCGTGATAATGCTCAGTTTAATGACAACAATGTTGATATTGCCAAATGCTATAAGTTTTTGAAATACCAATTGAATAAACTCGGTTTAACAGGTATTCAACAAATAGTAGATGAGAAAACCGATCTCACAGCCCTCTTCAAATTTAAGTTCATCTCTCAAATTGAGGACAGTGAAGTCAATTTTTTAATCCCTGACGCATGGACAATATTACGTTTACCAAATATAGAAGACAGAAGAAAAATCAGTTATCGAATATTTTCAAGTTGTGTCAAAACAGGTTCAGTTAAACTATCAGATAAGATACCAAATTTTAATGGTTTTAAAGAGAATGATGGAAAATTTGAGTGGCGTGAATCATCAGGTATTAAATTTTTACTCTATAAGGATAGAATGTGCGAATTTAATGAGTATGCAGCCGACTATCTAAATAATTACTATGTCGCCCCTTATTTAAAGAATGCTGGTGAAACTGAAAATACTGTGGAGATACTGTCAATTGATCAAGTAATGAAAGGTTGGAAAAAGCAACTATTGCCTAACAATTAACATACGGCGTTCTAAAACTATTTAACATTCTTCAGTGAAATATCACATAAATATTATGCTAATTAGAAAAAGGCCTGAGCTACTAAATATAGTTATTAACTCAGACCGCCTATGAAGATAAATGACAGGTATCATTACCTTAGTTTTATATATTAGAAGTAGGTTTCTGTAAATTGTGCCAATGACGAACGCTCAACTTCATCAAAAATCAGGACAGATCCTTTTTCATAGTTTCTGTATATATTAACCGCTGCTGAAGCTCCACTGGATGCAGGTGTCACAAACCGATCATCTATTTGAGCAAGGTTGCCTAAAACGACTGTCCGACAATTATTCCCCCCCCTAGACAGCATGCCTTTCATTTGAGCCCGAGTCATATTTTGTGCTTCATCAATAATTAATACAGCATCATCAATTGAGCGCCCTCTGAAATATGCCATGGATGTAAACTCTATATTAGCCCTATCAATTATATGCTCAACGGTTGCACGGGTGCTTTTCTCATCATCATCACCATCTGAATGCATTGAGATGAGAGCATCTGTAACACCAGCTAAAAGTGGCAAAGACTTTTCTGTTAAATCTCCAGGCAAGTAGCCTGGATCATCATCCATGAAATCTCGACTTCGAACGACTACAACCTTTTTATATTGTTTTAACTCTAAGACTTGGTGCAAAGCTGCTGCAATTGCTAAGAATGTTTTTCCTGAACCCGCAGGTCCAAGAATAATATTCAGATCAAATGAGGGATCGGTAAGTTGATTTAATGCCACAGCCTGTCTTTGGTTCTTAGGCAGTATTCCCCATATTTTTTCAGGCTTTCGCTGAAGCAACGAAGTGAATATATGTTCATCTGTTACTTCTTTAATCTTCCCCACATGGCCAACTTCATCATACCAATACATATTTTGCTGTGCTTCATCATTAAAAATATCGCGATTAAAGCGGTATAGTTTCCCACTCATGGCAAAGTCTTTCTCTTCTTCGCAACGATCAAACAAATCGCCAGTAAATGATTGAACACCTGTATATAAAAGATCAACATCCGATATTTGATTATCAACAAGAACATCTTCAGCATCAACACCGATTGTTCTCGCTTTAAGGCGCATATTAATATCACGACTTACAATTGTGACATCTTGCTCTAGCTGATTTTGCATATGCAATGCGTAATTAATGATACGATTATCTGCATCACTTCCTATCGCATGTTTGAGCTCTTTTGCAAAGCCAATTTGGGTATCAATACCAATATATAGCTTTCCACGCTGTGCAGTTTCAGTACAAGGAAGTTGAATACCTTTTTCCATTTCCTCACTGGAATGCCCATTAATAATATCTTCCAACATTCTAATAACAGCACGAGCATCCTGACTAACGTTTTTATCCAAACGCTCTTTTAGGTTGTCGAGTTCTTCAAGCACAGTTAAACAAATATAAATGTCATCTCGATACGCTAACAAGCTTTTTGGATCATGAACCAATGCTGATGTATCTAACACACGAGGGTTGCGATTTTCAGATGAACTTTTCATTACGCGGCCTCCAAACAAGATGTTATATTTAAAAATTCGTTATGCTTTTTATTTGGGAATCTATCCGTGTGCGGTAAAGGTTTTACTTTCTTACCATAAAAATCTGGTTGGTTTTTAGGTACTAATTGTTCAATTTTATTTACTACAGCTAGAGGCATTGAATTTAAAGGGAGTAAATATTTTAAATTATTTTCAATTTTGGGTTGGAGTAATACCAAGGCATTTTGAATACTACGTCCGCGCATAAAGTTGACGCTTTTAAACTGTATATTAGCCTTGTCCATAATGTAATTTAGGCTACCGTTCATGCTTTCATCTTGCTTATGCAATACTTCCAATGAATCAGTAATAGCGGCTAACCATGGCGCCATTTTCTCCTCTTCTGTGCCAGGTAAAAAGCCTATTGATTCGGCGATTTCTGGCGTACTGCGTGTAACAATTATTTTATCGTAAAGTCCGCGCTCTATCACTTGCTCTAAAGCAGTTGCTAAGGCTAATAAGGTTTTACCACAGCCAGCAGGGCCAGTTAGGATCACAAGATCAATGGTCGGGTCAAGCAAAGCATCCATTGCCATACCTTGATAAATATTTTTAGGATGAATACCCCAAGCTTGTTTTGACATTAATCGTTCGCGACTTAAATCTGTTATCGCTAGTTTGTCATCGTTCCAGCCAGTAACTTTACCGGCAAAGTGCTCTCCTTCATCGATAAGGTATTCATTCATATAGCTGCTTGGCAATAAATCCCGTTTAATATAATGGGTAGTATTACGGCCTTCGGTTTCACTTTCGCATTCATTGACGTGTTGCCAAAAGTCACCATCAAATTGGTGATAGCCTTTAGTTAAAAATTGAATATCATCAATTAATTGGTCAGTACGATAATCTTCAACAAAGGCTAAACCAGCGCCCTTAGCTTTCAAACGCATATTAATGTCTTTAGTCACTAAAACTACTTTATTCTTTGGCTTTTCGGTTTGCAGATAAATTGCTGTGCTAATAATACGATTATCGTTTTCATTGAAAGATAGCTTTACTTTACTTTCCTCAAGCGCATAGTCATTAAAAATAGATAACCGGCCACTGGGATGCTGTTCGTCATTTTCAGGCAGTTTTACGCCAGCAAGCACTTCTTCTGGTGAAGCATTTGCTAAGGTGTCCTCTAAAGCACGAATGGCGACTCTAGCATCTCGACTGACGTCTTTGTTGCGGTCTTTTATTGAGTCTAATTCTTCTAATACTGTCATGGGCACGACAACATCATGTTCTTTAAATGAAAGGAAAGCGAAAGGTTCGTGTAATAAAATATTGGTGTCTAAAACGTAAATTATTTTTTCTGTCGTCATATGAAAGTCCCTTACCAAGTTGAAGGCTCTACAGCGTTGTTATCATTGATAAAAACAATTATTGCTGCTAGTAACCACTAAAAGTTGATAACTCATCTAACCAAAAAAATTTCAATTCCTTTTACTGCATTTTATTACAGTAAAATAGTTTGCATTATCAGTCCTGATGACAACAAACCTATCTCCACTTTGACAGTTTATTTGATTACAGGCAAGCGGATTTTCACGGCAAATAATCTCCTTTATAATCACTAAAAGACGAACTTTCAAACAGCGTTTTTCTAGAATCGTCTGAGCTATTGAAAGAGCTAATTATCTTCATTAAATTTTGTAACCTTGAGATCTAATATTTTTAATCAAAAAAAGTCGCTTTTTTCAGATTTATTTAATGATCACTTCTATGATTAACGGTACTATAGCGCCCTTTTTTTGGTCGTATATTTATAGCACACGCTATTAAGTTGGAGTTTTTCTATGTCATTTCACCCCGGACAACGCTGGATTAGCGATAGTGAGTCAGATCAAGGACTAGGAACAGTTACTGCTGTCGAAGGTCGTTTTGTTACTGTCGTATTTACTGCCACTGGCGATGCTAGACAATATGCCATAGACAATGCTCCACTTACTCGGGTGATATTTAACACTGGTGACAACATCCCAAGCCATGAAGGCTGGTTACTTAATGTTGAATCATTTGAAGAGTCGCACAACTTAATTACTTATCACGGCATTCGCCAAGATACCGGTGAAACAGGCTCATTAAAAGAAGTGATGATTGATCACTTTATTAAGTTCAATAAACCACACGACCGTTTATTGAATGGCCAAATTGACCGTTTAGATTGGTTTCGTCTACGCAAAGACTGCTTACACCACCAATTTAGCCAACAGCAATCTGATTTAATGGGCTTAAGTGGCGGTCGCGTTAACTTAATACCACATCAGTTATACATTGCTGAAGAAGTTGGTAGCCGTTTTGCGCCACGCGTTTTATTAGCCGATGAAGTTGGTTTAGGTAAAACTATTGAAGCGGGTTTAATTATTCACCAACAATTGGTGACTGGCCGTGCAAAACGTGTATTGATTATCGTACCAGAATCTTTAATGCACCAATGGTTGGTTGAAATGCTACGCCGCTTTAATTTGCAGTTTAGTATTTTTGATGAAAGCCGTTGTGAAGAAACGTCAAATAGTGAAGACGGTGATAACCCATTCAGCACCGAGCAATTAGTTTTAGTTAACCTAGGTTTTGTTACTAGAAACCCTAAATGGTATAAAGCGTTAATTGCTGAAGAATGGGATTTAATGGTGGTTGATGAAGCGCATCATTTAAACTGGCAGCAAGAAGATGCCAGTATTGAATATCAGTGTATTGAACAATTAGCGCAAATTATTCCGGGTGTATTGCTATTAACAGCAACGCCAGATCAACTTGGTCATGAAAGCCACTTTGCCCGTTTACGCCTACTTGACCCAGACCGTTTCTTCGATTATCAAAAGTTTACTGAAGAAGAGCAACATTACACAGAAGTTGCGGATGCTGCGAACACCTTGGTGGCTAATGAAGCACTAACAACAGCGCAAATGAATACCCTAACTGAGCTGTTAAAAGAAACAGATGTCAGCGACTATATCGCTGATATTAATCAAGCAGACCAAGCTCAGCAAGATAATGCTCGTCAGCACATTTTATCGCAATTGTTAGACCGTCACGGCACTGGCCGTATATTATTCCGTAATAGTCGCAATACTATTAAGGGCTTCCCTAAGCGTGAATTGCACTCTGCTCCGCTTGAAATGCCTGAAGCATATCAATCAGCGATTAACGAATTATTACTTTCTGGCACTGCAGAAGACTTACAAGCGACTAAACAAGCGAAGTTGTTATTTACTCCTGAAATTCTATTTTCTTTAGACAGTCATGAAAACTGGTATGACATTGACCCACGTGTTGAGTACTTAATTGATTTACTACAATCACTGAAAAAAGAAAAAGTATTGGTTATTTGTGCCCATGCACAAACAGCCATTGACTTAGAAACAGCATTACGTGTTAAAGAAGGCATACGCGCCGCGGTATTCCATGAAGGGCTAAGTATTTTTGAACGCGATCGCGCCGCGGCCTATTTCGCGCAAGACGAAGACAGCGCACAAGTATTGTTGTGTTCTGAAATCGGTAGTGAAGGTCGTAACTTCCAGTTTGCGCATCATTTAGTGTTATTTGATTTACCGGGTAATCCAGATTTACTTGAACAACGTATCGGTCGTTTAGACCGTATCGGTCAATCAGAAACTATTCGTTTACACGTGCCGTTTTTTGAAGACTCACCACAAAACTTATTATTTAAATGGTACAAACACGCCTTAAATGCCTTTGAACAGACCTGTATTACTGGTCATGCTGTGCATCAATCATTTGGTGCTAAACTGTTTGAACTTGCGCTTAGCGCCAGCTGGGAATCTGCTGAAGCTGAAAAAATGATCGAAGACAGCCATGAAAAGCATTTGACCATTAAGCAAGATTTAGAATCAGGCCGTGACAAACTACTTGAGCTGCACTCTTCTGGTCAAGGTCGAGCGAATGCCTTAGTTGAGAAAATTGAAAAACTTGATCAGCAAATTCATTTGCCACAATTCATGTTCCAAATTTTAGATGTTTTTGGTATTCAACAAGACGATAAGGCCGATAATTCGATTGCTTTGCAGCAAAGTGAACATATGCTGACCAGCAACTTCCCTTGTTTGCCAGAAGACGGGACAACCATTACTTTCAATCGTCACACTGCTTTAGCCTGTGAGAACTATCAGCTTATTACTTGGGATCACCCTATGGTACGTGGCGCTATGGACTTAGTGCTTTGTGACCAACTAGGTAATGCCAGTATTGGACTTTTGAAAAACCCGGCATTACCTGCCGGTACATTTTTCTTAGAATGTATATTTACCTTAGAAGCCATTGCGCCGAGTAACTTACAACTAGGCCGTTATTTACCGACCACTCCTATTCGAATTTTAGTTGATAAAAATGGCAATGACTTGGCAGATAAAGTCAGTGAAGCCGTATTAGACCAGCAATTGTCACCAGTGAAAAAGCAAGTTGCATTGCAATTAGTTAAAGCACTTAAGAGCCAAGTGGCACCATTAGTTGCTAAAGCTGAAACACATGCAGAAAAGCAGATTGATGTTATTCAGCAAAAAGCACTGACGAGCATGAAAGCGGCAATGGATGAAGAGCATCAACGCTTAACCGCGTTAAAAGCGATTAACCCAAGTGTCCGTCAGCAAGAAATTGATTTCATTAGCATGCAAAAAGCTGCTTTGGCTGAGTATATTGAGAAAGCGCTGATTAAGTTCGAAGCGATTCGCTTAATTGTTGTCAGCCAATAATAGCGGAGTTAAGGATTTGTTGAGATGAGTGCGAACCCCGACTTTATTTATCAGCCACCTACGTCACCATATCTTGATATTATTTATCAAGATGATGACCTTGTGGTGCTTAATAAGCCAAGTGGGTTACTCACAGTACCTGGGCGTTTGCCAGAACATCAAGACTGCTTACAAAACAGAGTCATTAAAGTACTACCGACAGCAACTGTTGTTCACCGTTTAGATATGGCGACTTCGGGTATTATTTTAATGGCGCTAAATAAGCCAGCACACGCCGCTGTAAGCCAACAGTTTGAGAAACGTTTAACAAAAAAACGTTACATTGCACGCGTGTTTGGTTATGTAAAATATCTCACTGGCTCGGTTGATTTACCACTAATATGTGACTGGCCAAATCGTCCAATGCAAAAGGTTGATCATGAACACGGCAAACCCTCTCTAACCCATTATAAAGTACTAAGCCACGATAAAAATATTGATGACAATATGACAACACTAGTCGAACTAAGCCCTATTACCGGCCGTTCACATCAACTTAGAGTGCATATGTTGGCCATAGGTCACCCTATTTTGGGCGACCGTCTTTATGCTCATGAAAAAGCATTAACGGTAAGTAATCGCTTACAATTACACGCACAAATGCTAGAAATTAGCCATCCAGTTTCCAAACAGGCGTTAGTATTTTCAAAAGCATGTCCATTTGACTAAGCTGCTAAAGCAAATAAGATTATTGTCGATAAATTAGATAAGATGAGGAAACATTCACTAGTTGTCCTATTTATGCCACCAACGTCAAGGATCTTTAATTTGTTTGCATGTGTTAGAGCCGTATTAACTTCTTTATTGCTAAGCATTTCATTAGTACTTAGCTTACTTCACAGTAATGTCATTGCCGCTGAACAAGAAAAAGCACAAGCTACTGAAAAGCCTATCACAGGAAATACTGACACTAAAACCGTCGACGAAAAAACAACTGACAACACTACAATTGATGCAAATGCCAGCGATAGTAAATCAAATAACGATGAAGCCGAAAGCGGCAAGTCTGAAGCAAACACATCAAACTCTGCTATGCAAAAACGCATCATCAATGCCCCTGTTGATGCTTTTAAGCAGCAGCAACAAGACCTAAAACATTATCTCAAGGGTGATGATGTTGAAGCGATATTAGTCGGCACTGATGAATTTATTATCCTGACAGATAAACATAAAACAGCAATGAATAAAGGTGTGATGATATTGCTACCGGACTGGCAACAAAGTGCAGCCAGTCCAAATGCTATTAAGCAATTACGTGACAATATGCCTGAACAAGGCTGGACGACACTGACACTGCACCCACCACACCAACCAGATAACTATCCATCACAAGCATTAGTTGCAGAAGACCGGCTAAAAGAAGATAGCGAAAGCTTAACAGACTATAAAAAGAAGTTATCAGCAGTAATAATTGAAGTTAGCAAAAAAGCAAAGAACTACCCTGGAGTGATTCTATTTGTTGCAGAAGGTCAACATGCCGCTTTGATGGTTGATATGATACAAAACCTACTTATTGAATCACCTGGTGCTTTAGTAATGCTTAGTAGTTATATGCCAACAGAGGCTGAAAATAAACAATTAGCCGAACAAGTTGCCATCTCAGACTATCCCGTACTCGACTTATATTTGCAGCATGATCACCGCTTAGTATTAGCTAATACAAAAAACAGAAAAGATCGCGCAAAAAATGAAATGAAAGTTTTTTATCGTCAAAGGCAGCTTAATAATCAAGTGAGCGGCTATTACCCTAAACATACATTAACTCGAGCCACAATTGGCTGGTTGAAGTCGATTGGCTGGTAATGGGTTGATTGGTAATTGATTGCTAACCAGCCCACTAGCACTAACCCATTAACATTAGCTCATTACTTACCAATATTATTAACCTGTTAGCTATTTAGCTTGATAAATAGCAACTTTACCATCGCTGCCTGCAGCTAAGAAAATATCCTCTCCGCTAGCTAAAGTATAAAAGCCACGATTATCTTCAACATCAGTAGCATCATCAAATGCTTGCCAAGTTACGCCATGATCATCAGAAATATCACTACTGGTTTTCCCTGTAGCAATACAAATGGCATCTATACAACTCATCGCTGTGCGCAAGCCACGTTGCTTAGCATCAACAGTCTGCCAAATATAATCGCTATAAGTTGCGATATTTGGGTATTCCCCTGTTCTCTCTTTATAATCACCGCCGAGGACAAACGCTTGTTGTTTGCTATTTAGCGCCAAGGCATAACTTCCAGCAGTTTCAGTTTCTTGAAAAAGCAATACCGTTTGTCTTTCCCAGCTTTCACCAAAGTCAGCGCTGTAGTATACGGAAGCCGAATAGCCACCAGTTGCTAGCCACGCTTGACCGTTTTCACCGGTTATAATAGTATTACCACTGGCAGCAAACGCTGTTTCTTTGGCAAACAAAGCCGGTAGCTTTAATTTTGCTATACGCTGCCAATTTTTACCGCCATCTTGGGTTTTCTTAACAACATAAAAGCCATCGACAGGATCGCCAAGCAATAAACCGTTTTGCTCATCCCAAAAAGCAATAGAGTCATAAAAACCTTTCGCATCAGTATTTTGTTTTAACAACTGCCAAGTTTTACCTGCATCATTTGTTTTATATAAAACCGACTTCTCACCTTCACCTGCTCCCATAACTATTGCCGTATTTTCATCAAATAAAGCAATATCACGAAAATCGGTGATTTGTTCAAAAGGTACTGAACGATCAAACCAGGTTTTTCCGCCATCTTGGCTAACAAAAACGGTATTCTCGCTGCCACTAACCCACAAAGAATTTTCACTAACAGCACTGCCACGTAAAGATGCTTTTTTACTGATATCCACCCGCTGCCATGATGTTTCTTCAGCTGCAAGTGCGGTGTAGGATAAACTAGCCAATAATAAAAATGGCAATTTAATTTGAGTAAAACCTTTAATGAACTTTGTTAACATGAACAACCTTACTACACTTCGATTGATTAATTCTTCTCCTACTAATACCAGATTTATGAATATTATCAAGTGTTAAACAAGTGATATAACAACCAAAATTTGTATAATAAAAAACCGCATGACTTTCAACAGACATGCGGTTTGAAATATTTAAAACTAATGATTAAGCGTTAGCCTTTATTTATCAAGCCATCAAGAGTTTGTCGGCTCTACATTCAATGACTGACGACGCCTAAATAAGTTAGCAATATCTTCTTTGATTAAATATAACGCAGGTATCAAAAATAACGTAATAACCGTAGCAAATACGATACCAAAGCCAAGTGAAATTGCCATTGGAATAATAAACTGGGCTTGTAAGCTTTGTTCAAAATACAATGGAAAAATACCAAAGAAGGTTGTTAAAGAAGTTAGCAAAATTGCTCTAAAACGTTGTGTACCTGCTTGGCTAACAATATCCATCATTCGCATACCAGAGCCTTTCGCTTTGTTAATAAAGTCCACCATGATCAAGCTGTCATTAACCACCACTCCGGTTAGGGCAATAAAGCCAAACATCGACATCATGTTAATGGTTCTACCTAACAACCAATGACCAACAATAGCGCCAATAATACCAAATGGAATAACTGACATAATCACCAATGGCTGACTATAAGATTTAGTTGGGATAGCAATTAAACCGTAAATTAGGAACAATGCTCCCATTGCTGCGAAGCCAAGTTGAGAGAGGAAATCTGCCTGATCTTTACTTGCTCCTTCCACGCCATATTGCACGCTTGGGTAATCTGCTAGTATTTCTGGCAAATGGGTATCATTCATTTCCGTCACCACTTTACGAGATTCTACCTTTTCACTATCAATATCGGCTGAAATAGTAATTGAACGTTTTTGGTTAATACGAGTTATCGACGAAAAGCCTTGGCCAATTTCAATATTAGCCACTTGGTAAAATGGTACTTGTTCACCACTTGGTGTTCTGATCCACATATCTTCTAAATCAGACACTGACAGGCGACTTGATTCAGGGTAGCGCACCATCACTTTAAGCTCGTCACGACCACGTTGAATACGCTGCGCCTCATCACCGTAAAAGCCTTGTCGTACTTGTTTTGCCAAACTAGATAAATTAAGTCCTAGTACTTCTGCTTCAGGTTTAATACTTAGCTTTATTTCCTGACTGCCACGACTAAAAGAATGGCGCACATCATAAACACCGTCATAACTATTCAGTTGCGCTTGAATAGCTTCTGCGGCAGCCTCTAATTCAACGTCGTTTTGGCCAGTTAATTGGAACTCAATTGCAGCACCACCACCAGCATTTGTACCGGCAAAAAAGCGCAGCTCTTTCGTACCTGGAATTTCACCAATTTCATCACGCCATAGCTTTTCAATTTCATAGGCATTGAGTTCACGTTGATCAGGTTTTACCAACTCTAAAAGAATACTTGCGCTAGTGTTACCGTTGGTAAAAATCATTTCATGCTCAACAAAACTTACACCATTAAACTGGTTCTCTTCTGAAACAGTAACAATGGCTTGCTTAATTCTGTCTATGGCTTTATTTCGTTGATGTGCAGCAGAGCCATCTACCATAGTGACATTACCTTGAATAAAATCACTCGGGATATTAGGAAAAACTTCTAACTTAACAAACGAGCCAACAATTAAACCAATCGACAAAATTAAAACAGCCACAAATACTGCCATGGTATTGTAGCGAGCGATTAACGCTTTTTCTAAATAAGGTTTGTAAACATTATGGATAAAATTATCTAACTTCTCTTTGAAACGCATTTGAAAACGCTCTAAAAAGTTTGCATTGTCTGGTGTCAGCGGCACATATTTCATATGCGCTAAATGCGCCGGTAAAATCCATTTAGACTCTATCAATGAAAAGACTAAACAAAAGCTCACTACAATCGAAATAGAACGGAAAAAAGCCGCAAAGCTAGCATCAATAAATAACAAAGGTGTAAATGCAGCGATGGTCGTCAATACACCAAAAGTTGCTGGCATAGCAACACGTAATGTGCCGCGAATAATGTTGTCGCGTGAGTGGCCATATCGCTCTATTTCAGCATAAGCACTTTCACCGATGACAATGGCGTCATCAACAACAATACCTAGCACCATAATAAAAGCAAAAAGGCTCAACATATTAATAGATACTGACCAATCACCCAGTAATGGCATCATTAATAGCGCACCAAAAAAGCTGATTGGGATACCTAACATTACCCAAAAGGCAATTTTAATTCTTAAGAAAAGTGCCAACACGATAAAGACTAAAAATGCCCCCATTAACATGTTGTTAATCATCATATCAAGGCGCTCAGAAAGGTAATATGAGCTGTCACCCCATACAGTTAACTTTGCTCCTTCTGGCAATTGGTGATTCTTTTCATCAACGTAGCTTCTAACTTCTGCCGCGATTTCTAAATCATTTTGATCGCCAGTTGACTGAACCATAATGCTTGAGGTGTTTTCATTATCAAAAGTAGCAAAATCATCTTGCTCGACAAAACCATCTTTAATATTAGCCACATCAGCCAACAGTAATCGCGTACCATCACTATCTGTTCTTAATACTAAATCACCATATTCTTGACCTGTATAGGCCTGCCCTTCAGCACGAAGTAAAATATCGCCACCACGGGTTTTTATCGTACCACCGGGTAAATCTACTGATGAACTTCTCACCGCTTGAGTGATTTCATCAAAGGTTAATTGAAATTGTTGTAGTTTCTCTTCAGATACTTCGATACTAATTTCATAATCACGACTACCAACAATTTCAGCGCTATTAACACTCGATAATGCCATGATGTCATCACGAATATCTTGCGCCATAACTTGTCTAGCACGTCTATCCATAGGACCGCTAACCGACAGCCACATGACCTGACCTTTAAATTCTTGTTTACTAATGATCGGTTTTTCGGTTTGTGCAGGGAAAGTGGTTATCGCATCAACTTGCATTTGCACTTCATCAAGCTTTTCAGACATTGAGTAGCCTGACTGTAGCTCAATGGTAACAATACCTAAGCCTTCACGTGCTGTTGCTGTTATGCGCTTAATGCCTTCAATATCTTCTAGTGACTCTTCCACTTTCAGAATAACTGACTGCTCAACTTCTTCTGGTGCAGCACCTAAATGCGGTACCATGACTTGAATACTATTGGTATTGAACTCAGGGAACATTTTTTTATTAATGCCCTGATATGAGAAATAACCTGCAACAAGAATAAACACCATCAATAAATTGGCGGCAACACTGTTATGGGTAAACCAAGCAATTATGCCGGTCAGTTTTTCGTCTTTTTCTTTAGCGTTATATTCCTGCATTAGTCATCACCTTGTGTCTCAGTTGACTCAGTTTGACTCGCAGTTTCTGGAGCTGTTTCTTTTTCTACTACAGAAGATTCACCAACAATACGTAAAGTCATGCCTTCAACTGGTGTTTCCATTTGTGTGGTGATTAATCGATGATTTTCAGCAAAAATGTCATGGCTATAAACATAGTCGGCATCATTACGCAGTACATTGATTTCTTGGATATGAAGTTTATTCTTATCATCAACTAAATAAAGCTTATTAGCGCCATGTAATGCATCGCGAGGAATAGCGACAATATCTGTAATCGTTTTTCCGGCAATGCTGGCATTAACAAAAGTACCAATACGTAATTCTTGGTGTTCACTCGTTGATAAAACACTGTAAGGGTCATCAACTTGTGCAACCACGTAATGTACTCGACTACGGCTATCTACTTCACCTTCATAACGGGTTAAGTTTGACACCCAAGTGTGCTGTGCCCCCATCAATTGATAAAAAATATCAACTTGCGATACTTTGCTATCTTGCTGATTAATTTTTGGTAAATTAAGAAATTCAACATCGCGCTGTTTGATTGGTAATCTCACTTCCGCATAGTCAACAGCAAAAGTCATCGCTAGCGTAGAGCCAGTCGATACATATTGTCCAATTTCTACTTGCTTCTCTTTAAGCATAGCGTCATACGGCGCTTTAATTTGAGTACGAGTCAGTTTAACTTCCGCATCAGTTACATCAGCTTCTGCCGCTTTTACGTCAGCTTTCGCTTTTTGTAATTGCGGTAAGCGAAGTGCTAAAACTGGTGCTGCTGACAATGTTTTCCCTGTTAATAACCATTCATCTTCAGCTTGCTCTTTACGCGCCTGTTCTTCAACCAAAACGGCGTTAGCGGCATCAAGCCTTGATTGCGCTTGCAATAAACCTACTCGATAGCTGATATCGTCAATGGTGAGTAAAACCTCACCCTTTTTGAAAAAACCACCGACATTAAACTTGTCATTTACCGAGGTAATTTGCCCAGAAACCTCGGAAACTAAATTGGTTTGTGTGCGCGGAACAACACTACCTTGGCTAGAAATAGCAAAGCGTATATCTTGCCTTTCTATACTTTGCGCTTCTACTAACGGCGCTTTAATAATGGTTGTTTTCTTTGCTGGTTTAGGCGCCAATGCAGCCACAACAATTAAACCGATAATAGCGAACAATATAATAGCGATAGGCGTTAATACGTAACGTAATTGGATCATACGTCTAGGTTTTTTGTTATTGTTTTTTTCAGCAACGATACTCATGGTGAGGTCTCTATGAATAGGAATGTATTTATTTGGCTCCATGCCAATACTTAATAAATATAATAACTTAGCAACAATCATTAACCAAGTATTAACAGCGTAAACAAATGTAAATATTCTCTCTCTATACGTTAGTACTTTCTAACAAATTTTGCCCATGACAATAGTAATTCACGAAAATCTTCGCTGCCACATGATGAACAGTCTTGCTGGTCAAAATCAATATTTTCTTCAATTAACGAGTCGGGTAAAACTTCGATACCATCTAAGCTGGCATTTGTTTGCACGGTTACATCTCCACGACTAAAACTCACTGTGTATTCACTACCTGTAATGGTAATTTCAGACTGCTTATCTTCTTCTATCTCTGTCATAGCGGTTAGTAACTGAGCCAACTTTGTTGGGTCTGTACCTACCTCTACCTCTAACCAAGGCCCTATAACTTCATGATCGAGAGAAAACTTGGCTATTGCAGTGCCCGTGATAGGATCATCGATAAATTGATATTCCATAAATACCTCATGCTAAAAAATGATGATAGGAGATCCCTATCTAATGAAGATCTACTATATTAATAAGAGACATTTATATAATTGATGCTGTTAGCTAATTGTAGCAAAACCATAGTTTTTAACACGAAAATACTGCGGTTATTAACTAATAATATTACCTAACCTATCGTTAAAGAAGGAAGTCGACATTAAAAGTAATCGCAATAATGATTCAGTAAAAAAAGTGTGTTTATTTAAGCATCTACGCCGAACTATCTGTGTGGGTATTACTTATGTAACAGCCCTATTTTTCATCACATTTAACACATCTGCACAACCCGTTAACGAAATCATTGTTGCAATGCATATAGAGCCGCCATTTTCAGACATAGTAAATGGCGAGTTTGTTGGCGAAAATATCGATATAGCGAATTTGCTAGCAAAGAAAATAAATAAAAAAGCGCGCTATGTCTATTGCCCTGTAGCGAGATGCCTATCTTTAATGCAAAGTGGTCAAGCAGATATGATAGTTGCCGTAAGAAAAACAGCAAAACGAGAACAATTTATTTATTACTTAAGTCCACCAATCAAAATTCAAAAACACCCATTACGATTTTATATTCGCGCGAATAATAAGGTTATTGTTGATAAATATGAAGATCTACAGTCATTAAAAATTGGTGTACTACGGGGCGCTTCATATTTCGATAAGTTTGATCTCGACACAAAAATGTTCAAAGTTCCTTTAACCAATCACCAGCAGTTAATTGATATGCTCTTAAAAGGTCGTATTGATACTTTTTTAGAGCGAGAGGAGTCGATAACTCCTTTGGTTGAACAAAAAGTTTATGCTACAGCCATTAAATTAGCTAAGTTTTCTTATGATAAAGGTGTTGGCTCTTATATTGCTATTTCAAAAAAATCGCCATTTGTGAAAGAGTTAACAGCATTTTCTCAAGCGATAGAGACATTACAGAGCACGGGAGAAATAAAAAAAATTATAAGTAAAACTCAATACATTCAATAATTACTGTTGAACTTCCATCCCTTAATAGCGTCTATCAGTTATATTTTCACGACTTGTCATTATATTATTTGTGCGAAACGGATCTTACACAGCATTAACTTTTTCCCTATTAATACATTTATTAATACTTTTTGTGATCGTTGTAACTCAATCAACTACCAAGCCAAAGTTTAAAGAAGATAAAAACAAAGTAGCGATCAAAAGTTTTTTATACCGTGCACCCAAAGTCGAAAAGCCTATTGAAAAAATAGCAGAAGAGCAGCCAATTAAAGATGATGTAAAACCAAAAGAGTCAGAACCGAAAAAACAGGAAATCCCGAAAGATAAGTTACCGAAAGAAATAAAAAGTATAGATGTAATCGCAAAGCCTGCGCCAACACTAAAAAATGAAAATGACATAAGTAAGAAACTAGAGCCTAGTTTACTGCCAGCTCCAGTTGAGCAGTCTACACCGCAACCTCAAAAGCCCCCTCAATCGCCACGAAAGAAATTAGACAGCTTTACACAGCTACAAAGGTTACGCAGCAAGCTTAACCAAAGCGCTATAACACCGACAGATAGCCCGTATCAACGTTACCAATCACCATCGGTCTTTAATAGTAGTCCGAAAACAGTACCACATTCAGTGCCTTTAAAAGATGAAGAAAAAGAACGTGAAAAAAACACTAAGAATATGGGTGCTGGCATAGCAATAACCAAAGGTGACGACGGCACTTGTTCAATTACTCAAGATATGAGCGTTTACGGACTCAGTGAAGGCTCTTCAACACAATATTTTAGCTGTGGTGAGTCGAAGTTTGATAAAAGCTTTCGAGAACATATGAAAAAAGTAAAAACAAAACTGGGCAAGTAACCTGCATATAATCACTCTTTTACATCAACGCCAGCATGGCATGCTGTTCGTTCTGAGTATTAAAAATCCCACTAAGCAAATATTCGAATAATTAACTTATTTACAAGTTGGCGATAGTCATCAAACTTATTGCCGATATAAGCACTATTTATATTGGTAATAAATCAATGGCGTATATTTATGAGCCCTATTGAGCATACGACTAATTGATAAGAGTAAATAGCGAACTAAATAGCTTAAAATCAGTTGTTCTTTTAACTAATTGTCTATGTTTACAACCAATTATTGTTATTGGGCATGTTTAGTAAACTTGTAACATAAATCACATAACTGAAATAACTATTGGGTATATCCATGGTGAATAGTGTTTATTTGATGAAATGATTCATAGTAGCTAAAAAATCAGGTAAAATAGGCGCAAAATTTGTCCCAGCTAATGACCATATTATTAGCATTATATAGATAGAGAGTGTATCAAATGAGTCTGTATTTAGAATATATCGCAGAAATTGAAAGTCGTAAAAATGACCTAGGTTTAGCGCCTAAGCCAATTGATAGTGCTGAATTATTAGTTGAAATCATTGAGCAAATTAAAGATCAATCAAATGAATATCGCGCTGATTCATTAAATTTCTTCATCTACAACACACTTCCGGGTACAACAAGTGCTGCTGGCGTAAAAGCTAAATTTTTAAAACAAATCATTTTAGGTGAATTTGTTGTTGCTGAAATCTCAGTTAAGTTTGCTTTCGAATTATTATCTCACATGAAAGGTGGTCCTTCTATTGAAGTACTACTTGATCTTGCATTAAGCGATGACGCTACCGTTTCAGCGCCAGCCTCTGATGTATTAAAAACACAAGTATTCTTATACGACGCTGACACAGCTCGCCTTGAAGCAGCTTTCAAAGCAGGAAATACTGTTGCAAAAGATGTTTTAGAAAGTTACGCACAAGCTGAATTCTTCACAAAATTGCCTGACATCGACGCAAAAATTGATGTAGTAACTTATATAGCCGGCGAAGGTGATATCTCTACTGATTTATTATCTCCAGGTCATCAGTCTCACTCTCGTGCTGACCGTGAATTACACGGTAAGTGTATGATCACTCCTGAAGCTCAGGAAGAAATACAAGCATTACAAGCTAAGCACCCTAAAGCGAAAGTAATGCTTATTGCTGAAAAAGGCACTATGGGCGTAGGCTCATCTCGTATGTCTGGTGTGAATAACGTTGCACTATGGGCGGGTAAAAAAGCAAGTCCATACGTACCATTTATTAACATTGCTCCAGTTGTTGCTGGTACAAATGGTATCGCACCTATCTTTTTAACTACTGTTGATGTAACTGGTGGTATTGGTCTTGATCTTAAAAACTGGGTTAAGAAAGTAGATGCTAATGGTAATGCAGTTGTTGACGCAAATGGCGATACAGTATTAGAAGAGGCATACTCGGTTGCTACAGGTACAGTCTTAACTATCGATACTCAAGCGCAGAAATTATACAACGGTGATAAAGAGTTAGTTGACGTATCGTCAGCGTTTACTCCGCAAAAGCAAGAGTTCATGAAAGCGGGTGGATCTTACGCGGTTACCTTCGGTAAAAAGCTACAAACATTTGCAGCAGAAGCATTAGGTATTGAAGCGCCTGTTGTTTATGCAGCATCTAAAGAAATTTCTCATGAAGGTCAAGGTTTAACAGCGGTAGAGAAAATATTCAACCGTAATGCTGTTGGTGTTGCCTCTGATACAGCACTACATGCTGGTTCTAACGTTCGTGTAAAAGTGAACATTGTTGGTTCGCAAGACACTACTGGCCCTATGACATGTCAGGAATTGGAAGCGATGGCTGCTTCTACTATTTCTCCAATTGTTGATGGTGCATTCCAATCAGGTTGTCACACAGCATCAGTTTGGGATAGCAAAGCCAAAGCTAATACGCCTAAATTAATGGCATTCATGAACAAGTTTGGTTTAATCACAGCTCGTGATCCAAAAGGTGTTTACCACTCAATGACTGACGTTATCCATAAAGTATTGAATGACATCACCATTGACGACCGCGCTATCATTATTGGTGGTGACTCACATACTCGTATGTCTAAGGGTGTCGCATTTGGTGCCGATTCAGGTACTGTTGCTATCGCACTTGCTACAGGTGAGTCAGCAATGCCAATTCCTGAGTCTGTTAAAGTAACTTTCAAAGGTAAAATGCAAGATCATATGGATTTCCGTGATGTTGTTCACTCTACTCAAGCACAAATGCTTAAGCAATTTGGCGGCGAGAACGTTTTCCAAGGTCGTATTATCGAAGTACATATTGGTACATTAATGGCTGACCAAGCTTTTACTTTCACAGATTGGTCTGCAGAAATGAAAGCAAAAGCGTCAATCTGTATTTCAAACGATGAAACACTTGTTAAATCTATCGAGCTTGCGAAGAGCCGTATCCAAATTATGATCAACAAGGGTATGGAAAACGAAGCCGGTACATTAACTGGTTTAATTGCTTTAGCTGACAAACGTATTGAAGAAGTTAAGTCAGGCGCTCAACCTGCACTAGCACCAGATGATGCGGCTAAATACTACGCTGAAGTTGTTGTAGATCTTGATTCAATTGCAGAGCCAATGATTGCTGATCCAGATGTAAACAACGAAGACGTATCTAAGCGTTACACACATGATGTTATCCGCCCTGTATCATACTACGGAGAGAAATCTGTAGATTTAGGCTTTATTGGTTCTTGTATGGTTCACAAAGGTGACATGCAAATCGTAGCGCAAATGTTACGTAACCTTGAAAAACAAAATGGTAAAGTAGAATTTAAAGCACCATTAGTTGTTGCTGCACCTACATACAACATTGTTGATGAGCTTAAAGCTGAAGGCGATTGGGATATCCTACAAAAATATGCTGGTTTTGAGTTTGATGATGCATCACCTAAAAACGCTGCACGTACTAAGTATGAAAACATCTTATACCTAGAGCGCCCTGGCTGTAACTTATGTATGGGTAACCAAGAAAAAGCGGAACCAGGTGATACTGTTATTGCAACTTCAACACGTTTATTCCAAGGGCGTGTTGTTGCCGATACTGCTGAGAAGAAAGGCGAGTCTTTACTTGGTTCATCAGCATTAGTTGTGCTTTCAACAGTGCTAGGTCGCTTCCCTACTATGGATGAGTACAAGAGCGCAGTAGAAGGTATCGACTTAACTAAGTTCACTCCTCCTACAGAAGAAATGACCACTAAGTACACTGCTCAAGCGGTACCAGTTAAAGTGGTATAATAACCATTTTATCAAGTAGGAAAACACCTACTTTGTGAGTTAGCGTCAGATAAGAAAAGGGCTACTTATTTAAAACAAGTAGCCCTTTTTATTTCAACTTTGCAACGATTTATCCGAGCTCTAGCTGATAGAAGAATGCACTAATAGAAGAATACACTAAGGATTTGGACATTCAATATTGGCAGACAATGATGGCATGATCATATTTGGGAATGACAACTTATCATCAAAGCCCTCAACACCTTTTAACACTTCAATTTTGAAACCATAGCTTTTACAGATACGTAACGACCTACGCATTAAAAAAGTGGCTAATTTACTAAACTCAGTATCCTGCTTAGCAATAACTTGTAGATGGTATTTTCCAGGCTCAATATCCGTTTGCTTAAACTGCACTTGATGATCAAAATCCCATTGTGATGCGCCACTAGGGGTTTTAACATTACTCGCACAAGCTGATAGTGTTAGTGCTAATACAAGCACACTTGATGCTCTTATCATTTAAACTTCCTTATAAAGCAAAATAGAAAAATCCTATCGAATACAATGTAGTATAGCCCTTTGGAAAATATTTCGACAATTAGATATACAAAAAAGCCAGCTAATGAGCTGGCTTTTTAAAAAATTAAATAAATTTCTAACTATTTTTTCTTTTTAACGGCTTTAGCGTTTGGTAAATCAGTGATTGAGCCTTCGAAGATTTCTGCTGCTAGGCCAATTGATTCATTTAATGTTGGGTGAGCATGAATCGTTAAACCAACATCTTCAGCATCTGCACCCATTTCAACGGCTAAACAGATTTCACCAAGCATTTCACCGGCATTGATACCAACAATAGCGCCACCAAGTACACGACCCGTTTCTTTTTCGAAAATCATCTTAGTTTTGCCTTCAGTACGTGCAGAAGCGATAGCACGACCAGAAGCAGCCCATGGGAAGTTAGCAACTTCAATGTTTAAACCTTGCTCTTTTGCTTCACGTTCAGTAACACCAACCCAAGCCATTTCTGGATCAGTATAAGCAATTGAAGGAATACAACGTGGGTCAAATTCGTGTTTCTTGCCAGAGATAACTTCAGCAGCACAATGTGCTTCATGTACCGCTTTATGAGCAAGCATAGGCTGACCAACAACATCACCGATTGCGAAGATGTGAGGAACGTTAGTACGCATTTCTTTAGAAACGTTAATGAAACCACGCTCATCAACATTTACGCCAGCTTTATCAGCAGCAACTAAGTGACCGTTTGGCTTACGGCCAACAGCAACTAAAATTTTGTCATAACGTACTTGCTCTGCAGGTGCTTTTTTACCTTCAAAAGTAACGTATAAACCGTCATCTTTTGCTTCAACTGCAACAACTTTAGTCGACAACATGATGTTGAACTTTTTCTTGTTGTAGTTATTGTAAATTTTAACAATATCTTTATCAGCAGCTGGTACTAATTGGTCTGCAAATTCAACAACAGATACGTTTGAACCTAATGCTGAGTATACAGTACCCATTTCTAAACCAATGATGCCGCCACCAAGAACTAACATTTCTCCAGGTACATCTTTAAGCTCTAATGCGCCAGTTGAGTCAATAACACGTGGGTCGTCATTTGGAATGAATGGTAAATCGATTACAGAAGAACCCGCTGCAATAATAGCGTTATCAAAAGTAATGGTTGTTTTACCGTCTGCGCCTTCAACTTCAATAGTTTTATCAGAAGTGAATTTACCGTAACCTGTCACAGTTTTAACTTTACGTGCTTTAGACATGCCGCCTAAACCACCAGTTAATTGGCCAATGACGCTTTCTTTCCAATCACGAATTTTATCTAAATCAATTTGAGGTGCACCAAAAGTAACACCATGAGATGCCATTGCTGCAGCATCATCAATCACTTTAGCTACGTGTAAAAGTGCTTTTGAAGGAATACAACCTACGTTTAAACAAACGCCACCAAGTGTTTCACGGCTTTCAACTATTACTACGTCTAAACCTAAATCTGCTGCGCGAAATGCTGCTGAATAGCCACCAGGACCCGCACCTAAAACTACTACTTGAGTTTTAATATCGTTACTCATGCTAACCTCAAAATTGATGTATTTATTGCTGGTTATGCCAGCCTATATTTGCTGAATGATGTTTAACGGGTTTAACCGTAAGCATTTTCAACACTTTTTTGTTTATGTCTTGGCGGCAATTTTACTTAAACCGCACAAGGATCGCTATCTTTTAATCAGCAATTAATAGCGAAAAGTAGGCGAAAATGAAAATTAACCAAGCAACTTTCATTTTACCCACTTATTGCAACTTAACGCTGATAAATATCAAATAATGTTTAACTATAATATCAGTGTTCTAATATCGCTCATGACATTTGATAAGTGCACAGTAAAGCGTGCAGCCAATGCGCCGTCAATTACACGATGGTCGTAAGACATTGATAATGGCAACATAAGCTTAGGCTCAAAGTCTTTACCGTTCCACTTAGGTTTCATTTCAGATTTTGATACACCTAAAATAGCCACTTCTGGTGCATTAACAATCGGCGTAAATGCTGTACCGCCAATGCCACCTAAACTAGAAATAGTAAAACAACCACCCTGCATATCAGCCGCTTTCAACTTGCCGTCACGCGCTTTGATACTAATTTCTAACAGCTCACGAGATAACTGATGAATACCTTTTTTATCAACATCACGTACTACCGGTACAACTAAACCGTTTGGTGTATCAACCGCAACACCAATATGGATGTACTTTTTCAGAATTAAACTTTCACCGTCTTCACTCAAACTTGAGTTAAAGGTTGGGAACTCACGTAAAGCATCAGCAGCGGCTTTTAAAATAAACACTAGCGGTGTAATTTTAAACCCTAACTTTTTCTTTTCACAAATAACATTCTGTTCTTTACGGAAAGCTTCAACATTAGTGATGTCAGCTTCGTCAAATTGAGTAACATGTGGAATCGTTACCCAGTTACGGTGCAAGAATGGTCCAGAAATTTTCTGAATACGTGTTAACGCTTTGGTTTCAATTTCACCAAACTTTGAGAAATCAATCGCTTTCGCACTTACAACTTGTAAACCACCTTCACCAGCAGCAACAGAACTACCCGCATTCGCTTTCGGACGAGAAAGTTCATACTTCACGTATGACTGGACGTCTTCTTTTAAAATACGACCTTTGTTGCCTGTACCTTTCACTAACGTTAAATCAACACCAAATTCACGTGCTAAGCGACGAATTGATGGCGAAGTATAAATACTACCTGATGACTTTACAGTACCCGCTTGTGGATGATGTGGAACTGGCGCTGCTTTTTTAGCAGCAGGCGCTGGTGCAGCTTTTGGTGCTTCAACCACTTTCTCAGCTACCGGCGCTACAGCTTCAACCGGCGCGCCACTTGAAGTTTCAAGTTTGATCACCAATGAGCCTTGCTTAACTTTGTCACCAACATTGATAAGCACTTCTTTAACCGTACCAGCATGTGACGAAGGCACGTCCATGGTTGCTTTGTCAGTTTCTAAGGTAATTAAGCCATCTTCCGCTTCAATAACATCACCAACGGCAATAAGCACGTCGATAACATCAACTTCACCGTCTTCACCAATGTCTGGAACAGCAACGTCGATTACAGCACTTGCGGTTGCAACTGCCGCAACAGGTGCTGCTTCAGCAGCTACTGTCGCTTCTTCGACCACTGGGGCTGGAGTTTCAACAACAGCTTCTGCTGGTGCGGCTTCTGCACTTGCAGTTTCACCGGCTGCCGTCATTTCGGCAATGACGTCACCTTCTTTAATTTTGTCACCAACGTTAACTAATAAAGCGCTCAATGTACCTGCAAAAGGTGCTGGAATATCCATTGATGCTTTATCAGTTTCAACCGTTAATATACCTTCATCTGCTTCAAGTGAGTCACCCACTGCAAAACAAATTTCAATAATTTCAACTTCTTCGCCACCAACATCAGGGACTAGAATTTTTTGACTAGTAGACATATTAATTATCCTATCTCTTTCTAATACTAATGGGTTATGCGTAAAGTGGGTTAAGTTTTTCAGTATCAATATTGAAGCGTTTAATTGCTTCCGTAACCACTGAACGTTCAACATCACCACGGTTTGCTAATTCAAATAATGCAGCTACCACTACATAAGCAGCATTTACTTCAAAGTGCGTACGCAAATTAGCACGGCTATCACTGCGACCAAAACCATCAGTACCTAAACAACGGTATTCTGTGTCAATGTAGGCACGAACTTGGTCTGAATAGTTTTTAATGTAATCGGTTGCTGCAATTGCAGGACCATTTTCTTTAGTAATTACCGTAGAAATGTAAGCTTTCTTTTGCTTACTTTCAGGGTGAAGCATGTTCCAACGTGTTACATCTTGGCCATCACGCGCTAATTCATTGAATGAAGTGACAGAGTACACATCACTTGAAATACCGTAATCAGCGCTTAGAATTTGTGCTGCTTCACGTACTTTCTCTAAAATAGTACCTGAACCCATCAATTGCACATTAGCTTTCGCTTTTTTAGCCGCAACTGTTTCAAGCTTGTAAATACCTTTGATGATTTCATCAGCAACGTCTTTAGTCTCTGGCATTGCCGGATGCTGGTAGCTTTCATTCATTAAGGTTAAGTAGAAGAAGATATTTTCATTTTCTTCATACATACGACGTAAGCCTTCACGTACGATAACAGCAACTTCATAACCGTATGTTGGGTCATAAGTAACACAATTAGGAATTAAACCCGCTTGCACATGTGAATGGCCATCTTGATGTTGTAAACCTTCACCGTTTAGTGTTGTACGACCTGCCGTAGCACCTAATAAGAAGCCACGTGCTTGGCTGTCACCCGCTGCCCATGCTAAATCACCAACACGTTGGAAACCAAACATTGAGTAGTAAATGTAGAATGGGATAGTCGTCGCGTTACATGTCGAGTAAGAAGTACCCGAAGCAACCCAAGACGCCATAGCACCTAGTTCGTTAATTCCTTCTTGTAGAACTTGACCTTTTTTGTCTTCACGGTAGTAAGCCACTTGGTCAGCATCTTGAGGAACGTATTTTTGTCCTTCGTTAGCGTAAATACCCACTTGACGGAATAAACCTTCCATACCAAACGTACGTGCTTCATCAGGAATAATTGGCACAATGCGCTTACCAATTTTCTTATCTTTTAATAAGGCATTTAGTACACGAACAAACGTCATGGTGCTTGATACTTCACGTTCGCCAGAGCCTTTCAAAATTGCATCAAAGGCTTTTAATGGAGGAATTTCTAAGCTTTCTTCTGCTTGTTCACGACGAGCAGGTAATGAACCACCTAATGCTTCACGGCGTGCTTTTAAGTATTTAAATTCTTCACTGTCTTCAGGGAATTTATAGAAAGGTAAGTCAGCAATTTCGTCATCGCTAATCGGCATATTAAAACGATCGCGGTAATGCTTAATTGATTCAACGTCCATTTTCTTAACATTGTGTGCAATGTTAAGTGCTTCACCTGAGGCACCCAAACCAAAACCTTTAACCGTTTTAGCTAATATTACCGTTGGGCGACCTTTAGTTTCTTGCGCTTTTTTATATGCTGCATAAACTTTAACAGGATCATGACCACCACGGTTTAAGCGGTAAATGTCTTCGTCAGACATGTTAGCAACTAACGCCGCTGTTTCAGGGTACTTATTGAAGAAGTTTTCGCGCGTGTATTTACCACCTTTCGCTTTACAGTTTTGGTATTCACCATCTACTGTTTCTTCCATCAATTGTAAAAGTTTGCCTGAAGTATCACGAGCAATTAGTGCATCCCAGTATGAACCCCAAATTACCTTAACAACTTCCCAGCCAGCGCCACGGAATGTACCTTCAAGTTCTTGAATGATCTTGCCATTACCACGAACTGGGCCGTCCAAACGTTGTAAGTTACAGTTGATAACGAATGTTAAGTTATCTAAACCTTCACGAGACGCTAAACCAATTGCACCTAATGATTCTGGCTCATCCGTTTCACCATCACCTAAGTAACAGTAAACACGCTGTGCTGAACAGTCTTTAATACCACGATCAGTTAGGTATTTAAGGAAACGCGCCGTATAAATTGCTTGTAATGGACCTAAGCCCATAGAAACCGTTGGAAACTGCCAAAAATCTTTCATCAAATGCGGATGTGGGTAAGACGATAAACCTTCACCATCACACTCTTGGCGGAAGTTATCCATTTGCGATTCAGTTAAACGGCCTTCCATAAAGGCACGAGCATAAATACCTGGAGCAATGTGACCTTGTGAGAAAATAAAGTCACCGCCATCTTTTTCAGAGGCAGCTCTAAAGAAGTGGTTAAAACCAACATCGTATAACATTGCAGAAGAAGCAAAACTACCGATATGACCACCTAGTTCTAAATCTTTTTTCGACGCGCGAAGTACTAAAACTAGTGCATTCCAACGAATAGCAGCACGAATACGTGCTTCAATGGTTTGGTCAGCAGGCATGTGAGGCTCTTGCCCTGGAGGAATAGTATTTACATAAGCAGTTTTTGCATCGAATGGTAAATGCGTACCGCTTCGACGAGCGCGGTCAATTAGTTTTTCTAAAATGAAATGTGCGCGATCTGGACCTTCATTTTCTAAAATAGAATCCATAGATTCTAACCACTCTTGGGTTTCCAATGAATCCAAATCAATCTTCGGGAGCTCAGACATAATTACATAGTCTCCAATAATTAGTAGTATAAAGTTAAATTTATGTGTTTAAAGATAGCCGCTTTTTTGCAGATATCCTTAACTCGCTTTAAATGTTAAAAATAATCTAAAATTCTGTTCTTTTCATTCGGCGCATAGAGCGTTCCATACGACTATTTTCTTGTGACATTTTTAATAATACCTCTTCAATAAAGGCTAAATGTCGATGGCTAGCGCCCCAAGCTATTTGGGGCTTGCCACTGATAATCGCACTCATTAATCGAGTACGGTAATCTGATATTTGTTTAAACACATCTGGGCGCTTTGCTAATATTGTTAAGTTTTGCTCAATATTATCAATAATCAACGGCGCCATACTGTGTGCTAGATGCAAGATAATCGCATTGTGGCTTGCGGCACATATCGCTAAGTAAAACTCAAACACAGCTTGTGCTTCCACACGATAATTATCTTCTAATTGCGCATTGCCGATATTGTCATGCTTGTTTTGAATTTCATCAAAGTCTGCTTGCGTACCTCGCATAGCAGCATAATACGCTGACATGCCTTCAATGCCATGACGAAACTCTAGCAAATCAAATTGTGATTCATTGTTATTAGCCATCAAGTCAAATAGAGGATCTGACAAGCCACCTAATATTTGGTCATTAACATAAGTACCACCACCTTGACGCCGCGTCACTAAACGTTTTGCTTCTAATGCTTGAATAGCCTCGCGAAGCGATGGACGAGAAACGTCAAATTGTTTCGCCAGCTCTCTTTCCGCTGGCAATTTTTGCCCTGGTTTCAGGCTTCCTTCCAGGATCATTGTCTCAAGCTGCGACTGAATAACATCAGACAACTTTGCTTGCTTCACCGGTTTTTTAATACTCGGAATAGACATTTAAAACCCTTTAATATTCAAATATTTTGTATCTAAATTCAGAAAACCTTACCGAATATAAAATTGGTAAATTGGTAAGACCAATTGAATTTTCGAGTCATAATGTACCAAATAGCGCAGCAGTTGTAAACTACAGCTTAATTTATGAACGAAAATATGGAGGGTAAATCCATTAATCTGGCTTAAGTTTTACTGAATGAATATAGTGTATTAAACAAAAGTAGGTGAATTGAATGGAGATAATTAAGGGTAGCCCTAAGTGATATAAACTTGAGCCCTACACTTTAAGTAGTGCAGTAGTCACAGATGTGCCAATGGTATTTTAATATGATCTCGCAGCCTTTTTTGTTCTGAATTATAGAATAAAAGGCAACAAGTTGATTTACTTAGTAAGTAAAGCAAAAGAATATTAGCACTCTTTTGCTTTTCCAAAATTTTACTAGGTGATAATTCCCGTTAAAATTAATACTGATATAACAGCTAAAAATAGCAGTAAGGTACGCTTAGCAAGCTTAACCAGTAAACACGGCTCTAAAGTACAATCATCGGTATCTACCATCAAATCTTCCGACTTTTCTGCGACAGATATTAGAACTTTGCTAGGGGCTTTTTCAAACTCGAATAAGTTTTCTAACCAAACCGGCATAGCTTTAGAGAAATGCCCAACAAACATATAACCAAACGCAACAAGCCTGACCGGTAACCAGTCAACCCAAAACAATAGTTGCTGTGTCGCCTCGCAGCCATCGCTGGTGCTTTTAATATGTTCGTCACCGTTATCAGCTTCTTCATCAATGGTAGTAGTATCTTTATTATTCGCGCACTCATTTACTGTGGTAAGTAAACGGTAAAACAAAGCTCCTGCTGCACCAAATAGAACAAAAAACAGCATAACCGCAATAAAATATCGGTAGTTTAACCACACTAACGTTTGTCCAAAGCCCATACTTGCAATATTTTTATCTTGCTGAAGTTGCATATGGTGTAATTCACAGCTAGTCAACTCACCTTTAAACGCTGACACTAAATAACTTTTATAAGCATCTCGCGTTTTCATACAGCCGAAACAAACTATCAAAATCAAGGTCGATGCTATTAGGTGTAATAAAGCATTATCTACTTGAGACAATAAAAAATAACAGCCAAACACTGGAATAAAAATAACCGCATAGCTTAGTGCAGCAGATTGACGAAAATCAGCTAAAAATTTAGTTTGCTTAATCGCAGAAATGTAGCGTCGATGAAAGGTATTGAACTGCCAAGTACTTGACGACAAGTAACGTTCTGCGATTAATGCAATCAATAAACTAATTAAGCTCATATTTAATTATCCACTTTAATAAAATAAAACCTTGCTGATAGGCTATTCAGCAAGAAGTTCGCGATAGAAATTCCAATCAAATGCAGCACCTGGATCCGTTTTACGCACAGGTGCAATATCACAGTGCCCGACAATGTTATCTTCTAGTTCGGGGTAAACGCCAATTAAGGCATGGCTCAAGCGACTAAGCTGCTGATATTGTTCTATAGTATATGGAATATCATCGGTTCCTTCCAGTTCTATACCGATAGAGAAATCATTACATTTTTCTCGCCCTTGATAATTTGATACTCCGGCATGCCAAGCTTTATCATTAAAAGACACGTATTGCACAATATTGCCATTACGCTGAATAAGGCAATGAGCAGAAACTCGTACCTTATATATATTTTCAAAATAGGGGTCGACTGTCGGGTCTAAATTACCAAGAAAAAAATCAGTAATATAGCCACCACCAAATTTTCCTGGCGGTAACGAAATATTATGCACAACCAGCAAGCTAACCGCTTCATTTTCATCTCGAGGCTCAAAGTGGCTAGACTTTTGAATTTCAGCATTGTTTAACCAACCATTAGTTATGGCAGATTTTGGCTTGTATTTTAGTTCGCTTGACGTATTTGACATACAATAATTCATACTTTGTTTATCCTTGCACTATTACATAGTAAAGTTATCAACAGAACAAGAGAGTAACCTAAGATCTGGAGTCCTATGAGTAAGAATGATGTTACAACAAGTTTTGGCAAAGGCTTTGTATGGATAGCTTGGGTTATCGGTCTAGCGTTGTTAGTTTTTGTTTTTCAAGATTTATTAGACGATCAATACAACCCAAATCAAGACCCGAAACTTTCATTGCAAAGCAATGGTCAAGCACAAGTTACTTTGCAACAAAATCGCCAAGGGCATTATTTAACCAATGGTGCAATTAATGGTGAAAAGGTAACGTTTTTACTGGATACAGGCGCAACGCAAGTGTCCATTCCTGAGCATATTGCAGTAAAATTATCACTGCAAGCTGGCGGCAAAAGCCGTGTACAAACAGCAAACGGCAGCATCACAGTTTATCAAACACAAATAAATGAATTACGCATTGGCAATATCTACCTGTATAATGTCGCGGCACATATCAATCCGAGTATGAACGCAAATGAAATTCTATTGGGCATGAGCGCCTTAAAAAGAGTAGAATTTCGCCAAACAGGCAAACAACTTATTTTACGAGAGCAACTTTAGATGTTACCAGTATCATTAATAAACGACATTACCAAAACCGTGACATGGGCATTATGCGAAGACTTAGGTGTTAATACCTATGATGAACTTGCGAGTAGTAGCGATATTACTGCAGAACTAATACCTGTAGAGAATATCGCCGTTGCTAATATTATTAGCCGTGATGAATGTGTTATTTGTGGTATCGCTTGGGTAAATGAAGTTTTTAAGCAGCTAGATACAATTTACAATACTAAAACCGCTATCACTTGGTTTGTTAACGACGGCCAAAGTGTAAAAGCTAATACTACGTTATTTGAATTATCTGGCAATGCTAGAATTTTATTAACAGGCGAACGTACGGCACTAAATTTCTTACAAAGCCTTTCTGGTACTGCAACCGTCACTAGCACTTATGTTAAGCACCTTGAAGGTACAACAACTAAGCTACTTGATACCAGAAAAACCCTTCCAGGCTTACGCAGCGCACAAAAATACGCAGTGACTTGTGGTGGTGGCGTTAATCACAGAATTGGCTTATTTGACGCCTTTTTAATTAAAGAAAACCATATTGCGGCCTGTGGCGGTATTGAAAAGGCCATTAATACTGCACGTATTAACCATAGTGATAAAACTGTAGAAGTTGAAGTCGAGAATATCGAAGAGCTAACCCAAGCATTAAATGCTGGTAGCGATATTATTATGTTAGACAACTTTACTACTGAAATGATCGAAAAAGCGGTAAAACTAACTGCTGAAATATCTAACGGGAAAACTAAGTTGGAAGTTTCCGGTAATATGACACTAGAAACGTTGAGAGATTATGCAAAATCAGGTGTTGATTTTATCTCTGTTGGCGCATTAACTAAACATGTAAACGCCGTAGATTTGTCTATGCGTTTTGTCTAATTTACAGATAAAAATTAGTTATAGGCTGAAACTTCGCTCTTTTTTTGGTCATTATTTTTATATAATTCAATACCTAATTCCTCTTTTTTAACAGTAAAACTTAAAACACTCAGTAAGCTGAGTGTTTTTTAATCGCCAAATACAAATTCTCTTGCTAGACTATTTTTGTGGAAAAGTACAAAAAGTTACAATTTCAAAAGAATAATGACAAAAAATTAAAAAAAATCGACACAATGTTTTACATTTACTCATTTTTGTCGCAGTATATTTTTAGCCCTCGAAATTAAAGTATGGATTAACTTATTATGAAAAAACTTAACACTATGAACAAAGCAAAAGGTTTTACCCTTATTGAATTAATGATCGTTGTTGCGATTATCGGCATTTTAGCAGCGGTTGCATTACCTGCTTATCAAGATTACACCAAACGTGCAAAGTTTGCTGAAATTGTGCTTATGGCTGATGCAATTAAAACACAAGCTAATGTTTGTGTTGGTGCAAAAAATGTTAACTCTACAGCACAATTTGCTACAGATTGTCAAACAAGAATGGCTAAAGTACTTGCTAACGCAGTAAATGCGCCAAATATAGCTACTGCTACATCTACAAATGCAACAATAACAGTAACAGGTAGTGCCGCTGTTGACGGTTCAAATTACATTATGTTACCTACTTTTACAGCGAGCGTTCCAGGACAAGTGCTTTGGACGTTAGATGAAACTAACAGTACTTGTGTTGCAGATAACTATTGTTAATTAAATAATATTTTCTTTAAAAGCCTGCTTTGCAGGCTTTTTTATTTAAATCAGCCCAAGCAATGAACTTTAAATGACATTCAATAACTCCTCAAGAATGCTGATATACCTTTGTGCTCTAACATCGTTATTACCGTTTATAATATTTAGTATTTATGGCTTTTTAATAAATGCTGATATTTATGGAAAAATTGATAGTTTACTGTTTTGTGTGTACTATTTCATATCGCTAATTTTTATAGCGAGACTTTCTAAAACAATATTTTCATCTTATATTTTTGCATCATTCTTTTTAATCTTTGCTCTGTCAAAAGCATCGCATGAATACTTTCTCTTTTATGATACTTATATTTCATTTGATCATTTAACATTATTTAAAGAGTTTGTATTAGCGTTAAAAAACTTTAGTTCTTGGTGGACCTTTGTAGCAATAACTTTTACCGTTATTATTGTTGTTTCGCTCCATATCTATGTTATTAGCGAACTTAAGAAACCATCTTTAATAAACTCTATTGTGATATCTGCATTCCTTCTTCTAGCCACCTTACCATTTTATAACTTTCATACCGAAAGGTATCTTATCGCACAAGTAAGTCATTCGTCAGAAAACCCAAGCTACAATTATTCATTCGAAAATCCAATCATGTTTTTTATTCGCAGCTTTCCTTGGAATAAGTCAACTACGATACATAAAGAGAATGCTAAAAGATCAACGTTAGCAAGAGCACTAAAAAAAAATATGCTTAACAAACTCCCTGAGAGTTATCAACCTAATAATTACGCATCACTCTTATTAGAATACCCAGGCTACCAAACTCAAAGTGCGACTTTAAATCCATTACAGAACGCCCCTAAAACTTCAAATATTGAAGTAGAGAGTTTAACTAATAAAAACATTTTGATTGTACTTTTAGAAAGTTTTCGAAGCTATGAATTCGATTCGAACGAAATGGTTGGAAAGAACTTAAAAAGAATAGCTAAAAAATCTATTGTATTTGATAAAGCATATAGCATTGCAAGAGCAACAATCAAATCTGAGCAAGCAATATTATGCAGTTCTGTCGATACAAACTTAAAAACACCATACTCTGTTAATCAAGGTAAGTACGCTGGAAAGTGTCTCCCCGAAATTTTAAAGAGTAGAGGATACAATACAACTTGGTTTCATGGAAACACCAAAGATTTTTATAATAGGGCTGTATTCCATCCAAGTATAGGGTTCGATAATATTTTTTCTAAAGACGAGATACAAAAAGTTGATGGGTATGAAATAAATGACATCGGTTGGGGAATTCCTGACCCCTATATTTATCAATTTGCATTAAATAACTTAGAGAAGGCAAAACGACCTTTTTTTGCTGAAATATTAACTGTATCAAGTCATCAACCTTTTAATTGGGATTACGGTAATTTCAAATTTCCACCTTTAATTAACTCTCATAGTGATGATATTTATAAAAATTACCTCAAAGCACTCTATTACGCCGATGACGCCTTAGGTCAGTTTTGGAATGCATTCATTTCTAGCTCGCTTAAAGATAATACAATTGTAATTTTTACAGGTGACCATGGAGTTCCATTTTATCATCATGAAGAGCTAAGTGAATTAGAGAAGTCAAATATACTATTCAAAGTACCTCTAATGATCTATCACCCAGATATTGAGCCTAGTAATAATTCGTTTCAATCAAGCCATTTGGATATCGCCCCAACACTTTTATCTTTACTTGGTATATCAGAAAGTAACTCTTTTCTTGGTCGCCCCACCTTAGGGGAGTTTAAAAACCTTGCACGAAGACCTGTTTTTCATATGAATAGAGATGGCTACGCATTTAGAATAGGCGAAACCAATTGCGTACCTAAAATGGCACAATGTGCTAGTAATGAACTTTGCTACAAAGATGAACGTTTTATGTGTGATTTAGAAAAAGAGTCAGATATTATGCAAATCCAACAATCAAGTAAGCTTATGGAATATATGAAACTCCTTACAGAAGCAAACTATACTGACTCTTAATGATATGTTTACGCATAAAGCGTAATTTAATTTAGATTAAAAAATTTAAGATAAACAAACTTTCTATTGTTTTTGTTTATTCAATTTTAAGTATTCATATTTGTTATTTTTCATCATTATAGGTAAACTTCTAAAATATATTTTAATATAAATAGTTATTTATGAAAGGACTTCATCGACAATCTAGCGTATTGTCAGCGTTAGCCAAACACAATATTGTAAGCGGTAGTATGGTGGATACCATAAGCGCTGACTATATTGGTCAAAAAAAACCACTTATACGCTACATTGTTGAAGATAAAAAATTAAATGCCGAAGGTATTGCTAGCGTTTTATCTGCAAGTTTTGGCTATCCCCTTATTGATTTAGCTAATTTTGATACTTCATTGGTACCTGAAGGTGTCCGCAACGAAAAATTAATACGTAAACATAATGCTCTCCCGCTATTTTTACGCGGCAAAGTATTGTTTGTTGCCATGTCTGATCCCACTAATTTAGACGCACTAGAAGAAATTCAATTCAATACTGGGTTTTCTACTGAGTTAGTTTTAGCTAATGAGCAATCTTTAGCTGCCTGCATAGAGAAAATATTGGAAGAGGATAGTGATGCCCTTGATATTTCTGATATCGATGCTGAAGAGTTAGCTGGTATTGACGTACAAGATGAACATCAGGAAGAAGACAGTAACAATAGTGGTGATAAAGAAGATGCGCCCATTGTTGTTTATATCAATAAAATATTACTCGATGCAATTCGCAAAGGTGCGTCAGATTTACATTTCGAACCTTATGAAAAATCTTATCGTATTCGTTTTCGCATTGACGGAATTTTAACTGAAGTTGCTAAGCCCCCAGTTTCTTTATCTTCACGCATGGCTGCACGATTAAAAGTGATGTCAAAGCTCGATATTGCCGAACGTCGAGTACCACAAGATGGTCGAATAAAGTTAGCGTTATCAAAGAAAAAGTCTATCGATTTTCGTGTAAGTACCTTACCCACAATGTGGGGTGAAAAAATAGTTATGCGTATACTTGATTCCTCAAGTGCCATGCTTGGTATCGATATGCTAGGCTATGCGCCAGCCCAAAAGAAAATATACATGGATGCGCTTGCTCAGCCCCAAGGTATGATTTTAGTTACCGGGCCTACAGGCTCAGGGAAAACAGTATCGCTATATACTGGTTTAAACATTTTAAATACTGATGAACGCAACATATCTACCGCAGAAGATCCTGTTGAGATTAACCTTGAGGGCATCAATCAGGTACAAATTAACACCCGAGCTGGCCTGACTTTCCCTGGAGCCTTACGCTCTTTTTTACGTCAAGATCCAGACATTGTCATGGTCGGTGAAATTCGAGACTTAGAAACAGCAGAAATTGCCATTAAAGCTGCACAAACCGGCCATTTGGTGCTTTCAACATTACATACCAATTCTGCGGCAGAAACACTAACGCGTTTATTAAATATGGGGGTTCCTTCTTATAACGTTGCAAGCTCAGTTAGTATTATTATTGCTCAACGTTTAGCTCGTCGACTTTGTATCCAGTGTAAAACCGAAGAAAAAATCCCGAACAATGAATTATTAGAGCAAGGGTTTCTTTCCGAACAACTTAAAGACATAACCTTATATAAACCTGTAGGTTGTGACTTATGTACCGGCGGTTACAAAGGGCGAGTCGGTATATATGAAGTCATAAAAATTAGTGAAACTACAGCTAATTTAATTATGACTGGTGCTAATTCTTTGGATATTGCAGCACAGTGTCAACGTGAAGGTTACAACAATTTGCGCCAATCAGGTTTAGAGAAGGCAGCTTTAGGTGTCACCAGTTTAGAAGAAATTAACCGAGTAACCAATGCTTAATAAGGCGCGTAGTAATGACAAGGCCCTACTATATTGCCAAGTTCAAACAATAAAGATATGCTAGTATTTCAGAGGCATAGATCAGCAAAGCCTTTCTTGTTAATAATACTAACAATAATAAACCGACAATAAATTTAGGTTAAGTGAATGGCTGTATCATCAAAAGGTAAAAGTAAGACTAGCAAAGTCAAAGCTCTTGACGTTTATCAATGGCGAGGGTTAAACCGTAAAGGTAAAAAAGTCAGTGGCGAACTCAGTGCGACAAATATGCTTGAGTTGAAAGCCCAATTACGTAAGCAAGGTATTACTCCTGGTAGAATTAGCAAAAAGTCTAAACCGTTATTTGGTCTCGGCGGTGACAAAAAAATCCATCCTGTTGATATCGCTGTTGTTACACGCCAAATAGCCACTATGTTGGGTGCCGGTGTGCCATTAGTGCAAACAATTGAAATGATAGGTAACGGTCACAGTAATGGTAACATGCAAAAATTATTGGGTACTATTAGCAACAAATTACAATCAGGTGTACCTCTTTCTGATTGCTTGCGCGATCACCCTATTTATTTTGATGATTTATATTGTGACTTAGTCAACTCCGGCGAACAGTCAGGCGCCTTAGAAACTATATATGAGCGCATTGCCACCTATAAAGAAAAAGCAGAAGCATTAAAAGCAAAAATCAAAAAAGCGATGACTTACCCTATTTCAGTATTAGTTATCGCTTTTATCGTAACCGCGATACTATTAATTTTTGTCGTACCTGTTTTTCAAGACATTTTTAACAGTTTCGGTGCTGAATTGCCCGCATTTACTCAGTTAGTTATTGCTATTTCAGAATTTATGCAAGCATATTGGTATTTTGGCTTAGCGGGGATTTTTCTGGCTGGTTATTTATTTAAAAAAACCCATCGTAGTAGTCAAAGTTTTCGTGATCGCGTTGACAAAATAATATTAAAGGTTCCGGTTGTAGGCGATGTTTTAAAGAAAGCCGCTGTTGCACGTTATGCTAGAACACTGTCTACTACTTTTGCAGCAGGGGTGCCTCTGCCTGATGCTTTAGAATCTGCGGCAGGCGCCTCAGGCAATGCTGTGTTTCGCGATGCAATATTAGAGATACGCGCAGAAGTAACCTCAGGAATGCAAATGAATTTAGCCATGCGTAACTGTGCTATTTTTCCTGATATGGTTATCCAAATGGTCGCTATAGGTGAAGAGTCTGGGGCTGTTGATGATATGTTAGCGAAAGTAGCAACGGTTTATGAACAAGAGGTTGATAATGCCGTTGATAACTTAACAACCTTACTAGAACCTATGATTATGGCCGTACTGGGTGTCGTTATCGGCGGCCTAATCATTGCGATGTATTTACCAATATTCCAAATTGGTATGGTAGTGTAAAGTCATTCACTATTTCAATATTATTCGATAAAATAAAACGATGCTTGTCATCGTTTTTTATTGATATAAACCAACTAATAATAACTAAAATCTAAGAAGGCTAACCTTTTGACTGACTTCATCTCTCTTATGAATAGCAACCAAACATTTTTCTTTGGTGTTACTTTTATATTCTCTTTAATGATTGGTAGTTTTCTAAATGTCGTTATTTTCCGTTTACCTAAAATACTTGAACAGGGGTGGAAAAAGGAATGCCGAGAATTTTTAGCTGATGAACTAGCTAAACCGAAAAGCCAAAATGAAGAGGAGCTCATCACATTATCGACTCCAAGCTCATCATGCCCTTCTTGCCAACACAAAATTCGATTTTACGAGAATATTCCGGTAATAAGCTGGCTAGTACTACGTGGAAAATGTAGCCAATGTAGATCGAAAATATCATTACGCTACCCTCTAGTTGAGCTGACAACCGCAATATTAAGTGTAGTGATCGCTGCACATTTTGGTGTAACACTTACCACTTTATTCTTATTGATATTAACATGGGGACTTGTCTGCTTAACACTTATAGACTTTGACCATATGTTGCTACCTGACCAAATTACCCTTCCCTTGCTATGGCTAGGTTTATTAGTCAACCTTAATGGCGCGATTGTACCGTTAAATGACTCAGTTATTGGTGCTGTAGCCGGTTACATGAGTCTATTCAGTATCTTTTGGTTATTTAAACTTATTACAGGTAAGGAAGGTATGGGCCATGGCGATTTTAAATTAGTCGCTGTTTTTGGCGCTTGGATAGGTTGGCAACTATTGCCTTTACTTATATTAATGGCCTCTGCAGTTGGCGCGGTTATTGGTATCAGTATGATGATGTTTAAAAACCATCAGCGCGAACAAGCGATCCCTTTTGGCCCTTATTTGGCAATAGCGGGCTGGATTACGCTACTTTGGGGTAACGGTATTTGGGCATGGTATTTAAGCTATCTATACTAAACCCCATTAAGTAGTATTATTGAGAAGTAAACATGTCAGATTTTATTGTTGGTTTAACAGGCGGTATTGGTAGCGGAAAAACAACCGTTAGCAATATGTTTGCTGAGCTGGGTGTTGATATTATCGACGCAGATGTTGTGGCAAGAGAAGTCGTTGAGCCTAATAGCATTGCATTAACCGCGATAGAAAATCACTTTGGCGCTGAGTATATCAATGCCCAGAAGCAACTCGACAGAGCTAAACTACGCACGCGCATCTTTAGTAACCCAAAAGATAAAGAGTGGCTAAACAATCTATTACATCCGTTAATACGTCAATCTATGGTTGCGCAATTGTCGAACGCTCAAAGCGATTATTGCATTTTAGTTGCACCACTTTTATTGGAAAATGGTTTAAATAAGCTTGTGGGCCGGGTTTTAGTTGTAGATATTGATGAAGAAAGTCAAATAACCAGAACTGTAGCTAGAGATCCAAGCTCTCAAGAAGAAATCAAACGTATTATTGCCAGTCAAATGTCACGAAATGACCGAATTAATTCTGCCGACGACATTATCAACAATCAAAACAACGATTTAGAAAAAATTAGACAGCAAGTGCAGCAACTAAATCAGCAATACCGCAAGTATTCTCGTCGCTAAATACTAGTTAACGCTGTGTTTTTGATAAATAATTCGCCATTTTTGCTCACTATGGTTACTATAAATTGATTATCACTGAATTTTATTGCTAATGAACTCAATACTGTATGAACATCCGCTCAATGAGCGTATCCGTAATTATCTAAAACTTGAGCAGCTATTCACTCAAGCAACAGAGTGTTTACGACATAGTATTGTCACTAGTCACAGTACTTTCTTTTCTGCAGTTTTTGCAATCATTGACACGTTAGATCGTAATGATATTCGTGGAGATCTAATAAAAGACTTAGAGAAGCTTGAGCAAAATCTGGTTATTTGGTCACAAATCCCCGATGTTGATACTACTATTCTTGAAGAAAATTTGAGAAATACGGTAGCGTTGTCATGCCAGCTAAAAAAAGCGTCTCCACATTGGCTTAAATTAAAAGACGATAAATTTCTAATTGGATTAAAGCAGCGTTTCGCCATACAAGGAGGAAACTCTCATTTTGATTTGCCGCAATTACAATTTTGGCTTAACCAGCCCATTAGTGAAATTGAAGCAGAATGCCAACAATGGCTTGCTTACCTCGAACAAATAAGTGAAGGGCTTTCTCTGATAATGAAATTTGTTCGTCAACGGGCTAGTTTTGAAACTATAGAGTCAGAAAGTGGTTTCTATCAAGACAGTGGTGAAGGGTTGATTTTATTACGTATTAAAGTCGCCTGTGGCATTGCCTGTTATCCTACTATTAGCGGTAATCGTTTTCGCTATTCCATTCGATTTATGTTGCCTTGTGAAGAAGCTGGTCGAAAATACGCCAAACAAGCAATAACTTTTCAATTGGCTCGGTGTTAACTTTATCATCACTAGCCGCTAGCCCATATTTTTCTTATAATAACTTCAATGTCCTCGTAAAGTATTGCAAATATGTCATTAAAAGTAGCTTGTCCAACTTGTAAAAAAGAAGTGATTTGGCAGGAAGAAAGCCAACACCGTCCATTTTGTAGTAAACGTTGTCAATTAATTGATGTTGGTGATTGGGCTGATGAAAATCATAAAATCAGTCAACCAGTACAAGGCGCCGTTGAGCTAAATGAAGAAATGTTAGATGCGCTTGAAGATCAATTTCTACAGCACAATAAATTTTTTGTTGAGCCAGAATAGGCAAGTATTGAAAAGCGTTTAGCAAAATTTGTCACTAAACGCTTTACTGATTAATCTTTAATTTAGCTAATATATAGCTGTTGTAACTTATCTATAATGGTTTGATTCGCGGCCGGGAAATTTAAGGTAGAAAATTCTGCCAAAGTAAACCAACCTGCTTGTTGATCTTCTAACGCTTTTGCTTGCCCAGTAAAATTATCAACAACAAACACATCTAATAGTACTTTCTTATCGCCGTAATCATGGTTAATTTGCATTAAAGGCGTACAAGTAAGGATATCTATGGCAACTTCTTCTTTTAGCTCACGATAAAGCGCCTGATGCACAGTTTCATCAACTTCAACTTTACCGCCCGGAAACTCCCATTTACCACCTTGATGAACATCGGTAAGTCGTTTGGTGAGAAAAAATTTATTTTCTTGCTTAATTACGCCAACGGCAACGTGGACAATTTTTGTCATCATAAAACCTTTTTCATTTTAATTTAAGTACACCATCATTCTTAATTCGTTATGGCATATCGTTCATCGACGTACAAGCTCTTACACGGATGTAAATTATTAAAGTAATGCACGAGCAATACTGAGATGCACTAATGCCGTAAAGCCATAAATGGCTAAGAGCGGTCTGAACATGGACGCTCCTTCACATCCTCGTGATCGCGTCATACCGTTCATCGACGTACATGGATGCATTAATGCCGTGAAGCCATGGATGGCTAAAAGCGGCCTGAACATGGACGCTCCTTCACATCCTTGTGATCGCGTCATACCGTTCATCCATGAACATAAAAATGCCAGTCAATTGACTGGCATTTATAAGTGATTTACTCGCTTAATGTTCTAGCTTAATTTACCATGACATTGTTTGTATTTCTTACCTGAGCCACATGGACAAGCTTCATTTCGTCCAACACGTGGAGTAGCCGCTTGTTCAGGCTCTGAAGCTGATTCATGCTTAAATTCTTTTGGTGCTTCATCTGCTTTTCTGTGTTGCTCTTCTACTGCTTCAACATCAGACTCAGCACGAATTTGCACCTTACTTAAAATACCAACAACATCATATTTTAAGTTTTCAAGTAATTCAGAGAAAAGCTCAAACGATTCACGCTTAAATTCTTGTTTAGGGTTCTTCTGTGCGTAGCCACGTAAATGAATACCTTGACGTAAATGGTCCATCGCAGCCAAATGCTCTTTCCAATGTGAATCTAAGCTTTGTAGCATTACTGCTTTTTCAAATTGACGTAAAACTTCAGCACCGACCATTTCTTCTTTCGCGCTGTAGCTTACTTCAACTTCAGCAAGAATTTTTTCACGTAATGTTTCTTCGTGTAGCTTAGTGTCTTCTTCTAACCATTTTGCTAATGGTAGTTCAATAGTAAGCTCACCTTTCAGGCGTTCTTCTAAACCTGGAACATCCCACATTTCTTCTAGTGACTGTGGCGGAATATGCTGTGCAATTAAACCATTAACCACATCGCCACGGATCGCTTTAATGACTTCGGCTATATCAGCTTCATCCATCAATTCATTACGTTGTTCGTAAATAACTTTACGTTGATCGTTTGAAACATCATCAAATTCTAGTAATTGCTTACGAATATCAAAGTTACGCCCTTCAACTTTACGCTGTGCGTTTTCAATACTTTTTGTCACCCAAGGATGTTCAATAGCTTCGCCACGCTCCATGCCCAGTTTACGCATCATATTAGAAATACGTTCAGAAGCAAAAATACGCATTAAGCCATCTTCCATTGAAAGATAGAAGCGTGTTGAACCAGCATCACCTTGACGGCCCGAACGACCACGCAATTGGTTATCTATACGACGAGATTCATGACGTTCTGTGGCAACTATGTGTAGACCTCCAAGTTCTAATACTTTGTTATGCTCTTCTTGCCAAGAGGCTTTTAGTTTTTCAACTTGCTCATCACTTGGGTTATCAAGTTTCGCAACCATTGCACCTAAGTTGCCACCAAGTACGATATCCGTTCCACGACCAGCCATGTTAGTTGCAATAGTTACTGCGCCAACTTTACCGGCATCAGCAACAATTTCAGCTTCCTGTTGATGGAATTTAGCATTAAGTACTTTATGTTTAATTTTTGATTTTTTCAAAAATGACGATAAGAACTCTGACGTTTCAATGCTGATAGTACCCACTAATACTGGCTGACCACGCTCAACACAATCTTTAATGTCTTCTAAGATCGCTTCAAATTTCTCTTCACCTGTTAGGTAAATCAAATCAGGTAAATCTTTACGCACCATAGGTTGGTTAGTTGGGATAACAACCGTTTCTAAGCCATAAATATGGTTAAATTCAAACGCTTCAGTATCTGCCGTTCCTGTCATACCAGACAGTTTTTGGTAAATACGGAAGAAATTTTGGAAAGTAATAGAAGCAAGTGTTTGGTTTTCGTTTTGAATATCAACACCTTCTTTTGCTTCTACCGCTTGGTGTAAACCTTCAGACCAACGGCGACCTTCCATTGTACGACCGGTATGTTCATCAACAATGACAATTTCGCCATCTTTAACAATATAATCGACATCTTTTTGGAATAATTTATGGGCGCGTAATGCCGCCATTACATGATGAAGTAACGTTATATTGGCTGCAGAGAATAATGAGTCACCTTGCTGCATCAAGCCTTTTTCCAGCATTATTTCTTCAATGTGAACTTGACCAAGTTCAGTTAAATAAATTTGCTTGGCTTTTTCATCAATGGTGAAATCACCAGTGCTGTCTTCACCTTCTTTGTCTTCTTCATCTTGCTGTACCAATGTAGGTACAACCAAATTAATATTGCGGTATAGCTCTGAGCTATCTTCTGCTTGACCAGAAATAATTAACGGCGTTCGTGCCTCATCAATTAATATCGAGTCAACTTCATCAATAACAGCAAAATTTAACGGTTTTTGTGCTCTTTCTTCAGGTGAAAAAGCCATGTTGTCACGTAGGTAATCAAAACCAAACTCATTGTTTGTACCGTAAGTAATATCTGAATTATAAGCGGCTTGCTTGTCACCAGGTGCCATGCCGGCAACATTACAGCCAACCGTCATCCCTAAAAATTCAAATAATGGTCGACTCCAATCAGCATCACGCGTTGCTAAGTAATCATTCACTGTGATTACATGCACGCCTTTGCCCGTTAAGCCGTTTAAGTATGAAGGTAATGTTGCTGTTAACGTTTTACCTTCACCAGTACGCATTTCGGCAATTTTGCCAGAATTAAGTACCATGCCACCAATCATCTGTACGTCAAAGTGACGCATACCGAATACACGTTTACTTGCTTCACGCACTACTGCAAACGCTTCAGGTAAAAGCGCATCAAGCGTTTCACCCTGTTCTACACGCTCTTTAAACTCTGTAGTTTTGGCTTTTAACTCTTCGTCATTTAATGCTTCAAAAACAGGCTCTAGAGCATTAATTTTTATTACTTCTTTGCGCATTTGCTTAAGTAATCGATCGTTTCGACTACCAAACATTTTTGTCATTAAATTTACAAACATCGTGTTAAACCATATTGAGAAGAAAATCTTCCGCTGAAAATAAGGTGATCGGTGGGACCGAGCACATAAAGTTGCCTAGCATTGTAATCGCAGCTGTATTTTAAACAACTGAAATTCGCACTAATTCTATTTTTTTGCTTTTCTGTATACGTATTTCGTTGGGTCTATTTGCTTATTATTACGTAAAATTTCATAGTGTACATGCGGACCAGTTGAGCGCCCTGTACTACCCATTTTCGCAATAACTTGACCTTTAGTGACTACATCACCAACGGAAACCGTAAGTTCTTTGTTGTGACCATAGCGAGTCTTTAAACCTTCACCATGATTAATTTCTACTAACTGGCCGTAACCATAGCGGTCACCTGCCCAACTAACAACACCTGATGCAGTAGCAATAATGCTAGCATTTTCACTGCCAGCAAAATCAACACCTTTATGCATTGCGGGTTTACCGTTAAAAGGGTCTTTTCGCGTACCGTAGTATGACGACAACCAACCTTTAACTATTGGTCGACCAGATAAATAGCGTGTATTCTCTATATGGTGACCCAAAGTGATAGATTCAAGCATTTTTAACTGTTTTTCTTCATGCGCTAAAGAATTTTCAAGTATTGAAATACTTAATAGCAAATCCGATAAACTTTTTTTCGGTTGCTCTTCACTTTGAATCATTGGGCCACCACTTGGCGGTAATTGTTCAAAATTGAATTCTTTATCGGGAATACTCGCATCTTCTGCTAGTCGATCACCCAAGGCATTTAAGCGTAGTACTTGGCTTTGTAACTCTGCCAACTTCATGGTTACCGCAGTTACTTGCTCATTGTTAACAACAGGGTTATCTAAATTCGGTAAGCTGGAAAATTGAAATGCAGGGTTTGTAGGGATCTCGTTTGTAGACGCAATTAAATGCACTATAAAACCAGAAACCAGTGCAAATATTGTTAAAGCTGAAAGCCAATGAACTTTATTTAGCTTCATTGAAAATCTAACATTTTTTCCGCGGTATAGTAGTGTTAAACTCATATCTTATTCATCGTTTTCTTCAAGAGCTGACTTATGGCACGTAAATCTAAAATACCTACAGATATGTCAGCCCTGCTTAATTCACCGTCAGGCACTTTGGCACAAATAGCGGCAAAAACCAACTCTTTAACCATATTGTCGGGCATTGTACGACAAATATGCCCCGACCTACCAGAAGATGTCTGGAAAATAGCCAATTTTAAAGGGAAATCCTTAGTTATTGAGGTAAATTCTGCAGTTTGGAGCCAAAGATTGCAGTTTGAACGGATGAATATATGTCGAGAGCTAACCCAAGTGACCGAAAATCAATTTAATCAAATTGAAATTAAGATAACACCTTATCGCACTAAACTGCCTGAAAAAACCGTATTGCCTGATGCAATAAATACAACAATTTCGAAAGCAACTGCCGCACAACTATTAGCAGTAGCTAAGAATGCTCCTGACAGTTTGCGTAAGAAATTAGAGAAGTTAGCGGCTCACGCTAATAAATAGCCTGAATTCTAGACAAGCAGCGGTAGCTCAAAATTTTCACTCCTTTAACAACAAAAAAGCCAATCAAATGATTGGCTTTATAGAAGTTAACGAATAAACATTAAGTTAAAACGGCGTAGCGCCCACTTCTTGAAATTGGATTGGAGACTCAACGGTATCTTCATACGTCACCCATTCCCATGAATCAACTTGCTTAAACACTTCTCGTAGTAACATGTTATTTAGACCATGCCCAGATTTAAAGGCATTAAGCTCACCTAAAATACTAACGCCACCCATGTATAAATCACCGATCGCATCAAGAATTTTATGCTTAACAAACTCATCATCATAACGTAAGTCATCTTTATTAAGCATGCGATATTCATCTAAAACAATGGCGTTTTCTAAGCTACCACCTAATGCTAGGTTGTGAGAGCGTAAAAATTCAATGTCTTTCATAAATCCAAAAGTACGAGCACGGCTGATTTCTTTAATAAAAGAACAGCTCGATAGGTCCATACTCATAGTTTGACAAGTATTCGCAATCACTGGATGCTCAAACTCAATAGCAAAATTAACCCGGAAGCCTTCAAAAGGCTTTAACTCAGCCCATTTATCACCTTCTTCTATACGAATAGTTTTAGTGATACGTAAGAAGCGCTTGGCAACATTTGAAGTTTCAATGCCAACCGATTGAATTAAATAAACAAACGGTAAGGCACTGCCATCCATAATTGGAATCTCAGGAGAGTCAACTTCAACAACGAGGTTGTCAATTCCTAAACCTGCAACAGCAGACAGCAAGTGTTCGACGGTGGAAATCTGAACACCTTGCTCATTCACTAAACATGTACATAAAGTGGTTTCGCCAACAGCTTCTGGTGTCGCTGGAATATCGACAACAGGATCTAAATCTACTCGGCGAAAAATAATACCGGTGTTAGCAGGCGCAGGACGGAGAGTGATCTGCACCTTTTCACCTTTATGTAACCCTACACCAATGGCAGAGACACTTTCTTTAATCGTACGTTGTTTAATCATAAATAGCCTTCTTAAGCCTATATTGAGCTTTATTAGCACCCACCGGAATTCAGCGGAGGCGTAATATAGCAAAAAAGCCTAACAAAATCAAAATATCAACATTTGTTACTTAACATTCCTAAACTTAACGAATAAGTATTAGTCTGCTTGTTTACGTAAAAATGCTGGGATATCTAAATAATCATCAAGTTCCGTAGCAGCCACTTTTTGTGCTTGAGCATTTGCTTCAGGCATAGTCACAGGGCTTGCTTTAATTTCTGGTTGCGCACTTGGCACATAGTCACCACCAACTACTTGTGGTTCAGCCACAGGTGCAGGGTTAACTAAAGTAATATCAGGCTTACGTTCAGCACCAATACCAGTTGCAACAACTGTTACACGTAAATCTTCCGTCATATCAGGGTCAATTACCGCACCAACAACAACCGTGGCATTTTCCGAAGAAAAAGCTTTAACTGCATTACCAACCGTTTCGAATTCATCAATACTAATATCCATACCGGCAGTAATATTAACTAAAATTCCGCGTGCACCTGCAAGATCAACGTCTTCAAGTAGTGGGCTTGAAATTGCAGCTTCTGCAGCTTCTTCCGCACGATCTGGCCCTGATGCTATACCAGACCCCATCATTGCCGTTCCCATTTCAGACATTACCGTTCTAACATCGGCGAAATCCACGTTTATGAGTCCCGGACGAGTAATAAGTTCCGCAATACCTTGCACAGCACCTAATAAAACATCATTCGCCGCTTTAAATGCATCTAGTAAACTTGTACCAGGGCCTAAAACTTTTAATAGTTTTTCGTTTGGAATGGTAATGAGTGAATCAACACTCTTAGATAAGAACTCAATGCCTTGATCGGCATAGTTCATACGTTTTTTACCTTCAAACGGAAATGGTTTTGTCACTACAGCAACGGTTAAAATTCCCATTTCTTTAGCTATTTCTGCCACAACTGGAGCAGCACCAGTACCTGTACCACCGCCCATACCCGCGGCGATAAAGATCATATCAGCGCCTTGCAGCGTTTCTTTGATCGTTTCTCTATCTTCTTCTGCGCTACGACGACCAATTTCTGGGTTAGCGCCAGCACCTAAACCTTTAGTGACATCGTGACCTAACTGCAAAGTTACATTAGCCGCTGAGTTACGTAGCGCTTGTGAGTCAGTGTTTGCTGTAATAAATTCAACACCTTCGATGGTTTGTGAAACCATGTGCTCTACAGCATTGCCGCCACCGCCGCCAACACCAATAACCTTGATGACTGCTTCTTCGTTATGATCTTCCATTAATTCAAACATTTTTATAATCTCCGATTTTTATTACGTTTTGTTCCACCAAAACTCTTTCAATACTTCCAATTACTTGCCTTTGCAAATAACTAAAACTCACCTTTAAACCAAGCTAAAACACGAGAGCTAATGCTACCCACTGATTCGCTTTTCTTTTGTTCATTATTCTGCTGTTGATTCGCTTGCATGCCGTAATGTAATAACCCCACTACGGTAGAATATGTTGGATCATTAACATATTCTTTTAACCCGCAAACATCGGCAGGTTGTGCTACTCGAGCTGGCATTTGAAATACTTCTTCTGCAAACTCAACCACACCTTCCATTTTCGCTGTACCGCCAGTTAAAACATAACCCGCAGCAATTTGATCTTCTAAGCCGCATTCACGCAACTCTTCTTGAATTAATTCAAATAACTCATGATATCTAGGCTCTACAACTTCAGCCAAAGTATGTCGAGACATAGAACGTGCTGGACGTCCGCCAACACTAGGTACTTCGATATTTTCTTCCATACTGACTAATTGACGCAGCGCACAAGCGTATTGCACTTTAATGTCTTCTGCGTGACTTAATGGTGTACGAAATATTTTCGCAATATCACTGGTTACTTGATTGCCAGCCACGGGAATTACCGCGGTATGACGTAAAGCACCACCAGTGAATACCGAAATATCCATAGTGCCAGCGCCCATATCAACCACACATATCCCTAACTCTTTTTCATCATCAGTCAGTACTGCATAACTAGATGCTAACGCTGAGAAAATCAGTTGATCTGCTTTTAAATCACAACGTTCAACACATTTAACAATGTTCTTCGCCATGTCATTTGCACAGGTAACGATATGAACTTTTGCTTCCATACGTACACCTGACATACCAATAGGACTCTTAATACCATCTTGGCAATCAATGCTATATTCTTGCGGCAATACATGTAACATGCGGCGTTCGGCTGAAATAGGCACAGAACGCGCAGTATGAATGACATTATCAACGTCATCCTGCATCACTTCTTTGTCATTAATTGGCACCATACCGTTTTCATTCTGACAACTAATATGCTTGCCAGAAATACCTAAATAGACTGAAGTAATATGGCAATCTGCCATCAATTCAGCTTCATTTATTGCTCGTTGTATTGATTGAATAACAAGGTTTAAGTCATTAACGCCACCTTTATCCATGCCGCGCGCAGGCTGATTACCAACACCAACAATGCTGAGTTGGTTGTCTGGTGTGATCTCACCTACGGCTACTGAAATTTTTGAAGTTCCAATATCTAAACCAACGACTAAGTTTCTTTCAGTTATTTTTGACATTAACGCTAAACTCTTTCTTTGTTGTTTTCGGTTTTCCAACCAACGGCTAAGCCGGTGTCGTATCTCAGGTCAACATAATCAACTTGTTGTCCGGCTTTTTTATTTGATTTTATTTGTGGATATACATCCATAAATCGCTGTATGCGCTCAACACGATTATCGCGACCTAAATTTATAGTCACGCCATCGTCTAATGTCAGTTGCCACGCAAACCGCTCGGTCAGTACCAATTCATCAATCGCTAATTGGCTAAAATCGAGCAATTTATTTAAGTTTTCAAAGTTTTCTAAGGCTAATTTCTCACTACCTTCTGGACCAAAAAACGCCGGCAGCTTTTCATTTAAACGTGTTACATCAGCCTGAAATGCCTTACCATTTTTATTAATCAGAAAATCACCGTTCCAATGTGCGATAGGTTTCTGGTCAACAACATATATTTTCAGTTCATCTGGCCATTTTTTTCGTACTGAAACTGAATAAACCCATGGCAACTTCGCCACTTTTTGCTGTACGTCATTAACATCTACGTTAAAAAAATTACCCAAATTTATCTGCTCAATGGCATTTTCTATATCTACGCGCGTGGTATAAGGCATTTCTCCTGCAATAGCAATTGCGGTAACCGGAGCACTTTCTTCTGCGCTCAAGCGTTTATTTAAGAAAATGCTAAACGACAATATCGCGACAATAACAGCAACAAAAAATGCCACGCCAAACCAAAAGGTCCAGTGTAGTTTTTCTGTTTCTTCCACTAATGGAAGTTGCTTTTTCATCGTCGCTGCCATTTCTTACGCGTTACCTTGCATACTAATTTCTACAATTTTTGTAACTAGCTCACTAAAATTTAAGCCATGAACTTTCGCGGCTTTTGGAACCAAGGACGTTTCTGTCATACCAGGTACGGTATTAACTTCTAGTAATTGCCATTGCCCTTGCTCATCACGCATAACATCAACTCGCCCCCAGCCCTTAGCACCTGTAGCATTAAAAGCTTTCAATGCTATTGCTTGTAATTCAGCTTCATCATCTGCTGATAGATGACACGGGCAATGATATTGCGTACTAGTAGATTTATATTTAGCGTCATAATCATAAAAATCATGTGGCGTTTCCATATGAATAACCGGCATAGGCGTTTGCCCTAAAATCGCAACGGTATATTCTGGCCCTTGTATCCAAGCTTCAACCAATATTTGTTGGTCGTAATTAAAGGCCTCTATCAAAGCAGCATGCAAGGCATCTGCATTATCAGCTTTAGACATACCAATGCTTGAACCTTCATTAGCTGGTTTTACCATCACTACATCACCTAGTTGCTGCAAAATTTTCGCAGCATCTTGGCGTTGATATTCCAACTTACTTACAATGGCAAAAGGCGCTGTTGGCAAATTCATCGCTTGAAAAACTTGTTTACTGCGAATTTTATCCATCGACAAAGCCGAACCCAAAACATCAGATCCAGTGTAAGGTATGTTCATATACTGCAACGCACCTTGTACACAACCGTCTTCACCGCCGCGGCCATGTAAGGCAATAAATACACGGTCAATGTCTAATGATGCTAAGTCACTTAAACAATAATCTTGCGTGTCGATAAGCTGAACATTAAAGCCTGCTTGCTCTAAACCATTAGCAATAGCTTTACCTGAGTTAAGCGAGACTTCTCGTTCAGCGGATGTTCCACCGTATAAGACTGCTAATTTTTGCGCTGTTAATGAATTCATTGCTTAACTCCTGATAACTTTTCATCATTTGCTAAGCTGCGCGCTATCGCACCAATATTACCAGCGCCTTGGGTGATCACCATGTCGCCATCGCGTAATTGTGCTGCCATTAGCTCAGCTAATTTAGTGCTATCGCTAACATAAATAGGTTCAGTTTGGCCTCGTAGGCGAATACTACGCGCTAAACTTTTACTGTCGGCGTTGGCTATTGGCGCTTCGCCTGCTGCGTAAACATCAAGTAAAAATAAGCAATCAACCTCTGAAAGCACTTCAACAAAGTCTTCAAAAAGATCTCGAGTTCTAGAGTAGCGATGAGGTTGAAAAACCATGGCTAACCTTTTTTCTGGCCAACCGTTACGCATAGCACTAATTGTCGCTTTCACTTCAGTCGGATGATGACCATAATCATCAATCAGTAACATTTCACCTTGCTCAGTCGTTAGTGTTGCTAGTTTTTCAAAACGACGACCAATGCCAGCAAACTCTTGTAGTGCCTTTTGAATGGCATCATCTTCAACACCTTCATCTATTGCAACCGCAACACCTGCAAGGGCATTTAATACGTTATGCTCACCAGGTAAGTTAACGCTTAGCTTTAATGGCGCAGCGTCTTTACGCTCAACAACAAATGAACTCATGCCTGCACTTTGCTGATATTGGCTAGCTCTTACGTCTGCATCTTCACAAAATCCATACGTGATCACTTGGCGGCCAATGCGTGGCAATATTTCACGAACCACGGGGTTATCTAAGCAAACCACCGCTAAACCATAAAATGGTAAGTTGTGTAAAAATTCAATATAAGTGTCTTTGAGTTTTTCAAAGTCACCTTGGTAGGTCTCCATATGGTCTTCATCGATATTAGTAATCACCGAAACCATAGGCTGTAAATGCAAGAAAGAAGCATCACTTTCATCTGCTTCAGCAATTAAATATCGACTACTGCCCAAACGAGCATTGGTACCAGCGCTATTTAACAAGCCGCCAATAACAAAAGTTGGATCTAAATTCGCTTGCGCAAAAATGCTAGCAATCAAACTTGTTGTTGTCGTTTTTCCGTGTGTACCAGCAATAGCGATGCCATGGCGAAAACGCATTAGTTCAGCTAACATTTCTGCACGGCGTACGACCGGAATACGTTTTTCATTAGCCGCAACTAACTCAGGGTTTTCACTATCAATAGCCGTTGAAACGACAATAACACTAGCACCCTCAACATTGACTTGGTGGTGACCAATAGTAATTTTTGCCCCTAAATCGGTTAACCTTTTAACGACTTGATTCTCACCGATATCTGAACCGGTAATTTGATAGCCTTCATTAAGTAATACTTCAGCTATTCCGCCCATACCAGCGCCACCAATACCGACAAAATGTATGGTTTTAACCCGACGCATTTCAGGCATTCGGTTATAGCTATTCGATGATATTTTCATATTACTTTTTTCTGCTGTCATACGTTTACTCATAATTGTGCAACCTCAATACAGGTTTGGGCAACATGACTGGTTGCGTCTGCATGCGCAGCATTGTGCGCAGCCTTTGACATTTGCTGTACAACTTTGTCTGATATAAACAAGCTGTTCAGCATTTGCCCTAAGGTTGTACCGTTAAATTCTTTCTGGGCAATTAATTTTGCCGCGCCACATTCGACTAAATACATGGCATTCTTGGTTTGATGGTCATCGACAGCATGTGGTAATGGCACAAATATCGCTGGCTTTGCTGCCATTGCTAATTCTGACACGGTTAATGCGCCTGCACGACAAACAACGACATCAGCCCACTGATAGGCGCTTGCCATATCATCAATAAACTCAGTCACTTTTACTTTTTCTTCAGGTAACCCAAAATCTTGATAACTGGTTAACACGGCTTGTTCATTACCGCCGCCTGTTTGGTGCCATACATCAATGCTTTGTACCTTAATTTGCTTCATTGCCTGTGGTACAACATCGTTTAAAATCTTCGCCCCCAAACTACCGCCAACAACCAAGACTTTCTTGCTAGTAGCGGGTTGTTCTGGCATGACATTTTCAATAGAAATAATATCGCTGCGCAGCGGGTTACCGACTACATTTGGCGTGACTCTATCGCTAAAAGCACCAGGGAATGCACTCAACGTTTTTGTCGCAATACGAGATAAAAAGCGGTTAGTCATTCCCGCTACAGCGTTTTGCTCATGCAAGACTAAAGGAATACGTAATAACCATGCAGCAACACCACCTGGCGCACTTGCATATCCACCCATGCCTAACACAACGTCGGGTTTAACTTCTTTCAGCACTTGAATAGATTGCATAACCGACTGTAAAATTTTAAATGGCGTTTTTAACCACGTTTGCCAGCCTTTATTACGAATACCAGCAATATTGATAAACGAAATTGGATAACCATTTTTTGGCACTATTTCAGCTTCCATACGTTCCGCTGTGCCCAACCAATGTACTTTCCATCCCTTTTTCACTAATTCTTCAGCCACGGCAATACCTGGAAATATATGTCCACCAGTACCGCCCGCCATCACCAAAATAGTAGGACGTTTTGCTTCATGACTTACGTCACTATTTACTTTATCAGTAACTTGTTCAGTCATTTTCGTCCTCCTTCACTTCAATTTTTTTCACTTTCTTCACTTTCTTTTTCACGCCAGTTGTACGACTAGTCGCTTGTATACTTTGTAGTCTAATTTCATGATCAATACGGATCAAAATGGCAACTGCTATTGTCATGATGATCATTGAGCTACCACCATAACTAATTAACGGCATTGTTAAGCCTTTAGTCGGCACAATACCCGCACTAGCGCCAATATTTACTGCGGCTTGGAAACAAAACCAAATGCCAATGGCATAAGCGAAAAATCCCTCAAAATATTTCTCTTGGTTGACTGCTTTTCGCCCTAACAACAAGGCTTTAAATACTAAAGTCATGCTCAATAGCAAAATCACACTAATGCCAATAAAGCCAAACTCTTCTGCCAATACCGCCATCACGAAATCAGTATGTGCTTCCGGCAAATATTCTAGTTTTTGAATACTATTACCTAAACCTTGACCAAAAGATTCGCCACGACCATAGGCCATTAGCGATTGTGTTAATTGATAGCCACTGCCAAACGGGTCTTCCCATGGGTCTAAAAAGCCAGTAACTCGTGCCCAGCGATAAGGGGAAAAGAATGCCAACATCGACAGTAAGCTCATGCCAACACCAGCAATGGCGATAAATTGCCATAATTTTGCGCCCGCCAAAAACAATAAGCCAAAGGTGGTGACAAACATTACGATGATGGTACCCAAGTCGGGCTGCATTAATAACAAAGCGCCTAGTATACCAAATACAAACAAGGGCTTAGCAAAGCCTTTTATGTTCTCCATCACCTCTTCACGACGACGCACTAAATAGGCTGATAGATAACAAAAGAAAAACAATTTAGCGGGTTCTGCTGCCTGTATGGTAATTGGGCCAACAACAATCCAACGAGTAGAACCATTAACATTGCGACCAATAAGCAATACCACGACTAACAGTACGATACCTAAAAGCAATAAATTACCACTGTATTGATGCCATCGACTCATCGGAATTTGCAATGCTATTCCTGCAACTCCCAGACTCAAGCAGATGTAAATCATATGACGTACAACGAAATGAAAAGGGTTGGCAAATAAACGCTCTGCTACAGGCATTGAAGAGCTCGCTACCATCACTAAACCGATCATGTACATACTTAACGCAAGGATCAGGTAACTGCGGTCGAAGGTTGATACCGCTGAAGACTCCATTTTCAACCACTGAGGTATTGACCATTGCGATAAATTAGCAAAAGAAGCAGACATTATTTAGCTTCCTTATGCAAAAGTACTGACTTAATAAATACCACACCACGTTCAACATAATTGGCAAACATATCTAAACTTGCACAAGCAGGAGATAACAACACCATATCGCCATCATTGGCTAGCTTTCGTGCTAACTTAACGGCCTCAGGTAAACTGTTCACATGGGTAGTTTTCGCTTGTTGATTGGCTAAACGTAAGTTTGCAATTTCTTGACCATCTTTGCCTAAAGTAATTAAGTGCTCTACTTGTTCGGTCAGCGCTTTTGTTAACGGTGTAAAGTCAGCACCTTTACCGTCACCACCAGCAATTAAAATCAATTTATTACCAGCTAATGTCGGCGCTAAACCTTCAATTGCCGCTATAGTTGCACCAACATTTGTCGCTTTTGAATCGTTAACCCAACAAATATCATCTTGGCTTTCAATGACTTCGCAGCGGTGCGCAAGACCTTTAAAAGTTAACAAAGCTGAAAGCATTGCATTTAAATTCCAACCTGCACCAGTGCCTAACGCTAATACAGCCAAATAGTTAAGTGCATTGTGAATACCTTGCAGTGGCATCACTTTCATTGCTATTAGTGCATTACTGCCGAACATTAATTGCCGTTCGCCATTAATGTTGGCAATACCAAATTGTCCGTTATTTGCTTGGTCACTGCCAAAACTTAAATTTGAGTTATTGTGGTAAGCAGCACTAGGGATTGTCGCACTATCATCTCGGTTATAAATCGCCGTTTGCGCATTACGATAAATACTTTGCTTAATTGCACCATAATTTTCTATGGTTTTATGACGATCTAAATGATCATCACTAATGTTTAATACGGTGGCTGACAACGCCGCCATACTTTTCACAGTTTCTAGTTGGAAACTCGACAGCTCTAAAACAATAAAATCTGCTACGTCATCAACTTGGTCAAGTACTGGTAAACCAATATTCCCGCCAAGTTGAACCTTATAACCTAAAGCATTCCCGACATGGCTTAACATGGAAACCACGGTTGATTTACCATTGGAGCCAGTCACTGCAAGCATCGGTGTATTGCTCATTCGGCAAAACAATTCAATATCACCAATCACATCACAATTTTTAGCCACAGCATTAGCAATCTCAGGATCAGCAATATTAATACCGGGACTAACAATTAACACCTCAGCCGTAGCAATTAAGTGTTGATCCCACTGACCTAACACTAAAGCGTTATCAGCGAATTGGCTCTTAAAGTCACCCGGAGAAATTGGCATTGCTCGGCTATCATTGACCGAAAATGTTACTTGGTGACGATGTAAAAAACGCGCGCACGACAAGCCCGTGATCCCAATACCTAAGATCACGACTTTTTTATCTTTAAATTGCGTCGTTACCGACTGTTGCAATTGATTATTCACGCGTCGTTTTTTACCTTTCTAAGTCTAATGTTAAATTTCTTTTAATTGTCGAAATCGCCAAAATTTATATTTTTCTAGCGTAGTTTCAAGGTTGCTAAACCTATAAGTACTAGCACTAATGAGATAATCCAAAAACGTACAATTACTCTTGGCTCTGGCCAACCCTTTAATTCATAATGATGATGAATTGGCGCCATGCGAAAAATACGTTGTCCGCGTAATTTATATGAGCCCACCTGTAAAATGACCGATAACGTTTCCATCACGAAAACACCACCCATAATAAATAGCACTAACTCTTGACGCACTAGCACAGCAATAACGCCTAATGCCGCACCTAATGCAAGTGAGCCAACATCGCCCATAAATACTTGTGCTGGATAGGTGTTAAACCATAAGAAGCCAAGGCCAGCACCAACAATGGCTGTACACACCACTACTAACTCACTGGCTAAGGCAATATGAGGAATATGTAGGTATTCAGAAAAAACGGCGTTGCCCGTCATATAGGCAAAAATGGCAAAAGCTCCTGCCACCATAATGGTCGGAACAATAGCTAAACCATCTAGGCCATCGGTTAAGTTAACCGCATTACTGGTTCCAACAATGACGAAATAAACCAAGGCAATGTAAAGTAGCCCTAATTGCGGTAATACGTTTTTAATAAATGGAATTAATAACGTGGTTTCTTCTGGGCTTTGTGCAAACTGGTATAAAAATATAGCGGTCGCTAAACCTGCAATGGTTTGCCAAAAATATTTCCAACGGGCAATTAGGCCATTTGAGTCTTTCCGAATAACCTTGCGGTAATCATCAACAAAACCAATTAAGCCAAAACTAACTACAACAAATAACACCACCCAAACATAAGTATTGCTTAAGTCAGCCCACAACAACACACTGGTAACAATAGAGCCGAGAATTAAAATTCCGCCCATAGTCGGAGTACCTGATTTAGATAAATGGCTTTCTGGACCATCGTCACGAATTGTTTGTCCAATCTGCATTCTTTGCAAAGCACGGATCAGCTTAGGACCAAAATATAACGATAAAGCCAATGCCGTTAACGTCGAGACAATCGCCCGAAATGTTAAGTAAGAAAAAACATTAAAGAATGAAAAATACTGAGTGAGAAACTCACCTAACCAAAGTAACATTATGCCTGCCCCTGCGTAGTCTGGCTGTTCTGCCATTTAATAATATCAGCCACTACGTATTCCATATGAGCACTGCGCGAACCTTTAACTAAAATTGTAATTTGTTGTGCTTCATCTTGAAGCAGCTCTGTTAACCGTGACAATAACTTTCCTTTACTACTAAAATGTTGTGCTGATGATTCTTTGTCTTGATAAAACGCATCTGATGTACTTTGACTAAGAACGCCTAAGGTTAATAAATCATCAATACCTTTGTCTTTTGCATGTTCACCAACCTCTTGATGGTAACGACGTGCATCACTACCTAATTCGCCCATATCACCCAAAATTAGTACACGTCTACCAGGGTAACTGGCTAATAAATCTGATGCTGCGTTAATTGACTCAACATTCGCGTTGTAAGTGTCATCAATTAATTTGGTATTGTTATCGAGCTGATGTAAATTCAAACGCCCTTTTACTGGCGCCATTTCAGCTAAACCTAAACGAATGTCATCTAAACTAGCACCGAACTCTAGCGCAATTGTGGCTGCTGCAACTGCATTACAAACGTTATGGTGACCAGGTACAGTTAGCTCAATATAAGTGCTGCCTTTGTTAGTCGTTAACTTAAAACTCGCGCAACCGTTATCATCAAGTACTTCTTCATGACTGTAGCAATCAGCAGTGCTTTGCGATGAAAAGCGGCGAACTTTTTTATCATCTAGACGCCATTGCCATTTGTGTGCCCACTGACTGTCTTGGTTATAAACGGCAACACCGCCAGAAACCAAACCTTGAAAAATTTCACCTTTAGCTCTTGCCACACCACATAAATCGCCAAAACCTTCTAAATGCGCTGCCGCAATATTATTTATCATTGCGACATCAGGTTTAACTAAAGCAGAGGTGTAGGCTATTTCACCGATATGATTAGCGCCTAACTCCACGACGGCAAAGTCATGTTGTTGTTCTAAGCGTAATAACGTCAGCGGAACGCCTATATCGTTATTAAAGTTACCGTTAGTCGCTAGTACATTACCTAAGCGTCCTAATATCGCGGCAACCATTTCTTTTACTGTGGTTTTACCACTACTACCAGTAATGGCGACAGTTTTTGGTGCAACTTTACTTTTTACATAAGCACCAATTTGACCTAAGGCTTTATGGCTGTCTTCAACAACAATTTGGGCAATATCAAGACCAGCAGTTTTTTGCTGCACAATAACTGCGCTACAACCTAATTCGCTAGCTGATACAACAAACTTATGGCCATCAAAATTCGGGCCTTTTAACGCTAAAAAAACATCACCAGTATTTAATGCTCGACTATCTGTCGTGATGGCATTAATTGTTAAATCTGTGCCGACTAATTGGCCATCAATCGCTTGCGATATTTCAGATAAACTTAATGGGATCATAATTCCACCTCGTTTTTAGCTGATTGAGAAGAAGCGTAAAATGAGCGAACAACTTCACGTTCATCATAATGCTGCTTTTCATTGCCAAAAATAATGTAATCTTCATGGCCTTTACCGGCGCAAAGTATCACATCATTAGCATCCGCTTGGCTTAGTGCAGTCAATACCGCTTGTTCTCTATCAAGTATTTTTATCGCGTTATCGGTTGTTGATAAACCGGCAATAATAGCATCAGCAATAGTGTCAGGATTTTCAGTACGCGGATTATCATTAGTAATAATGATGCGGTCAGCTTTGCTTTCTGCGACTTGCGCCATTAATGCACGCTTACCAGTATCACGATCACCGCCACAACCAAAAACTACCCACAGCTTGCCATGACAATGTAAACGACAAGCATCTAATGCACTCGAAAGAGCATCTGGCGTATGGGCATAATCAACAACAGCGGTTGGCTTATTTCCAGCAGAAAAAGCTTCCATGCGGCCAATAATAGGTACTAAATGACTTACCGCTTGCGATATTGTATTAAGTGCAATGTTTTCAACCATTAACACTGCAATCGCCGCTAATAAATTTTCGACGTTAAAGTCACCAAGCAATTGGCTATGAATTTGACATTGCCCTTGCTCAGTATGTAATTCAAAACTAACACCGGTCGCATGATGGCGAATATTACTGGCTTGAACAAAACGCGAATAATGACGAATATTCTCATCACGACCGTAAACAACGACAGGCTGAGCATTAGGCCAATTTTTTAACCATGCTTGAGCTTGCAAGTCATCACCATTTAACACCGCAACTTGCTCGGCAGAACCTGAGAATATTTCATGCTTGGCTGCGGCGTATGCCGCCATAGTTTTGTGATAATCAAGATGGTCACGCGTTAAATTGGTAAAAACTGTGGTATTAAATAACTCAGTTGTTACGCGTTTTTGTGACAAGGCATGTGAAGAAACTTCCATTGCGACATCAGAAATACTTTCTTCGGCAAATAACGCTAGCAGCTGCTGCAGTTGCGTTGCACCAGGCGTAGTGTTTTCAATCGCTTGTAATTGTGCCAATTTTCCTGCACCCGTTGTACCAATAACTGCACAATTTCTTTGGCAATTATCAAGTAAATTGGCAATGATTTGACTGGTGCTAGTTTTACCATTGGTGCCTGTGATACCGATGATATTTAATTTATCTTCGGGCATACCGTAAAATGCTTTTGCAACGGCAAATAGCTTTTCGTTAAGCTGATAATAAGATAACACTGGTACTGACACATGGTTAGCGTTAACTATCCAAGTAAGTTGCCCATGCTCGGCTGGCTTAAGTGTTTCAACTAGTACCATGGCGCAATCAGCAGACAGAGCTTGTTGAACAAATTCTCTACCATCACGCACGGTGCCAATAACTGCACAAAAAACATCTCCGCACTCAATTGCACGTGTGTCATTCACTAAATTAGCACGGCCATTAAGCTTGAAATATTGCGTAAGTTTGTCATTTTCTTGCGCAGATAATGCTATTTCACCAAACGACAAAACTGCCTCTACAGCAGTTAATATTGTTGGTCGGTTATAAACGCGTAAAGCGTGATCAGACATGGTCACGCTCCTTAGGGATATTTTCAATTTTTGGCTCTGGTTGCAGCAAGGTTATTTTAGTGTTTGCATCCGGCGGAACATTCAGTAATCGCAGCGCCCCTTTCATTATTCGGGAAAATACTGGAGCAGCGACTTCGCCACCATGATACAGGTCTCCTCCGGGATCATCGATAACCACTACCACGGCAATTTCGGGGTTCGAAATAGGGGCGACGCCGGCAAATAGTCCGACATAGTCATTACCATAACCACCAGCAAAAGCTTTAATTGCGGTGCCACTTTTACCGCCAACCCGGTAACCATCAACTTTTGCGACTGTGTATTGTTCATTAACCACGTGCTCAAGCATTTCTACAACATTTTGACTATGCTCTGCAGAAAAAATGCGCTCTTCATCACCAGTAATTTGTGCAGACTGTTCTTGCTTTAAAATGGTTAACGGCTTTTTAATGCCTCCATTGCCCAGTGTGGAATAAAAGCGTGCCAATTGAATCGGCGTAATAGCAACACCATGTCCCCATGACAATGTCGCCAATTCAAACTTTGACCAACGAGATCTGTCATGCATCATGCCCGAGCTTTCACCGACTAAGCCAGTGCCAGTATCTTCCGAAAAGCCAGCATCAAAAAACTTATCAATTAAGTAATCTTTCGGAACAGATAAAGCTAATTTTGTTGTGCCCATATTAGATGAATGCACCAATAACTCAGGCAAGGTAATTTTACCTAGATATCGAGGGTCGGCAACACGGCTACCACCTAAACGCATCCAACCAGGATACGTATCAACAATACTGTCTTTTTCAACACTACCAAACTCTAACGCCGTTAATACCGTTAGTGGCTTCATTGTTGAACCAGGTTCGTAGATATCGGTAATTGCACGATTTCGAAAACGGTGTATCGCAACACCTGAACGATTATTTGGGTTATACGAAGGGCTATTAACTAGCGCTAACACTTCACCTGTATGAACATTGGTTACAACCGCAGAGCCTGAAGTCGCTTTGAAAGCTTTTACCGCGCCTTTTAATTCACGATAAGCCAATGCTTGAATACGTTGATCAATACTTAAAGTAATATCTTTTGGCGGGGTCACTTCTTTAACTGAAAGTATTTCAATTTTTCTGCCCTTGGCATCTTTACGATATCTTTTTTCGCCATTTTCACCGGTCAATAGTTGGTCGTAAACACGCTCAACGCCTTCAATGCCTTTATCGTCAACATTAGTAAAGCCAACAACATGAGCACTAATTTCACCTGTAGGATAAAAGCGTTTTGACTCTTTACGTAAATGTATACCTGGAATTTTTAGTTCTCGAATATAGTTCGCCATTGCAGGGGCAACTTTGCGCTCAATATAAACAAAACGTTTACGAGGATTTTTTGTCACTCTGACTTTTAATTTATTAACGCTTTGGCCAAGCACGTCGGCTAATGCTTGCCAATGTTTATCCATCGAAAGTGCATTGCTGTCAAAAATAATTTTTGGATCAGCCCAAACTGTTTCCACGGGTACGCTAATCGCTAATTCATGACCATTTCGATCAACGATAGAGCCTCGTTGTACGGTTTTAGTATTGGTGCGTAGTGAACGGTTATCGCCCTGCTTTTTCAACATATCAGGTTCAATAACTTGAATGTAAGCAGTGCGAGCCATCAAGCCAGCGTAAATCAGCACAACCGCAGCTAACACAACGTAAAAACGCCATGCCACTGTATTCGGATTGTTTTGTGTTGATTTTTTCACTGCTCTACTCACGGCAATTTAATAATGATTTCCGAGCTTGCGCCCGGTCTTGCCATATTAAGTTGCTTCTCGGCTCTACTTTCTATGGCGCTATGCTCAGCTAAACTATTCTGCTCTAACAGTAAATTACGCCATTCATTTTCTAGCGCATCTCGTTCTGTTAACAACACTTCAATTGCACTGGTGGTTTGTCGATTCAGATGGGTGAAATAAATCACCGCAAATGCTGAGCCAACAACCAATACTAAAATTCCGTAAATCAATAAATGGCGTCGAATGTCGTGCCATATGTCGGAAACTAACACAACATTCTTGGTTGCCATTCTAAAGCACCATTGCTAGCGCGCTAATCTCTCTGCAACTCGCAAAACCGAGCTACGCGAACGCACATTCTCTGAGACTTCATTTTTTGTTGGCTTAAGCTTTTTACCAATTAGGGCTAAGCTCTTGCCTTTATTTAATTCTTCTTCACTGATTGGCAATCCACGTGGCACTTTTTTCGCTTGCGAATGCTTTTTCATAAATTGTTTTACTAAGCGATCTTCCAATGAATGAAAACTGATAACCGTTAAACGACCACCGGTTTTAAGTACAGATAATGAAGCTGCTAGCACTTTTTCAATTTGTTCTAGCTCACTATTAATGTACATGCGGATAGCTTGAAAGCTACGAGTCGCGGGATGCTTTTTAATTTCTCGTTGTGGTGCAGTTTTCTTAATTAATTGCGCTAGTTGCCCTGTTCTTGTTAATGGCGTTTCTTCACGTTCGTCAACAATGGCATTAGCAATTCGCCATGCGTGCTTTTCTTCACCAAAAGTTCGTAATACCCAAGTAATATCTTCCACGTCAGCCACTGCCAACCATTCTGCGGCCGTTTGTCCGCGCGTGGTGTCCATACGCATATCTAGTGGACCATCTTTCATAAAACTAAAGCCACGTTCCGCTTCATCTAATTGCGGTGAAGACACACCAAGATCAAGCAATATGCCGTCAATTTTTTCTAGCAATTGGTGCTTTTCAACAATGCTTTGTAAATCAGCAAAACCAAAATGTTCAATGATAAACCTATCATCGTCTGCATATTTTTCTGCAGCTGCAATGGCTGTAGGATCTCTATCAATTGCAATTAAGCGTCCGTTAGGCCCAAGATTATCTAAGATCAATCCTGAATGTCCGCCACGCCCAAAAGTACAATCGATATAAACACCGTCGGGCTTTATCGCCAAGCCGGTGATCGATTCATCAAGCAATACTGAAATATGTGATTTATCTTGTTGCATTAGATTTTGTTAACGCCAGTTGTTTTCATTAATGTCATTTACTGATTTATTACAAAGATAAATCCAGTAAGCGATCAGTCAGTTCAATTTCACCCGACTGAATTTTTGCGATACCTTGCTGCATTTGAGCTTGCCATGCGCTTTCGGTCCAAATTTCAAACTTTCTTAATTGCCCTACCAACATTAAACTTTTTTCAAGTCCCGCATGCTGGCGTAAAGGCCCGTTAATTAACAAACGGCCACTTTTATCAATTTCACAATCTGAAGCGTTGCCCAAAAGTACTTGCTGTAATAGTCGTTCTTGTGAATTCATACTCGAAAGATTACAAAGTTTTAACTCTATTTCTTCCCATTCGGGTAGTGGATATAACAATAAACATGGATGCTGAATATCAACTGTACAGACCATTTTTCCTTGGCAATCGGCAAATAGCTCCTCGCGATACCGCGTAGGTATCGTAATTCGATTTTTACTATCTAGCGTTATTGCGCTTGCGCCTCTATACATAATTCGCTTTAGTGTTTTGAGATCACTCGTGATCCACTATTTCCCACATTTCACCACAATGATACAGTTTAGTGAGTAAAGTCAACTTATGTCAAGCAAAGTTTTTGTAATTTGATCGCTTGGAACGCCTATAAAATAAAGGCTTGGAGGGAAGTGGATGAAATAGTGGGCTTTTGTGGATCAGATGCCCAAGTTTGACAAAAAAATTAGTTTTTTACGCCAAATTCACCTCTCACCTGTCACAAATTAGCGACAGTAGGGTCAAATTTTGCATATTTGTGGAGCTAATCAGTTGGATACAAAAGAAACAGTTCGCCTTTCAACTCAATTGACAACTCGGAGCCGACACTAAACAATTGTTGGCTATAAAAACTCAGTTGTACAAATGATAACGCTGAAGATTGCTCAATGCTATTGAGCAAGTAATGATAGCCCTGTTCGGTAACGCCAATATGTTCAATAATGACATTTGCGCTTTGCTCTGGGCATAAAGCAATATCATTCGGTTTTACTAACAATTGGTAGTACTTGTCATTTTCCGTCGTTTGATTAGTTACCAATTCACTGACATTACTAATAACATCTGCCGTTAATAAGCCAATATTGGACTTGAGTTTTTGCTCATTTTCAATAGTAACCGTTTGTACCGGTAACCAACTTCCCAACTGCAAAAAGTCAGCCACTTGCCAACTATTGGGTTGTTGGCATACTAAAGCTGGAGAGCCAACCTGTAAAACATGGCCTTGGTGCATTACGGCAATTTTATCCGCAAAGGTAAACACTTCATCTTTATTATGAGTAACAAAGATAGCGGTCATGTTTAAACGTTTTAACAGCTGCCTGATCTCAATCATCAACTCGTTGCGCAATCTGGCATCAATATTTGAAAATGGCTCATCAAGTAATAATAAACTTGGTTGTGGTGCTAACGCACGCGCAATAGCAACACGTTGTTGTTGCCCGCCCGATAATTGATGCGGGTAGCGATCAGAAAACTCAGTAAGTTCAAGTAAGGTTAATAATTCCTTGCAGCGTTGCTGTTGCTCAACTTTTTTTAATTCTCTAATGCCAAAGCAAATATTTTCTGTCACTGATAAATGCGGAAACAAGGCATAATCTTGGAATATCATACCGATATTGCGCTGTTCCGCTGGCAACATATTCTCTTGAGAAATAAGCAATGGCGAATTGTCTTCTCGCTGAATACATATTTCACCGTCTGATTGCTCAATAAAACCAGCCAAAGTATTAAGTAACGTCGTTTTACCACAGCCACTGGGGCCAACAAGCCCTAATATTTCGCCTTTATTCAATGACAGTTCAACGTCAGATAAAATTGATTTGTTTTGCAACTTAACCATTAAATTGTCAATTTTGATCAGTTCGTTCACTTGCTGTCCTTTTGACGATTTAGAAAGATAATCGGTAATAAGCCAAACAGTACGATTAAAATTGCGCCTAACGCACCTTGCTCTAAACGTTCATCTGAAATCAGTTGGTATATTTGCGTACTCAGGGTTTCAAAATTAAAAGGTCTTAGTAACAGTACTGCTGGTAATTCCTTCATCGCTTCAACAAAAACTAATAACCACGCTACCAACATTGACGATTTTAACAGAGGTAAATGCACCCGTAGTACTGTTGGCACTAATTTAACCCCTAAACTCCCTGGTGCTAAATCAAGTGATTTAGGGATTTGGCCAATTCCTGCTGAAATTGTACCATTTGCAATAGCAGAAAACCTGACGACATAAGCAAATATAATGGCAAAAACAGTACCGGATAAAATTAAGCCTGGCGCTTTAAATTCAAAAAATTTAGCTATGGCGTTAATCGCATGATCTAACGGTCCAAACGTCGCTAACATTGCCATTGCTAATACGGTGCCTGGAATTGCATAGCCAAAGCCCGAAATCTGCAACGGCAACATACGCCACTTGCTGTGATGTAAACGATGAAACAACGCTAAAAGCAACGCAATGAAGGTAGCGATAGTAGCGCTATAAGTAGCGACTTTAATACTATTGCCGCCCGTGTCGATTAAGCTTAATAGTTGCTGATAGTCAGCATAATCAATTGCCATGACAAGCAATAAAAATACCGGCAATAAGAAACCTGCAATGACTAAGGTCCAACAAAAAATACTCGCCAGTACTTGTTGCCCCATTGAGAGTACTTTTAACTCTTGCTGTGTATTAGGTCGGCTTGATTGATGACGCTGTCCTGCCCGCGCTTTTTGCTCCGCCACCACCACAAATAATACCAACAACATTAGCATGCTGGCTAAGGCGTTAGCTGCTGCAAAATCGCCATACCCCAGCCAAGTATCATAAATGGCCGTCGTCAAAGTGTTAACAGCAAAATACTGCACAGTTGCAAAATCAGCAAGCGTTTCCATGATCACTAAGGTTAAAGATACTGCAATGGCAGGACGTGCCAGCGGCAGCGCTATTTGGTAAAAACTTTGCTTTTCTGTGCAGCCTAATAAACGACTAGCACGTAATAGGTTTCTATCTTGATTTTCAAATGCTGTACGAGTCAGCATATAAACATAAGGGAATAACACCAAGGCAATAACAACCGCTGCACCGCCTAAGGTTCTAATATCGAAAAAGTAATAATCACTAGGTGATTGCCAGCCAAACCACTCACGCAAAAAGCGTTGCACAGGACCAGCATAATCAAATAAGTCAGTATAAAGATAGGCAACCAAATAAGCGGGCATTGCTAACGGCAGCATCAACAACCATCGCAATTGTTTAGCCATAAAAATATTGGTTTGACTTATTAAAGCCGCGGCGGGAACACCAAAGCATAATGACAGCGTAGCAACAGATAGCCCAAGCCATAAGGTATTACTCAGGTATTGCGGTAATACCGTTGACCATAAATGAAGAAATAGATCGGTAGAGGCGTTTATACCAGCGAACACCATCACCAATACCGGCACCATAAGTGCTAATGCAAAAAACCAGCTGAAGAATCTCCAGCTGGTGCTTTTATTACCTGTTATCACAACAAATTAACTTCAAAAATACGCCAATTAATAAATTATAAATCAAATTTCGCTTTATCTAGCAATTCTAATGCGGCTTTACGCTGTTTAGCAATAGTTTCTAGCGACAAGTTATCAGCTGTAAACTTACCCCATGAAGCCACTAAATCAGACGCTTTTACGCCCGGACGTACTGGATATTCCATATTAGTTTCAGCATACATTTTTTGTGCGGGCTCTGATACTAAGAAATTCATCAATGCTAAAGCATTAGCTTTATTCGGTGCATATTTTGCCATACCCATTCCGGAGACATTAACATGAGCGCCACGATTACTTTGATTCGGGAAATTAATATGAACAGCATCAGCCCAAACTTTTTGTTTTTCGTCTTTTAACATATTGCCGAAGTAGTAGCTGTTACCCAACGAAACATCACACAGTTTTTGGTGAATAGCTTGTACCTGTGCGCGGTCGCTACCTTGTGGCTTACGAGCTAAATTTGCTTTTACTTGTTTTAACCAAGTTAAGGTATCGGCTTCGCCGTGTTCAGCGATCATAGACGCTACTAAAGCAACATTGTAAGGATGTTTACCACTGCGGGTACAAATTTTACCTTGCCATTTTTTGTCGGCTAAATCTTCATAGTTAAAATCAATTTTTCCTAAGCGTTTTGCTGAATAAATATTACGCACACGTGTTGTTAACGCGTACCAAGTATCATCAGATGCTTTAAACTGTGCTGGAATTGCCGACGCCAATTCAGTTGATGTAGTTGCTTGCAGAAGGTCTTTATCATGCAACTCGATTAAACGGCTGATATCGGTAGTTAATAAAATATCTGCAGGGCTGTATTCACCTTCGCGAGTTAATCGCTCAGCCATGCCTTTTTTAGCAAATACCACATTCACTTTAATACCACTTTCTTTAGTAAACTCATCAAAAAGAGGTTTAACTAAAAATGGTTGACGATAAGAGTAAACATTAACTTCTTCACTTGCCGCCACACTTTGGCTTGTAACGAATAACGTTACCAAAACAAGGAACGAATACCAGATTTTATTTAACATGAAGTCCGCCTAAATAATTCAGAAAATGGAATGAATTTAACCAATATATTTGGCGCCAGACTAATGAAGATAGAACTTACTGTCAAGGTTTTTGAGAATTATTCTCATTTAACTTTGATTTAGGGCAAATCAAAGAGTATTTTAACCAAGCCGCTTTATATTTAACGGCTTTAAGTTAAGTGTAAATAGTGAAAAAGTGTTTATTCGCCAATAGTTGCGATGGCCGTATCAGGCTTACTATAGTTAACCCAATTTTTTAACAGAAAATAAGCGTCTAAATCCGTGCTTATGCTAGGTATCGAGTTAATGTTGTCACTAGTAATTTTTTTTAATGACATTGCTTGAACAATTAGACCTGAAGCACCCGCCTGCTCTAAGTTTTCAGCAATCACATGTGCTGGCATACCACTTTGCTGACAAACAACAATTTCACCATTAAAAGTGTTTTTTGCAAATGGTTTTTGACAATATTTATTATTGTCTAAACTATCTTTAATTTGATAATTTTCAGCCAAAACCACCAAGGCAGTAACATTTCCTTCACTGCTAAGTAAGTTTCCGGCAATTTTTTGTGGCGGTCTCCGCCAGTTAGGCTCCCCTTGAAAATTACTAATAAAGCTCTGTTCTTCAATCTGCAATTTGTTTCCTAAGCTAGCGTTATGTTGAACCCCAATACTATTTAATTCTATTGCCTGCGCAAACAAGCATGGCGCTGCAAGCACCATTGTAATTCCCAGTTTTATTATTTTCACGTTTTATCACCTAGTACACAGCCATACGTTAATTATTATTTTTTTATGTTTAACTCGGATGACAATTGCAATTTATTTTTATTATTTATTGTTCTTATTTATATACGTAACAAGTTTGTAACACACATGTAACTAAGAACATTCTGGTACATATTTGTATAAAAATAAACCTAGAATAGAAATAAACAACAACTAATTTTAAGCGTTTGTTTTCATGATTAAAATTAGCTGAATAAGATTTAAAAACTGAGGATTTGAGGAATAAATGATACTCAATAGAGAATTAATTGATTGGCACTTTAAAATTTATTTTTTAGAAACAACTGCACTTGCTCAGTTAAACAGCGATTAGAAATATAATGGCGTCCCGACTTATGACTAATTAGCCAGCCATTCTTAGTGGCAGCAATGCTGTCAATATCGCCATAATGCATCTGATTATCGTTGTAAAAAGAATGAGTACGAATATATTCATCGGTGATTTCTAAGGTTACTTCCGCTTTAGCAACTTTGCTTAGCATTTGGCGCATAACCCACCAAGGCTTACGATAATAGGTACTCACCACTTCTAGTACGCCAAGCGCAAATATAAACCAAGCAGCGTAAGGATTAATTTCTGAAAACAACACTAACCCTGCTCCAATAAGCAACATCACTATTGCTTTAAGATAAAGCGTAAAAAACGGCTGCGGTGTTACTGATTCTTCATAACACTCACTAAAGTGTGACTTATCTAGAACGAAGGTTGATTGGTAGTTGAACGGTTCTGAAATATTTTGCATAAGAATTAGTACGACAACATATTAAATCAATTAAGGTTATGGGTATTTTACCCATAACCATTAATAAATACTATTGACTCTTTACGGCATTATTTAACGTCACTAACCAGAGGCTAAATTCAGCATCTAAACTCGTATTCCAGCTTTTTATCAACGTTTGATAAGCTTGCCAATTACCATGTCGAACATGAACAAGCATTTCATCAATCAAATCTCGATGTTGCTCCATCATAAAGCGGACTGCTAAGTACCCCCAGCGATAAACCCGATCAGAGCCAGTATTGTCATTACTACTGGTATTAAACAACTCACTTAGCACAAAACTTTTTTCTTTTGCCAACGCCACTGCCTTAGGATTATTCTCTCCCCAAGCTAAATATTCCCCTAAGCCTTCAGCCCACCATACAATATGTGGGTACGCCAAATTAGGGCTAGGACAAAATTCAGGCCCCGCATGGTCATCATGCAAACCATTACAATAATCACCGTATTTGTTAAAACGACCATCAAGGTAATGAATATATTCGTGCTTTAAATTCCAAATTTTCCCTGCACGCTCATAGGCAACAAACTCAGCCTGATTATTGATTTTATCGGGATAGCCTTCTAAATACATGCCGCCATTATTTGTCGGCATATTAAAATGTGCTGTAGCGTATTTTACAAATTCATCACGGTTAGCATAAATATTCGCTCTCATTTTCTCGTTATTATCATCGGCAACCGGTTTGCCTCTAGTATTAAATACTTGATGAAATTTGTTTTCTTGGGCAATAAGCAATTTACACGCGGCAGCTAATTGTTCTTTATCGAGTGATTGCGAACGAATCATAATTGTTTCATTACAATCAGTAGTTTGCGAAAGTACTTTATTAACAGAAAGGAGCTCGTTAGTTACTTCTTCAGCATTTGCATGAGTAGCCCATAACATTGAAGCCGTTACTAATAGACATAGCAGATTGCCTTTATTTTCTTTTGTTATATTCAATTTATTACTCCTAAGATTAAATTGCATACAATATATTATACAAATCATAAAATGAAAAGTAACATTGAAATAGATAGGACAAAAGAAGGTGCTTGCTGAGTTGCGGTAAATAAATTGTTTATGGGGCAAGGAATTAATACAAAAGAAAACATAAGTTTCTACTGCTTATGTGTGCATTAATACGCTATTTGCTACTGTGGCTTGTTTTCATTTTCATAACTATCTTCACGCTTATTTTGAGTATCAGGCGCTAATGAACTTTGAGAGTCGGGCGTTAATGATACTTCACTCTCTGCATGAACCACTTTAGAGTTAACTCGGCTACTAGATATGATACCGTCAAGGTAATGGTTTATTTTCTGCTTTGCTGCCGAAGTAAGATCGCCTTTTTGATGTTGGTCGTTTAATAACTCTTCTACTTTTAAAAATAAATGATCAATTTTGCTATCAGCGCCGCTGCTAATTTTATCGTTAGTTTCACCACCTAGTTCATCAGCTTTTTCTATAGGCTCCGCACTTGCATCATCATGCTTTGATTTAGGAGCTTTTGGGTTGTGACCAAATAAACTCAACCATTCATCTGTCTGGTGCCCAATTTGCATCAAGCGTTGAAAGTAGCCTTCACCTGAGCGATTACCTCTAATTAAATCAAGAATAGTACAAGTGATAGCTACAGGGCTAAGCAATAAATCTCTTACCGCATCCAAAGTTAACTTAATTTGAAACACTAAGTTTTCACGAATCAAAGGCCATTTTCGCTTAGTTGAATTTGTCATTTACCTTCCTTTATAAAATTTTCCTGCAGAGCACTATAATATATACCCAAAACACCTGAAGATGCAGGATTCAAGTGCCTTGGGTATAGTAACGGTTTCAGCAAAATTTAGGCAATAAAAAACCGCGTTAAACGCGGTTTATTTAAACAGTATATAAACAAATTAGCCGTTGATAAAGTCAACACCTTCTTGAATATCTGCTTTTAGTGTTGTTAACATGTCATTTTTTGCTTGTTGCTCAAATGCACTCAACTCGCCGTATGGTAATACTTCAGCAATACCATTTACACCTAAACGTACTGGGTGAGCAAAGTATGGCGCATCGCCACCTTCAACTTCTACGTATGCGTAATCAACAACGTCTTCACCTTGTAAACCTTTAACTAAAGATAAACAAAAACGAGCAGCAGCAGCGCCCATTGAAAGTGTTGCAGAGCCGCCGCCAGCTTTAGCATTTACAACTTCAGTACCGGCATTTTGGATACGTGGCGTTAACGCAGCAACTTCTTCATCAGAGAAAGTAGCACCTTCAACTTGTGAAAGAAGTGGTAAAATTGTAGTACCTGAATGGCCACCAATTACTGGAACTTTAACATCGCTAACGTTCATGTCTTTTAATTCAGCAATAAATGCTTCACTACGGATAACATCAAGTGTTGTTACGCCAAAAACACGGTTCTTGTCGTAAGTACCCGCTTTTTTGAAAACTTCAGCAACAATTGGTACAGTGCCGTTTACTGGGTTAGTAATAATACCGACTAACGCTTTAGGACAGTTAGCAACAATGCCTTCTGCTAAAGTTTTAATAATACCCGCATTTACAGCGAATAAGTCGGCACGGTCCATACCTGGCTTACGTGGCATACCAGCTGGAATAATTACAATATCAGCACCAGAAAGAGCAGACGCTAAATCATCAGCACCAAAACCTGCAACTTTAACTGCTGTAGGGATGTGTGATAAATCAACAGCAACACCTGGAACAACCGGTGCAACGTCATATAAAGATAACTCAGAACCTGCAGGTAATTGAGTTTTTAGTAGTAAAGATAACGCTTGGCCGATACCACCAGCAGCGCCTAGCACAGCAACTTTCATTTGATGTCTCCGAAATTTGAGTAATTACGTAATATTTTGTGGCCAAAAGATATAGCATAAGAGGCCAAAAAACAATGTTTATTCATCTGTATTGGCTTATAAGGATAACGTATAATAAAAATTGTGAAATAATACTTAGGTATGAAGTTGACTGATTACTTAAGCAAGTACCTTTTACACCTTGGATGTTAATCAGTAAAAACGAGACAAGTAATTTTCAAAAACTAACGGATGATTATGAGCGGACAACAAAAACAAGAAGCCTTAGTACAAGCTTTTAAAGACCTATTAAATCAAGAGCAGTTTAGTTCGCAAGGCGACATTGCCGACGCATTAAAATCGCAAGGCTTTGAAAATATTAGTCAATCCAAAGTATCACGCATGTTGAGTAAATTCGGAGCAGTTCGCACCCGCAATGCTCGCCAAGAAATGGTTTATTGTTTGCCTGCAGAGCTAGGCATGCCAACGGCTAAAAGCCCGCTTAAGCAGCTAGTATTAGATATTGAGCACAATGACGTCATGATCATTATTCGCACTAGCCCTGGTGCAGCACAATTGATTGCCCGATTGCTAGATAGTTTAAGTAAAAGTGATGGTGTACTCGGCACTATCGCTGGTGATGACACTATTTTCATCGCACCAACAGATGTAACTCAAATCAAGTTAACAATCACCAAGCTTGAAGCACTTTTCCTCAAAAACTTGAGCTGATAATCTCAGTTAAAAAATTCAGCTGAAGATTTTAATTAAGCAGCCAAAACTAAAAAACCTGAGTAAACCTCAGGTTTTTTACTATTAACAACTAGTTAATGCTCTTGAGTTAAGTAACCTCAGCTCTATTTAAGCTACGTCACCCGATAAACTAAGTTATTCGCCAAGTTCTGCCAGAATATTCAAGCTAGGGACAAAAAAGGCCGCACCAGTTTCGGCTTGAGTATATTTCAACATATGATCACTATGACCATGGCCATCGCCAACAATCATACTGGCTAGCATCAACTCAAAAGGCTCTGGAGAGTGACAATAAGATACAAAGAATAATCCCTGTAATTTCATATCGCCATACGGCATGCTTTGGCGCAATATTTCAATGCTATTACCTTCACTATCTTTCAAATTAACTCTTTTAATATGTGAGGTTGGCGCTTTATTTTCTTCAGAATATTCTTCGTTATTAACTTTAGTGCGGGCAAAAACATCTTCTTGGTCTTTAACTTCTAATGAATTCCACAAATTTAAGTTATGACGATATCGTTGTATATGAAGATAACTGCCAGAAGAGAACTTAGCGTCTTGCTCGTCATTGATTAGCGCGACACGGCGTCGATGATGGCCTTGAGGGTTTTCAGTGCCATCTACAAATCCAGTCAAATCTCGACCATCTAAAAATCGAAATGCTCGAACTTGTTCAACTAGCTCAACACTATCTGCTAATAGTTCACACACTTTGGTGGCAACAATATGATTTACGTCACCACGGTCACTACGAATTTCGATATAGATGTCATAGTTACATACTGGAGCAATGCGATCATCTGACACCATTTCAGGAAACTGTCTTAAATACTTAGGGCGGCCTTGTGGATAAATTTCATCCCAATAATTAGTCCCTATAGCAATAACGCCGGCCAGATTGGCCTCTGAAAAGCGATCAGCATATTTATCAAATAAAGCTGGTAAGCGTGATAATGCCTGACGAATAAATGAATTGTTATCATCTAAGGCGTTAAATAATAAATAGTATCCGTGGAGGCTGGGCTCTGCACAAACACCAAACTGCTCTCTAGCCATAAAGTTATCTGCTTATAAACATCTTGATTAATGGGGTAATTTTACACAGTTTGTTGACGATAACAGTAAATCTTTACAAATTATTTCAACAGTCTTGATCTGTTAGCAGTCAATATCAGTAAAAACCTTCATAGTGAAAAGCTTAAAGGCCTGTGTAAATCAATGCACAGGCCTCATTATCCAGAAATTAATTCGTTTTTTTAACCGCGAGTAAACTCAGGGTAAGCTTCCATACCACAATCTGATTTATCAACACCTTCGTACTCTTCTTCGGCGCTAACTCTGATCCCCATCACTTGCTTAAGAATAAACCAAACGACTAAGCTAGTTGAGAATACCCAGATGAAAATAGTTGCAGCGCCAATCAATTGCCCAGTAAAGCTTGATGCAGTGTTAGTCATTGGTACTAATAACAGACCTAGTAAACCAACAACACCATGGACAGAAATAGCACCGACTGGATCATCAATTTTTAATTTATCTAAGCTGATAATTGAAAACACCACAACAATACCTGCAATAGCACCAAACAAGGTTGCTTGCATAGGCGTAGGTGTTGATGGCTCTGCAGTAATTGCTACTAATCCAGCTAAGGCGCCGTTTAACGCCATGGTTAAATCCGCTTTTTTAAAGAGTAGTTTAGCTAACACCAATGCCGCTACAGCGCCTGCTGCGGCTGCGGCATTAGTGTTAAGAAATACCATAGCGACTGAATGAGAACTGGCAATATCACCAAGTTTTAATACTGAGCCACCATTAAAGCCAAACCAGCCCATCCATAAAATAAATGTACCTAACGTTGCCATTGGTAAGTTTGAACCTGGAATAGCATTAACTCGACCATCAGCGCCGTATTTTCCTCTACGAGCACCTAGTAGCAACACCCCAGCTAGTGCAGCTGCAGCGCCAGCCATATGGACAATCCCTGAGCCAGCAAAGTCAGAAAAACCTAAATCAGCTAACGTATAAAGACCAAACACCGCATTACCACCCCATGTCCAACTACCTTCCATCGGATAGATAACACCGGTAAGCACTACTGCGAAAGCTAAAAATGCCCATAACTTCATACGTTCAGCAACCGCACCAGAAACAATCGACATTGCCGTGGCAACAAATACTACCTGGAAGAAAAAGTCAGACGCCGCTGAGTATATTGCCGCACCGGTAAAGCCATCTTCTCGTGCAGTAAAGTCAGCCAATACTTTTGCAGGGTCTACGGTTTCAATACCTGATAAAAATATGCCACCGCCATACATAATGTCGTAGCCGACAAATAAGTACATCATGCAAGAAATGGCATAAAGCGCGACATTCTTAGTTAAAATTTCAGTGGTATTTTTAGCGCGTACCAAACCCGCTTCTAACATGGAAAAACCGGCTGCCATCCACATCACCAAAGCACCACAAATCAGGAAGTAAAAAGTGTCCATGGCGTACTGAAGTTGAAAAATATTTTGTTCCATTATCTTGCTCCTATATCGCTTCTACGTCTTGTTCACCAGTACGAATACGCACTGCTTGCTCAAGGTCATAAACAAATATTTTGCCGTCACCAATTTTTCCGGTGTGGGCTGCTTGACTAATAGCTTCAACAAGTCGCTGAACAATGTCATCATTGACCGCTATTTCAAGCTTCACTTTTGGCAGGAAATCAACTTGATATTCCGCACCACGATATAGCTCGGTATGGCCTTTTTGACGACCAAAACCTTTCACTTCACTGACCGTTAACCCTTCGACACCAATTTCAGAAATAGCTTCTCTGACATCATCCAGTTTGAAAGGCTTTATTATTGCGCTAACTAGTTTCATTTTTATTATCCTTATTTTATCTTGAACAATAAGTATCAATCCTCATGCCAAACAAACTTTACGATAAAAAACAACTAGATAGTGGTTTTCAGTCACATAACCTCGCACCATTGCAGTGCGTAAGCATCTGGCTTTGTTAGCTACTGGTGCAGATTAAAAATATTATTCATTAACCGTTTTCTCAGCAGAGAGAGCACAAGTGAATAGCCGATATTTTTAAAAATAATCATAAAATGGCAAAAAATGCTTAATTATCCCCTTGTTTGGGTGTAGATTATTTAATCAGGTTACCGCTAAGGAATAAGCTATTGAAAAATACCGATACTTCTTCATACCAGCACTTTTTAAAAGTGGTCGATTGCCAGCATGCCTGTCCTGCTCACACCCCTGTTCCTGAATACATTCGCTTAATAGCCGAAAGACGCTATACCGATGCCTATATGATTAACTGGCAATCTAATGTTTTCCCTGGTGTACTTGGTCGTGTATGCGATCGCCCCTGTGAGCCTGCTTGTCGGCGTTCACGTGTTGAAGACAAACCAGTAGCCATTTGCCGTTTAAAGCGTGTAGCTAGTGATTATAAAGCAGATATTCACTCATATTTGCCAGTAATTCCGCAGCAAAAAAACGGTAAGCGTATTGCTCTAATCGGCGCAGGCCCAGCTTCAATGACAGTGGCACGAGATTTACTGCCATTAGGATATGAAGTGGTCATCTATGAGCGTGATGCACTAGCTGGTGGCATGATGCGTAGCCAAATTCCTGCTTTTAGATTGCCTGAAACGGTGTTAGATGAAGAACTGAGTTACATTCTACAAATGGGGGTGGAATGCCACTTTGGCGAAGAAATATCAAGCTTGGCAAACTTACTGCAAGCTAAGTTTGACGCCATATTTATTGGTACAGGAGCACCTGCAGGACGTTGGTTAGAAATGCCTGGTCATGATCTTGCTTCAGCTCATATTGAAGTGGGTATTAACTGGTTATCTAATGTCAGCTTCAAACATACCGAAGCAGCTCCAAAACGAGTCGTCGTATTAGGAGGTGGTAATACCGCAATGGATTGCTGTCGAACGGCAAAAAGATTAGGCGCCAGTGAAGTAACCGTACTGGTACGTTCTAGCTTTGATGACATGAAAGCTTCCCCTTGGGAAAAAGAGGATGCCAAAGCGGAAGGCATCATTATTAAAGCCGACCATACTCCAATTGAATACGTTATGTCAGGTGATAAATTTGTCGGTGTATTATTTGAAAAAATCAGCTCAAGTTATGATGAAAAAGGTAAAAGAACTTTAGTCTCTACTGGTGAAACGTTACTAGTTGAATGCGACTTGGTACTCGTCGCCGTTGGCCAAGACACCGCCTTTCCTTGGATTGAACGTGATATTGGCGTTAAATTTAATAAATGGCAACAACCAGAGCTTAACCAACAAACACTGCAATCAACATTAGAACAAGTATTTTTTGGTGGCGATGCAGCATTTGGCCCAGAAAATATTATTACTGCCGTCGCTAACGGTCACCAAGCGGCAATTTCCATTGATTTATTTTGCCATGGTAAAAGTGCAGAGCAAGATAGACCTGAAGTTGGCTTTAACTTAATCAGTCAAAAAATGGGGATTCATGATTGGAGTTATCACAGCGGAATTAGTCATGAAGAACGTAATTTGGTACCACACATTCCGTGGGAAGACGCGGTAAAAAGCTTAAATACTGAAGTTGAATTAGGCTTTGATGAAAAGCTAGCATTAGAAGAAGCACACCGATGTTTAAACTGTGATGTTCATACTGTATTTAATGAAAAAACCTGTATTGAATGCTCGGCCTGTGACGATATCTGCCCAATGGATTGTATTAATTTTGTTGAGGTTGACGAAGCCTTGGTAAATGATGCCTCAAATATATTAGAAAAGCTTCGCGTTAAAGAAGTGAATCCTGAGCAAGAATTACTTGTCTCGCCAGCATTAAAAACTGGCCGTATTATGATAAAAGATGAAGATGTTTGTTTACATTGTGGCTTGTGCGCGGAGCGCTGCCCTACGGGGGCATGGGACATGAAGAAACTGACCATCGACAATATTGGAGCAACAATAAAATGAGCCAAATTTGTGTAACTTCATTGCCAAATACTTGCCATAGCGTTAATGATTTTGTCGTGCGCTTTGCCAATACCAATGGTACAGGTTCAGCCAGTGCAAATAACATGTTTGCTAAAGCCATTATTCGTATGGGTATCCCCGTTAGTGCAAAAAACATTTTCCCCTCTAACATACAAGGTATGCCCACTTGGTATGAGGTTAGGATCAATGAAAATAATTTCTTAGCAAGGCGTGGTGGTCGTTCTGAGTTAGTTGTTGCTATGAACGCCCAAAGTTTAGCTGACGATATTGAAAGCGTCGCCAGTGGCGGTTATATGCTATATGACTCTTCTCGTGCACTACAAGCCAGTGAAGTTCGAGATGATATTCACTATCTCGCCATTCCTATATCTGCCATTTGCCAAAAAGAATACCAAGACCCACGCCAACGTCAGCTTTTTAAAAATGTTATTTATGTCGGCGCTCTTGCCGCATTACTCAATATTGAATTTGATGTTTTAAAAGCCTTAGTCGCAGAGCAGTTTCGTGGCAAAGATAAATTAATTACCCCGAATATCTATGCGCTAGAATTAGGTTACCAATATGCTCACCAACACTTTCAATGCCCATTAACTCTGAAAGTAGAACGTCGAAAATTAATTAATAATCGCATTATGGTTGATGGTAATACTGCGACCGCACTTGGCGCAGTTTATGGCGGTGCGACTGTCGTCGGCTGGTACCCTATTACACCGTCCACTTCTGTTGTAGAAAAGTTTGCGAGTTATTGTGCCCGACTAAGAATAGATCCCGCTACAGGCAAGAAAAACTATGCCTTAGTGCAAGCCGAAGATGAGTTAGCTGCAATTGGTATTGCCATTGGCGCTAGCTGGAATGGGGCACGAGCATTTACCGCTACAAGTGGCCCTGGCATCTCATTAATGACAGAGTTTTTAGGCTTAGCCTACTTCGCAGAAATTCCCATGGTGCTAGTGAATGTGCAACGTGCTGGCCCGTCAACTGGTATGCCAACACGTACACAACAATCTGATATTTTAGCCTGTGCTTACGCCTCACATGGCGATACTAAACAAGTGCTTTTATTCCCTCAAGACCCTTTTGAATGTTTCACCATGTCAGCACAAGCTTTTGATTTAGCTGATCAGTTACAAACACCAGTAATTATTATGAGTGACTTAGATTTAGGCATGAATGATCATTTAACTGCAGAGTTTTCATGGGATGATGAACAAAATTACCAATTAGGCAAAGTACTTTCTGCTAAACAACTAGACGAGTTAGATGACTATGGTCGATACCTGGATGTTGATAATGATGGCATATGCTATCGGACACTACCTGGCACTCATCCCGACAAAGGCGCTTTTTTCACCCGTGGTACCTCAAGAAATCGCTATGCGGGCTATACTGAAAAGTCAGCTGACTATGTTGAAAACATGGAGCGACTAACCAAAAAATTTACTCATGCAATTAGCTTGATGCCTGCCCCCGAAATTAACCAATCAACGAAAAAGGCTAAAATTGGCTTACTATTTTTTGGTACTAGTAGCCACGCAATACCTGAGGCAATTCAACAATTAAAAGACCATGGCTTATCTGTTGATACCTTACGCATTAGAGCATTTCCATTTAGTGACTCAATTTCTGATTTTATCGATGTTCACGAAGATGTTTTTATTATCGAACAAAATCGGGATAGCCAAATGCGCACCTTACTCAGTAACGAATTATCAATTGCTCCTGCCAAGCTCAATGCCATTGCAAACTTTGACGGCTTGCCGTTAACCAGTACCTTTGTCGTTAGCCATGTATTAGAGCACTTTGCAAAACAGTCATCGGCAACACAAGTAGGATAGGAGTTTAACTATGAGCTATCAAAAATCAAAATTTCATCATCCCCGCCTGCCGGTAAACGATCTTGGGCTGACATATCGTGATTACGAAGGGGCATTATCTACCTTATGTGCAGGTTGCGGCCATGACGCAATTACCTCAGCTATCGTGCAAGCTTGTTTTGAGTTATCTTTGCCGCCGCATCAAGTGGCGAAAATGTCGGGTATCGGCTGTTCATCAAAAGCACCAAACTACTTTCTCAATAAAGCTCATGGCTTTAATTCTGTGCACGGTCGCATGCCTTCAGTCACGACAGGCGCAAACCTTGCCAACCGAGATCTCACTTATTTGGCAATGTCAGGTGATGGTGATAGCGCTTCTATTGGCTTAGGTCAGTTTGCCCATGTGGTAAGACGCCAATTAGATATGCTCTATATTGTTGCTAATAATGGCGTATATGGCTTAACGAAAGGCCAGTTAGCCGCAACCGCTGACAAAGGCGTAACCAATAAAACTGGTGAATTAAGCTTATTTACTGATATCGACCTGTGCGTAATGGCGCTGCAATTGGGTGCAACTTTTGTCGCGCGCAGTTTTTCAGGTGATAAGAAACAATTAGTGCCTTTGATTAAGGCCGCTATTAGTCATCAAGGTTTTGCCTTTTTAGATATTGTTTCACCTTGTGTTACCTTTAATAATCACGCCAGTTCAACTCGCTCTTACGATTATGTACATGAACATATAACCACAGCGGCAGTCACTGATTTTATTCCAGTAAAAAAAGAGATAACAAGTGATTGCCAAGCCGGTGTATGTGAGGATGTTTGCTTGCATGATGGTTCATTAATGCGTATTCATAAGTTACAAGCTGACTACAGCACTAACAATGCCATGAAAGCAATTAATGACATTGAAAATCATAAGCAAAAAGGTGAGATCTTAACTGGGTTATTTTATTTAGACCCTAATGGCGATAGCTTCCATGAGATTAATAATTCTTCAGATACACCATTAAACAAACTAAACCAAGACGTGCTATGTCCTGGAAATAGAGTGTTATCAAGCATTAACGATAGTTTTAGATAGCATGAGTCGAGCTAAACGGTTAATGTTAGCTCGATAATTTATCTCAAGAGCTACATCACTAATAAATCATTGCGGCGCTTGGATTCAAAATAGACAAAATACCTAAACGTTCCAAGTCACAAAAATTACTCACTTCGGTTAGCATATTTTGATCAATAGGTAGCTGTTTTAAGGCATCTTCTGTTAACAGTAATTCAGTAGGGTAAGCCTTATTATTAGTATTACAGAGCATGATCCGTTTGGCGAGATACAAAAGCTTACTTTCATCACTACTGTATTGAAAATCATCATTATCTTGATTACGAATAGGCTCAATAATAGTAAACGGTAATTGCCAGTTTTTTAATAATTCTGCAGAACACTCACCAAAAGTGAAACCCAATACGCTACTTTGCTTGTGCCAAGGTAATTCATCTTTTTCCAGCAAGCTAGCTGCTATCACTTTGTCAGAAGATATCTGCTGAACCACTAATTCACCTAAGTTATATAATAAACCTAAAATAAATAATCGTTCGGCATTCGGAATACCGAGTTTTACTCCGATAAATTTGATGATTAATGCACAATCAACACTTTTGCACCAAAAGTCATCTAAATAGTCTTGTTCAGCCGTTAGCTTGTTGAACGCCTTACTAGTGAAAAAAGCAATCACAAGGTTATAAACTTCGGTGATGCCTAGTACTAATACTGCTTTTGAGACAGTATCAATTTTACCTGGATAATTAAAAAACGAACTATTAGCCAACTTTAAAATAGTACCAGCAAGTGCGGGATCTAATAAAATAACATCAGCTATATCGTCAATGGTTGAACTTTCATCGTCAATTAACTCTTTAATTCGAACAAAAGAGTCAGAAAGTAAAAATATTTCATTAGCTTGTTTTGCGTAATCATTTACATTCATCATATTCCTGCCTTAGAGCTGCAGTTTACTTCTTTGCGTGTCATATTTTATTGGCTTGTAAAGTTGTTATTATCAACAATCATACTGTAATAGGTATTAATTATAGAATTGAGTTTTAAGTATCTCAATACCATCAAATTAACCTACCAAATTGAACTGCATAAATAGGTAGCTTTAGTCTAGTTGATTTTAATTAACTATCAGCTAAACAATCAATTCATCTGTAAACTTACATGATAAGAGGTAAATTTACGAATATTAATCACGCCATTATCAAAAATTAAATACTGGCCTTTAATCCCCATTAACTGCCCTGAAACTTCCGGTGTTTTATCAAAATTAAATGAAGTGATTTTTGTCAAATATTGCTCTACTGGGAAGTGTAAATCTACAATATCTTCATTCAGTTCAGTAATTGCATCTTCACCATATTGCAGAGCCAAACTTGCTAACTTTTCTGCAATTTTAGGCTTTAATTCTTGAGCTATCGCTTTTAGGTCAACAGCATCGGCACTACCTTTTAACATTGCACGCCAATTAGTTTTATCACCAATAAACTCTGCAAGTGCTATTTCAACTAAACCCGATTGTAAGCGAGTACTTACTTTAAATATAGGTAATGCTTGAGTCGCTCCTTGGTCAATCCAACGCGTAGGTATTTGGCTATGACGCGTAATACCAACTTTCAAGCCTGAGGTATTCGCGAGATAAACATAGTGCGGTATAAAACAGTTGTTTTCACCCCATTCTGGCTCTCGACATGTCCCTTTCTCAAAGTGGCAAGTTTCAGGTTTCATGATACATAAATCACATTGCGCAAGTTTCTGCATACAAGGAAAACAATACCCTTGGGAATAGCTTTTTTTGGTTTTCTTACCACAATGCTGACAATCGATGTGACCACTATGATGTAAGGATATATGCTTGCCAATAAGTGAATTTAATTCTACTTCTTGTTCACCTATCACCATACGATATTGCACAGTACCATCAGTAGATAATTGCGCACGCATTTTTCGTAGCGCACCGTTTTCTATTTTTTGCATAATTTAGCCCATCAGTATTTGGCGTCCATAATATAAAAATCATATAGTGGCAGCTAGCACTAATTTATATTTATCTCGAATAGCCTGCCAAAAATTGCGATGATATGTAATCAGACTTCTCAATGCTTAAATCAACTATGTGGTACGTGTATTTACTCCGTTGTGCAGATAATAGCCTATACACTGGCATCACTATCTCGCTTGAACGGCGCCTAATAGAACACAACGAATGCAATAAAAAAGGTGCGAAATATACACGTGTTCGCCGTCCTGTTCATTTAGCTTACTCTGAGCCTCAGCCCAACAGACAAGAAGCAAGTCGCCGTGAATACCAACTGAAGAAGCTTACAAAAGCCAAGAAAGAGCAACTAGTGCGAGCATATCTTGAAAATAGTAGAAATAAAAAGTTACAGCTGTTCGCTTAAAGCCCTTATTTTTACTGGTCTGCTTTGTTTACTTAATGATAATAAATTTCGATTTTGATATAGCATACTGATAGAATGGCGCCGATTTTAACCGCTATTAGTGAAGACAAACATCTATGTTTTTAGAGAATTATTGCAGTATTTCTGATGATAAAATTAGTTTCACACGCCAGCAGGCGAGTGATTTTGCTAAGCAAATTGCAGACGACTTTAACCCGCTACACGATATCAACGCAAAGCGCTTTTGTGTGCCTGGTGATTTACTGTTTTCATTGGTACTAGAACGTGCCGGTTTGCATCAGGAAATGAGCTTCACTTTTTCAGGAATGGTTACTGACGGTATTGCTTTGAATTTTCCAAGTGAAATTTCATCATCAGCAAACATTGTCGATGATAAGCAAAAAGAATATTTGAATATGACGGTTTCAGGAGCTTGCACTAAAAACAGTAAAGCTATTGAAGCGCTAACTCGTGCTTATGTTGAGTTTTCAGGTCATACTTTTCCGCATATCCTTGTGGAGTTAATGAAAGAAAATAAAGTCATGATCAACCCAACACGCCCAATGATCATGTACGAAAGCATGTCTATTCATTTAGACAATGTCGAGTTCCAAGATATTGCCTTGCAGTTGTCTTCAACAACATTAGATATTGATGGCAAGCGCGGTAATGCCTGCTTATCGTTTGACCTAGTATCGCAAGGAAGTATTATTGGCCATGGTAAGAAGTTTATGTTGCTTAGTGGTTTACGTGATTACTGTCAGGACACAATAGACAATATTGTCGCTCAATACAACGATACGAAAGCTTTGTATTTAAAAAAGTAAATTCAATTAAATTTACACTTATCAGCTTGGCATAACGAGTAATTATCCGTTATGCCAATCCTTTCAACGATTATTTATTACTGACTAAGTACTAGCAACTAAGTACTACGAACGTAATTTTCTACCTAACCAACGTAAACTTTCATCAGCTTTAACTGCTGCTTGTCGAAAGTAGCGCTGACTTATTTTCAGCCAACGTTTAGCCCAATCATATTCCATACTTAATAATGCTAACCCTAGAGGAATAAAGATAACCGCAGGGCCAGGTAGTAAAATAAATACCGTACCAATTAGCAAGCATAAAGCCCCTAATATGATTCGCGTAGTTCGTTTTATATTATCTTGCATGTTGCACTCCTTTATTACTGTTTTTAGTATTTATATTAGTAGCAATTGTTATTCCAACTAAAATTTCCTTTATTTACAATGCTATAAGCTGTAAATAATTTAGTTATTTTAACGGTAATGGTCAATTTCACTATTATTAAGTGCTTTATCTTAAGTAACTTTTTTCAAATTTACCTTGTTGTCGACGCTTGTCTTCAACGCAAGCAGCAAAAGTTTGCGTCGACTTTGGTCGCGCACATTTTTTCTCGGGTTGATAATAACTTAACCAAGCTTGCAACTGATCCCCTTGATATTTGCTTCGTGCGACAATCGGCCTATTACTAACGAAGGGGGCTACTTTCTTATTATTTGCAGCTTTTTTCTTACTTACATTAATTTTGCTCAAATATTTTTTTCGTTTACTTTTCTTAGCTTTTTTCTTTTTCTTGGATTTTTTCTTGAGCTTGCCATTTTCACAACGCCACCAGGTATCCCTAGCCTTATCTTCTCGTACGGATAAGCTGTTACTGCGTTTAAGCGAGTTTGATTGCCGTTGTTGAGCTTGAATATTATCGAGTTTTTCACGATAGTTCTGACAGTGTTTTTTACCCGCGAGCGCCGAAAAAGAATACACCACTAGTAAAATAAAAGTGCTAACGCCTATTATCCATTTCATCTGAGATCATCCGTTGAATTCAGTGTGAATGAAAAAGTGTAGCCAATATTGAATAAATTTCGACTTTTATCTCATCATTAGAATTAAGCGAGAAACATTCTATACTTGAATTTTTGCTTAATTTTATCAGGAACACGGATGTTTCAATTAACAGTAACTCAAAACATACTGCTAATAATATTACTTTTATTAGCGCTGCCGAGCTCATATGGGCAGCAAACCGCAAATAGTTCTTTAACGATACTCGAAACAACAGCCAATGCTGAGCATAAAACCAATGCAGTTGGCGATAAAAATACTGCTCAAGCAAAACCAAAACTACAGCTTGCTCGCAATTACCGAAAGGACATCAAAATAGCGCATTATTGGGTAAGCGAAAAGTTAGATGGTGTTAGAGGCTATTGGAATGGTCAAAACCTATTTACCCGCAGTGGTAACGTCTTATCGCCACCCCACTGGTTTACTAAAGATTGGCCTGATACCGTGATGGATGGTGAACTATGGAGTGCTAGAGGGGAGTTTGAGCAAATTAGTGCCTGCGTTAGAACGACTACCTCGGATGGGAAATGCTGGAAAAAACTCAAATTAATGATCTTTGATTTACCACAGAAAACCGTGAATTTTACCGAGCGAATAAAGTTGATGAAAGAACTTGTTATGATTACGCATTCCCCATACCTGAAAATGATCGAGCAACAAAAATTAGACGATAATATAAGTTTATATAAGCTCTTAAACAACATTGTAGACGGTAACGGCGAAGGCTTGATGTTGCACTTTGAATCAGCTCATTATCAAAGTGGTCGAAGCAAAAATATCTTAAAGCTGAAAATACACCAAGATGCTGAAGCGAAGGTGATTGCTCACATGCCAGGAAAAGGTAAATACAAAGGTTTGCTCGGTGCGATAAAAGTACAAACACCTGAAGGTATAGTTTTTAAAATAGGTAGCGGTTTTTCCGATAAAGAGCGTCAGCAACCACCTAAAATAGGCAGCCTAATAACCTATAAATACATTGGTAAAACACAACGAGGTGTGCCAAGATTTGCCAGCTTCTTACGCATTAAAAAACAACATTAATAAGGCTTATATAAGTTATGGAATTTCATTTGTGGTTATCACTAGTCGTGATTTGTATTTTAGGTGCTCTTTCTCCAGGACCTAGCTTAGCCTTAGTGATTAAAAACACCTTAAATGGTGGTGCTTCTCAAGGATATGCCACAGCAATTAGTCACGGTTTAGGCGTTGCTTTATACGCAGCGATTACTGCAACAGGTATCGGCCTGCTCATAGTTCAGTCTCCTCTGCTATTTGATGCAATAAAATATAGCGGTGCAGCATTTCTTTTATATTTAGGTATAAAAGCCTTGATGAGTAAAAAACAAAATATAGAGTTTGCAAATCAAAGTGATGCTATAGACCCAAGTATTAATGGTTGGCGCGATGGTTTTCTTATCGCCTTTTTAAACCCGAAACTGGCGATATTTTTCTTAGCATTATTCAGCCAATTTGTTGATGCTGATGCTGGCTGGCAGCAAAAGGCCATTATGACCACAACGGTTGGTTTAATCGATATGATTTGGTATGTCGTTATCGCTTACGCAATGTCTCGTGGCCCTATTTTAGATAAATTAAAAGCCAACAGTCATATTGTCGATAAAGTCACTGGTAGCTTCTTAATATTGCTTGCTGCTCGTGTGGTGTTGAATTAATACAATGGTAGTACAAATAACATAACAAAATTAACGCAATATAAAGCAACTATATTGCGTTAAATTCATTCGGCCTTACCATAGACAAAACAATTTATACGGTAGGCTTATAAACAAAATATAAACACTTCAAACCTTTACCCTGCTCGGATTCTTTATACACTTCAGGCGCATCAAGCTTGTATTGAAAAACACAATCAGGACATTCATTAGCAACTTCATTCAATAAGAATGTTTCATCTAAGTCAGGTGAATTTAAGCAAAGTAATACATCACCATTTTCTGACATTAAGTCAGGCAAGCGTCGAATAATTTTTTTATAATCTCTTTCAATATCAACACTGCCTTTTTGAAATGACGGTGGATCGGAAATCAATAGTTGATACGGCCCATGCTTTTTAAGCCGGCCATAAGACTTAAAAATATCAACACCTTCAAACTTTACTAATGTTAAATCTTGCTTATTTAGGCGATGGTTTTCGCGCCCTTTAGTTAACGAGCTTTTGCTCATATCAATATTAACAACTTTGCTTGCACCACCGGCAATAGCGGCAACAGAAAATGCACAGGTATAAGAAAATAAGTTTAATACGCATCTGTTTTCGCTGCGCTGCTTCACCCATTCCCGGCCATTGCGCATATCTAAAAATAGACCAGAGTTTTGTGCTTTTCCTAGACTGATATGATATTTCAAACCATGTTCAAATGCGTGCAAACTGGTTATCTCTTCACCCCATAATAATTCACAAGGGGCAAATTTACGGCAACGATATTGCACCTGAATAGACTGACATTTATCACTAAGCTTTCGCAAGGCTGCAACTTGCTCAGCTAACCATTGTGTTTCAACTTCTTGATACAAGGTGATTAGAATCACAGGCTCTAGCCAATCAACATTGACATGCGACAAATTAGGGTAGGCGTGACCTCGGCCATGGAATAGGCGTTGGCTTTCGGTAAAGTCGTGTGCTTTGATAAATTCAATCATAATACAAACTGTATAACAAAAATAAGGCCGGATAATAACAAATTATCCGGCCTTATGGAGTATTTAAAAAACACTATGTATTTTAAATAACAGTTTAGCTATTCGAAGTTAGAAACCAAAAATACTATATGCAAAGAATTTTTGCGCAACGGTATTAATAAAAATACCAAATACAATCACAGGAATAAATGTTCCAAGTGAAAAGTTAATGTACTTTTCAACCCAAGAGCCTTTGTAATTTTTATTACCTATGGCTAGTTCATCTGACAGGTTATGTTTCTTCCAACGATAGCTAACAAACATACATAGTAAAAAGCCATTTAACGGTAAAATAGTATCGTAGAAAACATCATAAATAATATCGAAGAACGAACGAACACCGCCAGCATAAAACGTAAACTCGGTGAAAAAAGACACCATACCAAACGATAACGTAGCAAATACAGTTAATACACCCGCCGTCATCATTAGAATCGATAAAGCTTTTTTACGACTATGCTTCTTCTCAGTCACCAAATAAGAAACTGGCACTTCCAAAATTGAGACTAAAGAGGTGATGGCAGCAAAAAACACCAGTGTGAAGAAGAACAATGCAACCGCACTAGCACCGATATAGCCGATAGATGTTTGCAAGGCTAAAAATATTTTAGGCAAGAAAGTAAATATTAATGAAACTGAGCTATCACTCAATTCAGCAGGGTTTACATTGGGGTTAAATGAAAATACCGCCGGTAAAATCATTAAGCCAGCGGTAAAAGCAACCGCAGTATCAGTAAGAGCAACTAATTTTGCCGAGCCAACAATATCAGTTTTACTATCAATATAGGAGCCATAGGTAATTAAAATACCCATACCTAAAGATAATGAGAAAAATGCTTGCGACAATGCGCCATTAATAACCGCTGGGGTTAGCTTAGTAATGTCGGGAATAATAAAAAACTTAACACCTGCAATCGCATTATCTAAGGTTAAAACGAATATCACCATCGCAAATAACATGATAAATAACGTTGGCATTAATATTTTTGAAGCGCGCTCAATGCCCTCTTTCACACCAGCAACTAAAATAAAGTTAATAATGGCGGCTACGGCTATCATGGCAACAAATAGGTACGGGCTATTGATAAACTCACCAAAACCATTGCTACTGGCTAAGTAATCTAAATCACCAGCTAATGTTAAAGCGATATAGCCAAATATCCATACCGTTAATACCATATAAAAAACGGCAATCATAAATGGCGTTAGCACGCCAAGAAAGCCTGCAGCTCCCCAAGCTTTGCTACCACCACTTAATGCTTTATAAGCACCGACAGGTTCTTTCTCCGTTTTACGGCCGACCGCCATTTCGGCAATCATTACCGGTAAACAAATCAAGAAAACAAAAAGAGCATACATTAATAAAAATGCACCACCGCCGTTCTTTGCGGCATTAACCGGAAAACCAACCAAATTACCAATACCAACTGCTGAGCCAGCAGCCGCTAAGATGAACCCTAAACGGGAACTAAAGTGTTCTCTTTCTGTACTCATAAATGTCCTTCATTGTAAATTTTGCTGAGCTAATAATTATTATTTTGTGTTACACCCAAATGCATTTATTTAGGTATACAGGTGCTCATTTATTTGCTGCTCGCTATAGTAAACGCTGACTGATGCTAGCAGGCTTTTTTCTTAATGTCTTGTTTTGATATGGCTTAGTACGAAGCAAAGTGTATATAAATTATTGCAGTGGTTTGCCAGTATCAATAAGTGCTAAATTTATTTAACATAAAACGAAGCATTCATAATATTTAGAATGTTTGCCGTTTCAATTCTGGCAAAATCTGCCGCGTCAATAAGGTCGCTTGTTGCGATTTTTAATGACTGACATAGCTTTGCATCGACAGTATCGTCATAACTAAACACTTCAGGGTGGCATTCCACCAGTGCCAAGCGTGACGCTAGATACAGTACTTTTACATCTTTATTAATTTGTATACTGTGCGCATTATTATAGTGGCGAATAGGTAAAATTATTTTTTCTGGAATTTGCCAAATTTTCAATAATTCAGCTGACACATCAGTATAAGTAAACCCTAATAATTGCTGTTGTAACTGCCAAGGCAGCATATTTTCATCATAACCTTCACATTGTTTGGCAAGCTCAGGTGATATTTTAGCAACAATTAGCTCACCAAAATTTTGCAACAAACCAGCAACAAATAAACGTTCAATATCGCGAATACCAGAGGTAATTGCCAAATTTTTGGTTGCTAAGCCACAGAAAACACTCATATGCCAAAATCTTTTCAAGTCAATCGACTGATTAGAAAAGTGCTTAAATGCAGTTGCGGCAACATCCACCAACATCATGTTATAAATGGCTTGTGTTCCAATGATGGTAATTGCCCGTGAAATCGTACTAATTTCGCCAGGAAAACTATAAATTGCACTATTAGCAATTTGCAGCAAACGCGACGTCATCGACGGATCAATACTGATGACATTAGCAAAGTCTTCAATCGTTGAATTATCGTCTTCCATCAAAGCTTTCACTTTAAAGCAAGCATCAGGTAACGCGAAAGAACCATTCGCCTGCATGGCGTAATCATGAGCATTCATCAATTGAAAATATCCTTATTTAATTTTACATTATTGATGTTCATTATAATTAATAAACATCAACGCTAACTATTGTGCAAAGGTTAAACCGAAAAAGTCACCATCATGCCATTTAGGGCGGTCTGATTGGTTAGCAATTTCTAAACCTATCATCATGTTCACTAAAGCAAAGTTTGCTGCAGCATCATAATTTATAGGTAAACTTGTTTCATCACTGTGTTGGTGATAGTGATTTTTTAAAAAGTCGCCAAATACCGCGCCGCCATCAATATCATCATCAGTCGATTTAAAACCGGTCATTAAAAACACTGACGGAATACCCGCCTTAACAAAACTATAATGATCACTACGGGTGAATAGTGCTTGTTCTGGCATTGGGTCTTCACTCAGTTCAATATCAATTTTTTGTGCAGCAGTTTTAACACTATCTCCCATCGTAGAATGCGTTGACCCAAACGCAATAACATCAGCAAAAGGATATAAAATTAGCGGCATATCTAGGTTAACATTGGCAACTAATTGTGTAACGGGTACTGTTGGATTATTAGCAAAATAGCTAGAGCCTAACAAACCTTTTTCTTCACCTGTTACGACAACAAATAGCACCGAACGTTTGGGTTTGGTCGGCATTGCCGCGAGTAGCCTCGCTGTTTCAAGTAAAATAGCGACGCCAGAAGCATTATCTAAAGCTCCATTATTAATGGTATCGGTTTCATCACCATGGGCACTAACGCCGATATGATCTAAGTGGGCACTAAAAACTACATATTCATTTTTTAATTGTTCATCACTACCTTCAATTGCCGCAATTATATTTGGGCTAGAAATCGTTTCATGCCGAGAACGATTTTTCAGGGTTATTTTATAAGGTAAGTTAAAGCCCATAATCGCGTTGTTATCAGTATCAGCAGTAAAAATGTCGTCAAGTTCACGTACAGCACCGTTAAATAAAGCTTTAGCTGCATCATGTTGAATATAAGCGCCCGCAACAATCTCTGGGTACTTGCCAAAAGGAGTATCTGTTTTAGTGAGCCAATTTAAACTTGGGGTATTGGCATATTGAGCTGATTTTTCAAAACTACGTACTTGTTCACGTTTTGGTGTATGAATAGTAATAAAACCGACCGCTCCGTGTTCAGCTGCATGACGGCTTTTTTCAGCACCAGAGCCGATATGGGCGCCTTCTTCAGATGGCAAGTCATCTGGCCTGCCAGATAAGGCAACAACGATTTTATTTTTAACATCAATATTTTGGTAGTCGTTGTAACCAAACTCATCAGAAATAACACCATAACCAACAAAAACTGTTTCTGCAGTAATCACAGTATCATTTTGTAAGCTTGATCCTGACGTGAGAAATTCTGTTCCGTAGGACAAATCTACGTCGCCTGTTAGGCCGTGAATCGTTGCGACAGCTGAGCCTTCAATTAAATAACTTTTTCGAAAACTAACTTTCTGTTCAAAACCTTGTGAATTAGCTCCGATGCTTTCTCCCATCGGCGTTAACCCTAGCTGTTTAAAGTAGGATTTGACATAATTTGCCGCTATTTGATAACCATTACTTCCGGTATCTCTTCCCTGTAACGTATCATCAGCCAAAAATTCAATATGCGCTTTAATGTTAGCGGCATTGACTTGGCTAGGGGCTTCTTCGACGCTTACTTGTTCTACAGGCTGCTGTTTATTACACGCAAATAATGCCATAGCGGGTAAAGCAATTAGTGTGAATAATTTAACGCTTTTCGGTAGGGATAGTTTCATGAAATTCTCTTGTCATTAAGCCAATGGAATTAATGACAAGTTAATTGTCGAACCAATTCTCTTGGATTTATTATTTTTATACTTGTATGAAAGCTTACCCTAAAGGCAATAATCGACAATGTTGCTTACAAGCAATCTAATTAACACTATATCGGCTGTAAAAACAAAAAACTAGCTCACAAGTTTACTTGTATCAAAGATAATATCGACAAGTGTTGCGTTAACTTTGCGCTAGGTAATCAGCTACTCTAAAATTGGTATCCCTGAGTGACGTTTGACATGATCAATCACAACATAAGTGTGGGTTTGAGAAACACCAGGTAATTCAACAATAACGCCTAACAGCAATCGATAGGCGTCCATATTTTCAAAACGCAGCTTTAATAAATAATCAAAACCACCCGCCACCATATGACATTCAGAAACTTCTTTAATGGTAATAACTTGTTGTCTGAAATCATTAAAAATATCTGCGGTAGTTCTATCTAGTGTCACTTGAATAAACGCTGACATGCCATATTTTAACTTACTGGCATTTAAAAATGCTCCGTAGCGTTCTATGTAACCATCTTGCTCAAGACGTTTTACTCTTTCTAAACATGGGCTTGCACTTAAGTTTACTCGTTTAGACAACTCACTATTAGAAATGCGGCCATCTTTTTGCAAAGCGTCCAAAATAGTTAAGTCTATTCTATCTAAAGCTTTAGTTTTATCGGTTGCCATGAAGAGTACTTTTAAGGAGTTAAGTGTAAATTACAGAATAAATTAACGTAAAATATCATAAAACGCTAATAGATTTTCTTGTCTTTCTTAAGGCAGCTATTAGCTGCCTTAATTAAGTGTTGTTTAGCTTTTACTAAGTAAAAAAGCTTCAATATCACCGCCAGGTAAAGGCTTATAAAAGTGATACCCTTGGCCATAAATACAGCCCATTTGGGTTAATAATTTAGCATCAGCTGCATTTTCAATTCCCTCACCAATAGTTGCCATATTTAAACTTGCCGCTAAATCAATTATGGTTTTAATAATTGCTTGGTGATTACCTTTTTCGTGCACATTCTCAATAAAAGATCGATCAATTTTTAGTACATCCATTGGAAAACGATGTAAGTAACTTAAACTAGAATATCCAGTGCCAAAATCATCAAGTAAAATCTTTATACCCATTTTTTTCAATGCCCGCATATTATCTAGTACGACATTATTATTTTCCAATAAAGCGCGCTCTGTTAATTCAACTCGAACTTGATGTGGTTGCACACCTGTTTTATCAATAACATTCTGAATATCTTGCGGCAAACTTAAGCTGAAAAAATGATTACAATATAGATTACAACTAACATACAGGTGTTTTAAACCGAGGCGCTCTTGCCAAATTTTCAATTGACGGCAAGATTTCTCTAATATCTGCATATCAATTGCCATGACTAAATTGGTTTCTTCAGCTAAAGGAATAAAGTCATTTGGAAAGACAAAACCACGTTTCGAACTTTTCCAACGTGCTAGAGCCTCAAAACCAATAATTTTTTCACCTGCCAGCTCTACAATCGGTTGAAAATAAGGTTCAAATTCTTGCTTAGTGATAGCTTCACGAATATCAGATTCAAGTGACAAGGCATTTTGCACTTTTTTATGCATGCTTGAGTCAAATACTTCATAGCGCCCTTTGCCTTTATCTTTGGCATGATACATAGCCGTATCAGCATCTCTAAGCATAGTGTCAGCGCTACTATAGCGCTCGTTATTAAAGAGTACGCCAATACTCGTACCAATAAACACAGATTGATTTTCAATAATAAAAGGTGATGACAAAAGTTCTGTAATACGTTTTGCAATATCGTAAGCTTCATCATTACTTTCTAAGTCTTCAACCAAAATAACAAACTCGTCACCACCTAAACGTGCAACTGTGTCTTTATCTCTTACTGTGTCGACTAATGCCAAGGCGATTTCTTTTAAAAGCATGTCGCCAGCATGATGGCCTAAACTATCATTAACGACTTTAAAACGGTCTAAATCTAGGAATAAAATAGCAAACTTTGAGTCAGGTCGGCGTTTGTTACAAGCAATGGCATGGTTTAATAAATCAGTGAAAACAGCACGATTTGGCAACCCTGTTAAAATATCGTGAGAAGCGGCATGTTTGAGTTTTTCTTCTGCTTCTTTACGTTGTTTTATCTCATCTTCAAGTGCCACCGTTCTCAGCTTTACTTGGTGTTCCAATAACTCATGGGCTTTACGTTCATAATCAGCTATTTCTCGACGTTTAATGGCAGACGCAACATGTCGAGAAACAAAGCGTAAAAGCTCTGCATCTTGCTCAGAAAAGCATAGTGATTTTTGATAACTTTGCAGCACCATTGCACCCAATACTTCACCAGAATGAATTAAAGGTACACCTAGCCAAGACACAGCCTTGTCTTGTGGTTTAACAACTCTATCTTCTTGGTATAATTTTAGCATTGCGGGTCTATCAAGCAGCACAGTTTCTGCACTTTTAAGTACTAATTCAGTGAAACCTTTGCCCAGTTTACGAGGCTCAAATGCTTTAACAACGTGCTCTGGTGACTGATCTAAATAGTAAGTGAAGTAAATTTCACTGCTAACTTTATTATATTTTGCAATATAAAAATTTTCAGCGTTAATCAACTGACCAATAATGTTATGAACCATATTGTAAAAGGTTTCAATATCGATACTTGGGTCATTAGTTAATTCTGAAATACGATAAAGTGACTCTTGTAATAACTCAGCTTTTTCACGATCTCGAATTTGTTGCATTAATTCACGTGTACGAGCATCAACTGCAGACTGCAGTCTTTCTCTATCTTGTAAACGTGTTAAGGCAGTAACAATATGTTGTGCAGTAAATGACAATAAATCACATTCAGACGCTTGATAACGTGTTGCAGCAGAATAGCTTTGTACCGCCATAACACCGATAACAAAGCCGTCATGCATCAAAGGGACACCCAACCAATCAACACCAGCAGTACCAACAGACTTAATTTTTTGCTCTTGCTCCAACTGTCTAATCACTTCTGGTGTCGCCAATAACGCTTTACCGGTTTCAATAACATGGCAAGTCATTGAACCCATAAAATCCTCAATAGGGTAGACACGCTTTTCCATTTCATCTTTTTCATCTACATGATAAACCAGCTCCAATGTTGCTAAAGTTTGGTCATATAAAACAATATAGAAATTATTGGCGCTCATTATAGAGGCAATAGAATGATGAACTTGGGTAAAAAAAGTATCTAGGTTTGCACAATCAGTCGACAATTGATTGAGCTTAAAAAGCGCGGTGTAGCGATCTTGAAGTATTTGATGTTGTTCCAGTAACGCGACGGGATTTTTTGTTAAATCGGAAACATTCAAGGGTTCTAATGGATCTGTCAACATTTTCACCATGCTCACGTTTAAGTTAATCAAGCCGTTTATCGATCCTAATATTGCAAAAGATAAAGTAGCAGAAATGGAACAAAAACTTCATTGCCATGCACTTTAGTTTTTGAAGATTCAACAGCTAAAATCATAAAAATTATAGCTTTAGCTGTTGATTTAATTTCTCACCTAACACGATAGAAGTAAAGCATTTACTTACCCTTCTTTGATTTCAGTAAGCTAAAATCAACCTAATAGAAGCGATAATAAAACTAATACTGCCAGGCTAAATTAAGAACCAACAATAATACTCTAGTTACTCAACTTTTGCGCATCAGCAACTTGTGCCTTATTTCCGCAAACACCAGCTTGTTTATCGTCACGATAAAAACGAATATCAATGCAATCTTGCTGATATCTACGTTCTAATTCTGTACGAATTAGTGGCTTATTTTTAGCATTTATGATTTGTTTATGCAGTGATTGGCATTGCTGTACTTGCTCTGAAGCGAGTGTCGCATCTTCACAAATACTATCGTGTGAACTACAACCTGAAAAAAATAATACCCCGGAAACTATCAAAACTAATTGTTTCATCATTTACTTCACTTATTTTGCTAAAAAATTAATTAATATCGAGAGCTAACTCTCTCGTATAAAACGACTAAAATTTTCTTATTAATATTTATAGGTAAGGTTAGGCTTTTGAAATCACCCTCTTTCCTTAGTTTGGGTAAATACCCAAACTACTTGAAGATGCAGCTTCAGAGTTAAGCTAGGAATTCAGAGCAAGGCGGAGCACGTAGATAATGGTTATCCCTTTTCAAGTGCTACAACGCTGGGCTGTTTTTCTAGCTTAACTCCCATAGGGCAAGGCGATAAAGGGTCATCTCCGGCGTTATTGATATCTACAATGGAATAACCATTATTTTCAATCAATGCCTTGGTGCTAACCCTTTTTCGACTTGCTGATTTCTGTATCTTCAAGTGGCTTGGGTATATAATACGTAAAAATAAAGTTTAAGCATTAAGATTATTGTATTAGGGGAAATTTATGCAAGTACAAGTTGTTGATTATCGTGCCAGTGACGCACCACAAAAGTTTGTTGAAAGTTTACGTAACACGGGGTTTGGTGTCTTAACTAATCACCCTATTCAACAGTCATTGGTAGAAAAGATCTATAAAGATTGGTATGACTTTTTCACTCATGATGAAAAACAAGCGTTTGCATTTGATCCGGAAAAGCAGGATGGCTATTTTGCACCTGAAATATCAGAAACGGCCAAAGGTCATACTAAAAAAGATATTAAAGAATACTTTCATATTTATCCTTGGGGTCGAATTCCCAAGCAACTAGAAGAAGATATTCTTAATTATTATAAGATGGCATCGAACTTAGCCAGTGAGTTATTAGATTGGGTTGAAAAGCATAGTCCTGCAGACGTTGCTAAGCATTATTCTGAACCGCTTTCAAATATGATCATGGATACGCCAAACACGCTATTACGTGTTTTACATTATCCTCCGTTTAATGGTACTGAAGAACCCGGTGCAATTCGTGCAGCAGCTCACGAAGATATCAACTTACTGACTATTTTACCGGCAGCAAATGAACCTGGTTTACAAGTTCAAACACAAGAAGATGAATGGATCAATGTACCTGGTGACTTTGGCCATTTAATCGTTAACATCGGCGATATGTTGCAAGAAGCCTCACAAGGCTACTTCCCGTCAACAAGCCATAGAGTAATTAACCCAACAGGTACAAATAGTGGTAAATCTCGTATCTCTTTACCGTTATTCTTACATCCAAGAAGTGAAGTAGTGCTTTCTGAAAAGCATACGCAAGAAAGTTACTTATTGGAAAGGTTACGAGAGCTAGGTGTTAAATAGCTAAAGCTATAAATAAGGTTGCGTCTTTCGCTCGAAACTTTACATTTGAGCGTATAAAAAAGCCATCACATTGTGATGGCTTTTTAGTTTCTAGATTGTCACTTTTCAGTATTTAGCGGCTTAATCTACAATGTTCCCGTTTTAAGGCCATCTAACGTTTGTGCATCAGGCTTAGCTGCTTGCTTTTTACGTTTAAATAATGACTTAACATCTTCAATAATTAAGTAAAGACATGGAATCAACACTAAAGTCACAATAGTGGCAAATAATACACCAAACGCTAATGATACAGCCATTGGGATAACAATTTTAGCTTGTGCACTCACTTCAAAGAATATAATCGGTACTAAGCCAATAAATGTTGTAATAGACGTTAGCATGATAGCTCTAAAACGTTTCGTACCTGCATGCATTACTGCATCTTTCAAGCGCTCACCCCGTTTTCTAGCATTGTTAACATAATCCACCATCACCAAAGAGTCATTCACCACCACACCCGCAGCAGCCAATATACCCATTACCGATAGCGCACTTAAGTCCATTCCCAATATAAAATGACCTAATACCGCACCGATAATACCGAAAGGAATAACCACCATGATCATCGTTGCTTGCGAGTATGACTTCAATGGTATTGCTAACAATGAAAATATAATCAGTGACGAAATTACAAAGTCACGCATTTGGTCGCTAGCACTTTCCATTTCTTCTTGAATACTACCTGATACTTCACTCTTAACTTGTGGGTATTTTCTTAAAAGCTCAGGAATGAAGTTGTCACGAATATCTGTCGCTACTTTAAATGGTTCAACTTGCTCAGCGTCAACACTCGCCCAAACGTTAATCGTACGATTACCATTTTCACGACGAATACGTGTTACACCATCATGCATTGTAATAGTAGCCAGTTCAGATAGAGGTAATTCAGCTCCATTTGGCGCTTGAATTAATACATCATCGACATGGCCAACAGAGCTTCGTTGGTCAAGTGGGTAACGTACCATGACTTTTACTTCTTCACTGTCACGTAAGATACGTTGTGCTTCTAGTCCGTAAAAACTGTAGCTAACTTGCGAAGCAATTTCAGCTAAGGTTAAACCTAAACTGTTAGCAAGAGGTTTCAGCTCAAACTGAACTTCTTTTGCACTTGTTTGACGACTATCATTAACATCACCAATGCCTTTAAGTGAATTAAGTTTAGTTTTTAGCTCTTTCGAAGCGGCTAATAACTCAGCATCATTTTTACTTTCTAATCTAAATGCGATATCACCGTCATCTCGACCACCGCCAAATAAATTATCTCCAATGGTTAAAGACTTAACCCCTGGGTAATTAGGTATTGCTTCACGCCATAAATCAGCAAGTGCAAAGGTATCAATTGGACGCAACTCAGGTACCACTAATTTCACCATTAACTGGCCACTAGTTCTGCTACGTAAATCAACTTGCATATCTGAAATCATTGAATTGCCGTATTTAGCTTCAACGTTTTTATCAACACGGTTAATAACACCTTGAATATTCAATAAAGTTTGTAATGTTGCTTTTTCTGAAGCATCAACATTCATTTCTACCGTTACACGTGGAAAGTCATGTGGAATTTTAGGTTGGCCAACAAAGCGAACAAAACCACCGCTAAACAAACCAGCACTAATCAGCATCAAACTAATAAAGAACATTAGTACTGCATAACGATAGTTAATAAACAATGCTAAAGAAGGACGATAAACAGTCTCAATGAAGTGCTTCAACTTGGTATCAACCCATAAACGCAATCTATCAATAGGGTTTTTAGGGTTGAATGCCTTCATTTTCATTTTAACTAAATGCGCAGGTAAAATTAATTTCGATTCAACTAAAGAGAAAATCAAACAAAGAATAACTACCGAGCCTATCGCTTTACCAAAGGCAGAAGATGGCCCTTCACCGAAAAGGAAAGGTAAAAATACTGCAATCGTAGTTAACACACCAAAGGTTGCTGGCATCGCAACACGTTTAACACCACGAATAACGTTTTCAGTACTATGCCCATGTTCTTCAATTTCATCATGGGCACTTTCGCCCATCACGATCGCATCATCAACCACAATACCGAGTACTAAGATAAAGGCGAATAAACTGATTACATTAATCGTTACACCCACAAATTCCATAGGCATAACCAATAAAGTACCTAAGAAACAAACCGGTAAGCCCATCATGACCCAGAAAGCTAAACGAACACGTAAGAATAACGCTAGCATTAAGAATACTAATACCGCACCACTTTTCATGTTGTCGACCATCATATTTAATCGGCCTTCAAGGTAGTATGTCATATCTACCCAAGTTTCTAATTTAACACCAGGAGGTAATACTGATGCTTTGTCATCAACATATTTTTTAACAACTTCAGCAATATCAGTAATACTTTGGTTATCTGCCGCGCCAATAAATAATGTTACTGAGTTTTTACCGTTAAATTTAGAATATTGTAAACCTTCTTCAAAACCATCGATAATAGTGGCAACTTCACCTAAAACTATTTTTGTACCATCTTCTAGCGTTACAACAGGGATCTGCTCAAATTCATGACCTCGATAAGCTTGGTTTTCAACACGTAGGTTGATATAACCATTTTCAGCGCGAATTTGTCCTGCTGACATATTACGTGAGTAGTTACGCACAGAGTTAGCAATATCACGAAAGCTCAAACCATATTCACGAAGCTTATCTTTACTCACCTCGATTGAGATTTCATAATCTAAGCCAGTAAATAACTCTGAGATATTGATAAAAGGTAATTGCTGAATTTCATTATGAACTTTACGACCAAGCTCTTTTAACTCGCCATTAGTTAAATCGCCATATAAGCTGATATACATGACTTCTTGACGAAACTTCTCACGTTCAACCTTAATTCTTTCCATGCCTTCAGGGAAGCTAGAAATGGAATCGATTGCCGACTTTACTTCTTCTAAAACGACTTGCGGATCATAATCTAATTCAACTTCAAACCAACCGTTTGAATAGCCTCGGTTTGAATAAGTAATGACACGTTTAAGACCTTGTACAGTTTCCAAAGCCTCTTCAATCTTTATAGTTATACCTTCTTCAACTTCTTGTGGTGCCGAGCCAGGATAAGGGGCGGCATAAGAAATCCAATTAATTTTAACTTGCGGGAACATTTGTTTATTAATGGTGCTAATGGTAAAAAAGCCACCCACTAAAATGAATATCATTAATAAATTTGCCGCAACGCTATTACGGGCAAACCATGCAATTATGCCGGTATTAGTATCAATACTGTGGTCAATTTCAGGCTTTTTCTTAGCCGTATCAGTTGTCATACTTATTCTCCTGAACCACTATCGTTTAACGCAACTTGAGTAGCGCTCTCAGCATCGTCAGCTTGTTCTTCACTATTTTGCTCAGTTTCATCGCTCAATAAAGCTAACTTCATGCCGTCGATAGGGTAATCAAGAGCCGATACAATCAACTGGTCGCCATCAACCAAGCCATTTGAAATAATAACATTTCGACCATCTTGGCGAACAATAGTTATCTCTGAATAATGTAGTTTTGATTCACTGTCTAGAATTGCAACTCGGTCATTTTCAACTAAATGGCGTGGAACACTTGTTGCCTGCGCAATATCAAGCCCCAGGATTTTAGCGTTAACGTAAGAGCCATAGCGAATTGGCGTGGTATTATTATTTTCAGTTAAAGCATATGGGTCATGAATTTCAGCGACTAAATAACTCATGCGACTGGTGCTGTCGATAACACCTTCATTGCGTGCAATATGCGCAGACCAAACAGTTTCTGCACCTGCAAAAGTGCCCATTAAATTAACCTTAGCGTTTTTGCCATGGTCAACTAAAAACTCCAATTGGTTATCAGCAACAGGCAAACGAACTTCTGCAATTCCAGTACCTAGTAATTTACCTACCATGCTACCCATAGCAACAAATGAACCTAAACCAACCTTGCGGCTTTCAATCATAGCATCATAAGGTGCTCTAACTTCGGTACGCTCTAAGTTACGCTTTGCTCGTAAAATTGAGGCTTGTGCTGATTTTACACGGGCGATTTCCTGCGCTAATTGCGGCTTACGTAAACTTAGTTCCGTTGGCGATGTGTCAGTAATACGCTTCCACTCTTGTTCAGCAACGCGGCCTTGTGCTCGTTCTGTTTCAAGTGAAGCACGCGCTGAAGCCATCGTTGCTTCAGCATCAATTAATGCTGCTTCATAATCATTAGGATCAATACGCGCTAACAATTGTCCTTTTTTAACAAAACCACCGCGAACAAATGTTTCTGACAATTCGACAATTTGACCACTTATTTGTGCCACTAATTCAGTTTCATACTTTGGCATCACCACGCCATATGACTCTACTTGTAAAGTCATTGGTGCAACTGAAATCTGTTCAACAGCAACAATAGGAGTATTATCAATTTCCTCTTTTTCTTCAGGTGGCTTTTTCATACTTGAAAAAAGCATAAAAATTAAAATTCCCGCGATTAAAATGACAATAGGTACGAATATTTGTTTTTTCCGTGTCACAGTGACGTCCTCATAAAGTCTAAAATTTGTAATTATTAGTTATATTGCATACAGGATACCGAAATCACTGACTACAAAAACTAACAAAGTTGTAAATGCTTGTTACAATATCCGCACCATTTTTTTAAAACATAAGAATAATATTTTAAAACAGCTATATAACAACAACTTAAAAAACTTTGCGTATAAGTTTCAAATAAAAAAGCCACAAAATAAATGTGACTTTTATAACGGGTTAGTTTTTTTCACCAAAAAGTTAAACTTTTATAAATATTTTTCGTTGATATAACCAATACAGAAGCAACCACTGCAGAAACACTGTTGTTACAATACTAATTAACGTGCTCCAGCCATTATCAAAAAACACAAAAAATCCACCAAACAAACCATTATTGATGTATTGCCAATTAACAATACTGCTGGCTAAATAAATAATGATAGAGTTACAGCCTATTACCGCAAAGAACTTAGCAAGTTGTGTTAGCTTTAATACATCGAATAGGTAATAAAAGATCACTAATAATAAAATACTATAACCAACAGACACCAAAACAAAGGAACTAGTCCACAAGGTTTTATTAATAGGAAAAATTAAGTGCCAAGCCTCTCCCGCTATTAAGCAAATAACAGCAGAAATTAGTAGTGTTAGCATTAACTTCGATGGCTGTTCAGCATTATTCATCATTAAACGTCCAGCAAAAACACCGGCAAGCGCATTGACGATTGATGTGACATTTGACAATACCCCCTCAGGGTCTATTGCTAGGCCTTGGTAACTGACTCCTGGCAGTAATTTAGCATCAAACCACGCATTAATTGCCCCACTAGCGCTATAGTCACCGCCACCAAAACCAGAGATATCAATATAAGTAAGTAAGACCCAATAGCCGAGTAAAATACCGCCCGCGATTAACCATTGTATTCTTTCACTGACGTACCAGCACAACATCGCCGCGACAAACCAGGCGACGCCAATTCGCCCTAGAACACTGGCAAAACGCACTTCTTCTAACTGCAGCGGTATGCCTGCGCCCCAACCATGGTTGTAGATAACGCCCAATAGCATCAATAAACCTAACCGTTTAATACTGCTTAATACCAGAGGTTTTCTTTTTTCTACCGAATATTGATTTATCGGCTTAGCGCTAATCCCTAAACTAACACCCGCAAGAAATATAAAGAGTGGGAAAATAAGATCATACGCCGTTACACCATGCCAAATAGAGTGCTGCATTTGCATAGCTAAACTTTGCAACCATGGCCAACCCGTAATAACAAATAATGCGGCAAAGATCCCTTCAGCCCCCAAAATCCAAATCATGTCGAAACCACGTAAGGCATCGACAGAGAGTATCCTTTTAGGTTTTGGCTTGTCGTTGCTATGCAAATTATTTTTATCTGTTTCTTGTGCGGTATTCATTAAATTTCTCTTAGCTTAATTAAACAAATATAACTCGTTCACTTTGGCTTTTAATAAAAAAGACAACGCTGTCATCTGTATGATTAAGATAGTAATAAGATATTGCTTGAATAGCAAACAGCTGAAAACTTAATTACCGACGGCGACGGTTACAATTTGTTATGAATTAAACCTGCTAAACGCTTGTGTCAAAAAGTAATTACATTAAGATTAAATAATCAAAAAGGGGATTTTATGCTGACAAAAATTAGTGCTTTCTTTCAATCATTAGCTGAGCCTGCTGATAACCAAACACCAGTAGTCAGTTTAGAAATAGCCTGCAGTGTACTGTTATGTGAAGTTATGCTGGCTGACGGTCAACTTGATAATGCAGAGCAAACTCAACTAAATGAAATTTTAACCAGTCAATTTAACTTATCCAACGAAGAAGCTGAGGAAATCATTAAGCACGCCTTGTTATTACGTGAGAGCGCTACTGACTTTTTTCAATTCACTTCAAAAATTAACGAAAATTACAGCCTTGAACAGCGAATTAAAATGTTGGAGTTACTATGGCAGGTTGCTTATGCCGACGGAGAACTCGCCAGTATTGAAGAGCATATTATTCGTAAAATTGCTGACTTGTTGCACTTACGCCATAGTGAATTTATTCAAACCAAGCTCAATATTCAATCAAATGCTACTTCAGACAAATAAAAAGTCTATCAGTATTGAAAGTTATAGTTAACTTGCCGCCAGATCGGTTATTATAGCCGCAAGTTAACTGATCCCAAGAATCCACATGGCAAGCATCGGCAAATATAATACCCTTCCTGTTGTAGCAATCACTGATAATGGCGCATATTTAAATGCTGCTGAGTTAGGTGAAATTTTACTACCTAATCGTTTTGTTCCTGAAAACTGCGAAGTTGGTAACGAAGTTAAGGTTTTTATCTATGCAGATACTGCTGATCGCATTGTTGCGACAACAGAAAAGCCTTTGGCAGAAGTTGACCAGTTTGCCTCATTGAAAGTTAGTCAAGTAAATAAAATGGGCGCCTTCCTCGACTGGGGCTTACCAAAAGACTTGCTAGTACCTTACAACCAACAGCATAGCGAAATGGAAGTAGGCAAATATTACCTGGTCAGGATCTTTCTCGATTTAAAAACTGATCGACTAGTTGCATCAAGTAAGCTTGATAAATTTATCGATATTTGGCCTGCTGAGTACCAAAAATGGGACAAAGTAAAATTAACCATTGCAACTAAAACCGATCTGGGTTTTAAAGCAATTATCAATGATTTGCATTGGGGCTTACTGTACGACAATGAAATATTTAAGCCACTTCGTGCCGGTAAAAAAATAACAGGTTACATTAAACAAGTACGTGAAGATGGTCGAATTGATCTTTCTCTTACTCGCCCAGGTGAAGGTAAAGTGAAAGACTTTAGCGATAAGTTACTCGCGCATATTGCCGAGAACGATGGTTTTAGCCCACTACACGATAAAAGCGATCCTGAACTGATCAAACGGATTTTAGGGGTAAGTAAAAAAACCTTTAAAGCTACTGTTGGTAATTTAATGAAAAATGGCAAAATTACTATAGAAAAAAGTGGTATTCGTTTGAAGTAATTTACCTCAATATGCTTTTTAAATAACAAAAATTACGCACAATTAAAAAAAGCCCAAAAGGGCTTTTTTTTATGCTTAACATTCGACTTGAACGTTGGCTACTGCGTACCACCAACGGTCATTTCATCAATTTTCAAGGTTGGTTGACCAACGCCCACAGGAACGCTTTGGCCGTCTTTGCCACAAACACCAACACCGGCATCAAGTTTTAAGTCATTACCGACCATACTTACTTGTTGCATTGCTTCAGGGCCACTACCAATTAACGTTGCCCCTTTAATTGGCGAGGTTATTTCACCATTTTCAATGAGGTACGCTTCCGAGCTAGTGAAAACAAACTTACCTGAAGTAATATCAACTTGCCCACCAGCGAAGTTAGGTGCATATATACCTTTTTTCACTGATTTGATAATGTCGTCAGGCTTATGTTCGCCAGCCAACATATAAGTGTTAGTCATACGCGGCATAGGTAAATGAGCATAAGATTCACGGCGACCATTACCAGTAGGTTTTACGCCCATCAAGCCAGCATTATGCTTATCTTGCATGTAACCTTTCAGCACACCCTTTTCAATTAGTACGTTGTATTGCCCAGGCGTACCTTCATCATCAA
>OJBM01000014.1_pt1 | contig 122742 bp, 121 predicted proteins | sample 1591061 | NCBI WGS metagenome assembly OJBM01 (sample SAMN05416872, study PRJEB24817) | seawater metagenome | isolation source: Sea water | place: Canada:Atlantic | collected 2013-11
GGATATTCGCAAAGCTGTTGAAATGGAGCAATCAGATATTCAAAGCCAGATAAAAAAACAGCTATCACGGCAACTTGAGGAGTATGGCTACTCAGTGATTGATTCAAATAATGAATCTTACCCTAAGCTCGTCATCAAGCGTTATGGCTTTAAAATAACCAATGGAAGCACCGATGCTACAGCCGCGGAATGGGTAATGGAGCTGCACCTTGGGCCAGATAATAAGCGCACAGTGAATTACCCAAAAGACTTTGAAAAAGACAGTGTTAATAGTTATGTGCTGGCAGACTTGAAAGTAAATGGACAACTAGGAATTGAATTATTAAGCCATAGCTTACAGCCAGTATTGAAAGCGATCTTTTTGGAAATTGATCAAGATTAAAATATTCCATTTGCTAAATGTGATCCTCAACTCGTAAAACATTGCGACTGGTTTTCAAAAATTGCGCGGTGGTAGGGACACTAGTAACTGTCATACGCGAAACGCAACGGCGGGTCGGGTACGACCCCCCCTTTAGATGGCAAACTTTTCTCGCAAAACTTTATTTTCATAAAAAAACGCCCCAAATATAGCGCCAAACCTCCACAAGCCCAGCAATTGCGGGGCTTTCCAGTCCCTAGTACTAGGGGCTGAACTCGCTTTTTTATAAGACTTACAGTTAACTATGTTTTTTTAACCCTGATTTTTGAGAAAAAAACCGCCTCTATAAAAAACAGTATTACCCTATTTTTCCCCCTGACGTTTCCCGTTTTTTTATTATTTGTCTTTCATTTTTTATGTGCTATCGCGCGCGCGTGACGAAGTAGGAGAAATTACATTGCCAACAACGGCACAACGATAAGGAAACAAACATGACTACTTCAATCGACAAACGCAGTACTGCCAAAGACGTTCTACTTATGGTTAAAGCAAACGAGGTGAGCAAAGAAGAAGGCAAGAAATTTCTTGGCGCTAGAATCGAAAAGAAATTAGGTCAAGCAATTGCTACTGGTGAAGTTTGGATGCTTGCCACCAAATATACTTATGATGCATTTAACGAATTATCGGGCTTAACAGATGATTTACTAACTCAGCACAAACAAGAAGTAATGCCAGAATATGATCCTGAATACTTCAAAAAACAACGTGCTGCAAAAAAAGAAACAACCACTGAAGACAAGCCAGAAAAAACACCTGAAGAATTAGAAGCCTACTACGCCACTCGCTCAGTTAAGCAATTACAAAATTGGTTAACTAAGGCGAATCCTGACGGTATCAAGTACCCATTAATTAAAGCAGCGATTGCCGCCAAAGAAGCTGGCCAGCCAGCGACTAAGGCACCAGCCAAAAAGGTAACAGCCAAAGACTTCAAGGAAATTAAAACAGACACACCTGAACCTGATTTCATGAAAGCACTTGAGGAAATGAAAGCACTGGCAGCAGATACAACAAAAAGCCCTGAAGAACGTGCAGCTTATCTTGTAATGGTAAACGGCATTATGGGTAAAAAATAATCAATACAACAAAATAAGCCCGCTAATCAAGCGGGCATTTTTTAACTTAAAGGAATTAATATCATGGCTATTTTAAACGAACGTAACTTACCTAAAATAATTGTAACTTTGGCCGCTTCACTAACTGGCCTAGTAATCAGCCAAGCAAGCCAAGCAATAGACTATAGCGCCATAGTAGGACTAAACGTGACTCATAGCGGCGCTAATAGTTATTACGATTACACAAAACCAGCCAAGGAGGTTGGAGAACGTGAATTAGTCGTAAACCCTGAGACTAACGGTAAATACTGGCGTACTACTGAATCACGTTCAAAAGTAAAAATGAATGAGGGTTTAGCCAACAAAAACCAGTTAATCGGCTTTCGTGCCAAAATAGATAACTATGCCATTAGCGCCGTAACATACCGCAATTCGTTTTATACCAGCGACCGCAAAGATAGATCATTTGGTTTAGGTGTTAGCCACGTATGGCAACCAAGCCAGAATATAAAACTAGAAGCGGGGGCAATGCTTTTAACTGGCTATCGTGAAGCGTTACTTACTGAAAACGAAAGCAAGTCTACCAGTCAAGAATTAATTGCCGCGCCAATGTTCAGTATTGAATACAAGCTCACCCAGCAATTTTCACTAACCCAAACGCTACAAGGTAATGCACACGTCACGGCCTTGAAAATCAATCTATAGGAAAGTACCACACACAATTTAGTCATTGCCAAGGAATAGGCTTTGCCTCGCTACTGAAAAGTAGCGGGGCTTTTTTGTTTATATACCCACCACAAAACGAGGCAACACAATGTTATTACCCAATAGCCCACTGACACATAATTTATGGTTATCCGCATTACAGGGCAATCAAGAAACTACTTGCCGCCAGCAAGGTTTTAACCTTACTAACTGGCTGTTAAGAATGATTGCCCAAAGTCATGGCGAACCATTGAATAGGCAACGCTATATAACTCTATTTGGCGACAATATGGAAAATATAGATCAAGCCAAGCCATTATATTTTGACTGGTGTTTGTGGTCTTTAGACCATGAATCACTACCCCAAGAATTAAAAACAACTTACCCACCAACGACAGACACAGTATTAAAACACGGTCAAAAAATAATGAATGGCGGTCTAGTAAACGATAACGGCAAGTGGTCAAGCCACACTTAAAATCAATAAGGAAACGCTATGACACTACAAGACAGATATGAAATTTATGTGGCCAGTATGCAAGGCACTGGCGAGTACATAAAAACATTTGATGAATGGCTTAACAGCTAAAATCAATCGGGTAGCAACGGAATGCGTACCAGTGAAAGGATGCGGTATAACGTGGCACTGCCCAAACGCTTTGCAAGCTAGGATGCGAGTACGTTAATTGGATTAAGGCAGTCATGCAGCAACGCAAAGCACACCTAAAATCAATGAGGAAACAACTATGGATTTACCTAACGAATTCATTAATAACATAAAACCCTTGTTTGATGAATTAAACGCAGCTTGTAAAGCACACAGGGCGCTAGACCTTAGCTTGTTAACTGAGAAGGATATACAAAAACAGTTAATTGATTTAGACGAACTGGAATTAAACCTAATGATTGTGTGGGCTGAATCCACAGTGGATATAAACCCAAACATGCTCAGAAATATACATGGTGGCCGTATAACTTATGGCCCTATGTATTGTGAATATTTAAGGAAACTTTTTAACGAGGCAACACCATGAAAAACCATATAGTAATCGCCGCTCTTGAAGGTTGTGAAATTGAGCATTTTTTTATGGAGGCCAAAGACCTTGACGCTGCGGTTAAGCAGGTTGCTAAAGACCTAATGAATAACGAGCCAGATAATGAGCGCTGTGTATACATTACCTTCGCTTGTGAATGCCTTGAAACAATGCAATGGAAAGCAGATGAAGTTATCCAGCCTGACGAGGTGACACCATGAACAACAACCAATTTTTTAATAAGATTGGTTGGCTAGCCATGGAAGGTTTTGACGACACGCCAATAGATTTATTTGAGCATCCAGATAAACAACCACCAGAACTGGCCGCAATAGTTGAAAAGTTTAATGTTAGATTTATTGACGAAGGAGAAAATTATATTTTATGCTCAGAATTTTTAACAGCCGTTGAAGCCATCGGCTACACGTTTGATTATTACCTAGACGCTGAACCATACGATTTACGAGAGGTGACACCATGAGTGAATATAACCAAGTCGTGATTTATTCAACTGCAAATTATGACAGTTATGAAGAGGCCAAAGCCGTTGGCGCTGTGTACGAAACAGGTTCCACTATTGACGCAGTATCACAAGAATTAGGCAGTGGATTTTATGACTTAATGGAAGTCACAAGCGAAATAGAAAAGTGTTTAGGTGTGGTGGGTGATTTGGAATACGGCATTCTAAATGATGCTGGTGATTTTGTGTCTTTTGAACAGCTCATTGAAGCAATCGAAAAGAAGAATCGCAATGAAGCCTTATCCAGTATTAGCGAGGTAACACCATGAAACCTTGGAACGATTTTTTCGATACCTATACGGTCATACCAAACCACCTAGACGATAACGCATCACTTGATGGGGCCATGTTTGAAACATACGGGCCAGAGTTAGAATTCGTTAAGGCTCAAGACCCTAACAAGATATGGACACAGATAGAAGCTGAAGGAAACGTGGTGATTGCGCAGGGCTTTCATTTCGTTAATTGCCTTGGCTACCTTATCACTGTTGAAGACGTGAAGGATGATGATTTTGAATTTGGGGATGATGACACAGATTGTGGGCGCAAGTGACTCTGCCCTTGGCGAATGCCAAGGCAGGGAACGGTACTCATGCATGTTTAGCTGAGGGGGAATGCGAAGAGTAAAAAGCTAGGTTTTTCGAAAGTTAATCTAATCCGCCCGCGTGAGTGAAACAGGAGAGCTTGGAGTGAATCGATGGGAGGCTCATACCAATGTCAAAATTAACGAGAGATGCCGTTAACGCTTTCAATGGGGCATTTAATTATCAACACCAGAATACCAGAGTTGTTGCCACTAAAAAGAGTGTGACCATGCTCGTGTATGAACGTGTGATTGCTGAGCGCAAAAACGGGACGTTATGGGTGCAAATGGGTGGCTCGTTTCATGACACATCTGTGGAGCGATTGAACGGGCTTCTAGCGGATCATGGTTATCGAATTGAAAACAAGGATGGCTGGCGAATAGGCGACATGGAGTGGGACGGTAAGCCAGTAAGTCTTGATGAAATAAATCTATTTGATCCCCGCGCTATGATTGAAGGGGTGATTAATAATCAAATAGTAGAGCTGCCCTTTGGTGTCAGTGAAGAGCACGCCATCGCTGCTGCCCGTAAACACAATATACACATAATGATAGTCCAGCATAAAGGCATCCCTTGTGCTGGACTACCTGCCTCGTTTGAACTCAGTTTATTTTTAAATCCAGAATTATTTGCTGATTATGTCTTTATGGTTTTAGTGAATGGGTTAGTGAGTCGACTCAAATCAATGTATGTAATTAATCACCTTGATTTAACAGATTCTATTGATCGGGTGCAGATTAATCATGCAGGTGAATTGATAATTCATTTTAAACGTAAATCAAATGTCTTATTGAAGCTTAAGCCAGAACTTGATTTTCCAGAAGTGATTGGTGCAGTGATGGCCTCCCGTGATATTGAATAACGAAAAGGCGTGTCGGTACTTATTTATGACATAAGCCTGATTGAAAAGTAATTGATCATTAGTTTTTATAAAATAAATGTTTGAGGGGTCACCATGAATGATTTACTGAATGTGAAAAGTGAAGTTGTCCATAAAGCGCTAGATGCCTTTTTAAACCAAATGACTAAGGGTGAACTGAATTACGAAGGCTTAATAAAAATGATCGATGATTTCAGTGTTAAGAAAAGGGAAATATATAAGTTAAAACGCGAATTAAGCAAGGCAAAAAAAGCGGTGCCTATACTCGCTAGCCAGATGAAAGATGGCAAGATGGGTAACTACATAACCAAGGAAGTACCGATGGATATTTTACTCGGTTTTGGTGAGGGCACTTTGGAAGTGTACAAATGGGATGAACCAAACCCCTATGTGCCTGTAGAAGACCCTGATTACATTCCTGACCTTGAAGCAATCGCAGCGGTGGTGGCGGGTATTCGTGGTGACTATAACACTTGGATACATGGGCCCACTGGTTGCGGTAAAGACTCAGCAATCAATTATGTCGGAGCCAGATTAAATATGCCTGTAGTCAATATCAGTTTTGATGCTGACATTAGCCGCGCTGAATTGATTGGTCGTGACAAATTAAGCGAGGGGCCAAACGGCAATACCATATCGGAATTGATCGAAGGGTTATTACCTTTTGCATTGCGTCACCCTTGTTTGTTGGTACTGGATGAAATCGACTTCGTTCGTGAAGACGTAGCCTATGTGATGCAGACCACATTGAACGAAAATAAATTAACTATTTTGGAAGATGGCGGTCGCATTGTTCACCGTCACCCTCAATGCCGAATCATTGCCACTGCCAATACCAATGGCACCACCGATGAAAGAAATTTGCACGTAGGTGCAAGACAGCAAAGCGCAGCATTCCTTGATCGTTTCAATAATTGGTTTCGTGCTGACTACATGGATAACTACCAAGACCTCTTATCGAATGTCTCAGGGTTTAATAAAACCCAGTGTGCCGATGCCAATAGTGTGGTGAAGGATTATCACACTTTGTTTTCTAATGGGGATATTAGAACGCCATTATCGAATCGTGCCATTCGTACCATTGCTGACAAGGCGGGTTACTTGAATGAATTGGGGGTGGATATTAATGAGGCATTTCAGCAAGCCATGCAATCCACACTCGTAGCCAGATTGAATGAGTATGAAGGCAGTCGAGTGAATGAATTGATTAATAAGCGTTTAGCTAAACCACAACCAAGCCTTTAAGGAGTGCGTTATGTTCATTTCTGGTGCAAAAGCAAAAGAGGAATTGGCCACTAACAGTCGTGTTGTCGGTTCAAACGGTAACATTAAAGTGGTATTTAGTGGCGGCGAATTAGAGGGCAGCAGTGGCGTAGACGCTATTAATCTGCCTGACATTCCCGCCAATGCTCAAGTGGATAATACTAAGATGCGTGAGCTTCGTGGACTGGCAGACCATGAAGCATTTCATATTCGCTATACACCTTTGGATCGGTGGGCAGAGATTGCAGAATATGTGCAAGCTTCAGGTGATGGAATTAGCATGGGTGTACTGAATGGCGCAGAAGACGTAAGGATTGAGCGACTGGGGATGCGAGAATTTCCTGGTACTAAGCGCAACCTACAAGCCACTGTGAATAGGGCGTTAGACCTACAAGCAGAACAGGCTAAACACGCTGACCCTGATAAGTGGGTAGCGTTTATGCCATTAGTTTTGACTTGGTTGGGTCGTGACGATAACGGCATGGATATGGTATTGCCTGCTAGCCTTGCCCACTTTGCTGATAAGTTTTCAGGTTTAGACCTTTCTGTACTTTATCAGCCAGATAGTTTTGATGGGCTACTAACGGCTGTCGCTGATTATTTGAATGATGTTTGGCAGGTGTCTACGCTTAGGAATTTTCTGGATGGAAAAGCGATTGAAAACAAGCCTAAACCTAAGAATGAGAAAAAAAATAAAGAAAGTGGTGACAAGAGTAGGAAAAATAACCAGAATCGCGGTTCTGGTTTTGAATGCAAACCCCCTGCAAACAAAGGGGTTAAGAAAAAATCTATTGAGGTTTTGGGTGAAAAACATACAAATGGGGTTCCCAGTATTCATTTAACGCAAATTGTTAATGATCTGGTGTGTGATTTCCCCTACTTTGGTAACGAGGAATTAATAGCGTATGAAGACATTGAGCCTTTATTGTCGTCTGACAATCAACCGATGGACTGGTTATCTAGTTCCTATGGTTTGGGTGAAGGGTTGGTTCAAGCGTTAAAAGATCAAATAACAAAACGGAATGCAGCAGGCAGGGTGGTTAACTTGCTTGATCATCGCAAACTGATTAACGCTTACAATCGTCAAGATAAGATATGGAAGAATAAGAAAGAATTAGAGCGTGGATTTAATACGGCGGTTAGCTTTGTGGTGGATTGGTCAAGTTCTATACATGGTTTGCACCGTGAACTGTTAGCAATAACGACAAGTCTGTCCAGAGGAATAGCCCAAGCAGGATTACCATTGGAGATTACTGGGTTTACTGAATTGCCAACTCGTTATACTCTAAAAGAAAAATGTGTTCGATCTGGACAATTAAATATTTATACTGCTAAAAGTTTTGACCAGCCGCTAGATTACAGGCGTATAGCGGGAATGCAAGAATCCCCAATGGGGTTTACGCCAGATACAGAAGCATTGCAGTTGGCAGTTGAGCGGATTGGTAAGAGATTAGAGAAAAGAAAAGTAGTTATTATATTAACCGATGGAGGCAGTCAGCCAGCGCACACTAGGACAATTAGTTACAACGGTCAGAAGTGCTTAAATATAAGAGAAATCTATAATGCCCATCAAATAAGTGTGTTAAGGCAAGCTGAACAGGATGGTATAGAAGTCTACGCAATAGCATTAGGTAGGCATGACATGGTTAATTTTAAAGAAGACCGTGTGTTGCGTGTAAAAAATATTAAAGAATTAGAAAGTAGAATTTTTAAACTATTCTTTGATGTTATTGCGAGGAAAGGCCAATGATTAGAGCTGACTGGTTTAATTTATTGCCAGATAGAACTTGGCAAACTTGGTTTTGGGTTCGCGTTAAAAAAGAATTACGGAAAAAAATATCAAGGGGACAGATTTTGTAAAGGTTAAGAAGATTGCAGTAGTACTTGATAAAGAAATTAAAAAGAAGGTGAACGCTTTAAGCCAGTAAAAAAACAGGGCTTCATTTAAGCTATCGTCACCTCTTAATATGAAGTGAACAAGGAGAAGTAAATTGAAATCTGTTGAAATTACTGCGCAAATGCTAAGGTTTTCTAATGAATTGGCTGACTTGCGAAAGTTAATTTCAGATCAAGCGGATGAAATTAAAGAGTTAAAAAAATTCAAAGAAAAGCTTGAGAAAACCCATTCTGTGCCTGCTAATATTTCACCAATGGTTAGGCATTTAGAGACTAGCCAAGCGGAAAAATTGTTTTGGGTATGCACTCCAATTCAACATGCAGTTATTCAATTGATCCTTGCTGGATTTTCTAATCAAGAAATAGCCGATAGATTAGATACTTCATTAGCTTCTATTAAAACCCGATTTAGGCATCTATGTGGCAGATTAAGTATTAAAGGTAGGGAAGATTTAAAGACAAATTACAAACCTATTTTTGACGCTGCTGATGCTGAAGAATATAAGACTTCAGCCAGAATAATAAAAAGCTGGGCTGAAAAATACGGCAAACTCACATTTAAACAAGCCAAGAGTAAAGACCCATATCATAAGGATATTTGTGAAACTCATTACCGTGGCGTCACTATGACCTAAGAGGTAAACCCCCATGGCCACTTTAAAATTATCACTAAGGGATAATGGAATTTGGTACGCAGTAGGGACAATCAACGGAAAGAAAATTAACCATTCATCTGGTTTTACTAAGCCAGATAAAAAAGCAGCTAGAGAATGGCTGCTGCATCACGAACTTGAACTGATTAAAAATGCACAACCTAATTGCATGGAATCGGAGAAGTTTGGGGCATTAGTTGATTTGTATGTTAAAGATCAGCCGCAAATGTCAGACAAAGAATACCGTCAAATCCAGATAGTCTTGCGCCACCTAGCAGACAAAGCCGTCAAGAGCGTTCGTACAGACCTTTCTAACTATATTCAAACCCGACACGCCAATAGTAAGCACAATACTGTTGAGAGGGACGTGAATAGCCGTATAGGGGCCATTATCAATTATGCAAGGGACAAAGGTTGGTGTGGATCGTTTAAAGCCTCTGTGAAGCACATAGACGATACGAGGAATTTGTATCTATCCAAAGAGCTGCGTGACCAGTTTATTAATCATTGGGAAGGGGAAGCTAGGGAATTTACTATTATATTGGTCTTTCAGGGTTTGAGGTTTGGCCAAGCAGCCAGATTAAGAGGCATGGATATTATGGGTGATCAATTAAAAACCTATACACAGAAAGGGCCGCAGAAAATTTACCGTGAAGAATATTTGTACATGTCGCCAGTGGTTGAACAAATTTTAACCAAGCGAGCCGTGGCCGTAGGCCAAGAGGCGTTATTGTTTCCTGAAATTGAATACGACAATTACCGCTACCAGCATCGGGTGATCTGTAAGAAGTTAGGCATTCCTGATTACCGTATCCATGACAACCGCTCTACCTTCGCTACCCACTTCTCGCATGATGCCCAAGCCAGTGATAGGGAAGTAGCCGCAGCGTTAACCCAAAGGACTAATCGGAACGTGCCAAGGTATGCGCAGAATAGAAAAATGAAAGAACTGATTGGCAAGCTTACGTGAGGTATTCGCTTGCTTGTTTGAGGGTTTGATTTTTCTTCTTTGCCTCTTCAGTTAAGAGTGATTGAATTTCTTGCGGTGATTTCCCAGCCAGATTAAAAGACATTCTCACAATTTCGCTATTTGAGAATGCCATGCCTTGTAATAATTCTAATAAGGAATCTCGCTGTTGCTTTAGGGGAAAGCCAGTAAGTGTGAAGGCCACTAAGTTTTTAATCTGCTTGCTCATTGACCTGTCCTTGAAGGATTAAACCCTACCATGGGGGCTTCTGCTATTGGCTCAATTCGTGTGTAACCTTCTTTGAGCAGCCAAGCGTTATAGAATTCTAGGAATCTATCTAGGCGTAAAAGGACTAGGGACTCGCCAGTAGTCATGCGGTTGCGGCGATTGATAACTATTGGGCACTCAGGGGCACGAGTTGTAATAGCGTTGCGCTCGGCTTGCCGTAGGGCTTCCATGAAATTTAATTTTTCGACCCGCTTAGCCTCAACGAATAATCCTGTAGTGCCCACCAAGTCAGCGCCACCAGTAAGGCCAACAAAACCACCACCGCTAAGAGGTGCGCGGCCACATTGATCAGAACCTTGATAAGCTTTTTGATTAAGGTATGCCGCCAGCTCCCTTTCATAATTATCGCCTTTGGTTTTTTGTGGGTTACCCATTTTATAACAAGCCTCTTTCACGTTGTTTGCATCGGCATCTTGAGCAGATAAATTGATTTTTATTCATTGTTTTAGGGGTTTTACACACAATGCAGGAACGCTGAGTATTTCCAGCCAGAGTAGAGCGGCCTTGCTGATATTTTTGTGAAGGTGCAGTAATTAAACCTAATCGGACTAAAATTCTTATGGCGGTATGGACATGGACTGAAAGGTATTTAGCAACATCGTGTGGGGTAATTTCAGGGAAGGCGTTTCGTATCCAGTGCTCTTCACTGTTTGAGAGTTGTCTAATGGCTGGCATGGTCAGAACCTTTCATTATTCGCTGGTTATAATCTAACCATGAAATAAATTCTGGGACAAACTTATTTGTAACTTAATTTATTTTTAGCCAGAAAGTGACAGTTTAGTGGTAAGAGTATTTACAGGTCAAAAAAAAACAGCTACCCTCAAAAGCGTTTTAAGCAGTTCAAGTTGTACGATGATTTACGAGAGAAAACTTATGATCCGGCTAGTACGGGGAACGTCGCTCTCGCCTTCGGCTTCGCGACTCAAGTAGTTTTAAACATCAAAGCCCATCATTGCGCCTGTTGTAACCTCCTTGTTTTAGACACAAAAAAGCCATGACTTGCATGGCTAATTGGTTTTAGTTTTTAGGTAAACCTAGTTTCATTTCTTTAGCCCATTGCTCTAATGTTTGCAGTGGTCGGCCCATTTTCCCCAGTATTAAATCCCTTGGGGTACGTTTGTCGATTAGCTTTTTCAATCTTTCTTTTGGCCCATCACTATGACAAATATATGAACGCCCATCTGGCCTAACCGCTATGCCCACGTATTGTTTTAAATCATGTAGGTCTGTCCATTCACGGCATTTGCCGAATGCAACTTCCATGACCATTTGCAGTACGGAATCTATAGGCATTTGTTGTCGCATATAATGGAAGGGGTTGGTGGATAGGTCGCCTGCAAATATCGCAGCCTTAGCTTTAGCTGCGTCAGCGTCTTCCATTACTTGAGTCACTTTTATTTGGGTTTCCAATGCAGTGAGCTGATTGGTTGATCCTGCCTCTCGACCCATAGCACCATCTTTATCTGGCTTGTTGGAGTGGTGAACCAGTATGACAGTACAGCCAGCGTTGCGAATATTAATGGCCAGTTGGTTAAGGCTTGACCATTCTTCAGAGCTGTTTTCTTTTATGCCAGCGAAAGCAGAGCGAACAGTGTCTATTACTAGTACGTCAGGGTTATATTCATTTAGGAACTCTAACAGTTTGTTTACGCCTTCTGGCTCGCGTAAATTAATGTATTCATCGTTAAGCCAAGGTGTCCAGTAGCCTAGATTATCTTTTGGATTGCCAAACGAACTCTTCATTTGCTCAACGCGCCGACCCCAAGTGGTGCGGCCATTCTCAAAATCTAAGTACAGAACATTCGGTTTGTCTTCATGGTTAAATGGCCCAAAATGTAGACCTGTAGCTGCATGGTGAAGGGCATGTTGCAGGAATAAGGATTTACCGTGACCAGAATAGCCGTGTACTTGAATGATTGAAGCTTTGGGTAGCCAAGGTGATTGCCAACACGCTATGTCTTTACCTTCTGCAAATTCAGCGGCATCGTCTGACCTTAATATATTGCGTTTAGGTTTGGCTTGAATAGGCGTGGCTTGAATCGGTGGTATTGGTGTTACCCCTTTTGTCTTTAGGTGGTAGGTATAATTGTTATTGGCATCAAAGCGTTCGGGGTGATTGGTGCGTTCTTTGTCGCGTACTGTTTTTAAACTGGTTTCAAAGCGACCATCTTTAAGGGGTTCAGAAAAATACGTTTCCATGAACCTGTGACCTGCTGCTTCTAATTCTGGCCCAATGCCCACCAGTAATAACTCTTCAGCCAGAAAGTGATAAGTAGCATCATGTATGCCTGAGCCGCCCCGCGCTATTTTTCCGTCTGGGTATTGTTCGGCAATTTCCTTAAACTTCTTTTCTGTTTCGTTACTGTTTTTTCCTGCGCCTTCTATGGCGGTATTGGTTAAATCTAAATCTGAAAATTTATTGATGACCGTTGCTGGGTTTTTTTGTTGTATTAATTCTGGCTGAACTTCATCTTCATAAGTGGCCCCTGCCCAGTCTGGGTATTTAATTAATTCGTCTGATAAATCTTCTAATTCAATTTCCCATTCATAACCTTTGCTCGGTGGAATTAATGCATAACCACCTTCATAACGTAAATCTAAACCCTTAACTTGTGGCCAGTATGTGCCTTTTGATACATGCCCGCTAATGGTTTTGCGCAATTTGTTATCGTGTGGGTGTAAAAAATAATAGTGATAACCGTGTGGGGTTTTGACAGATGCGCCGCTGGTAATTTCGTATTCTTCTGCGACTTGTAAAGCGGTTGGATTGTCGCAATCTACCACAATAACATCGGACACATTGCCAGTGATGACCGCCCAATTACAGTTAGGGAAAAGTTCATACCATTCAAGGACTTGCTCAAGTGTTGCTGGTTTTTCTTGGTAACATTCCCACTTAACTAATGCCTTTTTTTCACCTGACTTAATGGGAATTATTGCAAAGCCTAAGCGTACATATTCTGAAAGTATTTTGATTGCGTCATTATCTGCCATGAAAATCTGCCTGCTAAGTTTATTTACTATTATGTTACTTTTGCTATTGAGTTACACTATCACTCGCACTATATTGTGAACAGTCAAAAGTGAATTACCCCAAAATAAAAAAAGGACAAACGGAAAATGTCTGACGAAATAGAAGCCCTTTTAAGAGAGCGTGAAGCGTTACTGGCTAGCGTTGATACCTTCAAAGAATCCGTTTCTCGAATAGAAAAGAAAATTGAATCCATTGCTTTTCCCACTGCCATGCTAGATCAAACCGTGAGTTTTACTTTCCCAAACTTTACTTATGAGGTTTATATCGGTTCCCGTTTGGATTGGAATCAAGAAGAGCTGGGCAACCTACAACTTGATGTCGACATGGCAGGCAAAATAAAAGAACGCCTGTCGGTAGATAAAAAAGTCTATGAAGCTATGCCCGATGTAATGCGAGAAAAGTTTTCCACTGCTGTAACCCGTAAGCGCGGCCTCTTTAAAATCAAAAAAATAGCGAGATAACTTTATGAGCGTCCCACTGTTTGTACCGCAGCCCACCAATGACGATACCGTTACTGGCGCATCTAAGACTTTATTAATGACGCATCACGGCTGGGGCAAGACCACCACTTGCGCTTATTACCAGCAAGCCTATGGGCGTGGGTTGATAGTGAGGCTAAAGATTACTTATCTTGCGACTTGGTTAAGCGGGGCAATTGTTGGCTTATAAGTCAGCTAAAGGGAGTTTTACTTTCAATTGATGTGAGCAAGGGCGAGACAGGAGTAAAGCGCTCGCTTCCAGTTATTGCTTTAATTTCATTCCTAGCAAAGGGAGATGGTTATGTCTAAAGGGTATTGGTCAACGAAAGATCTGTGTGAAAGATATAGGTGTTCAAGCCGGACAATTAGCCGCAGGATGTGCAGAGAGCGAAATCCACTGCCTAGGCCTAGGTACAGTGTGAATGGCAGTAGTAATTTATGGGCTATTGAGGATATAGAAGAGTGGGAGATGAGAGCTGCTCTTTAGTCGCTTTCTTTTTACCTTAGAAACACTGTTATACTGTCCCTCTACTATATATAACCAACAGTATTAATAATTGTGTACAAAATTGTGTACAAATTAGATAAGGCATTATGACTAATACCCCTCTAGCCCTTGAAGTTAACCGCAGAAGAACTTTTGCTATCATCTCGCACCCTGATGCGGGTAAAACCACCATTACTGAAAAAGTGTTGTTGTTTGGCAACGCCATTCAACAAGCCGGTACAGTAAAGGGCAAAAAGTCAGGTCAGTTTGCGAAATCAGACTGGATGCAGATGGAAAAAGACCGTGGTATCTCGGTGACCACCTCTGTAATGCAGTTCCCATTTGGTGATTGCTTAGTAAATCTACTGGATACCCCTGGGCACGAGGATTTCTCTGAGGATACGTATCGTACGTTAACTGCAGTGGATTCTTGCTTAATGGTGATCGATGCCGCCAAGGGTGTTGAGCAACGCACTATTAAGCTGATGGAAGTAACGCGATTACGTGATACCCCTATTGTTACCTTCATGAACAAGCTGGATCGAGATACCCGTGATCCCATTGATCTAATGGACGAAGTGGAAGATGTACTGAATATTGCGTGTGCGCCTATTACTTGGCCCATTGGTATGGGTAAGGAATTTAAGGGTGTGTATAACCTTTATGAAGATGAAGTGATTTTATACGCCACCGGTCAAGGGCATCAGATTCAAGAGCGTCGTGTCATCAAGGGCTTACACACTCCAGAAGCCGAAGAAGCGTTGGGTAATTACACGCAAGATCTTCGTGATGAAATTGAATTGGTACGTGGCGCGAGTCATGAATTTGATTTGGATATGTTTATCGCAGGTGAGTTAACCCCTGTGTATTTTGGTACTGCCTTGGGTAACTTTGGTGTGGATCATGTTTTGGATGGGTTGACTAAATGGGCCCCTAAGCCCATTGCTCGTCAAACAGAATTAAGGGTGGTTGACCCCACTGAAGAGAAGTTCAGTGGCTTTGTCTTTAAAATTCAAGCCAATATGGACCCTCAGCATCGTGACCGTATTGCCTTTATGCGCATCGTGTCGGGCAAGTACTCAAAGGGTATGAAAGCGCGTCATGTGCGTATTGGAAAAGAAGTACGTTTTAACGATGCCCTGACCTTTATGGCTGGCGATCGTGAAGCGGTAGAGGAGGCTTTTCCTGGAGATATCATTGGTTTACACAACCACGGCTCCATACAAATAGGCGATGCCTTTACTCAAGGGGAAGACCTTAAATTTACTGGTATTCCAAACTTTGCTCCTGAATTGTTTAAACGCATTCGATTAAAAGACCCGCTTAAACAGAAGCAGCTGCTTAAAGGCATTATTCAGCTGTCAGAAGAAGGGGCGGTTCAGGTATTTCGCCCATTAAGAAATAACGATCTAATAGTAGGAGCGGTTGGGCCTTTGCAGTTTGATGTGGTGGCGCAGCGCCTTAAGGATGAATATAAGGTAGCTGCCATATATGAGCCTATCAGTGTCGCCACTGCTCGCTGGATTGAGTGTGACGATAAACAGGTATTAAGTGCTTTTGAGAAAAAAGCCCATGACAACTTGGCTTTAGATGGTAGCGGTAATTTAACTTACGTGGCACCGACCATGGTGAACTTAACGTTATCGCAAGATCGACACCCCGAAGTGAAATTCTTGTCTACGCGTGAGCACTAGCTCTTAGAAAATACCCATGCCTCCCCTTTATGTGGATTGTAAGGGGGAGGCCTGCTTTAAAATGCATTTTTACGCTATGTGACTCGCCTCCCTAAATTCAAATTTCTTTGATCGGCTGATCTTTCAAACCTTGAGCATCTGAGTATCTGTATTAGGCTTATTTCAATAATCCTAAGGCTTTAGGTGAGGTTATGATTTTGTATTTCTTTGCGACGCTGATATTTACAGTGGGTTTGTGTTTTGGCTTGTATCGCTACTTTGGTGGGTTAGTGCTTTCTTCAACCTTAAAATTAGATGATGGGCGGGGCTATTACCTAATTAGCATGTTATTAGTGGCCTTTTTTAGTTCTGGCTTAGCTTATTATATTGGCGGGGCTTTGGGGTACGACCAAAATCCCACAGAGCAAAGCCATCTAGTGTCGGTTATTTTGTTGAATGCGGTTGTGACCTTGCTGGCGCTTACCTACGGACTGACCCATTTTAAAGAGGGTGAGCGATATTGAATTCCGGCGTTTGGTGTGAGCGCGCTGGTGGCTTGAAGGTGGTTGAATTTATTGTAAAAAAACAAAAAAGGGGGTGAAATTCACTTTATGATCTCGTATAATCCGCGCCTCGTTTCCCCCGACGAAGCCCTAAAACGGTTACCAACCGATTTAGACATGAAGTTGGTAGTTACCTGATTAGGCGGAAAAAGAATATGAAAACATATACAGCTAAACCCGAAACAGTAAAACGCGAATGGTTGATCGTTGATGCAGAAGGCCAAACCCTTGGTCGTCTAGCTAGCGCTATCGCTCTTCGTCTACGCGGCAAGCACAAGCCAGAATACACTCCTCACGTTGATACTGGTGATAACATCATCGTAATCAATGCGGATAAAGTTGCGGTAACCGGTGCGAAAGCACAGGACAAGATGTACTACCGTCACACAGGTTACCCAGGTGGTATCCGTGAAATCAACTTTAGCGATCTGCAAGATCGTAAACCTGGTCGTGTAGTTGAACTAGCTGTTAAAGGCATGCTTCCTAAGAACCCTCTTGGTCGTGCAATGTTCACTAAATTGAAAGTGTATGCTGGTACTGAGCATCCACACGCTGCACAACAACCAAAAGAACTAAAGGTTTAAGGGTATTATCATGGCTACAGCTCAAAACTACGGTACTGGTCGTCGTAAATCTTCTACAGCGCGTGTTTTCATGCGTCCAGGCACTGGTCAAATCGTTATCAATAAGCGCTCTATTGAAGAGTACTTTGGTCGCGAAACTTCTCGTATGGTCGTTCGTCAGCCTCTAACGTTGACTGAAAACCTTGAGAAATTCGACCTATACATCACTGTTAAAGGTGGTGGTGCTTCTGGTCAAGCCGGTGCTATCCGTCACGGTATCACTCGTGCATTGATGGAATATGATGAGACTTTACGTCCTTCTCTACGTGCTGCGGGTTATGTAACTCGTGATAGCCGTGAAGTTGAACGTAAGAAGGTTGGTCTACGTAAAGCACGTAAGAAGCCTCAGTTCTCAAAGCGTTAATCGCAATTTATTGCTGTTTCGCAAAAACGCTCAGGTGCTTCGCATCTGGGCGTTTTTTTTTACAACTAAGAATTATGCGTAGCTTAAGTTTTTGATGTTTCGCTTTTTGTTTGAAGTTTGAAGGCGTGACAGTAAATATTAGTTGAAACAAGTGCTTATACCTCTATTGGGGTAGGGTTAATTGATCTGGCTCCTTGTCAGTGTCCCCACATTTCATTATTATTTGGGCCGCAATTTTTGATGGGTCTCCGATTTTACTGTTTTGCAGGGATATTGGTCAAAAAAAGCCCTTTGTGCATCAGTCCTTGTTATTTCGATGGTGCGTGTTATACAAAGTGGTTAAGTTTTACAGAATTTTAAAAAGTGGATGGGAGAATGCCTGAATGAATAATGATGGCGTAAATAATGGCCGACGCCGCTTCCTCATCGCAACAACCGCGGTGGGTGGTGGTGTAGGTGCTGTTGGTGTAGCTATACCTTTTGTTAAATCTTGGAATCCAAGTGAAAAGGCTAAAGCTGCAGGCGCACCTGCCAAAGCAGATATAAGTAAAGTAGAGCCAGGCTCCATGATCGTTGTGGAATGGCGTGGTAAGCCAGTGTATGTGGTTCGTCGTACAGATGAGACCATTGGTTTCTTGGAAGGTTTAGCAGCTGACCTAAAAGATCCTCAAAATACAGTGACAGATCAGCAGCCTGAATACGCAAATAATGTTTACCGTTCTCGTAAAGAAGATTTGGTGGTTATCGAAGGTGTTTGTACTCACCTTGGTTGTGCGCCAAAACTTTATGCAGAGGTGAAGCCAGAGTCTTTTCAAGAAGATTGGAAGGGTGGCTTTTTCTGTCCTTGTCACGGTTCTCGTTTTGATTTATCTGGACGTGTATTTAAGGGTTCGCCTGCAGGTAAGAACCTGAAAATTCCGCCTCATTCTTATTTGGATGAGAACACCTTGATTATTGGTGTGGATGAGGAGAATTCATAATGAGTAAAATGTCTGATTTCATGGGCTGGGTGGATCACCGTATTCCGCTAACAGCTACATTCGAAAAGCATATGTCTAAGTACTATGCTCCAAAGAACTTTAACTTTTGGTACTTCTTTGGTGTATTTGCTTTCTTGATGTTGGCTAACCAAATCCTAACGGGTGTTTGGTTGACCATGTCTTTTACACCTTCTGCTGAAGAGGCATTTGCTTCAGTTGAATACATCATGCGTGATGTAGAGTTTGGTTGGCTGATTCGCTACATGCACTCAACGGGCGCCTCGTTCTTCTTTGTTGTTATTTATATGCATATGTTCCGTGGCTTAATGTATGGCTCTTATCAGAAGCCTCGTGAGCTTATCTGGATCTTTGGTATGTTCATTTACGTGGCGCTGATGGCTGAAGCTTTCATGGGTTATGTATTGCCTTGGGGTCAAATGTCTTATTGGGGTGCTCAGGTAATTATCTCTCTATTTGGTGCAATTCCGGTAGTGGGTGATGATCTTGTGACCTGGATTAAAGGTGACTTCCTAATTTCTGGCATTACCTTAAACCGATTCTTTGCATTGCACGTTATTGCTTTGCCACTGGTGATTGTGGCGTTAGTGTTCTTGCACATTGTTGCATTACACGAAGTGGGTTCTAACAACCCTGATGGCGTTGATATTAAAAAGTACAAAGATGAAGAAGGTCGTCCTTTGGACGGTGTGCCTTTCCACCCTTATTACACAGTTCATGACCTTGTGGGTATTGTGGTGTTCTTGTTTGTATTCTGTTTTGTTATTTTCTTCTGGCCTGAAGGAAACGGTTATTTCCTTGAGCATGCTAACTTTGAAGAAGCCAATGGATTGAAAACCCCAGCGCACATTGCGCCTGTATGGTATTTCGGTGCTTTCTACACCATATTGCGTGTGGTTCCCGATAAACTCTTGGGTGTTATCTTGATGGCGGCTGCCATTGCGATTTTATTTGTTCTGCCTTGGTTGGATCGTAGCCCAGTTAAGTCATGGCGTTATAAGGGTTGGATTTCTCGTATTAACCTAGTGTTGTTTGGCTTGTTCTTTATCTTGCTAACTTGGTTGGGGACTCAACCGGCAACCGGTGTATACGCGCAATTGGGCTTGATTGGTACTATTGTGTATTTTGCATGGTTCCTAACATTGCCAATTATCTCAGCCAAAGAAAAAACTAAACCCGTTCCAGAGAGGGTGACAGGCTAATGAAAACATTAATCGCTTTAGTATTTGCTCTTTTGCCAACGCTTACGCTGGCAGCTGGAGGCGGTGTTCATCTTGATGAGATGAAGGTTGATTTAGAAGATAACGCTTCATTGCAGCGTGGCGCAAAGTATTTTGCTAACTACTGCATGGGTTGTCACAGCACGAAGTTTGCTCGTTACAATCGAGTGGCTCGTGACCTGGGTATTCCTGAAGATGTTATGTCTGAAAACTTGATTTTCAGTGGTGAGAACATTGGTATGTTGATGAAGATTGCCATGCGCCCTGAAGATTCCAAGAAGTGGTTTGGTGCTGCTCCTCCTGATTTGACATTGGTGGCTCGTGTTCGTGGTGCGGACTGGATTTACACCTACTTGCGCAGCTTCTATGCCGATGATACTCGTCCATACGGCGTAAACAATGCTGTCTTTAAAGATGTGGGTATGCCTCATGTTCTTGAAGAGCTACAGGGTAAGCAGGTTAAAGGTTGTGCCTCTGTGGTAACTGGATTTGATCCTTTGACTGGTCGTGAGCTAGAAGAAGATTCTTGTGCCAAATTAGATCATGAAGAGCAACCTATTGAGGTCTTGTATCTTGAAGAGGAAGGTCAGTTAGATGCTAAGGGCTTTGATAAGGCAGTAGCGGATTTAACAAACTTTTTAGTATACATGGCTGAGCCTATGGCGCTTGAGCGTCGTAGTATTGGTTTCTGGGTATTGTTGTTCTTAGCCATTCTGTTTATTCCGGTTTACTACTTAAATCGTGAATTCTGGCGTGGTATTCACTAATTAGCATTTTTACTAATGGATAGGGGGTTCCCTGCCCATTAGTACTGCGTAATTAGGAATAAAAATCCCCCAAGACTCGGTGGTTGGTATATAATCAGCCACCGATTTTTTAGTTTTTAAGGTGAGGAAAACCTTTATGGCTGTTGTCGCTAAGCGCTCTTCCATGACCTTTTACTCCGATGGCGATGATTTATATTGCCACCGCGTACGTATTGTCTTAGCCGAAAAAGGTGTTGCTGTTGAGGTTCACGATGTGGACCCTGAAAACATACCTGAAGATTTGCGCTCTTTAAATCCGTACAACCAAGTACCTACTTTGGTTGACCGTGAATTAGTTTTGTATGAAACCGGTATCATGATGGAGTATTTGGATGAGCGTTTCCCGCATCCACCATTGTTGCCAGTTTATCCAGTTGCTCGTGCTGAAAGCCGTTTATGGCTTTACCGTATTCAGCGTGACTGGTGCACATTGGCTGATATTATTTTAGCGAATGAAAATGAGGAAGCTGTGACAGCTGCACGTAAAGAATTGCGTGAAAGCTTAATTAGCACATCGCCTATTTTTGGTGAGAAGCCTTATTTCATGAGCGATGATTACAGTATTGTGGATTGCTGCACAGCACCTTTATTGTGGCGTTTGCCAATGATGGGAATTGATTTGCCTGAGAAGCAAACCAAAGACCTTCATGAATACATGGAGCGTTTGTTCGAACGTGAATCTTTCCAAGCCAGCTTGTCAGAAGCTGAACAGGAAATGCGCGAATGAGCCCCAGTCGCCCTTATTTAATGCGAGCTTTGTACGAGTGGATTCAAGATAATGAATTCACTCCGTATGTGTTGGTGGATGCCAATATATACGGTGTACAAGTTCCCATGGAACACGTTAATGATGGGCAGATCGTGCTAAACATTAACGCCAGTGCAGTACGAGATCTTTTGATTGATAATCAAGGATTGAGTTTTAGCGCGCGTTTTTCTGGTGTGACGCAAAATATATACGTGCCTATCGTGGCTGTTTTGGCTATCTATGCCAAAGAAAACGGTGAAGGCATGGTATTTGGAAATGAAGCTGGTGCGCCGGATCCCGACGATACGCCGCCACCGAAAAAAGAAGAGCGCCCAGTGGGTCGCCCGTCTTTATCTGTTGTTAAGTAAGTTGTCAGCAGGGTAGCATTTTCATTTACCCATAAAAAAACAGAGCATTAGCTCTGTTTTTTTATGCCCAGAAATCGGGGTTGTCTTAAGCTAGCTTGGAAGTCAGCTTGGGCTGGGCTCTTTTTATTTAGTCGAGAGGGCCAAATAGCTGTAGATCGATAAGATCACACAAGCAGTGAATGGCCAGTAAATGAACCTCTTGAATACGTGCAGTGACATCTGAGGGGACGCGAATCTCAATGTCTTCTGGCTGCAGTATGGAGGCAATGTCACCGCCATCCTTACCTGATAACACCACTACGTGCATTTCCCTATCGTGAGCCGCTTGAATGGCTTGAATTACATTGGCACTGTTACCACTGGTTGAGATGGCCAGTAGCACGTCTCCATTGTTTCCAAGGGCGCGTATCTGTTTGGAAAAGATTTCGTTGTAGTGATAGTCATTGGCAATAGATGTAATGGTGGAGCTGTCTGTGGTTAAAGCAATAGCGGGTAAGCTTGGGCGCTCTCGCTCAAATCGATTGAGTAATTCAGATGAAAAATGTTGCGCGTCGCCAGCGCTGCCGCCATTGCCACAGCTTAATATTTTGCCGCCGCTAAGTAATGAATTAACCATGCATTCACTGGCTACTTCTATAGAAGGGGCAAGCATTTCCATGGCCATTTGCTTGGTTTCTATGCTGTCTTGAAAATGTTGGCTAATGCGCTCTTGAAATTGCATATCGAGGTCTCTAATTTCTCTGGCCTAAGCATACCGAGCTAGGACATTAAAGGCCAGTAGTGAGCCGCAAGAGTGTGCGTCATTAATAAAATGCATTTTTAATCCACTGGGTTTTAAATTTATCTTTACTACCTTGGAAGGCAATCACATCAAATCGGCAGCTAGGCTGTTGGTTTTTATAATTTTGTTGCAGGTACAATTGTGCAGCTTTAATGAGTTTGCTTTGTTTGATTTTATCTACGCTGGCCACTGAGCCACCAAATTGGTTAGAGTGCCGAAATCGAACCTCGACAAACACTAGTTGCTCTTTGTCGCGCATTAAAAGGTCAATTTCACCAACGGAAAAATTGATGTTTTTGTCTTCGAAAACAAGTCCTTGTTGTTTTAGATAACGACAGGCTTGTTTTTCGAAGTAATTGCCGGTGTCTCTTTTTGAGGGGCTTTTAAACGGGTTCCACATGCAATGTCCTTATTGCTCGTGTTGGATTAAATGTCGGGTGTGGTGTGTTCCTGTGGAGCACTATTCATTGAATAGGCCTCTTGGGTCTTGGTGGCGACGCCTTTTTTAAATACAGCAAAGGGCAGGCTGCGAATAATTTGCCCGTGTTCGTCTAGCGCAAGCTGGCCTGTTTTACCTTGAATGCTGCTGTAATTCAAAACCTTAATTTGCCCAAGACGTGGATACACTTGAAAGGCATCAATGCCCAGTGCAAATAATCGGTCTAGGCTTGAATGGCTTTTAGGCCATAGGGTGTGGATATCTTTTCGCAGTGGGTCTTTATTTAAAATCCAAGGAATATCGCAAAACACAACATCTTCAAGATCGCGGTCTTTAGTGCGAGATTTTACTCCTTTGTAAATTTGGGAGGTGGCAAGCATGGGAATGTTCTTTGCGAAGTTGAAGGCCAGGGTAGGCTTAATTTGGCGTGCTTGTTTTGGTAGTGCGGCCACAAAAATGAAGTCTACATCTTCTCGGCGCCTGGCTTGAAACTCTAAAGGCGTGCCCAGTTGCTTGCGCAATTTGCGTGCGCGCCGTTCACTATCGTTTACGGCGAATAAGTGACTGATGACTTTGTTGTAATCACCCTTGCCATCAAAGAATTGTGCTTCAATCAATTCGCCTCCTTGTGCTTGCCAGGTTTGGCTAAACCGATTGAATACGCGTTCTCCCCATGGGCCTTTTGGCATCAGGGCAACGGCTCGCTTGTATCCTTGTTGTCTGGCATAGCGGGCCATGATTTCCGCTTCATCTTCAACGGCAAGCCCAAATTGAAAGAGTTGTTCAGGGTTTTCGCGAGCATCCCTGACGCCATAGTTTAAAGCAAGTGTGGGAACGGGTAGGCGCTCCTCTTGCTGAAGGCGTTCAACGGCGGGTTTTTCCAATGGACCGATGACCAGTTCGTTGCCATCTAAAATGGCTTTCTGGTAAAGGCTCCAGAAATCTCGACTTTTGGCGGTATCGTAAATTTTAACTTCAGGAACATCAGCGCCTGCTTTTTTGGCTTGATAATAGGCTGCGAAAAAGCCATCTCTTAAGGCTTTCCCTGTGCTGGCGAATTTACCGCTTAAAGGCAGCATGAGTGCCACAAATTTAGCTTTGTTATCGACGTAATCTTCAAGCTCTTCTAACCCGCCTGGTAGTTGCTTGGCGGCTGGATGGTTGCTGTAACGGATTTGCCATTTTCTTAGGGCGCTTAATTGTCGATCTAAATCAATTTGGGTGCGCTTGATAATTAAAGCAAGGTCTAGCCAGCCCTTAAAGATAGCGGTACTGCTTTTCTGAGCAAGCGCCTCTATTTTTACGTCGCTTGCCTGCATTAAACTTGACCAGGTGGCTTCGTGATTTTTTAAATATTCATCTTCGTCTTCCAGCGTGCCAGATAAAAACATGCGCTCGCGTGCACTGGCAATGTACTGGCCTTTTAGGTGTAACGCTGTGGCTCTTAAGAATCCGGGTTCGTGGGGGGTGATGTTGTGTAGTTGTAAAAAATCCCCTGGGGTGACGGCATTTAATGCATTAAGTGCTTGGTCTCCTCGGCCTAGGGCGATAGACAATTTTGCTTTTAACCACTGGTACTGAATTTGTTCTAGTTTAGAAAGCGTGAAGAACTCAGTGTCCTGTAGGCTTTCTTCTGCGTCTACCCATCTATAATTGGCGATTAGTGCTTCAATGGCGGATAATGCGCTGTCGTCGCCAGAAGGGGTGGATTGGCTTGTTTCCACTTTGCTTGGTTGGCTAGAGCAGGCAGCGAGTATTAGTGTAAATACGAACAAAGCAACGACGCGAAAAATCAACATAGTTCACTTATTTTTAACATTGAATGAAGGCTAAGTATTATGCCAGACAATCAGCTCTATGTGGTGGCAACTCCCATAGGAAATTTAGCTGATATCACTACTCGCGCACACCAAGTGCTTGAGCTAGTCGACATTATCGCCGCAGAAGACACGCGTCACACCAAACGGCTACTGAATCATCTGGGTATTAATAAGCCAATGATGGCGGCTCATGATCACAATGAAGCATATGCGGCCACGTCCATTTTGGAAAAACTGAATGCTGGCTTGAATGTCGCGTTGGTCAGTGATGCCGGTACACCGCTGATAGCGGATCCTGGCTTTCATGTGACTCAAGAGGTGGCGAAAGCAGGTTTTAACATCGTGCCTGTTCCTGGCCCTTGCGCCATTATTACCGCCTTGTGTGCAGCTGCCTTACCGACCGATCGATTTATTTTTGATGGGTTTACTCCGCCTAAATCAGGGGCACGCCAGCAATTTTTTAATAGCATTAAGAATGAAGAACGTACGGTAGTAGTGTATGAGTCGCCCCATCGAATCTTGGATAGCTTGAAAGATCTAGAGGCGGTATGTGGTAGTGATAAAGAAGTGGTGTTAGGGCGAGAGCTTACCAAAACCTTTGAGACATTTTTACGTGGTACGATTAGTGAGATTCAAGCCATGATGGAGGCTGACAGTAATCAGCTGCGGGGTGAATTTGTCATGATGATTCGTGGCGCGCCTTCTAAGAAAAAAATGGATGTATCACAAGAGGCACTGGATTTAGTTTTGTTGCTATCTGAAGAGCTGCCCTTAAAAACAGCGGCGGCATTGGCTGCAAGGTATACAGGCTTTAAAAAGAATCAGCTTTACCAGCTGGCACTTGAGAGTAAAGATAGCTGATTTATACCACTGATCTGCGAGTTGCTAAAATGGCTGTCATTAGGCACTTGACGCCATGGCTAGTAAGCGTATCCTTGCGCGCGGAGATAGCCATGTGATCGTCGCCAGTTTTGTGTCTAGTGGAGGAGAAAACCTTAGGGTTGGCTCTGTTGAGATTAGGTGGTTAAATTGGGGGAGGAAAGTCCGGGCTCCATAGGGCAGGGTGCCAGATAACGTCTGGGTAGTGCGAGCTAACGGCCAGTGCAGCAGAGAGTATACCGCCGATGACTTCTTCGGAAGAACAGGTAAGGGTGAAAGGGTGCGGTAAGAGCGCACCGCGCGACTAGTAATAGTTCGTGGCACGGTAAACCCCACTCGGAGCAAGACCAAATAGGTTCTCATTAGGCGTGGCCCACGCTGAGAACGGGTAGGTCGCTTGAGCCTTGGAGCGATCCAAGGCCTAGATGAATGATCGCAGTTTCTTCGGAAATGACAGGACCCGGCTTATATAGCGTTATCTCTTCAAATTGAACCCGCTACTTTGCAAAAAGTAGCGGGTTTTTGCGTATTGCGGGTGTCTGTTTGGTAGGAGAGGCTTAGGAGTTGAGTCTGGTATGTGTATTTATGAAGACTTGTCTCATGCTCTCGCTAGATGAACTACCTATTCAAGGTCTTTAATTTATCTCCCTTGTGTTATGCATAAACAGTCTAAGCCGTTAAGCCTCTGATTCGTGCCTAAAGCCTCAATTGTCTATATCTGAACTTGCAAACTGGGGGTTCTGTTTCTATAGTGTGTAAAAGTGTTATTTTGTGGGTAATTGTGGGTTGTGGTGGAGATATTTAGATTTTTTAGCGTGTGACGGGTGAATTATCATGTTTCGGGGTGTGCACAATATAAATTTGGATGCAAAGGGTCGAATGGCCGTTCCCGCCCGCTATCGTCAATTGTTGCACGAGAGCAACGATGGAGCCTTGGTTGTTACTATTGATACAGAAGAAGCTTGTCTATTGGTGTACCCAATTAATGAATGGGAACCGATTCAGGCCAAGTTGGAAGCCCTGCCCAGTTTTAATCCTGCCGCCCGTCGAATTCAGCGTTTAATTATTGGTCATGCCACTGATATCGAGCTAGATTCCAGTGGCCGAATGCTTCTACCTGCACCCTTGCGAGAATATGCCGGTCTTGAAAAGAAGATGGTCATGATGGGGCAGGGCAATAAATTTGAATTATGGGATGAGGCGCACTGGGATGAGCGACGCCGCAGTTATTTAGAAACCATACGAGAAGAAAACCAAATACCTGAAGAGCTAATGAGTCTCTCCTTATAATATGGTGCTTTATGCACAAGTGTTGGTCAGTACGCGCTATAATAGCTGACTTTTACCTCAGTCAGTTAAGATTCAGTGGATGCATTATTTATGAGTGAACACATAACGGTATTGTTGCATGAAGCGGTGGATGCGCTTGTTCAAGATACCGACGGCCTGTATGTAGACTGTACCTTCGGGCGTGGTGGTCACAGCCGGCTTATTTTGGAAAAGTTATCCGAAAATGGCCGTTTAATTGGCATTGATAAAGACCCAAGAGCAATTGCCACAGGCAAGGCTTTACAAGAAGAAGATGCGCGCTTTCAGATTAGTCATGGCTCTTTTGCTGATATGGCTCAGTGGATAAGCGATCACAGTGAAGGCAAGCCTGTTGCAGGCATATTATTAGACCTTGGGGTGAGCAGTCCTCAACTTGATGAAGCGGAGCGTGGCTTTAGCTTTATGAAGGATGGCCCTCTTGATATGCGAATGGATACGACCTCAGGGTTAACAGCTCAGGAATGGATAGCCAGCGCAAAAGAAGAAGAAATTGCAGATGTATTTTACCTGTTTGGTGAAGAGCGCTGCAGTCGTCGCTTGGCAAAAGCCATTGTCACGCGTCGAGATGTAGAGCCATTTGAGCGCACACTTGATTTAGCTGCTGTGATTAAAGAAGCACACCCTAAATGGGAAAAAAATAAACACCCTGCTACTCGCGCCTTTCAAGGGATGAGAATCTTTTTGAATAATGAGTTAGGGGATCTTGAAAGTGGATTACAAACAGCCTTTGAGTGCTTGGATAAATCTGGGCGTTTAGTGGTCATCAGTTTCCATTCGCTGGAAGATCGAATGGTAAAACGCTTTATTCGCTTTAAAGAAAAAGGGCCTCAGTTGCCACCTGACATTCCCTTTATGGAAAAAGATTTTCCTAAAGAGCTTAAGCATATTGGTAAAGCGGTGAAAGCCAGTAAAGAAGAAGTTGAAGCGAATGTTCGTTCGCGTAGTGCCATTATGCGAATCGCTGAGAAACTAATTTAGGCTAATGGAATAGATGAGTAATTGGCCCATTAAACTCAGTGGCATTGTATTAATGCTAAGTGCTTTGCTGGTGGTGTACTGCAGCTTTGTTAACCGAGAGTTGGCTCATGAGTGGCAAGCATTAGGGCAAACCCATACGCAGTTACAGGAAGAATATGGGCGTTTAATGCTTGAATACAGCACCTTGGCTGCGCCCAGTAGAATAGAAGTGATGGCTCGCAACAAACTTAAGATGGTGTTTCCGAATAAAGATAACACTCGTGTGATTCAATTGAATAGTTACTAAAAGTGATTTTTAAAAATAAAAGCCAGGTTATTTGATCAATGCCTACTAAAAACAAATATGAAAACAGTTCGAGCAGCTGGCGGCACTATACCGTCATGGTGCTCGGCTTGGCGTTGTTTTCATTATTGGTAGTGCGATTGACCCAATTGCAAGTGTTAGAAACTGACTTTTTACAAGGAGAAAGTGAAAGGCGCAGTGTGCGAGATCATAAGATTCATGCCTTTCGCGGCATGGTCGTTGATCGTAATGGTGAGCCTTTAGCTGTGAGTACACCTGTAAAAAGCATTTGGTTAAACCCTAAGCAAATAATTAAAGATGAAGTGGATGTTTCCCCGTTGGCTAAGCACTTGAATATGAGTGCTCGACAGATAAAAAATAAAGTAAATAAAAACAAAAATAAAGAGTTTATTTATTTGCAACGCCACATGAGTCCGCTCTTGGCAGGAAAAATTGAAGCATTAAAAATTCCTGGTGTGGGCGCTCAGCAAGAATCCAAACGTTTTTACCCAGCAGCTGAAGTGACAAGCCATGTGGTGGGATTTACCAACATAGATGAGCGTGGCATTGAAGGGGTTGAACTGGCTTTTGATGATTGGCTGCAAGGCACGCCTGGAAAAGGCAGAATGGTGAAAGATCGTTTGGGTCGTTTGGTTAAGGACTTAGGGGTTACAAAACCAGCATTATCGGGTAATGAGTTAACGCTGAGCATCGATCTGCGCCTTCAATATCAAGCTTATCGTGAATTAAAAGCTTCGGTACAGCAGCATGGAGCCAAAGCGGGTTCACTAATAATAGTGGATGTCAGTAGCGGTGAAATCTTAGCGCTGGTAAACCAACCAGCCTTTAATCCAAACAATCGTTCTCATTTAAATGCTGAAGCCGTTCGAAATAGATCCGTCACGGATATTTTTGAACCCGGCTCTACCGTTAAGCCTTTTGCGATAGCTGCGGCATTAAGTGCTGGACAGATATCACCTAGTACCATCATTAATACTCACCCTGGTTTTCTACGGTTAGGTAATAAAACCATTCGTGACCATCGCAATTATGGTGAACTTGATATAGCGGGTATTTTAACTAAGTCGAGTAATGTGGGGGTCAGCAAAATTGCTTTGCAATTGGGCGGTGAAAAACTATGGGGTTTTTATCAAGACTTGGGGTTAGGAAAACCTGTTGGTTTAGGTTTACCTGGTGAGCATGGCGGCCAAGTGGCTGTTACTACGAATAATTGGAATAAACTACAAAGCGCCACGTTAGCTTATGGATACGGATTGGCCGTCACTTCCTTACAATTAGCGCAGGCTTATCAAGTTTTAGCCAATGGTGGCGTGAAGCAGCCTTTAAGTTTAATTCATAAAACACCAGAGCCCGGTCAGCAAGTATTGCCCAAAAAAGTAGCTTCACAAGTATTAGATATGTTGCAAGGCGTAGTGGGAGCAAAAGGTACAGCACGTCGAGCTAAGGTGGATGGTTATCGAGTGGCGGGTAAAACTGGCACCGTTCATAAAGTAGGGCGTAACGGCTATGAAGATGAGCAGTACCTATCTTTATTTGCTGGAATTGCACCAGTGGATAATCCCAAAATAGTGACCATCGTTGTTGTGGACGACCCTGCTGGGCGAGAGTATTACGGTGGTGAAGTGGCGGCCCCTATTTTTTCTCGGGTGACTCAGTCTAGTTTACGCTTATTAAATGTCCCCCCAACTGAAATAGAAAGTAATGCTGTTGCTGGGGGAATGTTGTGATAGAAGTTAATCAAGGTGCTTTTGAATTTTTAGATTCTAGGTTAAATAAAATTTCCGAAAAGCTAAAAGATATTCGTATTAAAAACCTATGCTTTGATTCGCGCGAAGTACAAGTTGAAGATGCATTTGTAGCCATGCCATCGGTGGCTGGCAATGAGGAACAATACATTAAGGTGGCCATTGAAAATGGCGCATCAATCATTTTGTCGCAGAAAAAGTTTGCTATACCAGCTAATGTTCAATTAGTTGTCATTGATGACTTAATTACCTTTATAGGAAATACCTTGCATGAGGTGTTGGGTCGGGCTTGCGATAAAATGGCAGCCATTGGTATAACGGGAACCAATGGTAAGTCTTCTATTAGTTTTTATTTGGCGCAAATTCTTAATCATTTAAAGAAGCCTTGCGCGGTAATGGGCACATTGGGTTATGGGAACTGGCAAGCGTTGACAGAAACAGGGATGACAACCCTGCCTGTGGATAAATTACATCAGGTTTTATCGAAGCTAAGTACTGAGCAGGCTGCCATTGCCATGGAGGTATCAAGTCATGGTTTACAGCAAGGTCGTTTGGCTGGCGTTGAATTTAAAGGAGCCATATTTAGCAACCTGAGTCGAGACCACCTAGATTATCATGGCACCATGGAAGCCTATGGTTTAGCTAAGGCCGCATTATTTCAATGGCCATCTTTAGAATTTGCGATTGTTAATGTTGATGATGAATATAGCGAAACATTAATCGAGTTAAGTTCATGCAAAAACATTATTGGCTACGGTCAGAGTGATGATGCTCATTTAAAATTTAATATCGAAGACATTCATAGCCAAGGAATGACGGTTAATTTCTCTTGGCAAGATCAGCAGCAATCGGTTTTGTTGCCCCTATACGGAGAATTTAACGCTTACAATGTCGCCGCCGCAGTCGCTTGTGCGATTCAGATGGATTTTGATTTTAAGTCGGTCATGCTTGCTTTAAATAGTATTAAAGCTGTACCTGGTCGGATGCAACTCATTACATCTGGGGGTAAACAGCCTTTAGTGCTGGTGGATTATGCTCATACTCCTGATGCCCTTCAGCAAGCGTTATTGGCAGTAAAAGCACACAGCTCAGGCAAAGTTCACCTTGTGGTAGGGTGTGGGGGCGATCGAGATCAAGGTAAGCGTACCTTAATGGGAAAAATTGCTGCGCAGTATGCTGATAATATTATTTTTACCAGTGATAATCCCCGCAGTGAATCCCCTGCACAAATTTGTATGGATATGACTCACCAGTTAGAGCCCACCCAATATACTACGCAGTTAGATCGCAAATCGGCCATCGCCAGTGCCATTTCAATGGCGAGCGCTCAAGATTTGGTGCTTGTGGCGGGTAAAGGGCATGAAAATTATCAAGAAATAAATGGTCAGCGCTTATTCTTTAGTGATGAGTTGGCCGCCCAGGAAGCATTGTTGTTGGGGAATGAAACATGATAGGTACCGTTCGATTAGCGGAAGTAGCCGAGTTTTTGTCTGCTAAACACAGAGGGGAAAATGTTCCCTTTCAATTTGTAAGTACAGACACACGTACATTACAGCCAGGTGATTTGTTTGTGGCTTTAGTGGGCGAGCGATTTGATGGCCATGAATACATTGAATTAGCCATCGAAAAAGGTGCTTGTGCAGTGGTTATTAGCAAGGCGATGGATGTGAGCGTGCCTTTTTTACAGGTCAAAGACACCACGCTGGCATTAGGGCGTTTAGCGCTTTATAACCGTGAAAAATTTAAAAAAGATTTAGTGGCAGTAACCGGTAGCAGTGGTAAAACCACAGTGAAAGGCATGATGGCAACGCTGCTTCGCCAGCAAAACGAAGTATTGGTTACTCGTGGAAACTTTAATAATCATATCGGCGCACCGCTGACATTACTGCGTTTAAATCATACTTATGATTATGCCATGTTGGAGTTGGGTGCCAGTAGTGAGGGCGAAATTGAGTACACTGCCAACCTTGCCAAACCAACCGTCGCCATTATCACCAACGCAGGTTCTTCTCACTTAGAAGGTTTTGGTGATATAGAAACCATTGTGCGTACCAAAGGGGAAATTATTGGTGCATTACCTGAAAATGGAACCGCCATCTTAAATTATGACAGCCCATATTTTTCGCAATGGCAAGATATGGCGGCTGAAAAACCCATTATTAGTTTTGGGTGTAATAAAGGAGCGGATGTTTTTGCAAGCGATATTCAAGTGGATCCAATTGGGTGCTGTCAGTTTACGTTGCACATAGGAAAAGAAAGTGCACCAGTACACTTACATATTTTAGGCAAGCATAACGTTTACAACGCCCTATCTTGTGCTGCCGCCTGCGTAGCCTTAAAAATGCCTTTGGCTCTTATTGTTTCAGGTCTGCAAGAATTTCAGGGAGTAGAAGGAAGGCTGATTGAAAAACCGGGCTTGCAAGGCTGCACAGTGATAGATGATACCTATAATGCCAATCCAGCTTCGGTACGCGCAGCAATTGATGTTTTAGCAAGTCGTTCAGGTCACCGGATTTTTGTTATGGGCGACATGGCTGAACTAGGGGTGGAAACACAACTGGCCCATGCTGAGATGGGGGCTTATGCTTATAAAGGTAAGATAGATGAGTTCTTTTCAATCGGCGAATTCAGCCGAGGGGCCGCAGACGCCTTTGGTGAAAATGCCCATTGGTTTGCCAGTAATGATAGTTTATTGCGTTTTTTAAAAGGCAAGCTTAAAGATAATACCACCGTGTTAGTGAAGGGATCACGCAGTGCAAAAATGGATAAAGTGGTATCTGAAATAATAATAAAAGAAAAAGAAACGGGAATATAAAAAATGTTGCTTTGGTTCGGTGAATACTTACAGCAGTTCCATTCAGGGTTTGCTGTATTGAACTATCTGTCGTTGCGGGGGATTTTAGCCACGATTACCGCTTTGCTTATTGCATTGTGGTTTGGCCCTTACTTAATTCGTAAGTTGCAAAGCAACCAAATTGGTCAATCGGTTCGAGATGACGGCCCTAAATCTCATTTAAGTAAGGCTGGCACGCCTACAATGGGTGGAATTCTGATTCTATTTTCCATTGCCATTAGTACTTTGCTGTGGGGGGATTTATCCAATCATTATGTTTGGGTGGTGTTATTGGTAACGCTGAGCACCGGCGTTGTAGGTTTTGTTGATGATTATAGAAAGGTAATTCAGAAAAACTCAAGGGGCTTGCCTGGTCGCTGGAAATACTTTTGGCAAAGTGTTATTGCGATTATTGCTGCGGTTTTTTTGTATATGAATGCGGCAGGCCCTGCAGAGACCACGCTTATTGTTCCATTTTTTAAAGACATTGCATTTGATTTAGGTGTTTTTTATGTGGTGCTTGCTTATTTCGTGATCGTGGGCAGCAGCAATGCGGTAAACCTAACAGATGGTTTAGATGGCTTGGCCATACTGCCTACCGTCATGGTGGGCGGGGCTTTAGGTTTATGTGCTTATTTAGTCGGTAATGTAAATTTTTCCGAATACTTATTTCTTCCTTACATTGAAGGCACAGGAGAGATGGTTATTTTTTGCGGGGCTCTTGTAGGAGCAGGCATAGGTTTCTTATGGTTTAACACCTACCCCGCACAAGTATTTATGGGTGATGTGGGTTCGCTCGCGTTGGGTGCTGCTTTAGGTGTGTTGGCCGTTATTGTTCGCCAAGAAATCTTACTCTTTATTATGGGTGGTATTTTTGTCGCAGAAACAGTCAGCGTTATTTTACAAGTAGCGTCCTTTAAAATGACTGGCAAGCGAATATTTCGCATGGCACCGCTTCACCATCACTTTGAGCTTAAGGGTTGGCCAGAGCCCCGTGTGATTGTGCGTTTTTGGATCATTACTTTAATTTTAGTGTTACTTGGCTTGGCCACTTTAAAAATCCGTTAATTAAAAGGTAGAAACCTAGCGTGAGTATTATCGCCACAGATCAGCAAAATGTTGTCATTGGACTGGGTAAAACCGGTTACTCAGTGGTTGCATTTTTTGCAAAACAAGGTTTGCCTGTGGTGGCTATGGATACACGTAACGAGCCTCCTTTTGCACAGCAAATTCATAAAGAATACCCAAATGTGAAGTTACTTTTGGGAGGCCTCAATAAGACTGTGATGTGCAGTGCCACTCAAATTGTCGTAAGTCCTGGTTTGCCTTTAGCCACTTCAGAAATTCAAGCCGCCATTAAAGCGGGTGTAAAAGTGGTGGGTGATATTCAGATCTTTGCCGACTACGCGCAAGCGCCGGTTATTGCCATTACGGGCTCTAATGCTAAAAGCACCGTGACTACCTTAGTGGGTGAAATGGCCAAAGAATCTGGTTTGAAAGTTGCCATAGGAGGAAATTTAGGGACGCCCGCTTTAGAGTTGATTGATGACGAGATCGAACTTTATGTTATGGAGTTAAGCAGTTTTCAATTAGAAACAACGCCTTCCTTGATGGCGGATGTGGCGACGGTTTTAAATATCAGTCCTGACCATTTAGATCGATATGAAAGCTATCTTGAATATCATCAAGCGAAACATAAAATATTTAATGGGTGTCAAGCTGTGGTGGTCAACCGAGATGATCCTTTATCAGCTCCAATGATTAAAGCAGGAATTCCCCATGTTTCATTTGGGTTGGATAAACCGGATTTGAATCAATTTGGTATTGTAGAGCAAGATTCCAAACTGTATTTGGCTAAATTTAACGAGCTTCTTTTAGGTGCTAACGAATTGAAAGTTAAAGGCTCTCACAATAGAAGTAATGCTTTATCTGCCTTAGCATTAGGTGAAGCGGTTGGTCTCGACATGGAAGCGATGTTGAGAGCCTTGAAAAATTTCGCTGGGTTAGATCACAGGTGCCAATGGGTTGGAAATTTGCAAGGGGTTAACTACTTCAATGATTCAAAAGGAACAAATGTAGGGGCTAGCATCGCGGCACTTGAAGGCTTAGGTCCAGAGACTGAGGGTCAAATAATACTGATGGCAGGTGGCGTGGGTAAGGACGCTGATTTTTCTTTAATGAAGCAGGCTGTGAAGCAGTTTGTAAAAGTTTTAGTGTTGTATGGAGAAGATAGCGAGCTTTTAGCAAGTGTATTGCAAGATTCTGTTCCAGTAAAAATGGCTGGCTCATTTGAAGATGCTTTCAACCTAGCCAAGCTTAATGCGAAAGATGGCGATGCAGTGCTATTGTCTCCAGCCTGTGCCAGCTTTGACATGTTTAAAAGCTTTGAGCACAGAGGGGATGCATTTAAAAAATTGGTGGAGGCGCAATGAGTTCAGCAACTCGTATTGCCAAGCCTGTGCCATTTTGGCAAAGCATCGATATTAAAGAGTCAATTATTATTGATCGTAGCTTACTTATGGCTGTGGTATTAGTCGCTTCTCTTGGCTGGCTCATGGTGACATCGGCGAGCATGGATTGGTCGCAACGAAATTTTGGTAATATTTTTTACATAAGCATACGTCATGGAATTTTTTTATGCTTAGGCGCGGCGGTTGCGTGGGTAGTGCTGCGTATTCCTCTATCGGTTTGGCGAACGTTTAGCGCTTTATTAATGGTTTTATCGCTGGCTTTATTGGTTTTAGTATTGATTCCTGGAGTCGGCCGAGAAATAAATGGCAGTATTCGCTGGTTATCTTTAGGGTTTATGAACGCGCAGCCCAGTGAGTTTGCAAAGTTAGCTACTATTTTGTATATGGCCAGTTACTTAGATCGGCGTCGGGACGAAGTACAATCAAAGTGGTCGGGATTTATAAAGCCATTATTTGTCCTGTCATTATTAGCTGTTTTGTTATTGTTAGAGCCTGATTTTGGTGCGGTGGTGGTATTGATGCTCGCCACCTTAGGGTTGTTGTTTTTAGGTGGCGTGAAGGCGGGGCAGTTTATTTTAACCACGGTTGTGGTATTGAGTGCTTCAGTAATTATTTTATTAAGCTCGCCTTATCGATTAAAGCGTCTAACGGGTTACTGGCAGCCTTGGACAGAGGAAAATGTTTATGGAAGTGGCTACCAACTAACACAAAGCTTAATTGCATTTGGTCGTGGTGAGTTTTCAGGTGTGGGGCTGGGCAATAGTATTCAAAAATTATTTTATTTGCCTGAAGCTCATACCGATTTTGTATTTGCCATTTGGGCTGAGGAAATGGGGCTGTTTGGTAGTCTGGTAATTTTAGGGCTTTTTGTATTTATCTTTGTAAGAAGTATGAAGCTTGGCAGAAGAGCTTTTAAGGCCAATCAGTTCTTTTCAGCTTATATTGCTTATGGATTAGCCCTGCTGATTGGTTTTCAAGCCTTTATAAACTTAGGTGTGAACGTGGGGCTATTGCCAACAAAAGGCTTAACATTACCTTTTGTCAGTTATGGTGGATCAAGTTTATTAATTTGTTTTATTGCGCTGGGGTTATTGTTAAGGGTGCACCATGAGATGGAGGCGAGTAATGCTAAAAAGTAATGCTTTCGTTTTTATTATTAACAGAGTTAAAGCTTATAGCAACGCGGGAATAAGCCATGAAAAGTAATAATGTTTTGATCATGGCTGGTGGTACGGGTGGTCATGTTATCCCTGCGTTAAGTGTGGCTCGACAGCTTAAAAATAAAGGCTATCAAGTTCACTGGCTTGGTAGTGTTAAAGGCATTGAAAACGATTTGGTGGTTGATGCTGGCCATCAATTACATCGTATTTCTATTTCGGGCTTGAGAGGCAATGGCGTTTTAAAATTGCTAGGTGCACCTTTTCAAATTCTAAAAGCACTATGGCAGACTTTTAAAGTTTATCGACACGTTAAGCCTGTAATGGCTTTGGGCATGGGCGGTTTCGCTTCAGGCCCTGGTGGGTTGATGGCGAAATTATTACGGGTGCCACTGGTGGTTCATGAACAGAATGCCATCGCTGGTATGACCAATAAAATTCTCAGTGGCAGAGCCAATATATTGTTACAGGCATTTGAAAATACGTTTGCTCCTCGCAAATGCCTTCATACAGTGGGAAATCCGGTTCGCAGCAGTATTGTCGAAATTAAGGAGCCTGAGCCAAGACTGCTAAACAGGAGTGGTCCGCTAAATGTTTTAGTAGTTGGCGGTAGTCTCGGTGCTGTGGGCATTAATGACGTTTTAATGGAAGGTATGGCTTCGAATGAACTTAATATTAACCTTTGGCATCAAACTGGGGCTCGTAATTTTGATGCGGTAAGGCAGGGCTATGATAATGCCGGTGTTGAGAGTGTAAAAGTTAGTGCATTTATTTCCAGCATGAGTGAGGCGTTTGCATGGGCAGATGTTCTAATTTGTCGCTCAGGAGCCTTAACCGTTTCAGAGTTAATGGCAGCTGGCGTGGCATCCATATTGGTGCCTTACCCCCATGCTGTGGATGATCATCAAACGGCTAATGGTCAAATTTTAGTGAATGCAGGGGCTGCCACATTAATTCCACAAACATTATTTTGCGTTGAAAGCTTAAAGCAAGAGCTTGATCGGTTAAATCAAGATCGAAATATTATTTTGAAAATGTCGAAGGCGGCGAGAACTTTAGCCAAGCCCGAGTCGGCAAAAGTAGTTGCCAATTATTGTATAGAGGTTATCCATGACGGATGAGAATGTAGCAGTACAGCGTTGGGATATTCCTGAAATGCGAAGGATTCACCGTATCCATTTTATTGGAATAGGCGGTGTGGGCATGTGTGGTATTGCAGAAGTGTTGCTGAACCAGGGCTATAAAATTTCAGGTTCTGATTTGCGTCAATCAGCGGCAACGGATCGATTGAAATCTTTAGGGGCTGATATATTTTTGGGTCACGTGGAAGACAACGTTAAAACAGCAGATGTAATTGTCGTTTCAACCGCCATTAATAAAGCTAACCCTGAAATTCAATATGCTATGGAAAATCGCATTCCAATCGTGCGCCGTGCAGAAATGCTCGCCGAGCTTATGCGGTATCGCCACGGTATTGCCATTGCTGGTACCCATGGTAAAACCACCACAACCAGTTTAGTGGCCTCTATCTTAGCTGAGGGTGATAAAGATCCGACTTACGTTATAGGTGGTCGTTTAACCAGCGCTGGCACCAATGCAAAACTGGGTGGAAGTCGATATCTAGTGGCTGAAGCAGATGAATCGGATGCTTCTTTTTTACATTTGCAGCCAATGGTTTCTGTGATTACGAATATTGAAGCCGACCACATGGATACTTATGGTGGAGACTTCAATAAACTTAAACAAACATTTATAGAGTTTTTACATAATTTACCGTTTTATGGTCTGGCCGTACTGTGCATTGACGATGAAACCATTAAAGAAATATTGCCAGAAGTTAATCGACCAGTATTAACCTATGGGTTTAATAAAGAAGCGGATTTTCACGCGGTTGATGTGGTTCAAAATGGTTTGATCACGTCTTTCACTGCAAAGCGGCCGGCAGGCCAAAAAGATTTACGTATAAAATTACGCATGCCAGGCAAGCACAATGTGCTCAATGCTCTGGCGGCTATTGCAGTTGCAAGTGATGAAAATATTTCTGATGAAGCGATTATTGAAGCACTAGAAAAGTTTCAAGGTGTAGGTCGACGCTTCCAAGTTTGTGGTGAGTTTCCTCATAAGGGAGACCAAGTTATGTTGGTAGATGATTATGGGCATCACCCAACAGAAGTGGATGTCACCATTCAAGCGATTCAAAAAGGGTGGCCTGAAAAGCGTTTGGTTATGTTATTTCAACCTCATCGATACAGCCGTACTCGTGATTTATATGAGGACTTTGTACGAGTATTAAGTGAAGTAGATGTGCTGGTGTTATTGGATGTCTATCCAGCAGGAGAGGCTGAAGTGCCTGGAGCGGATGGACGTTCGCTGTGTCGTAGTATTCGCCAGCGCGGGCGAGTTGACCCTATCTTTGTTGAGCGCGGAGCTGATGTTAAACCCATTTTAAAAGACATTCTTCAGCCAGGAGACTTGTTGTTAACACAAGGGGCTGGTGATGTGGGTAGTCTTGCGATGCAGTTAGCACAGGAATTGCCTGGCGTGCTGGAATCACAAAATGACTAATGTGCAAGAGCCTATGATTGGAAAAGTAGGTGTACTACTGGGTGGCAATAGTGCTGAACGTGAAGTTTCACTTAATAGTGGAGAAGCCGTTTACCAAGCATTAATAGCACAAGGTATTGATGCTGTTAAAATAGATCCGCAGCATGATCTATTGGGGCAGTTAAATAAGCACTCCATTGATATTGCGTTTATTGCTTTACATGGAGTGGGTGGAGAAGACGGTACCATTCAAGGATTACTTGAATTCTATGGGGTGCCATATACCGGCAGTGGTGTTAAATCTAGCGCCATTTGCATGGATAAATGGCGTACCAAATTGATTTGGCAGGCATTAGGTTTACCAACACCAAATTACATTCAGGCTGAAAATGTAGATCATTTGCAAGCGTTTAGTAAAGAGGTTGGCTTTCCTTTGATGGTTAAACCTGCTTTAGAGGGATCGAGTATTGGTATCTCTAAAGTAGCAGCAGATTTTGAATTATCTAAGGCTTTTGAGTCGGCAAAAAGCACAGGTTCACCTGTACTGGCAGAACAATTTATTACAGGTAAAGAGTTTACTGTGGCCATTTTGAATGGTTATGCATTGCCTGCGATTCAGCTAAAGCCGGCCAATGATTTTTATGATTATGATGCTAAGTATGTTCAAGACGACACCGAGTATCTTTTGCCTTGTGGGTTAGTTGACCTTAAAGAGAAAGAACTTCAAGCGTTAGCTTTGCAAGCTTATGAAGCTTTAGACTGCAAAGGTTGGGGACGAGTCGACTTCATGCAGGATGAAAATGAAAATTTCTGGCTAATTGAAGTGAATACGGTTCCAGGGATGACGGATCATAGTTTAGTCCCCATGGCTGCCAATGCTGCGGGAATTAATTTTGAAAATCTAGTTTTAGACATTCTAAAAGCCAGATTAAGTGAGGTGGTAAGTTAGCCATGAAGGCAAAAGGAGCTGTTCGTAATAAAGTTAAAAAAGGTCGAATTAGCAATGTAAACTGGATGCGTTTATTAAAACCAGTTTCTATCGCCACGACACTTATTTGCATTGTTTTGTCAGTGACACTTTTGCTTGCGCAATTGATCAATAAAGATGTTGATCGTTTAGAGTTGATTTCTTTATTAGAGCATGTAAGTGAAAAAGATATATTAACGCAGTTAGAAGGGGTATTTCCCGATGGGTTTGCCTATCTGGATGTGACTAAAATAAGTGAACGTTTGCTGATATTACCAATGGTTTCAAATGTTCAAGTTGAGAAAGTGTGGCCAAGCACGTTAAAAATATCAATACAGGAAGAAAAACCTGTGGCGATTTGGAATGATACCCGCATGGTAAGTCAACACGGCGAGATATTGCCTTTAGCGTTGACACAATTACAATTGCCGCGTCTTCGAGGGATAGAAGGTGGAAGTCGGCAGGTGATGCAGCACTTTCAATTGTTTAATCGTTGGGGGAAGCGTCATAAGTTGAACTTAGTTTCGCTAAATAGCACTGCATCTGGGTGGCAATTGTTATACGAGAATAAATTGCAAATATGGTTGGATAGCGCTCAAGCGATGCACGGTTTGCAACAATTAGAAAGCGTATTAAAACAATTTCAATTAGAACGTATTCAGCGCATCGATATGCGATATGAGCAAGGTTTTGCAGTTGCTTGGAAAGACCAGGTATTAGTGCAGGGAAAAGAGAAAATAATATGAACGCAGCTGCAGAAAATAAATTAATTGTAGGCTTAGATATCGGCACGTCTAAGGTGGTTGCCATTGTGGGTGAAGTGTCACCGAGTGGTAACATTAAAGTAGTGGGCTTAGGTCGTCACCCTTCGCGTGGTTTGAAGAAGGGTGTTGTTGTGAATATTGAATCGACAGTGCAGTCGATTCAGCGAGCCATTGAAGAAGCTGAGCTAATGGCGGGCTGCCAAATTCATTCTGTTTATGCGGGCATCGCTGGTAACCATATTCGTTCTATGAATAGCCATGGCATTGTTGCGATAAAAGATCGTGAAGTGGCCCAGTCAGATATCGAACGAGTTTTAGATGCCGCTAAAGCAGTCGCGATTCCTGCTGATCAAAAAATCCTGCATGTATTGCCACAAGAATATGTTATTGACATGCAAGAGGGTATTAAAGAACCTATTGGCATGGCAGGGGTTCGTTTGGAAGCTAAAGTTCATATGGTTTCAGGGGCTTTGAATGCCGCTCAAAATATAGAAAAGTGTGTGCAGCGTTGTGGTCTTGCTTTAGACGATGTGATTTTAGAGCAATTAGCATCAAGTTATGCGGTGTTAACCGATGATGAAAAAGAACTTGGTGTCTGCATGGTCGACATTGGTGGTGGGACAACCGATATCGCAATCTTTACTGAGGGTTCTATTCGTCACACTGCTGTTATTCCTATAGCAGGTGATCAGGTCACCAATGATATTGCCATGGCGTTAAGGACTCCTACTCAGCATGCTGAAGAGATAAAAATTAAATATGCTTGCGCATTGACGCAACTTGCAGGACCTGACGAATTGATCAAGGTTCCTAGTGTGGGTGAGCGTCCACCGCGCAATCTTTCTCGTCAAGCGCTGGCTGAAGTAGTTGAACCTAGGTACGAAGAATTGTTCACACTTATTCAGGCAGAACTAAGACGCAGTGGTTTTGAAGATTTAATCGCAGCAGGCGTAGTGCTAACGGGTGGCACCTCCATGATGGAAGGCGCAGTTGAGCTGGCTGAAGAAATATTTCATGTACCTGTGAGGTTGGCAAAACCTCTGGGTGTGGAAGGGTTAGCAGATGTGGTGGCGCATCCAATATATGCTACGTCTGTAGGGTTATTAAATTATGGAGCGAAGCATCAATTGGGAGAATTGGTTTTTGCTCGTAAAGAAGAAGATCCCATAGGATTTGCGGCTCGTGTAAAAAATTGGATTAAAGGGAACTTTTAATATTTAATAGGCGCTAATAATAGGATTAGAGCGCCTGTCGAATAATAATAAGGAGAAGGCGATGAATCAAAGAGATGGCGATATGTTTGAACTGGTAGATGAGCCTCAGCACAATGCTGTAATTAAAGTCGTTGGCGTGGGCGGTGGCGGCGGTAACGCTGTGCAGCACATGGTGACAAACCAAATCGATGGTGTTGACTTTATTTGTGCTAATACAGATTCGCAGGCACTTAAGAACATGACAGCACGTTCGGTGTTGCAATTGGGCTCAACCGTAACAAAGGGGTTGGGAGCAGGTGCAAATCCAGAAGTGGGTCGTCAAGCCGCTATGGAAGACCGAGAGCGCATTGCTGAGGCACTAAGTGGTGCTGACATGGTTTTCATTACAGCTGGCATGGGTGGCGGTACAGGAACTGGTGCAGCTCCAGTTGTGGCTGAAGTGGCACAAGAGTTAGGCATTTTAACGGTGGCTGTTGTAACAAAGCCGTTTCCTTTTGAGGGCCGCAAAAGAATTAAGCTAGCTGAAGGCGGGTTAACCGAGCTGGCTAATCATGTGGACTCTTTAATTACGATTCCAAATGAGAAGCTGCTTGCGGTATTAGGGAAAAACACTTCCCTGTTAGATGCATTTTCTGCGGCTAATGATGTTCTATTAGGTGCGGTACAGGGCATTGCAGATTTAATAATTCGCCCTGGTATGATCAATGTGGATTTCGCCGATGTAAGAACCGTAATGTCTGAAATGGGTCAAGCCATGATGGGCACGGGTTCCGCTTCAGGTGAAGAGCGAGCAAGAGAAGCCGCTGAGGCAGCTATTCGTAGCCCATTACTAGAAGATGTAAATTTACAAGGTGCTCGCGGTATTTTGGTTAATATCACCGCAGGTACTAATCTGTCTTTAGGTGAATTTACAGAAGTGGGTGATGCAATCGAAGAGTTTTCTTCTGAGAATGCCACTATCGTTGTGGGAACAGTAATTGACGAAAGCATGACCGATGAATTACGTGTTACGGTCGTTGCAACCGGGTTAGGCCAAATAGAGGCTGCTCCAAAAAAGGTTGTGGATAACACGGTAGCGAAAGCCGATGGATCGGTGGATTATAAAAAATTAGATAGGCCAACTGTGATGCGTGGATCTAATACGCAGGCAGCAGAGCAGGCCAATCCTCGATCTGAGGGCAGTAAGGATTTGGACTATCTTGATATTCCAGCGTTCTTACGCCGTCAGGCAGATTAATCCAGAGGTTGGCCAAAGGCGCTTATGGCGCTATAATGGTCAATTGCTGTGCAGTTAAGTAAGCGAAATTAATGATTAAGCAACGTACACTAAAAAATATCATTAGAGCGACAGGTATTGGCTTGCACTCTGGTGAAAAGGTTTATTTAACCTTAAAACCGGCCCCTGTTGATGCTGGGATTACCTTCATTCGAACAGATCTCGAGCCCGCCGTTGAAATTAAGGCTCGTGCTGAAAATGTAGGAGACACCACACTTGCTACAACGATAGCTAATGGTGATGTTCGTATTTCTACTGTTGAGCACCTGTTATCTGCCATGGCTGGCCTCGGTATCGATAATGCAATTGTGGAAGTGAGCGCCGCTGAAGTGCCTATTATGGATGGCAGTGCTGGGCCTTTTGTTTTCTTGCTGCAATCTGCAGGAATAGAAGAGCAAAACAAAGCCAAGCAATTCATTCGAATTGTTAAGCCTGTAACAGTGACTGATGGAGATAAATCTGCCAGTTTCCAGGTACACCAAGGCTTTAAAGTTAGCTTCACAATTGAATTTGATCACCCTTTGTTTGATGCTGAAAACCAAGTCGCTGGCTTGGATTTTTCAACTACTTCATTTGTTAAAGAAGTAAGCCGTGCACGTACATTCGCTTTCATGCGAGATGTTGAATACCTGCGCTCACAGAACTTAGCATTAGGTGGGAGTGTAAATAATGCCATTGTGGTCGATGACTACCGTGTTCTCAATGAAGATGGCTTACGATACGAAGATGAGTTTGTTAAGCATAAAATTTTGGATGCCGTAGGTGATCTTTACCTGTTAGGGCATAGCTTAATTGGTGAATATATTGGTGTTAAATCTGGCCATGGTCTAAATAACGAATTGCTTCGAGCATTGTTAGAGCAGAAAGATTGTTGGGAATTTGTCTCTTTCGAAGATGAAAAAACGGCTCCTATTACCTATGCTAAGCCGGTATCTGCGGTCTAATTAGCCGGATACTGTTTTTGTTTATAACAGGATGTAAACGTTAGTAATTTTGTGAAGTTGCTCTCACTATTGAGGCATATTCAGTCTAGGCTAGTAATTAGAATCATTTTTAGGATGCGCTGCCGTGAACATTATTATTGTTGGTCAGCGCCACGGTCGCTCTAAGACATTCTCCTTGGGGCCTGTGGCTCGTTGGTTTTTAACCTTTATATTGGCGGTTTTACCGTTCTCTATGGGAGTGGCTGGTTATTATTTGACCATGATGCTGTCAGACGAAGGCCTCTTTGGCCCTGAGACCACCAAGGCTTGGGAGCTTGATCTTACTCAACAGCGTCATCAATTAAACAAAATTCGTGAACATACAGATGTTCAGTTAGTAGGGTTAACCCGTAACATGGCTGAATTACAAGCCAGGCTAACGCGTTTAGATGCGCTGGGTGAGCGCTTAATTGTTCGTTCAAAGCTCGATAAAGGTGAGTTTAATTTCGGCGATACTCCTGCCATTGGCGGCCCTTCCTTACAAGATGTTGGTTCCATTTATCAGGCCCCAGATATAATCACTGTTCTAGATGAACTCAGTGAGCAAATCGATAACCGAGAACAACAGCTAGAAGTTCTAGATCGAATTCTCGGCGAAAAGAAAATTACCAGCGACACCTTTGTTGCTGGCTTACCTATCAAAAAAGGCTGGATGTCATCCCGATATGGTATGAGAACAGACCCCTTTACCGGTCGTTTAGCTTGGCATGCTGGAGTGGATTTTGCCGGTAAGTCAGGTTCTGATATTGTTTCAGTGGCCTCCGGTGTTGTCACTTGGGCTTCTAAACGTTCGGGTTATGGGTTACTTGTTGAAGTAAATCACGGCAATGGCTATAAAACACGATACGCACACTGCGATGAATCTATTGTAAAAGTGGGTGATGTTGTTCGTAAAAACCAAGTGCTGGCTCTAATGGGCAGCACAGGGCGATCAACTGGCCCCCATGTACATTTCGAAGTGTATAAAAATGGTCGCACTGTAGACCCTGCCTCATACATTCATCGCACCCGTCGCTAAAAGCTGCTTTTCTTCCCTAACATCGCTAAGTCTTATTTCAATATTTAGCTATTTCATATAATAATTAAGTTATTAATAACAACTAAACATAAGAATTATCTCAATGTTCATGCAACTCTTAACCAAAGTTCTTGGTAGTAAAAACGAACGCGAATTAAAGCGCCTCCGCAAAACTGTCATTCTTATCAATGCGCTTGAATCCGAAATGGAAGCATTAAGCGATGATGCACTTAAGGCCAAAACTTTAGAGTTTAGGGGGCGTTTAGATAAGGGTGAAACTCTAGATCAAATATTGCCTGAAGCTTTTGCTGCGATTCGTGAAGGCAGTAAGCGTGTTATGAATATGCGTCATTTTGATGTTCAGCTAATTGGTGGCATGACACTGCATAACGGCAAAATTGCTGAGATGCGCACAGGTGAAGGTAAAACTTTAGTAGCTACATTGGCAGTTTACTTAAATGCTTTGTCAGGATTAGGCGTTCACGTGATTACGGTGAATGATTACCTTGCTGAACGTGATGCAAATTGGATGCGTCCTTTATATGAATTTATGGGTTTAACAGTTGGCATCGTAGTCTCTGGCATGGAAGGCGAAAAGAAAAAATCAGCTTATCAAGCTGATATTACCTACGGAACAAATAACGAATTTGGCTTTGACTATTTAAGAGACAATATGGCGCTTTCGAAAGAAGAGCGTGTGCAACGTGGATTGTCTTTTTCGGTAATTGATGAAGTTGACTCCATACTGATTGATGAAGCTCGTACCCCTTTAATTATATCTGGTGCTGCTCAAGATAGTTCAGAAATGTACCGGGCCATTAACCTTTTGGTTCCTAAATTGATCGAGCATAAAGAATCTGAAGAAGAGGTGGTTGAGCAAGAAGGGCATTTTGTCATCGACTTAAAAAGTCGTACGGTTGAGTTAAATGAAGTAGGCCATGAACTCGTTGAGCAAATGCTGGTTGAAGCCAAAATGCTTGAGGAAGGCGATAGCTTATACGCCCCTAGCAACCTGCTTATGCTTCATCATGTTCATGCTGCTTTGAGAGCACACAACCTTTACCAAAAAAATGTTGATTATATTATTCAGAATGGACAAGTTGTCATTGTTGATGAGCACACTGGTCGTACTATGCCCGGTCGTCGCTGGGGTGAGGGTTTACATCAAGCCATTGAAGCGAAAGAAGGCGCAAATATACAGGCAGAAAGTCAAACCCTAGCTTCTACTACCTTTCAGAATTACTTCCGTTTGTACGACAAGTTGTCAGGCATGACTGGGACGGCCGATACAGAGGCGTTTGAATTTAATGAAATTTATGGCTTAGATGTTGTCGTTATTCCTACTAACGTAGCTGTAGCTCGAATTGACTTTAATGACTTGGTTTTTTTAACAGAGGCCGAAAAATTCCAAGCGGTAATTGAAGAAGTCCAAGAAGTCACGGCACAGGGTCGACCTGTATTGGTAGGTACTGCAAGTATCGAAAGCAGTGAACTAATTTCAAATGCATTGAAACAAGCCAAAATAAAGCACAGTGTTCTAAATGCTAAACACCACTCTAATGAAGCTCAAATAATTGCAGATGCAGGTCGTCCTGGCATTGTCACTATTGCTACCAACATGGCTGGTCGTGGTACCGATATAAAACTTGGTGGTAATTTAGAACTTGAACTAGATGCAATTAAAAATCCTAATGATGAAAAAATTACCAAGCATACAGCTGAGTGGAAAGAGCGCCATGATGCTGTAATAGCTGCGGGTGGATTACACATTATTGGTACTGAGCGTCATGAAAGTCGTCGAATTGACAATCAATTACGAGGTCGTGCTGGTCGTCAAGGGGATACTGGCTCCTCTCGTTTTTTCCTATCGTTAGAAGATAGCTTAATGCGAATTTTTGCCAGCGATCGTACTCGTCGCTTGATGCAGGCGCTGGGCATGAAAGATGGCGAAGCTATTGAGCATCGCATGGTTTCCAATGCCATAGAAAAAGCTCAAAGAAAAGTTGAGGGTCGCAACTTTGATATTCGTAAACAGCTTCTTGAATACGATAATGTATCCAACGATCAACGTCGGGTTATTTATCAACAGCGTAATGAGTTGCTGGAAGCTGATAATATTGAGTCAACCATTACCTCTATTCGAGAAGCATTCATTAACGAAATCTTAAGTGAGTATATTCCTCCGCAAAGTATGGCAGAGCAATGGGATATCGAAGGCTTAGAGAAGGCGCTTCATACAGATTTCTCGGTAGAGGTACCCGTTCAAAAATGGTTAGATGAAGATAAGTCATTATACGAAGAAACGTTACTTGAAAGAGTTCAAGTGATGTTAAATGAAGCATATGTTGAAAAAACTCAGCAAATTGGCGCTGACATGATGCGTGATTTTGAAAAGCGCATTATGTTGCAAATCATTGATCACCAATGGAAAGAACACTTAGCCACTATGGATCACCTTCGTCAGGGAATTCATTTACGAGGCTATGCTCAGAAGAACCCTAAACAAGAATATAAGCGTGAATCATTTGGGCTATTCAAAGACTTATTAGATGAGATTCAGCATGAAACCATTCGTTATTTATCGCATGTCCAGTTTGTTCGGGATGACGAAGTAAAGCGCATGGAAGAAAAAGCTCGAGCTCAAGCGGAATCGCAAAAGATGCAGTTCGAGCATGAATCAGCTTCAGCTTTGACTGATAATCGTGCTTCTCAAGAACCCGAAGAAGTCGCTCAGCCATTTGTACGTGATGGTAAAAAAGTTGGGCGGAATGATGAGTGTCCATGTGGTTCAGGGAAAAAATACAAGCAGTGTCACGGCAAGCTTGCTTAGCTAAAAGCGTTTAACTACTTAATGGGCAGGGCATAATGCTCTGCCTTTTTTATTTGTAAAATAGAGATTTGATCATGTCGGTAAACTTAACTGTGTTTGAAGCTTTTCATGTAATTGAAGGCCTTAAAATAGGCTACTGCAATGCAGGGATTAAGCAAACACAGCGACAAGATTTAGTAGTTATTGAGCTGGCTAATACAGCAACTACAGCCGGTATCTTTACCCAAAATGCATTTTGTGCCGCCCCTGTTCAAATTTGTAAAGAACATCTAGAACAAGCTCATACACAATATCTTATCATTAATACAGGCAATGCAAACGCAGGTACCGGTAAAGCTGGGTTTGATGATGCTATGAATATTTGTCAAACATTAGCTGATTTTAAAGGTGTTGATGTTAAGAGTGTTTTACCTTTCTCAACAGGTGTTATTGGAGAAAGGCTGCCTCTTGAAAAAATTATATCGTCTATCCCTGATGCCCTAAGTAATTTGAGTGAAGGCCATTGGTTTGAAGGCAGTCGTGGCATTATGACTACTGATACGCAGCCGAAGGGAGTGTCTACTCAATTTAAATATAAAGGCGAAACCATTAGTATTTCTGGCATATCAAAAGGTGCTGGAATGATAAAGCCCAATATGGCCACCATGCTAGGTTTTATTGCAACGGATGCTTTGGTCAGTAAAGAAACTTTACAAGAGATATGTTCAGAGTTAGGAGAGAAATCTTTTAATCGAATCACGATAGATGGAGACACCTCAACTAACGACTCATGCATGCTTATGGCAACAGGTACTTGTAAACTTCCTGAGTTAAATAATCGTAGCGATGAATTCTATGAGGTTTTAAAGGCAGAGCTTGAAAAGGTATTTATTTATTTAGCGCAGGCCATTGTGAGAGACGGTGAAGGGGCTACAAAATTTGTCAGCATTGATGTTAACAAATGCGAAAATACTAATGAAGCCCTACGAGTAGCCTATACGGTTGCCCATAGTCCTTTAGTTAAAACAGCACTTTTTGCCTCAGATGCCAACTGGGGTCGAATTTTAGCAGCAGTGGGAAGAAGTGGTGTGAAGAATATAGTGCTTGAAGATATTCAAATATTTCTCGACGATGTATGCATTGTAGAAAATGGTGCTCGGGCTTCTAGCTATACTGAAGAAGCCGGGGCAAGTGTCATGTCACAGCAAGAGTTGAGTATTCGTATTGATATGGGTCGTGGTAATGCCAGCGAGACAGTATGGACAACAGATTTGTCACATGAATACGTAACCATTAACGCCGAGTATCGTACGTGAATAACTTGAAAGTAGTTGAAGTGGTTGCAGCAGCTATTTTTTCTGGCTGTGGTAAAAAAATATTGATTGCTAAGCGCCCTGATAAAGCTCACCAGGGCGGCTTGTGGGAATTTCCAGGTGGTAAGAAAGAGAAAGGTGAAACGGCCCGGCAAGCGCTGCACCGAGAGCTAAAAGAAGAGTTGGCAATTAGTATTAAAGACTCAGAATCATTGATCAGGCTTCAGCATGAATACCCAGACAAACGCATTGAATTAGATGTATATAAAGTGATGTCATTCACTGGGGAGCCTTTTGGGGCCGAAGGGCAAGAAACTCAATGGATATATTTAACTGATATTAAAAACTATGAGTTTCCAGCAGCCAATCAAGCAATTATTGACGCTCTGGTGGTAGGGTAGCTTTTTTATTAATGTAGAGCATTTGGGTCGAGCTGTTTCAACTGCTCGCTCATGAGCTCTTCTTCAGCGCTTTTTCCCGGTATTGCATGGCCACCACTGGCCCACTCCCCAAGATCAATCAATTTACAGCGATCTGAGCAAAAGGGACGTTGAGGAGACAGCTCACTCCATTCAACATTCGTTTGGCAGGTTGGGCATTTAACTTTCATTTTGAAGGCTCAGTTCTAAATAACGATTATGTAAAGTTTTCACCTGCTGTTGCAAATAGTCAAGGCCTTGATCATTCAAAATAACGTCATCAGCATGTTCTAGGCGAATATCTCTTGGCAATTGAGCACTTATAATTGATTTAATTTGATCAGGGTTATTATTGTCTCGTTTAACTGTTCGAGAAATCTGCAGCTCTTCTGGTGTGTCTACCACAAGTGTTCGGTTAACTAATTGTTGCTGCTTAGATTCAATCAGTAATGGAGATGCCAAAATCGCGTAGGGGCTTGTGGCTTGTTTTAGACCCGTTGTAATTTCTTGGCGTATTAAAGGGTGGGTTAATTGCTCTAGCCAACTGCGTTGTTGCGGGTCGCTAAATACAATTTCTCTTAGAGCGGCTCGATTTAGCTCACCGCTTTCAAGTAATATGCTTTTGCCAAATCGTTGAGATATTTCTTGTAAAGCTGGCTGACCAGCTTCCACTACAGTGCGGGCTGCGATATCAGCATCGATAACGCAAATGCCCAATCTTGAAAATTCATCTGTTACGGCTGTTTTCCCGCTTCCAATGCCGCCGGTTATACCAATTATCAGCATGATGAATACCTTCTAACGAATACCTGCAAACTGGAAATAAGCGGCAGTAATGTCATTGCCCCATAGTGCCGCAATAAAACCAGCCGCAGCTAAATAAGGGCCAAAAGGAATGGCAATATTTTTATCACGGCCCAAAATAACAATACCAAGAACTCCCACAACCGCACCCACCACGCTTGATAATAAAATAACAACGGGTAATGCTTGCCAGCCTAAAAAGGCACCAATGGCTGCTAAAAGCTTGAAGTCACCATAGCCCATACCTTCTTTGCCTGTGACAAGTTTAAATAACCAGTAAATACTCCATAGAGATAAATAACCGGCCATAGCACCATAAACGGCATTTTCTAATGAAGTGAAGACAGAAAAGCTATTGGCAAATAATCCAACCCACATTAGCGGAAGCGTAAGGCTATCGGGCAACAGGTATTCATCCATATCAATGAGGGTTAGTGCCACTAGGAAATAACTGAAAATTAATAGCGCTGCACACTGCCATGTGGCACCAAACTGATAAGCCACCAATAAACCTAGTAAAGCAGTAGTGAGCTCAACCGCTGGGTAACGAGCACTAATGGGATTTTGGCAGTTAGCGCATTTACCTTTCAGCCATAAATAGCTGATGACTGGAATGTTTTGCCAAGGCTTAATAGCACTTTTGCATTTAGGGCAGGCTGAATGGGGTGTAGATAAATTAAAAAGCGCACGCTCTTTAGGGTCTTGCTCGCTAAATTCTAAATAGTCATCTTCAGCTTGGTGGCGCATCATAATAGGTAGGCGATAAGCCACCACATTTAAAAAACTACCCACGAGTAAGCTAAAAATAAATACACAGACCATAAATAATATTGGATCTGCATTTAACAATTGAATTATTCCGTCAAACATAATTACTTCTTAATATATAAAATTTAAATATCTTCATGAAATTACATGGCGTCGCCCATGGCAAATATTGGTAGGTACATCGCAATTAGCATGCCGCCAACTACTACCCCTAAAAAAGCCATGACTAACGGCTCAATCATTGCTGTTAGTCCATCAACTAAATTGTCTACCTCGTCTTCGTAGTAGGTAGCAACTTTTTCAAGCATACTGTCTAGCGCTCCAGACTCCTCACCAATTGCCACCATTTGAGAGACCATGCTTGGGAAAACACCTGTGGCTCTTATGGAAGCATTCATTTGAACACCAGTAGAAACGTCATCGCGAATTCGCAATATGGCATCTCGATATACAACGTTACCTGAAGCCGCAGCAACACTCTCTAAGGCATCCACTAAAGGTACACCAGCGGCAAAAGTAGTAGAAAGAACTCGGCCAAATCGTGCAATTGCTCCTTTTTGAAGGATGTTACCAACAACAGGGAGTTTTAATTTTATCTTGTCAACTTCGGCAGCTACTTTTGGGCTTTTCTTAATTGCCTGTTTAAGCCCAATGACTACACCAGCAATACTTCCAAAAAGAATTAACCAATTAGCCTGTAACCATTTAGACATGGCCACGACGACCTGGGTTGCGTAAGGCAATTCACTCCCAAAGCTAGAAAACATTGCTTCAAAGGTAGGTACTACTTTCACCAATAATATAACCGTAACTACGCTCGCAATTAATAATATAACGATTGGGTATTTAAGGGCTTTTGATATTTTTTGTTTTAAGGCTTCTGATTTTTCTTTATAAATAGCAACACGATCAAGCATGTGCTCTAAGGCACCTGCTTGTTCACCAGATTCAATTAAAGCACATGTTAATTCATCAAATTGATCTGGGTATTTCTTAAGGCATGATGCGAAATCATTACCCGCTGCTACATCATCTTTAACTGCTATTACAATTTTTTGCATGGCTGGATTTTCTAGGCCATCAGCAACTATTTCAAGCCCTTGCATTAGTGGCACGCCAGCTTTAGCCATGGTTGCTAGTTGGCGTAGGAAAATACTTATATCAACAGTCTTTATCTTTTTAGAACCGCCTCCGCTACCCCCTATACCAAATAAACCTTCAGATTTACGGCGAAGCTTTTTAGGGGTGATGCCCTGTTTTCTTAATTGCGCTTTTACTATTGCGGAGTTCTCTCCCAGCATTTCTCCTTCAATTTTTTGGCCACGCCTATTTGTGCCTTCCCATTCAAATGTGACTGTTTTAATTTTAGCCATATTAAGAATTCCGAAACTCAGTAAAATTTAAGTGTATTAACATATTTATTCCTAGTGCCCGCCAGATGTAACGCGGTTAGCTTCTTCAAGGCTGGTGATGCCCTGAGCGACTTTAATAAGTGCTGAAGTACGTAAGTCATTAAACCCAGCTTCTTTTGCGGCATCAGCAATTTCTATGGCATTACCGCCATCCATGATGATGCGCGAAATAGAATCTGTTATTTTCATTACTTCATAGATACCTACTCGACCTTTGTATCCTCCAGAGCACGCTTCGCAGCCTACGGCTTTGTTAATAGTAGCTTCAGCTAACATTTCATCGGTGAATCCTGAATCCCTTAAAACTTCCGCAGGTAATTCTGCTGGCTTCTTGCAGAGACTACACAGACGGCGCCCTAAACGCTGGGCGATGATTAAGCTTACCGATGTCGCAATATTAAAAGCGGGTACTCCCATGTTCGCTAAGCGAGTGAGCGTTTCTGGGGCACTATTGGTGTGCAGTGTGGACAGAACTAAGTGGCCTGTTTGGGCTGCCTTAATGGCAATACTGGCGGTATCGATGTCTCGAATTTCCCCTACCATGACAATGTCAGGGTCTTGCCGTAAAAAGGATCGCAGCGCTTCACCGAAGTCTAACCCAACCTTTGGGTTTACATTAACTTGATTTATACCTTCAAGGTTGATTTCAACAGGGTCTTCGGCGGTTGATATGTTTCTATCCTCGGTATTCAGGATGTTCAGGCCTGTATAAAGTGATACTGTTTTCCCTGACCCTGTTGGGCCGGTTACTAATATCATTCCCTGGGGCTGCTCTAGTGCCTCCATGTATAACTGCTTTTGGTCTGGCTCATAGCCTAGATGATCAATTCCCATTTGTGCGCTGCTAGGGTCTAATATTCGTAATACTATTTTTTCGCCCCATAAAGTGGGCAGGGTATTTACCCGAAAATCGATAGCCTTGGTTTTGGAAATCTTCATTTTTATACGGCCATCTTGAGGCAGGCGGCGCTCTGAGATGTCCATGCGGGACATCACTTTGATACGGGCTGAAATTTTACCGGCTAAATTTATAGGAGGCGAAGAAACTTCGTGTAAAACGCCATCTGTTCGGTATCGAACTCGATAACGTTTTTCATAGGGCTCAAAGTGTAAATCAGATGCCCCGGTTCTAATGGCGTCTAGAAACATTTTATTCACAAACTTAACAATGGGGGCTTCATCACCCTTATTGTCCTCGTCGCCCTCATCTTTTTTGGGTTCATCTTCTTCAAGGTCGAGATCGTCACCTAGATTATCAAAAGAACTGCTGCCAGCATTAAGCTTTTCTAAGATTATATTGAGTTTGTCATATTCGACCACAACGGCATCTATTGTTAGGCCTGATGCAAATTTTACGTCATCTAGGGCTTGCAAATCGGAAGGGTCTGCTTGAGCAATGTGTAAGCGATTACCACGCTTATAGATGGGAATAATTTTATGTTTTTCTAGTAACTCAGGGCTTACAAGCTCAATGGCAAAATGCTCAGGGGCCATGACAGACAAGTCTAACAAAGGCAGGCCGAATTCATTTGATACCAGTAAGGCTACATCTTTGGATTTACAGGCACCAGACATAAGGGCTTGAATAATAAACGAGCGCTGTTCTTTATTAGCCTGTAGGTTTATATCCTTGGCTTGCTGCTCGTTTAATAAACTCTGCTCAACAAATTGGCGAGCAATGCCACTGAGGTTGGCCATATTAGGGTCATTCTTCTTTTAGTTTTGAGTTAATCATACCCATTTCAAAATAATTAAACAGTGTTCTGGTTGGGATTCCGTTAAAGCAATTTTGACAAACATGAAGGGGCGCTATTAGAAAGTAAAGGTGGAATGGCTAGATTAAGCCAAGAAGAGATTGCTTGTTTAGGGGGTTAAATATATGAAAAAAAACCCGCTAAAGCGGGTTTTTTTAAGGCTAGGCTATATCGTCAATGATTTAAAACTTAGGACGGTATTTTGGCTCTAAAGTTCCGCCAGTTACAGAGAATAAAACCGCACCAGTATTAGAATTAAGTGAGGTAGTAATTATTACTGTTTTCCCTGCAAGTTTTGCATTGTCAGCGGCTGCTATATAGGTAAGAGTCATTGTTGGGCTGGTCCACGCGATACTTTCTACTTGATCCATACCGAATGATGTGGCTGACCATGCAGTACCATTTGCATCAGCAAAGCCTTCGGCAAGAAGCTCATTGAAACCAGCAGGTAGTTCGGCGTATCGTGCTGCATATTCGGCGATAGCATTCTTTAATGGGCTCATGGATGCCACTGTTTGGGTCATGGCATCGGTACGAGTAATGTAAGTCTGGTACTGAGGAACAGCAACTGACGCAAGAATACCGATGATGGCAACCACAATCATCAATTCAATTAGGGTAAAACCGCTTTGTTGTTTTTTCATAGTAGACTGCTCCGCAGATTAAATTTTTATTGGCCGCTAGTGCAGCCTTTATTTTGTTGTGTACTATTCTCTGTAAGCATGTCCCGTGCCAGTTTTATGAGGTGATGTGTTTTTGTTTATAGGATGTACTGCTGGCCGCCTATGTCAGGTTAATTTGAGGTATAGGAGGCTTTTCTGCTGGCATTAATAGTGAGTATTTTCATCTTCATATCTGAGATGTGACAAAAATTGTCACATCTTGACACATTCTTTGGTTATGTTGTTGTGATCAAGGCTATAAAGTTCGCAGAATCGTTTTACCAGTGTTTTGCTATCGCTGGAAATTTCTGAGAGAGATAAAAATCGCTGGTACGTGTGTGAGTTGTAATTAATTAATAGGTAATTAAGATTCATAGAGCCAAACCGGCCTAGAAACAGCCCTTGGCTATCTAGACGAAGGCCTAATTGCTTTTTTTGTAGCATGCCATTTATGGATGCTTCTTTTAGGCGCAATAGTCCATTTTTAAGTACTTGGAAGCGATGCAGCCCTGCTTTGGCAATTTTGTCTGGGTCTGGATTATTTGTGTTGGCTTCAGCCAAGACGATGCCTGATTCGAAGCTGATTTCGACTGGTTTTTGAGGTGGCGTAAGTAGAGATTGGCCATCGTAGTTTGAGTGTTTATAAGTGAGCCCTAAAGCATCAGCTATGGTTGGGCTTATGTCTAAAAGTGAAGTTAGACGCTGTGATTTTCCGGTTGGTGTATTAAACCCTTTTAGGGCTAACAGTACCTTATGGCTGCTTGGGCTGAGTATGTTCATTCCATGGCCATGATCTAATATGGTTAGTTCTTCTTTACTGGCGTTATATAAGCCTGTGCCTACTTCCCCCCAGCTTTCGCCATGGTCACTTAAAAACACAATGCGGCTATTTTCTAATAGCCCTTTTTGTGAAAGGTATTGGTACAGCTGTTTAATTTGAACATCTATAGCCTTAAGGTTGGCTGGGTAAGAAGGTTTGTCTTGGTAGGTGTCGGTGTTGGTGTGGCCAACAAATGTATAGGGCCAGTGAGCTAAACAAAAATGAGCAGACAGAAATAAAGGCTGGTCTGCCAGTTTTGATAGCTCATGGGTTAATAATTCACTGAATTGGCTGGGATGATAAAGATGTGCCGCGGCACGATTGGCATATATTTCAGGTAGCAGCCATTTGGATATAGGTAATATAGATAACATATTAAGTAAAGGGAAGTCGGCGAAATTGCCTAAAATGAAATCAGCGGCTCCTGTTCTTGGGCCAATGGTTTTATCAAAGCCTTGTGCTGCGCCTAAATTACTGAATCTTCTTTCATCGCTGGCATAAATGCTTTGATAGCCTAATGTTTTTAACTTTGATGGTAAGTACTGATTATTTGAATCCAACATAGACTCAGGCTGAAGGTTAAATCGTGCTTTGTGATTTACTGGGTGGCGGCCGGTGATAATGCTCATCCAAGATGGGTAGGTGCGAGCAAAAGGAGTGTAGGCATTCTCAAATACAGTCGTCAGTTTTAACTGATCACTAAGGAATGGCATATGTTCATCAATAAGTTCAAGTCTTAAGGAGTCAACGCCAATGAAAATTATATTGGGCTTATCTGTGTGTATTGAATGTTGGCTGCTATTGGGATATTGCAGCAATAATATGCCAGTTAGCACTGCGAACGCTATATAGAATGTTTTTCGGTACTGCAGGAAAAGGTAAGGTAATACCAGTAGGGCGGGTAAAAATGTAATCAATACCACGGGGAGGAGGGTGAGGCTCCTTCTAGTAAGTGTGAGGTGCTCTGGCATATAAAAAACAGATTGATCAAAAAAGCTTGTGTTTATGGTTAATAGGCACAGTGAGGAGATAGATGCCCATGAGAGATGAATTAAGAGCGGAGAGCTCTTTTTAACAGTCGTTTTAAGTAGGAAGCCACCTATTTTAAAGTGCCCATATAAAAATAATCCACTCATTAAAATAGCCAATATTAGATATTGGCCGACCTCTAATGCTGCATACGATTGTAAAACCTGTTCTATGTTGAAGTTATTAGAAGCACTATTATCAAATCTAGTTAAAAAACCTAAAAGTGCTGATAATGCACCCGATAAATGAAGACATAGAAAAGTAGCTGGATATAAAGGAAAAAATTTATTCATGGCCAAATAATTTTCCGCTTTCGCGGAGCGTCAAAGTATGAGGGTGGCAGTTATTTTTAATTTGATTTTGTGTGTTTTGCTGAAACATAAGCTCTAGTAGGAGAAAGTTTCCACATTGGTTATCACTATACTTTCCTGCTAGCTCTAGAGCCGCTATAGATATCTTTTCACTTTTACTATTAGTCAACCAATACTTGTTTAATATAATTGAAGGAAATTTTTCAACTTCTGAAATCTGACTGATTGAAGATAATGGCTTTTGAAATTGCCAGTAAGTTTTGGTGTGTATTGCCCAAATTGCAATTAATGGTATTAATAATAAAACTTGATAGGCGTTTTTTTGCTTGATTATTTTGATTTCGAGGGTGTCGGACCTATGTAGGCAAAGAGCAAAAATAATGCTTAGACAGTATATTGAATAGCTGTGGTAAAAAACGCCGTCTACCGCAGATGCAATGACTGCACTAATTAATGCGGTGCTAGCTATTTTATTTTCTAAGGAAAGTTTCCCTTGTGCTTTTTTAATTAACGACCAAAATGCGAGGCTAATTAATATGAATCCTATTATTCCGTAGTCGTAAAGTATTTGGATAGGGAGGCTGTGAGGATGGGTTGCCATTATATGCAAGGGAGGGGTGGTATATCTAAAACTATCAGGGCCAAAACCTAATAGGTAATTATTATTAAATAGGTGTTTAAGAGATTCAATATATATGTCAATTCGACCTGCTGAGTATTTGTTTAGGTTAAAGTTTTCAATATCCTTCAGCTGAATGAAGAATAATCGTTGAATAGATAGGCCAGCGTGATTTACTTCAGCTATTAAAGCTAATATTAAGGCAATGCCTATACACATTAACGTTTTAAGGTAAGTAGAGTGTTTAGGTGTTAATAGCCAAGGAAAAATAATAATAGATATTATCGTGGCTGTTATAAAGCTCCCCCGACCTCCAGACCAAAAAATGCTTGCCCAGATGAGAGTGAAAATAATAAATCCTGAATAGCTATTTTTTTTGTTGAGAATTAGGTAGTAACTTAATGGCAGGGCTATTATTTGTAAGTAACCCCAATGGCGAATATTTTTAAAGAAAGGGATGTCTATTGTCCAATTATACTCAATGTCACCAACGGCAAGCCGAAGGATTAGTATATAGAATAGACTATAAAGAAAGGCACCTAGGACGCCATATATTAAATATTTACTTTTAGGTAATACGTTTAATATGTTTAATAAAGCATATGAAAACAGTATGTGAATACATAGTTCCGTTTGTCTTGCGATAGATGCATATATATTTTCAGCGAAATAGGTGCTCATAAATCCAGTGACCACCCATGCTAAAAGTAATGTGAATAATTTTACATTGTTTTTAATGTCTTTAATTAAGTTCACAGGAAGCAGTAATAGGGTAGTGACAATAACTATAATCTCACTCCAAGTAATCCAAACTCGATGTGATAAGGTAGTGTTAAAAAGAGTGAATTCATCTGCAACAAATAGATGTCCCACAGGAAGGGCTGCGGCGATGAATAGTAGGATATAAGCTAAAGGTAACTGGAAATTCATGTATTGTTTTTAAACCAACCGCATAGACAAATCAACTGCCTTCACATCTTTAGTCAGTGCCCCAATGGAAATATAATCCACGCCAGTCTCGGCTATTTTCACCAAGGTTTTATCCGTAATGCCACCAGACGCTTCTAACTTAGCGCGGCCATCCACATCTTCAACGGCTTTTTTAGTGTCACTAATACTAAAATTATCCAGCATGATGATATCTGCCCCGGCTTCTAAGGCCTGATTTAATTCATCAAACCCCTCCACCTCTACTTCCACTAACTTACCAGGGGCAATCTGGTGGGCTTGGCTAATGGCGTTATTAATGCCGCCACAAGCGTTGATGTGGTTTTCTTTAATTAAGAAAGCGTCGAACAAACCAATTCTGTGATTGTGACAGTTCCCTTGGGTAACTGCATATTTAAGGGCGCTTCTTAAGCCGGGTAGAGTTTTACGGGTATCCAGAAGCTTCACTTGAGTGTGAGCCACTTTTTGGCTGTATTCATGGCACTTAGTGGCCACAGCCGAAAGTGTTTGTAAGAAGTTTAGTGCAGCACGCTCACCGGTTAATAGGCTGCGTGAATTTCCTTTTAGTTCAAGCAGGGTTTGATTTGCGTTAACCAAATCCCCTTCTTGAACGTGCCAAATAACGTCAACGCTATCATCCAACTGTTTAAAGACTTCGTTTACCCAAGCTACCCCAGCAATTACCGCTTCGTCGCGACTAATGATGCGGGCATGGCTTTGGTTGGTGGCTGGAATAAGCTGGGCGGTGATGTCACCGCTGCCAATGTCTTCTTCCAATGCCCACTTTACGGTTTTCTCAATGTCTTGTTGGATGTCGTTAACTGTTAAATTCATAATTCTCTACATCACACTAGGCACTAGGCTCTAGAAATTAAGCTTTCTTGAAATACTGTTTACTTAATGAAAACACCACTGGGCTAAGCAGTAGTAGGGCTATTAGGTTAGGAATGGCCATTAATGCATTAAGGGTGTCAGCCAGCAACCAGATGAAATCTAAGTTGGCCATGGCACCTAGCGGAATGGCTAAAATCCAAGCACAGCGAAAAATAATCACGGATTTTACTCCGAATAAGTATTCAGTGCACTTCTCTCCGTACACGCTCCAGCCCAAAATGGTGGTAAAGGCGAAAATAGCCAGTCCTAAACTCACAATATGCGAGCCAATACCCGGCATGGCTTGGTTAAATGCTAAAGAGCTTAAAGTAGCGCCACTTTCACCAGACTGCCAAGCGCCGGTTAATACAATAACCAAACCAGTAAGCGTACAAATAATAAGTGTATCGATGAATGTGCCCAGCATGGCAATTAAGCCTTGTTGAACTGGGTGATTGGTTTGAGCACAAGCATGAGCAATAGGGGCACTGCCTAAACCGGCTTCGTTAGAGAAAACACCGCGAGCCACACCAAAGCGAATCGCAGCCCAAATGGTCGCACCGGCAAAACCGCCCACAGCAGATACGGGGTTAAAAGCCGACTCGACTATGAGTGCTACGGCGCTGGGAATTTGCTCAGCGTTCATTAAAACCACCACTAAGGCGGCAGCTATATAAGCTAAAGCCATAAAAGGCACCAGTTTACCAGCGACCTGAGCAATGCGCTTGATGCCACCCAGAATCACCAGTGCGGCTAATACGGCCAATATTAAGCCCGTGGCTAGCGTGGAAACACCGTAATCTGAGCTTAATACACTGGCTACCGAATTGGCTTGTACGGTATTGCCTATGCCAAACCCTGCAATCATGCCAAAAATGGCGAATGCAGTGCCCAGCCAAGCGAGAGATTTAGGCAGGCCATTTTTAATGTAATACATGGGGCCGCCTACAAATTGGCCCTTTTCATCGATTTCACGAAAATGAACGGCCAATACGGCTTCAGCAAACTTGGTGGCCATGCCCAATAATGCAATGCACCACATCCAAAACAAGGCACCTGGACCACCAAGTGCAATGGCCGTGGCCACCCCGGCGATATTACCTGTGCCAACCGTTGCCGACATGGAAGTCATTAATGCATTAAAGCCACTGATGTCGCCTTTTTGACCTTTGCCATCACGGCCAGCCCATAATGTGTTAAAAGCTAAGGGAATCTTAAAGAGGGTAATGCCTTTTAAACCTAAAGTTAAAAATACGCCTGTCATGGCCAATAACAGCAGCATGAAAGGGCCCCAGGCCACAGAATTTATTTCGGTAAGTAAGCTATTGAGTGTTTGCATAGTCTTCTTATTGTTAATTGCGAAACATGGGGCACATCATAACCTGTGAATTATCACTATGAAATGCTTGTGGCCAGAACAACCATTTAGAAAGTCAGGTTAGTTGCCAAAGCTGAGCAATTAATGAATGCTAGTGGTTATTTGGTATGGCAGCTAAAGTTAAACGTGAAGATAGAAAATCATAAAGTGTTAGGGGCGAAATGGTGTCCTTCAACGAATTACAATGAACGCCCCAGCGTCGATGTTTCCATGTTGGTGATTCATAATATAAGTTTGCCGCCTAATCAGTTTGGTGGCTCTTACATTGAAGACTTTTTTTGCAATCAATTAGATTGCAATGGCCATCCTTATTTTCAAGAAATTAAAGATCTGCAGGTAAGTGCTCACTTATTAATTCGTCGTGATGGTGAATTAGTGCAATTTGTACCTTTTAATAAACGAGCATGGCATGCAGGCAGAAGTGAATTTAATGGCGAAACCGAGTGCAATGATTTCTCCATAGGCATTGAGCTAGAAGGGAGTGACGACATACCCTTTGAAGATGCCCAATACCAAACACTGACACACGTCACGCAAGCCATTATGCAAGCCTATCCGCAATTAATCGTGGAGCGTATAGTGGGGCATAGTGATATAGCACCGGGTAGAAAAACCGATCCGGGGCGCTGTTTTGATTGGCAGAAATACAAAAATATCCTTTTAAGTAACATTAAATAAGTTTATTCATTATGAAATTTATTGTGCTTTTATGTGCAGTACTGCTGCAGAAACAAACTTCTCGCCAAGGTTATCAGCGTAACCAAGCTTGGTTTGATCGTCTATTATCCCCCTTTAATGTGCTTGAGATGAAACCATTGGGTCAGGTGGCAACATTTGCTTTTATGGTACTGCTTCCCAGTGTGCTCCTTGCTTTATTATTGAGTAGCTTTACGGGTTTTATAGGCGGCACGGCAGCGGTAATTATTCAAGTGTGCATACTTTTATATGTATTAGGGCGTGATGACTTTAGTCAGCGAGTGGAATCTTATAAAGATTGTTGGAACAGAGAAGACTACCAAGGGGCCTTTCATTGCGCGCAAGGTTTTTTGAAAATAGACGAGCAAGTAGATAGCCAGTCACCGTTTCAGTTGCATCAAACCGTGCGTCATGCGGTTATATTCGCTTGGTTTAGTCGTTTTTTTATTTTTGTTTTTTGGTTTTTAGTGGCAGGTATTCCAGGTGCCTTAGCTTGCCTACTCTCTTATTGGTTTAGCCGTAAATTTAACTTACCCTGGTTAAACAGTTTATTGGGGGCCATTGAATGGTTACCTTCAAGAGTGTTGGCCATCAGCATTGCATTAGCCGGGGATTTTACCAAAAGTTTTCCTGAGGCTATTAAATTTATCAGTGATTTTCATACACCCAGTAAAACGGTGTTAACCGAAACAACTTTTAAAGCCTCACCCCAAAGCGAGGCAGACTTTGATTGCAGCCTAGCCCATAAATCCTTAACCGATGCCAATCAACTGATGTTTCGTTGCGCAGTGTTATGGCTGGTGCTGGTAGCGTGCTTAACGTTATTCACAGGTTTTTAATTAAGTCTATAGGTCGTAAATTTAGATTACACCTTGGTCAACCAAGCGGCCCCACGAACTCCACTTGAATCACCAAATTGGTTTTTAACCAGTTTGGTGTTCACCTCGTCACTAAAAATATATTTCCCCCAGCGTTTAGGAATATCTTCATACAGGGTGTCTATATTGGATAGCCCGCCGCCCAACACAATAATATTAGGGTCTAATACGTTAATAACGCTGGCCAAGGCTTTGGCTAAACGCTCCACATACAAGGTATAGGCTAGGCCAGCAGAGGCGCTGGCGTGTCGCTGGGTAAATAATTCTTGGCAGGTTAGGTTTGTGTTTAGCTGCATATGACTTTGTTTTTCAAAGCCTGGCCCTGACAGGTAAGTTTCAATGCAGCCATGTTGCCCGCAGTAGCAAGTTTGTTTGGGTAAATCTTTATCATTAATCCAGGGCATTGGGTTGTGGCCCCATTCCCCGGCAATGGCATTGGCACCAATAAATACTTTTTTATTGACCACAATGCCACCTCCCACTCCTGTGCCCAGTATCACGCCAAAAACACAGGGCTGTTGTTGTCCAGCGCCGTCGGTGGCTTCACTTAATGCAAAGCAGTTAGCATCGTTTTCTAATGCCACCTTTCTGTTTAAAGTCTCATTTAAGTCGCTATTAAAATTTCGCCCAATTAGGCAAGTGGTGTTGGCATTTTTCACTAAACCGGTTTTTAAGCTCACCGCCCCTGGCATACCAATGCCCACGGGCAAGTTTTTTTGTTTAAGGTGGTTTTCACAGTCGCCCACCAAACTTTGAATGGTATTTAAAATATGCTGATATTGCTGTTGGGTATCGGTGTGTTTAGGGGTGGGGGTACGTGTTTGGTAAAGAGTGTGGCCCGTGGTATCAAGGGCGATGATTTCAATTTTGGTGCCGCCTAAGTCAATGCCTAAGCGAACGCCTGAGGGGCTGGTACCTGTCATAAACAAAACTTAATGTGTAATTAATTTATTAATCACCATCATAACTACGAAACATAATTTTTGCTTGTTCATCTTGATTGATTAATTTAAAACCAGTACCAAACTGGGTATGGCTGATTTGGTCAGTCCACTTACTTTGCACCGTTACATGGCCAGTGCGTTTGTTGCCAACGTTATTAGGCAAATCAATAATGGTAAACAGGAACTCTTGGCCGACTTCTATAGGAAGGTAACTGGAAATCATAATGCCATTTTCAGAGTAATCAGCCATTACCCCGACATTTTTCGAGTCTTCGTTGAATACGCTTACAGTGCAATGTAAGGCTTTGCGTACAAATTGCCTCTTATCCTTCATTGAACTCATACCACTCCCCTTTAAAGCATCATAAATACTGGCTGGTGGGCATTCCTTGCCTATACCAAATAGGCCATACCCTATAATATTAGCGCCTTAAATCTTAATGACCACTTATGTGGTGAACCAATCAGTGACCTAAATGAATCAGCAAACATCCGTTTCCAGTGCTAATTGTCAATTGATTCTAGGGGGGGCACGCTCAGGAAAAAGCCGCCACGGTGAACAAATCGCCAAAGACAGCGGCCTAGAGGTGATTTATGTGGCCACGGCTCAAGCCTATGATGACGAAATGGTTAAGCGAATCACACAGCATCAGTTAGATCGCCCCGATCATTGGCAAAGCATAGAAGAGCCGCTTAATTTACCCGGTATTATCAAAGAAAACAGCCACGCTCAAAACGTGATTTTGATCGATTGCTTAACGTTATGGCTAATGAATTTGTTGGAAGCCAAACTGGATATACCGGCCCAAGTGGACCTTTTATTAAATGCCTTAGATCTATCACAAGGGCAGGTGATTATGGTGTCCAACGAAATCACCATGGGCGTGGTGCCCATGGGAGAAATGAGCCGGCAATATGTTGATGAGCTAGGTCGCATGCATCAGCGTATTGCTCAGCAAGCCCAAAGTGTCACCCTAATGGTGGCAGGCCTGCCTTTGTCGATCAAAGGCTAGGAGTGAGGCTTTTTCATTGATGGCTTGTGGATAACAATACGAATTAAAAGAATTTATAGGAACTCAATATGCCTTGGTTTACTCAAGAAGCCTTAGCGATTAATGACAGCATAATGGGCAAGGCTCGTGAGCATCAGCTTACACTCACTAAACCCCCTGGGTCCCTGGGGGCCCTTGAAGATGTCGCCATTAAGATGGCTGGCTTTCAAAGTAAGGTAAAGCCAGCACTAGAGCGTATTTTTATTAGCGTTTTTGCAGCCGACCATGGCATTGCAGCACAGGGGGTATCGGCTTTTCCACAGGCCGTCACCACTGAAATGGTCAAGAACTTTGCCAGTGGCGGGGCGGCGATTTCGGTATTGGCGCGCCAGCTTAATGCTCAGTTTGAAGTGGTTAACCTAGGCACTGTGTTTGAAGTGGATGCCCACTCGCAAATCATTGATGCGCGTATTGCCGCGGGGACTCAGGATTTTAGTAAAGAACCCGCCATGACCGAGCCGCAACTGCAGCAGGCATTGCAACAAGGGCAGGCAGCGGCCGAGCGTGCTAAAGAAAGCCAAGCTCAGTTGTTTATCGGTGGTGAAATGGGCATTGGTAATACCAGTTCGGCCACGGCGCTGGCAGCAGCCCATTTAAAATTACCCGCTCAAGATTTAACCGGATTAGGCACTGGCATTAGCCAAGAACAGTTGCCCTTAAAAGTGGCGCTTATTTCTCAGGCTCTGGCGCTCCATACATCTCAGCAGCCTATTGAGCAGTTGCAAAACTTAGGGGGCTTTGAAATAGCGGGTTTAGTAGGCGCCTACATTCGTTGTGCCCAATTAGGAATGCCGGTGCTGGTGGATGGTTTTATTAGCTCGGTGGCGGCGTTAATGGCGGTGGCCATAAACCCAAGTGTCCGTCAGTGGTTATTGTTCAGCCATGTAAGCGCTGAGCCTGGCCATAAAAAGGTATTGCAGGCGTTAGAGGGTGAAGCGTTATTGAGTATTGGCATGCGCCTCGGAGAAGGCAGTGGTGCCGCGCTTGTAGTAAGTCTTATGCAAAGTGCATTGGCCTTGCATAATGAAATGGCCACTTTTGCCCAAGCGGGTGTGAGTGAAAAGGCATCATCATGAAATTCACAGCACGTGCTCAAGTGGACGTAATTGAAAAGGAGCCATCATGAAATTTAAAACAATTGATTTATTGCGTCATGGTGAACCCGTGGGCGGCAATGTATTAAGAGGGCGCACCGACCACGAATTAACGGAATTAGGTTGGCAGCAATTACAAGACGCCACTGAAGGTAAAGCATGGGATGTGATTATTACTAGTCCTTTATCTCGTTGTCATGAGTTCTCCAAACAGTTATCGGAGCAATTAAATATTCCTATGGTGGTCAGTGAAGACCTAAGAGAATTTGATTTTGGCATTTGGGAAAATCAAAAAATGGAAACTGTTTTTAAAGATGACTTTGATCGTATTAAAGGCATGTGGGATGACCCCATGAATTTTGTGGCACCAGAAGGGGAAAGTATTTTAGATTTTGAATCACGTATTTTAAAAGCGTGGTTTGGTTGCTTGTCACGGCCCGAACAAAGGCTGTTAGTGGTTTGCCATGGTGGTGTGATTCGTATGTTGTTAAAAGAAGTATTAGGCTTATCTTTTAAAAATATAAACCGCTTAGATGTACCGCTTGCTTCTCGTTCACAAATTAAAGTAAACGAAAAAGAGCCTTTTTATTATCAGTTGATGACCCATGGATAAAAAACCAGCGTTTATACTTAAAATACTAGTGCTCTACTTTGGTTTTTTATTACTAAGCCAAGCCAGTTGGGCTGAAAAAACTGATTTACGCATCGTCACATTAGCCCCGCACATTACGGAGCTTTTTTTTGAAGTGGGCGCCGGGCACATGATTGTGGGCACGGTAGATTATGCAAATTACCCTGAAGCGGCAAAAAAAATAGAGCGCATAGGGGGCTACAATAGTGTATCGGTTGAGCGTATTTTAGCGTTAAAGCCTGATTTCACTGTGGCAATTCCAGGCTCGGCCATGGCGCCGCAAATCGATAAACTGGCCAAGCTGGGAGTTGAAGTGCGTTACAGTGATCCCGTGACGGCGCAACAAGTATTTGATCAATTAGTGCGAATTGGAAGTTGGGTAGGCAAAGAAAAACAGGCTATAAAAGTGGCTCAAGAATTCATTGAACAGTGGCAAGGGCTAAAGGCGCGCTATCAGAATATGAGTGCAGATAAACCTAGGGTGTTTTTTCAAGCTTGGTTAAAACCTTTAATGACCCTAAATAAAGACAACCTTATTCATCAGGTCATTGAATTATGTGGTGGTGAAAATATTTTTGCTAACTTGCCCATGCCCGTGCCGCACATTTCCATTGAAACCATCATCACCGCTTCACCGGATGTAATAATTTACAGTGGCCCACAAGAAAGCATTGAGGCACAACAATATTGGAATACTTGGCAAAGTATTCCTGCGGTTAAATCAAAGCGAATTTATTGGGTACATGCCGATGATTTAGCGCGGCCAGTGCCGAAAATTTTAAAAGGGGCAAAAGCCGTTTGCAAAGCCATTCATTCGGCATCTTAATTTTTGAATCAATACAAGGCCTTAGTTTATTTCATGATATGGAATAAGCTAAGGCCCTACCGACACATTTCTGCTTGCAATATTTCCCATTGTGAAAAATCCTTATGCATAGTTCGCATAAGTAGGAATCGTTAATATCATTTTTAATTTTTCCTGACTATTTGGTCAAGTTTGGCGTAATATGCCTTGCCTAAGATTAAATCCGTCTATAGGATTTATTTGTCTATACTTTTCATAATCAGTTATTCGGTAAGGCAGGAATGATGGATTCTTCGGAAAAAGAACAAAAACAAGATTTAGATCCTAACGAAACTCAAGAATGGCTCGAGTCCATTGATAGCGTAATTCGTGAGGAAGGCATTGATCGTGCTCGCTTTTTATTAGAGCGACTCTCTGAACGCGCCACGCGAAACGGTCTTCCGCTTCCCTATGCGTTCACTACCCCCTATCGCAACACCATCCCATTGGGTGAAGAAGCAAAAATGCCAGGGGACTTATTTTTAGAGCGTCGTATTCGCTCTTTAATTCGTTGGAACGCATTGGCCATGGTAGTGCGTGCTAACCAAAGTGGTGATGATTTAGGCGGGCATATCTCCAGTTTCGCCTCTAGCGCCACATTATATGACGTGGGCTTTAACTACTTTTTCCGCGCACCGAATAAAGCCAGCAGTGAATCACCACATGGTGATTTGGTGTATTACCAAGGGCACATTTCTCCGGGTATTTACGCCCGTAGTTTCCTTGAAGGGCGCATTGATACCAATCAATTGGAAAACTTTCGCCGCGAAGTGGATGGCAAGGGCTTAAGCTCTTATCCACACCCACGCTTAATGCCTGACTACTGGCAGTTCCCAACCGTATCTATGGGGTTGGGTCCACTACAAGCCATTTACCAAGCGCACTTTATGCGTTACATGTCGGCTCGTAATTTGTCACCTAGGCTGGATCGTAAAGTTTGGGCATTCCTAGGGGATGGTGAGTGTGACGAGCCAGAATCTTTAGGAGCGATTTCCCTTGCTGGCCGCGAAAAATTAGAAAACCTTATTTTTGTGGTGAACTGTAACCTTCAGCGCCTTGATGGCCCTGTGCGTGGCAACGGTAAAATTATTCAAGAATTAGAAGGGACTTTCCGTGGTGCCGGCTGGAATGTTATTAAAGTGGTATGGGGTCGCCATTGGGATCCTTTATTCGCAAAAGATAAAAACGGCCTCATGCAAAAACGCATGGATGAAGTGGTGGATGGCGAATTCCAAAACTACAAATCAAAAGGCGGCGCTTACACCAAGAAGCATTTCTTTGGTGACTCTCCTGAATTAGAAGAAATGATCGCCGGCATGAGCGACGAAGAAGTGTTCGCCCTTAACCGTGGTGGTCACGACCCGTATAAAGTGTACGCGGCTTATCATGCGGCGGTGCATCACAAAGGCCAGCCTACGGTGATTCTTGCACATACCGTTAAAGGTTACGGCATGGGTGATTCGGCAGAAGGCAAGATGGATGCGCACTCAGTTAAAAAACTAGACATCGAAAGTTTGAAAGGCTTCCGAGACCGCTTTGATATCCCCATAAGCGATAAAGACCTAAAAGAAGTGCCTTATTACCGTCCACCAGAAGACAGCCCTGAAATGACGTACATGCGTAAACGTCGTGAGAGCTTGGGCGGCTACATGCCAGTGCGTACCGAAAATACCGATCCACTACCGGTTCCTGAATTGAGCGCCTTTAAAGCGCAACTAGAAGGTAGCGGGGATCGCTCTATTTCGAGCACCATGGCATTTGTTCGAATTCTAACTACCTTGGCTAAAGACAAAGCCATGGGTGAGCGTGTGGTACCGATAGTACCTGATGAAGCGCGTACCTTTGGTATGGAGGGCTTGTTCCGTCAAATTGGTATTTACAGTGCTGAAGGCCAGTTATACGAGCCAGTCGATTTTGGCCAAATGATGTATTACAAGGAAGACAAGCAAGGCCGTATTTTAGAAGAAGGCATTAACGAAGCAGGTGCATTCTCTGCTTGGTTGTCAGCGGCCACGGCTTACAGTAATTACGATAAGCCCATGGTACCGTTTTATATTTTCTACAGCATGTTTGGTTTCCAACGTGTGGGCGATTTATCTTGGGCGGCGGGTGATTGCCAAGCACAAGGTTTCTTAATTGGCGCCACAGCAGGCCGCACCACATTGAACGGTGAAGGCTTACAACACCAAGATGGCCACAGCCATATTTTGGCTAACACCATTCCAAACTGCGTGACGTATGATCCAACGTTTGCATTTGAATTAGCGGTAATCATTCAAGATGGCATGCGTCGCATGTATCAAGAGAGTGAACGTGTTTTCTATTACATTACCGTCATGAACGAAAACTACGTGCAACTGCCTATGCCAAAAGGCGCAGAAGAAGGCATTAAGAAAGGCTTGTACTTACTTAAGCCGGGTGTCGATGCATCGTTAAATGTTCAGCTAATGGGCAGCGGTACCATCTTAAATGAAGTACTGGCCGCGCAAGAGATGCTACTAAACGATTTTGACGTGCAAGCGGATGTTTGGAGTGCGCCCAGTATCAACGAATTGACACGTGAAGGCCGTCAGGTAGAGCGTGAAAATATGTTGAACCCTAAAGCGAACGCCAAAGAGTCGTATGTAACGCAATGCCTAAAAGATACTCAAGGCCCTGTAATTTGCGCCACCGATTACATGAAGCAATACAGTGAACAAATTCGCGGCTATATGCCAGAAGGTAAGACTTACGTGACATTAGGCACGGATGGTTTTGGGCGCAGCGACAGTCGTGAGAAATTGCGTCACTTCTTTGAAGTAGACCGTTACTTCATCGTGATCGCCGCACTAACTGCGCTACTAAAAGAAGACAAAATCAAGCCTGCGGTGTTAACCAAGGCGCTGAAAACATACAAGATTGATAGCGACAAGCTAGACCCACTTTACAATTAAATTTTATATTTAATATCGGGCTAACTCAGGTGTTAGCCCGTTTAAAAATTAAGTCTTTATTTTTTAATGTTGGTGGAATGATTGTGACAAATTTAGAATTAAAAAAATTATTGAGGAAGGCGGCATGGGTCAAATACAAGTAACTGTGCCAGACTTGGGCGGAATGGATGAAGTAGAAGTCATCGAAATTTGCGTTCAACCAGGTGATGGTATTACTGCCGAAGAAGCCTTGGTGGTATTAGAAAGCGATAAAGCCACCATGGAAGTTCCGGCTCCTATGGATGGCAAAGTTCATAGTTTATTGGTGTCCATTGGCGATAAAGTTAATAGTGGTTCTCCCATTGCCATGATGGAAGCACAGGGTGCTGAGCCTGAAGCCACAAGTGCACCAGAGCCTGTGCAAGAGCCCGTTGTTGAAGCGGTTGCAGAAGCCCCAGCAGAAAGTGCTGCGGCACCGGCCACTGAACAAGTCATTGAAGTGCGCGTGCCTGATTTAGGCGGCCTTGAACAAGTGGAAGTCATTGAGCTAGTAGCCAATGTGGGCGACGCGCTGGATGCCGAAGAAAGTTTGCTGATTTTAGAATCCGATAAAGCCAGTATGGACATTCCTGTTGAAAAAGCAGGTACGCTTGTGTCTATGAATGTGGCCGTGGGTGATAAAGTTAACGAAGGTGACCTTGTGGCCACCATGAAAGTGATGAGTCAGGCGGCCCCAGAAGCAGCGGCTCCTGCTGCATCTAAGCCTGCGCAACAAGCCGTAGCACAAGCGCCAGCCTCTTCTGTATCAGTGGCTCCTGCTAAGGCAGCAACACAGGAAGCACAGTCGTCTTCATCTGCTAATTCTTCATCGAGCATTCATGCTGGCCCAGCAGTGCGCAAAGTGGCACGTGAATTTGGTGTTGATCTAGCTCAAGTGAAAGGCAGTGGTCCCCGTGGTCGAATTCTAAAAGAAGACGTTCAAGCGTTTGTTAAGCAGCGTGTGAATGCACCAGCGGCTGCTCCTGCAGCGGCAGTTGTGAAAGGCAGTGATGAAGACTTCTCTCGCCATGGTGACATAAGTGAAACGAGCTTAAGCAAAATTAAGCAAGTTACCGCTAAAAACATGGTGCAAAGCTGGACCACGATTCCACAAGTGACCCAGTTTGATGAAGCAGACATTACCGATTTAGAAGCGTATCGAAAAGGTGAAATGAGTTCGCAATTAGAAGACGGGGTGAAGGTCTCACCACTGGCCTTTATATTGAAAGCTTGTGCGGTAGCCTTACAAAAGTTCCCACAGTTTAATTCATCGTTAGGCCCTAACGGTGACACGCTGATTCTTAAGCAGTATTACAATATTGCCGTGGCCGTGGACACCCCGGATGGTTTGATGGTGCCAGTGATTAAGCAAGCACAAAGTAAAGGCTTAATTGATTTTGCCAAAGAAAGCTCCAAGCTTGCTAAGCAAGCAAGAGAAAAGAAACTGCCCATGGATGCCATGATGGGTGCAAGCTTTACCATTTCAAGTTTGGGTGGCATTGGCGGAACAGCCTTTACCCCTATCGTGAATGCGCCTCAGGTCGCGATACTGGGTGTTAGCAAGGCGGCTATGAAGCCTGTTTGGAATGGTTCAAGTTTTGAACCTAGATTGATGTTGCCATTAAGTGTTTCTTACGATCACCGTGTAATTGATGGGGCTCAGGCCGCACAATTTACCCGTTATTTATGCCAATTGTTAAGTGATATACGTCACCTGCTTTTGTAATAAATAATATCGTTGGCTCACTTGGCATATCTCTCGTGTGTCAGTAATTAAATGCCCTTTTACATTTGAAAGGGCATTTATTTCTATCTTTTTTTTGGCACGACCTAGCCAAAAGTCATACATACAGATTTCAAATAACGTCTACACTTAAAGCATAAGTATTAGACGCTAGGTGAAATGTGTACGGTCTATTAGCTCCTGCTATTAACTTTATGAATAGGCTTAGTTACGCCAAAAAATTTGGGGTGATTAGCTTAACCTTTTTTATTCCCCTCGTATTATTGAGTTACGCCATACTTGATCAAACCTACCAGCACATTAAAAAATCAAAACTTGAGCAAATGTCGGTCTCAGTCATTAACGATGTATTAACGACTTTGGATTCTGCTAGTTTGTATCGCGACTATGCCACTGTCGATAGCCTTTATCCAAGTTCAGAGTTAACCCAAAAAGCAAATACCTTAAAAACTCAATTGATGGCACGTTTAAATAAACTAAAAGCAGATTACCCTAAGGATACCATCGCATCTGATATAGCTAATAAACTAGATGATTGGGACAGCCAGTTAGCACGAGGGGGTAGTAATACGCAGCCCACTGTTAAAGATCAATATAAAAGCTATGATCGTGTGGTGCAGGATATGCTATTTCTTGCAGTAAAAAGCGCTCAAATTTCTGGCATATCACAAGACACCAATCAAGATGTTCAATTGTTATTGAACTTGATGCTAAACGATTACCCTTCCTACATTGCAACATTAGGCTTTGCCCATAGTGCTGCGGTTTACGCCATTCATCAAAAAAATATATCCGGTGCTACTTACGATATTCTAAATGACACCTATGATGCGTTAGATTTAATGAGTAAAAAAATGGCTCAGAACCATAGTGCTTTATTAAAGGGCAATGCGTTATTTAAAGAAATATTTGAAGATGCTTTTGCTGCCATAGAGCGAGAGGCTGAAGCCATTCGTTTTAAGCTAGATGATGATATCGTTTCCGCGGTTACATTAAGTGTTAGCTGGCAGGATTTCAGTCAGTTTTATCAGGAAAAAATAAGCCATTTAAAAACGGTAAGGGAAATAGCCATTCCGAAACTCAGTGGCATATTACAACAACGCATTGATGAGTTAACCCAGCGTTTTGTTACGGTATTGGTTGCTATTACGCTAGTGATGTTGCTTATAGTGTACTTATACGCGGCTTTCTTTTGGTCTGTGCGCAGTACCGTTGGTCATTTTTTTGATGCTGCCCAAGAAATTTCTAATGGTGATATGCGAGTAAGAGTAGAGGTTCAATCAAAAGATGAAATGGGGGAACTCACCAGTGAGTTCAATACTATGGTTGAAAAAATTCATACTATTTTGCAAGCGGTGCATAAAACCTCATCGGATGTAGGCCTGGCCATGGATCAAGTGGGCAGCAATGCGGAACAAAGTAACCGCGCTGCCAATGAACAGTTAAAACAAACCGAGCAGGTGGCATCGGCTGTGACACAAATGTCTGCGTCAGCAGAAGAAGTGAATCGTCAAAGCAAAGAAGCCGCTGACTCAGCGTCTAAAGCGACCAGTCAGGCAGACTCGGCGAGCAGCGTAGTGGATGACACGTTATCGCAAATTAATTCTCTGGCCGATGAAATAATGCAAAGCACGGATGTGATCAATCAGCTTTCAGAAAATTCCAGTAATATTGGTAGCATGTTAGCGGTTATCAAAGGCATTGCAGAGCAAACAAACCTCTTAGCCTTGAATGCAGCCATCGAAGCCGCGCGAGCAGGTGAGCAAGGACGTGGCTTTGCAGTGGTAGCGGATGAAGTGCGAACCCTTGCCAGTCGTACACAGCGCTCAGCTCAAGAAATTGAAGAGGTCATGACTTCATTGCATTCGGGGATTAGTAACGCGGTGGAAGTCATGGGCAGTAGCCATAAAATGGCACAGGAAACCGTGGAGTCCTCATCTAAGGTGCGTTCGGCTTTGGAAGTGATTGTGGAAATGGTGGATGCCATATCCGCTATAAATAGTCAGATATCCAGTTCAGCTGACGAGCAAACTCAAGTGGCCAGAACCATTGACAGTAACGTGGTTAATATTAATGAATTAGGACGAGCCACAGTGGTGGACGCTGAGCATACTGTGAAAGCTATTAGGGAAGTGATGGCGTTGACTGAATCACTGCAGGAGAAGTTAGAGCGGTTTCATGTTTGATTGGCCGCTGGTTTAGAGAATCAAGCCGAGCATAGCTCGGCTTGATTTGTTTATTCTTCGATAAAACTAATTCCTTGAGTGGATCTGGGTAAAGAGTTGATTGTTCCTTCTAAGCTATTTGTTAGGGCAGAGTAAATTTCTACCTTAGCAGTAACGTCTGCAGTTCCTTTGTAACCAAGCCATAGTTTGTTTTCTCTGCTAGTAAGAGTGGTTAAAATATCCTCTGAAGTGTTACCAACTGCAGATCTGGTACTTCCTTGGATTTCAAATAAACCTTTATAATCCCATCCATCTATACCTATGGCGTAAATATTTCCGTTATCGGTTGCATTTATAGACCAATATCCAGACTCTTCATTAATAGTAGTTGCAGTAAAAGTATCAAGGTCAATTTTTTCAATTCCACCTGATTGCTGCCAAATAACACTTGATATATACAGATCATTTCCTGATAGAGTGCTTTGCTGTGGATTTTTAAGGTTTAGCTGAATTCCTTTTAACCCATCTGTTTCTGGCTGAGTATCAACTTCTTGCCAAGTGTTCAAATCAAAAATTGCTGTGTACGCAGAATTAACGGCTGTATAATTTTCTAAACGCTGCATAGTTATCGCAGCATAATTATCATTTATATTTACCAGTTCCATATGAGGAGGATAAGTTACAATAGCTTCTTCATCAGTTCCTTCATTGGTGATCGTTTGAGTTTCGTATGCAGATAGGTCCAATTCACAAATTTTGAACTCAGATTCAGTTTGAGCATCGAGATTTACAACCCAAGCTATATTAGTTTCTCTTCTTGGTAATATTGCTATGCTGTCATTAATAAAACCAATCATTTTTGCATTAGGAGATGTATCGGTGCCAGCATCACGGGTACTGAAGCCCAACCTGTTTTCTGTTTGATATAGGCCTACCTCAGGTGCCGTGCGATAATATTTTTGAATAGTATCTATGCCTTGTTTTCCTAACCGATAAAAATACTCGCCGCGCCCGGATACTACGAAATCTGTCTCTGTGCTGGGCAAAATTCCCGACTGTGTGACGGTATTATTTTCAACAAGTTCAATGTTTGACCCGTCACCGTATTCAGCAATATTTAAAATAATCGTAGGGTTACTTCCTATATTGGCAGGCTTATAAGGTACGGCATGTTCGGGCCCACAGGCTACATTACCAATTATAGTTTCCTCTGTACTATCAGCGTCGTCCAAACATCCTGATAAGTTACCCAATATAAATAGGATGAAGAGTAATTTGGTATTTGAATAAATCATTAAATGCTCCAGTTTTGTTTTAGCTTAAATAAGAAGGTTCGCCCTGAAACGGGTGTTCCTGGAAAGTCTTCAACTCGTTGATCTGTTAAATTTTTTAAAGAGAAGCTGACGGTAGTTTTATTGAATCTAGCTGATACATGTGAACTCCAATGAGAATTTCTTTTCCTTGGGAGTGTGTTTAAATCATCATAATATCCACCGTCTTCTAATATGTGCTCTAAATTAAAGCTCCACCAAGATGGTGAGTAAGTGATTGAGCTATTGATAAATAACGAACGATGATCACCAATTTCATTGTTAATAATCGCAGGGGAAATATGGTCGTCGATGACGCCATTTTGGTATGTTGCATTTCCTATGAAATATAGATTAGGGGAAATATCCCAAGTTAAGCTTAAATCCACTCCCTCATAATGTGTTTGAGCAATGTTTGAATACTTAATTATTCCGCTGCCATGATGTTGTGCGCTAATGTTATCTTTGACTCTTCTGTAGAAATAATAAATGGAAAGATCATAGGTTAAAGAAGGAAGCATAATACCCAACTCTATCCCTTGAGATTTTTCTGGGACAAGGTTTTCATTTCCAATAGTCGTTCCTCTGTCTCCATATAACTCACTAGTACTAGGAGGTCTAATTTGACTACTTAAATTGGTAGTAAAAATAATACTGTTGGAGAACATGTAGCTGATACCTGTTATCAGACTAGTATAGTTTTTATCAGTCCTCTCTGAATCGCTAGAAAAAGCATCATCTCGATTTATTAGGTGAACTAATTGGGTGTTTGTATACAATTTGGGGTCTACTTGCCATTCGGTACGAAAACCTGAGCTAACTTGAACTCGATTGTATTCTCCATCACATTGGCCAGCAATGCCGGTATCTATACACTGATCAGAAGATGACTTAGGGTCATTTAAAAAGTAACTTTTCAATACTTCGTGCTGAGCCTGTTGATTAAATATTAAAGTTAGAGAATTAATAATCTTTTTATAGGTAATATTTAGTTTATTAAACTTCGAATCATACTGATTATATTGGTCGCTCAGCCCTATATTATCTTCTCTATCATCGTACAACTGTGATACTTCACTATAAGAGTAACTTGTTTCAAGGTTTGATGACGTTTCAGTTTTAAAGTTGTGCTTGATTGAAAATGAGGTTGATTCGGTTGCTATGGAGCTACTATTATCTGAAGTGTTATTAATATCAGATATTTCTCGTTTATTATCTTCGAGGTTGAAATATCCTGATATTTTATGTTTTTTAGAGAGAGTATATTCAAATAAGCTTGAAGCTTGTTGGATTTCGCTACCATTATTATTCCTATGTTCATTAACTAGGGAGCTAGGGGATGATACGGATTGGTTTTCCTCGTAAATAAAATCGTTATCTGCCTTAAGCTGATCAAAATTAAAATTAATGTTTAGTTTTTCTGAAGATAGATTTTGAGATAGGAATGTTTGTTTTAATCCATATGTCCCTATGGTAAATCCAGCGAGCCCTTCATTAGTTTTAGAGTTTTCTTGTTTTAAATTTATGGCTCCTCCAATAGCTGTTGGAGAAAGTTCCATTGGAACCATCCCTCTAAAAACTTCAATACTCCGTATACCTATAAGGCTCAATGAGCCTATATCAGCACCGCTTCCATTTAAACTGTTTAATGGTATTCCATTGTTAAAAACAAGTACTTGTTGACCTTCAGCACCTCTGATAATAGGTGTAGCGTATTGTCCTATTCCAGAAACAGACTGAATATCTATTCCAGCTTGCTGATTTAATATATCTTCGATTTCTAAAAAATGTAATTGATTCACCTCTATTGAGTTATGTGAACCTATAAAGTCATGAGTGGTGTAGCTTGTATCATAACTTTCATCGGTAACAATGATAGGAGCTAATTCAATATTATCTGCATTAGCATACAGGCAGCCTAAAAAACCTATTATGGCTAACGGTTTTTTAATTTTTGAAGGGCTTAAATTATAGATAATGCTAACCACTTTGGGCTAGGCGTGAGGAAAGCAGGTGCGGGCGCTTCACTCAGTCGCCCACCGCAACATACGTTGATTTAATTTCAGGCCGGTTCCGGGCTGACGACTTGAACAAGCGTTAATGGCTTGTCCTAAATGCACTCTATATAAGGAAGGCATTTGAAAATCGTTTTACCGTTGCGGGGGCAGCACTGGAATAAGCAATTTACGCCTTACCAGTTTCCCGTTTAACCCTTGTGATTGATCATATTTTATTGAATGCGCTTTATATAAGCGATCTTGATCAAGCTGTGGGCACCTAAATTTGGCCGCCATGGTACGAAAGGGCCTGTGAAAGGTCAAGGTATGATCAAAATCAGTCTAAAGGCGGGTGGGGGCTATATTATTCAAGGGTTATTAATTACGGTGGTTATGGCAAGGCTTCGGCATTGGCAACAAGTGGTAGGCTAATGGTAAATCGAGTGCCTGCGCCAATATTACTGGCAACGCGCATTTGGCCTTCATGATGGTTAGTAATGATAAAAAATGATACAGAGAGGCCAAGGCCTGTGCCCATGCCCACTTCCTTGGTGGTGAAGAACGGTTCGAATATATGGCGAGTGGTTTCCTCATCCATGCCTGGCCCGTTGTCTTCTACAATGATTTCGGCCATTTGTTGGTGACGCTTAGTGTGAATTTTAATTTGGCCACACCAATCGGGATCGCTTTTATTTTCTAATTTAAAATCCAGTAAGGCTTGAGAGGCATTTTTCAATAAGTTTAATATCACCTGTTCCAATTCACTGGGTATACAGGGCACATCGGGTAAAGTGAAATCGAAGTCTTTTACAAGGTCGATGCCTTTAAAGTCATATCCACTGGTGAGGCTATATTCATTTTTGGCAATGCTGATGGCGCGATCAATAATATGATGCAAGCTTTGTGGTTGTAAGTTTTTCGAGCTCTGACGACTGAATTGCAGCATATTGCTAACAATGGTTGAAGCCCGTTCTCCAGCTTGAGCTATGTTGTCTAAAAAGCGAAATATTTCCCGTTGCTCGGTATAGGCACATACTTGCTCAATATTCGAGCCTAGCATTTTTGCAATTTCGATATTTTTATTCAAAGCAGGATTAAGTCTGCGTTTTATATTTTGTACCGTATGAACAATGGCCCCTAGCGGGTTGTTAATTTCATGCGCCATACCGGCCGCTAACCCACCCAGTGACATCATTTTTTCAGACTGCACCATCATGTCTTCCATCTGAGAGCGTTGAGTTACATCATCTAGGCGGATAACGGCTCCACTGCGGGTGCTATCTAGTAAGGGATAAATAGTGATATCTAAGAAGCGCGTGTGATCGTCTTTCATAAGCGCCACTCGTTCGGCCTTATTAATAATGTGTTTTTCCAGTGAATTAGTAATTAAAGGCAAATAAGGCATTAGAAAATCACAAGATTCTTCTAGTGCTTGGTAAATGGAATCATCTCGGCTAACGCCTGAGATATGGCTGGCTTCTTTGTTCCATTGAGTAATAGTTAGTTGTTTATCTATGGCGATAATTGCGCTGGGCATGGAGTCTATGATGTTATTTAAATAATGCTGGAAATCCGTGAGTTTATGTTCAACTTTGGCACGTACTTTTACTTCAAACCCTAAACGTTCATTACTTTCATGCATTTTTTTAGAAAGCTCTAAGGCTCGTTGTCTTGCTTGTTCGGCTCTTTCTTTTTCTTGTCGTAACATGTAATCGGCTTGTTCAATACGATTAAGCATGTAGTTAAAGTTTTCTGAAAGAGTGCCCACTTCATCAGGATAAAACCGTGTAGCCCGTAAAGAATAATTTTGTTCCATGGCAATTTCATTGGTGGTTTGTGTTAATGAAAATATGGGACGTACAATTAAGCGGTTTACAAAATACAAAATGATCCAAATTAAAGTGAATCCAGATAATAATAATATCAAACTGATAATGACGACTTCAAAAAGAAAAATGCGCGTGATGTGAGCGGTGACTTTCACCATAAGTGTAAATTTAGGGCCAGGTAATAAAACAGTGTTGCTGTCTAATTGAGCCAGACTAATTTGGCTAAGATGTGAGGGGAAAACATTTTGTGTTGAATTAATAAGATGGCCATCTTCATTGTAAATAGCTGCACCTGTTATGGTGAAAAGTGATTGCTGACTATTTAGGTAGTCTTGCCAATTTTGGCTATTCAGAGTTTGTTTATTAGGCCCATGTAGTAAAGGTGTCAGTGCTGCTATATGTTGTTGAATAGGGTTTTGTGACGCCAGCCATAGGTTGCTCACCACGTTTAATACCGATATACCAATCATGGCAATGGCTAACAGTACAAACACTTTATGGCGAACTTTCAGCTGACGAAAAAACTGGCGCATGGTGACCGACTAGAATAAGTTTTAGTGAATTCAGATTACATTAGAAGGCATTAAGGGCCAACATTTAGTTTTTAACCTGTTGGTAAAGTTTTAAATTCTCAGGACATTCAATTGATAATTCTTGGCACTTATTCAATATATAACCAGTGATAAAGTCGATCTCGGTTGGCCTATTGTGTTTTCCGTCTTGATACATAGAGCTAAAATTATTTGCTGTTTGTTGGCAGACGTCTGTGGCCAATTGAAAAGCAGAAGGCAAAGAAAAGGGCATATGACATATCACTTGGTCAAGCTCCTGACAAATAGCTTCCATGTGTTGCTTAATATGGGGTTGGTTGAGTAACTCGCCATTTTTGCAATTATAAATAATTGTCAGCGGATTGATTGCGCAGTTGATAATGAGTTTTTTCCATAAAATTGGCTCTATGTCGTCATGCCATTGGAAGCATTGCTCTGGCAGCCACTTGGCTAATTCACTTTGGCGGGCTTTGGCATTCATAGCCCCTATATGGTTAACGCCTTTGCCGGCATGCATAAGTGTGTGAGCGTCAATTTTATAAGCCCCTTCTGTTGAGCTGCAGGCGTAAACAGCATACTGCGAAAACTTTTTCGCGATGTTTTGCTGGCTGCCCATGCCATTTTGTAAAAGTATGATTTGGGCATTTTCGCTTAATTGGTGTTGGATACTGTCAATGGCTCGCATAGCGTCAAAGGCCTTGGTGGCAACAATGAGGTGTTCAATTGGATTCGCGATGGAGGTAGCCGTTACAGCGCTGCCTTTAATTGGTTTGTTTAGTGGCTTAATAACAAAGTTAAAGTGCTTTTCATTGGTCGAGCGAAGAATAAACTGGATGAGTTGCTGATCATTGAAGTAGCTGGCCCATAAACAAGCCATGGCGCCTGAGCCTAAAATATGAATTGGTAGCATAATAAGCAACGAATAAAAAAAGAGGAAAATAAGTGCTTAATATACCTTAATTTAGAGTGTCGGCGTAGCCCATTAGGTTAGGCAGGTTCGCTTACTTCATGCCAGGAAGACGTAATGCGAGATAAAAATGGCTTGGGGTGATGGATAGGAATGGATTTGATTTTTAATTGTAAGGTCGTTTCGTCAATGGCTAAATATTTAGAAGCGTAATACACCGGCCCCCCAGCTATATCCACAAATAACCACGCCAACAAAAAATGCGCGTCGGGCAAACTATGGTGGCGGCTTACTCCTAGTAGTGCACTTTTTTCCAGTGCAGTGATGTCTATTAGGATATTTAAGCATTGTTGCCAAAGGTTCGCTAAGTGTTGGTCTATATTTTCAGAGAAAGCAGAAAACTGGTAGTGAGACATGATCCGGGTTAGGTAGATTGAGTCAGCATAGGCTAGGTAGTAGTCGTGGTTACCTTGCTCAAATTTTTGCGTGTTTGTAGGTTGTGGAGTGGCCATGTAATCTAAAAAACGTCTATTACGTTGCCCGCAATGAGGGGATAGTAAAGCCATGATGGGCTCAATAATCACTCCGGTGTTTTGTTGGCCAGTGTAATCAAAATACGAGCTGTATAAATATTGATCGCAAGTACTGCACATTTTGTTAGTGACGGGTAAGTTATGCACATGGTGCAGCGCTTTACCTAGGTATTTAGGTTGTACTAAGGTCACTTGGCCATTTTCATCGTCAAACACATAACCGCTTTCACCACTTGTTTCTTGGTGCCATTGGTTGTACTCCACCAGACAAGGCTCTAGCCAAGTGCTCAGTGGTGTTTCACTGTGTAGTAATAAGTGAATTTTGTCGGGAAAAAAGCAGTAACCGTATAATTCGATCCCACTTTGCTTTTGCAATAAGCTCAATAAGTAATCAATAGCAAAAACTGAGCTAAATATTGCCCCATGGGACGAACTGGGAATTTGTACATAATAATGTTGGTTAGCCAAATCTAGGCTTATTTTTTTATCCATAAATAAAAAATAGCTCAATCAAGCCCTTTTACCAGTAGATATGGGGCTTAAACTGGCCAACATTCGAACATTGCATTAATGAATGGTAAATAAAACATGAATTTTCTGTAGGGGGCGTTAAAATTGCAGCCAGTTAAATTAATGAATTTGAATGGGAGAGTGTGATGCCATCATTTGATGTGGTTTCTGAAATAGACAAACACGAAGCAACGAACGCTGTGGATCAAGCTAACCGAGAGCTTGAGCGTCGTTATGATTTAAAGGGGGCCAATGCGTCTTTTGAATTGAAAGAAGGGGTTATTAGCATAATCGCTAATGAAGAGTTTCATACTGACCAAATGAAGCCTATTTTAGAAGCATGCCTAAATAAGCGCAGCATTAAGGTAAGCTGTGTTGAGTATGGCGATGCGCAAGGGGCCGGAAAGCAGGTAAAAGTGTTGGCAACCCTAAAAGAAGGTTTAGATAAAGATTTAACGCGCATCATGGTTAAGATGGTTAAAGATAACAAAATGAAAGTGCAAGCCGCTATTCAAGGTGAAAGCATTCGCGTTACCGCTAAAAAGCGTGATGATTTACAAGATGTCATGGCACTATGGAAGGGCAGTGAAGAGATTGCTTTGCCATTGCAGTTTAAAAACTTTAAAGACTAACCAGTATTTTCTGGTTCATGCTGCTTCCAATTAGGGATCTAGGTTGCTCAAAAACATAAACGATCAACACAGTTGGAAAGAAAGTTTAGCGGCTGCTAAACACCGTCAGGTGTTTAATATGTTATTGCTAGGGTTTTCTGCAGGCTTGCCGATTCTTTTAATTTTCTCCTCCCTATCACTGTGGTTAGGGGAAGCGGGAATAGAAAAGTCTGCGGTAACTTATTTTAGTTGGGCAGCTCTTGGCTATTCATTTAAGTTTGTATGGGCTCCCTTGGTAGATTGTTTACCCATTCCTTTTTTAACGTCTGCTCTTGGCTTACGACGTTCTTGGTTAGTTGTGTCGCAATTAGGGGTGATGGCTGCCATTACCATAATGGCGTGTGCTAACCCTGCTATGGAAGATCAACTTATCTATATGGCCATGGGCGCGGTCTTATTAGGGTTTTCCTCAGCAACTCAAGACATCACCATAGATGCTTATCGTATTGAAGCGGCTAATGCCGATTTACAAGGCATGATGACAGCCAGTTATGTGGCTGGTTATCGTATTGGTATGATCGTGGCTGGAGCTGGCGCCTTGTATTTGGCCAGTTACTTAGGAACCTCCATCGAAAACTACCAGTACTCTGCTTGGAAGTTAACTTACCACGCCATGTCTTTGTTTATGTTAGTAGGAATAGCCATTACTCTATTAATGAAAGAGCCCATTCACCGCGAAAAAAATCATCAGTTTTCAGCAAGAGAATATCTACGTTTAGTCGTGGTGTTCGTTTTGGCGCTCGCGGCTTTTGTGTGTTGCTTTTGGTGGACCAAATCTTGGCTTCAAGATGTGAAATCTTTTTTTGATCATGCTCACTGGGCTAACTTTATCTTAGAGGTAATGCGTTTATTAATCGCCGCTAGCTTTGCATTTTTTGTGGCTAAAATGGCGGTTAAAATAAATATGGTTGATCGCCAGCTAGTGGAGACCAGCTATGTTTCTCCCATAAAAAACTTTTTTGAAAATTATGGCGTTAAAACAGCTTGGCTACTGCTCGCTTTAATTGGTTTGTTTCGTATTTCAGATATCGTGCTGGGTGTCATCAGTAATTTGTTTTATCAAGATATGGGCTTTAGCAAAACAGAAATAGCCGATGCAGTAAAAGTGTTTGGGTTAATAATGACCATTTGTGGTGCCTTTTTAGGCGGCATATTGGCCATGCGCATTGGGGTGATGCGAATTCTATTTGTCAGCGCGTTTATGGTGGTGGTGACTAATTTATTGTTTATCACGCTGGTGTACAGTGGTCACAACCTTTCCATGCTTTATATGGTTGTGGCCGCTGATAATTTGGTGGCGGGTATTGCGAGTTCTGCATTTATCGCATTCTTATCGAGCTTAGTGGATGTGCGCTTTACGGCCATGCAATACGCTATATTCTCTTCTTTAATGACACTTATCCCTAAACTGCTGGCGGGTTATTCGGGCAGTATTGTCGATAGCTTAGGGTATACGCCATTTTTTATTATTGCTTCCTGCATGGGGTTACCCGTATTGATCTTGGTACATTTGGCCAACAAGTCCTTAAAAACTCAAGCCACTAATTAGCGGCTGTTGGTCAAGTTAAACTACTTTGTCATTTAAGATGGTTAAGCCTTCTTCTTCTAGTCGCCTCTTTTGTTCTTTGAATGCTAATGAGGCTGGAGGAAAGCTAATCTTTTTTTGGGCATTAAGAATTCGATGCCAGGGAAGCCTGGTATCTTTTGGAAGGCTTTTCAATACGTGCCCCACATAGCGCGCGTAGCCTGGCAGTCCTGCCGCCTTGGCGATGGCTCCGTAAGAGGATATTTGTCCAGCGGGCACTGCCGCCACCTGTTGTAAAATCACATCCTTGTTGGACGCTGCAGAAGTATTCATGGCGCAAGTTTAACAAATTAAAAAGTAATGCGTATTAAGACGCTTTAATTTTCTTAATTTGATGGGATAGCGTGGTAGACATGCTCTTTAATTGCTCACTAAAATCTAAAGTGCTCTTGGCGTGTTGTGAGCTATCTTGAGCGATACTGGTAATCTCATTAACACTTTTAGAAATGTCTCCGGCCACATGGCTTTGTTCTTGAGCCGCTTGGGATATTTGTTCGTTAGACGTAAATATTTTTTGCACCGCTTCGCTGATATTCTCAATAATCTCACCTGCTTGATTCACTTTAGATACGCTTTCTTCTGTGCGCTCCTGTCCTGTGGATATGGCCGCTACCGCATTTTGAGCACCATTTTGAACATTTTCTATAATAGTATGAATTTCAGCGGTGGATTCTTGGGTGCGCTGCGCTAGGGTGCGCACTTCATCGGCCACGACGGCAAAGCCACGGCCTTGTTCACCTGCGCGAGCTGCTTCTATGGCTGCGTTTAAGGCCAGTAAATTGGTTTGCTCGGCAATGCCTTTAATCACGTCTAGAACAGTGCCAACATTTTTAGTGTCTTCTTCTAAATGACGTACTACCTCTGTGGTGCTGGCAATTTGTTCGCTGGTGGCGTTAATTGTGGCGATGGCTTGGCGCATGCTACTCACACCATTTTTAGCAGATTTTTCCACATCATTGGCCACGCCCGCGGCTTCTTTTGCGTGATTAGCCACTTCGTTTGAGGCGGCGGACATTTGGGTAATGGCAGTGGCCATTTGGTCGGTGCGCTTATATTGCTGCTCTGTGCCTTCTTGAATGGTTGAGGCAATGCTGTGTAGGTCGGCAGATTTTTCTGCTAATTGAATGATACTGGAATTAATCGCGTTAGTACCTTCAATGAGGTTGAGTTGCAATTGCTTTAAAGCTTTATAAATTTGCGCAATTTCATCATTGCCTGGATGGTGACTCATCTCAAACTCTAGTATTCCATCAGCAAGGTTGTGAAGGTAGGTGTGGGCATTTTTCATGGGGGCCACGATCCAGCGATTTATAAATATGATGGATGCAGCTAATAAAGCAAGCATGGCCAAAACAATGGTTGCGATACCCGATATGATAGTGCTTTGTGCTGACTGAGTGGTAATAGCTTCTTGGTTTTGGGCTTGTAAAAGTGCAACGCTGGTAATTTGTTTGGCTATTTTGCTAGGGGCACGGTCTATGCCTGTTACCGCTTTATCGCCTTCTTTAGGGTCAAAGCTTGCATTAATAAAGGCTTGATAACCTTGTTGGTATTTAGGCAGCAACGCTTTATGTTCGGCAAGGAATTTTTGGGTAAGTTGCACCGTCTCATCGTGAGTGGAAATATCTAAGATGCTTTGACCCACACTTTGCACAGTATCGTGCTGTTTTTTAAATTTGTTCCAATATTTTTCGCGCTTGGCAGTGTCATAGCCTCTAAGCAGCACATTTTTCCATTCTTGCACTTGGGTTTTGAATTCAAGGTTCATTTTATCGGCGGCTAATGCTGCTTTCACATCGTGAGCCAATACGTTTTCAAATTCACCAATACGATCACTAAGAGAGAAAAACGACAAAACACTGATGAGGCCTAACCCAAGAATGCCTAAGCCAATGATGGACAATAATTTGGTTTGTAACCCAGCAGACTTCATAAAAAGTAACCACAGTAAGACATAATGCTTAAGTTTAGCCTAAGGATCCGATTCTGCATGGCTTACATGACGCTAATTGCCTATAAACGAAGTCCGCCATCTACTTCAATAATACGGCCTGACATATATTCATTTTCTAATAAATACACCACACTGTGGGCGATTTCTTGAGGTTGCCCCATGCGCCTAAGGGGAATATTTGCAGTGATCTTGCTTAATACCTCGGGTTGAATTTGTGCGGTCATGTCGGTTTCTATGAAGCCGGGAGCAATGCTATTGGCGCGAATGCCGAAGCGGGCTAGCTCTTTTGCCCAAGCCACGCTTAATGAAGCAACACCTGCCTTGGCCGCGCTGTAGTTACTTTGTCCCATATTTCCCGCCCGGCTAATGCTGGATATATTAATGATGCAGCCGTTTTGTTTGTGTTCAATAGCCTGTAAAGCAAACTCTCGACCACACAGGAAAACACCGGTTAAATTAACATCAATAACACTTTGCCAGTGCTGCAGTGACATTTTCTTAAGTCCTTGGTCGCTTGATTTAATTAATAGGCCATCTCTTAAGATACCGGCGTTATTTATTAGGCCATTTAAGCCACCAAGGTCCTTGGGAATTTGAGCAAACGTGGACTCCACCTGAGCTTCATCGGCCACGTTACATAGGTAAGTGGCGACATTGGGGCTGCCATTTTCAAGGCAGGCAGATTGGCACTGAGCCAGTTTCTCAGGATTTAAATCCACCAGAGCCAGCGTGGCCCCTTTTTGGGCTAAGGCCATGGCCATGGTTTGCCCTAAACCCTGAGCGGCTCCTGTAATTACGATAACGCTGCGGCTTATGTCCATGGCTAACCCTTTAATATATGACTGCTTTAGTGTTAATTATGGCCGCTATTCTTCGTTTTTGGCAGGTTTTGTGTAATTAATTGTAAGTGGGATAGAAGGAGGGGTAGTCGTTGTTGAGATGGATGTCAGTACTTAGGGTTTGCCGAGAGCAAAAACCCTAAGTACATCCTGTACATAAAAAAGCCACCCGAAGGTGGCAAGCGGTCTACAACGAAGGTTGTTCTTTAGTGTTCTCTATACTTGAGCATAGCTGTCGCTTAGGGCATCGAAGAATTGTTCTCTTAATTTACTGACTTCGCGCTTGAGTTCTTGGGCTTCTTTGTCGTTTAAGTCCTTTTTATCTATATAAAAGTGACGTCTGAAAAAAATCACCTTACTTCTGAATTTCCTTAAGCTTTTATATAAGGGCTTTTCATCTAGCAGTAATAGCTTAGATTCGGCGGCAGTTAAGTCATTAAAGCTTTGTACGAGCTCATCCACTACTAAGTACAGCTCAGACCTGCGGCCTTGTGGCCAATCGTAGCGATTTTGCGTGGCGTTCATGTACTCCTGAATTAATTCAAAATACTTCATGAATACATGGTGAACTTGCTCGGCTTGTTGAGCAATGCCTTCCATCAAGTCTCGTTTATGATCAATTTTTTGCTGATTTCTATTTTGTTTGGTGCGAATTCCCGATAACCAATAGCCAGAAAGCCCTGTAATGAGAGCTCCCAAAGCCACTTTAATACTGGTATCCAATAGCTCTATGACTTCTACCATAATTTTCTCGTGTCAAAAGTTAAACTTATTCCTTGAAAAGCAAGAACGGCACCACTATTAAGTATGGGTAGACAATATGAGAGATGAAATGAAATTTTTAGCCCTGTTTTTGTTAATGCCCCTTTTAGAAGTGGCCGTATTTGTTCAAGTTGGGGGCGAGATCGGTGCCTTTTGGACGCTGGCGTTAACGTTGGGAAGCGCCGTATTAGGGGTTTTCTTGGTAAGAACCCAAGGGTTGCGCACCTTTATGGCAGCTAAAGTACAATTGGCTCAAGGAGAGACCCCTGCAATGGCGGTGGTTGAAGGCATTATGTTGCTGCTGGCGGGTGTTATGTTAATGGTGCCTGGCTTTTTAACCGATGCATTAGGCGCGTTAATTTTAGTGCCGTTTATTAGGGCCTCATTGGCAAGCTCCGTTCTTGAGAAGGTTTTTATAGCTCGTGCACAAAGTGGATCATTCAAACAAAATCAGCCAACTGATAGCCACACCATCGAAGGCTCTTTTCGCCGCGAAGACTGATTTGGCAAAATAACCAAGAAAAAATGACCTCGGCTATTGAATTCTGTATTCATGGCCCCATTTTGAGTACACGACATCCTCTTGTTATAACAAGTTTATATAACGAGTGACGCGCCCAAGGGTTTGATGGGCGATATAGAATTTGGCTTTAAGCCTAAGAACAAAAAATTAAAACAAAATCGTTTGGAGACAGCTTTATGAAAATCCGTCCATTGCATGACCGCATTGTTGTTCGTCGTAAAGAAGAAGAAACCAAAACAGCCGGTGGTATTGTCCTTCCTGGCGCATCTGCTGAAAAACCGAATCAAGGTGAAGTAGTGGCAGTGGGTACTGGCCGAGTTTTGCAAAGCGGCGATATCCAACCAATGGCCATTAGTGTTGGCGATACCGTTTTGTTTGGCCAGTACGGATCAAACGTTGTGAAAATTGATGGCGAAGAGCTATTGATTATGAATGAAAGCGACATCTACGGCGTTATCGAATAATTTAGTTTCGACTCCGTTTAAAGTATCTAATAAATAATCGAATTAAAATTTAAGGAATCGCCCTCATGGCTAAAGAAGTTCAATTTGGTGATAGTGCCCGTCAAAAAATGCTTGCTGGTGTAAATATCCTAGCAGATGCAGTACGCGTAACTTTGGGCCCTAAAGGTCGTAACGTTGTTTTAGATAAGTCTTTTGGCGCACCGACCATTACTAAAGATGGTGTTTCGGTTGCGAAAGAAATCGAACTTGCCGACAAGTTTGAAAACATGGGCGCGCAAATGGTTAAAGAAGTGGCGTCTCAGGCCAATGATAAAGCCGGTGACGGAACCACAACTGCCACCGTTTTGGCTCAAGCCATTATTAACGAAGGCCTTAAGTCAGTTGCAGCGGGCATGAACCCAATGGATCTTAAGCGCGGCATCGACAAAGCCACTGTAGCGGTAGTGGCTGAATTGGCTAAGTTGTCTCAACCATGTACTGATACTAAAGCCATCGCACAAGTAGGGACGATCTCTGCTAATGCTGATGAAACGGTTGGCGCTTTGATTGCTGAAGCCATGGATAAAGTCGGTAAAGAAGGGGTTATTACCGTTGAAGAAGGTTCTGGTTTAGCAGACGAGCTAGACGTAGTAGAAGGCATGCAGTTTGATCGCGGTTTCTTGTCTCCTTACTTCATTAACAACCAAGAAAAAATGACCGTAGAAATGGAAAATCCATTGGTTCTATTGGTTGATAAGAAAATTGATAACCTACAAGAAATCATTCCAATATTAGAAGCGGTAGCTAAGTCTGGTCGTCCTCTTTTAATCATTGCTGAAGACGTTGAAGGTCAAGCACTTGCCACATTGGTAGTAAACACCATGCGCGGTACTTTCAAAGTAGCAGCTGTTAAAGCTCCTGGTTTTGGTGATCGTCGTAAAGCCATGTTGCAAGACATTGCCATTCTAACGGGCGGTAAAGTGGTTTCTGAAGAAATAGGCATGAGCCTAGAAGCGACCACTCTTGAAGATTTGGGTACCGCTAAGAAAGTGGTTATCGATAAAGAAAACACAGTTATTGTTGACGGTTCAGGAACTGAAAGCGACGTTAAAATTCGTTGCGAGCAAATTCGTGCTGAAGCTGAAGCCTCTAGCTCTGACTACGATACAGAAAAATTGAACGAACGTTTGGCCAAGCTTGCTGGCGGTGTTGCCGTTATTAAAGTAGGCGCTGGTTCTGAAATGGAAATGAAAGAGAAAAAAGACCGTGTTGAAGATGCACTTCAAGCAACACGTGCTGCCGTTGAAGAAGGTGTTGTAGCCGGTGGTGGTGTTGCTTTGGTTCGCGCCATTAGCTCTGTGACTGTACAAGGCGATAACGAAGACCAAAACGTGGGTATTGCTTTGGCTCTACGTGCAATGGAAGCGCCAATGCGTCAAATTGCTAATAACGCCGGTGACGAAAGTTCAGTGGTTGTGGATAAAGTAAAATCTGGTGAAGGCAGCTTTGGTTATAATGCCGCCACTGGTGAATACGGCGACATGATCGAAATGGGTATTCTTGACCCTGCTAAAGTGACTCGTTCATCTTTACAAGCAGCGGCTTCAATTGGTGGCATGATGATCACAACAGAAGCCATGGTTGCCGATATTCCAGAAGAAAAAGGTGCTGCTATGCCTGATATGGGCGGCATGGGTGGAATGGGTGGCATGGGCGGCATGATGTAATATCGCCCTATTGCTTATTTATTAGACGCAGTCTTTTAAATTTAAAGCGGGAGGCAAGAGGCCAGCAAGTTATGCTTGATGGCTTTTTGTTTCCCGTTTTGCGTTTTGGTACGCAAATCTTTGTTTTAATGGCTTTTTTGTCATTTTTTTACACACTTTGAGCACATTTTTGTAGGGCTGTGCAGTTACAGCAATGATTCCCTGCTTTACAATGGTCGGCTTTAAATTTGAGTAAAGGTGTGGACGCTGTGGCCGAGGCCAAATCCAGTCGCAAATTAGTAGTCGTGAGCATATTGGCATATTTCGTATTTTTGCTGGTTATGTTTCCACTTAATATTGCCTATAAATTGATCGACCCTAAAGGTTTACCCGTTCAAGTAGTATCTGTTTCCGGAACACTCTGGGATGGCCATCTTGTAATTAAACAGTCATTGATTGGGCAAACGCAATTGGATTGGACGTTATCCCCCATGGCGTTATTGACTGGGGAAGTGAACAGTCAGTTCAGTGTGAAAAGTGCTCAATTTGAGGGGAAAGGTAATGTCTCATTGGCTATGAACGGTGATATTGCTCTCAATCAGGTGAGTGCTTATGTGGATGCAGCACTGATTAACAAGCCATTACGCAGCCAAAAAGTGAATGTGAATGGCGATTTGGAACTTATTCAAACCAATATTGTATTTAATATGAAGGAAAAAATAACCTCATTTGCCAGTGGCCGATTGGTTTGGGCTGGGGGAGATGTTCAATACCCTAAAGGCAGAAGTAAAAAGTCGGCTAATTTACCCATGTTAATTGCTGATATAAGCAGTTTAAACGGTGAGTTACTGGCACAAGTGCATACCGATGACGGTTTGAATGTGGCCAAAGGTAATTTGAAAGCCGATGGTTGGGCGAGCATAGCCATACAAAAACGTATGATTGACCTAGTGGGCGAACCTTGGCCAAATAAGGCCAGCGCCGATAGCGTTATTTTTGAAGTATCTGAAAAAGTTTTTTAGCAAACACCTAATAAGTAAAAGGAAGTTTTGTGCATTGGAGTGAACATAAAGCAATTGAGCCCAGCATCACCTTAGTTAAGTGGGTGTTGAGTTTATGCTTGGCCTACCAAGGGGCAGTACTAACTTGGTTAGTGCTGGACAGCCCTGTGCTGGTTTTACCTGAAGCCACTCAAGGTAAGGCCAGTCAATCCCAGCAAGCCCAATTACATGACATGGCGTCTTGGAATATTTTTGGCAAGGCGGATGAAGCGCCAGTGGCTCAGCAAGAAGAAATTAATGCCCCCAAAACCCGTTTAAGATTGGTGTTAATGGGCGTGTTTGTGAGTAACCCCAAAGAAAATGGCAGCGCTATCATTGCCGAGCAAGGTAGAGAAGGTGAGTTCTTTAAAGTAGGCGATAGAGTCCAAGGGCGTGCCCGTTTATCTCAAGTGTATAATGATAAAGTTATTCTGGATAACAGCGGTAAACTAGAAACCCTTACATTTGAAGATGCGGCCAAATTAATGAAGGGCATAACAACGGCAGATAAGGTGGCTAAAAAGCCAACTTCCTCCAGGAATAAAAAGAACTCAGCAAGAAATTTTAAAAGGCAATTAAGGGGCATTAAAACCCCTGAAAAGTTTGTTGATTTTGCCAAGGAACAATTAGAAGACCCAGAACAAGCTATGAAAAATATGGGGCTGCAAGCAGCTGGCGATGGTTATTTATTAACACCATCAGCCACCATGTTAATGAGCTTGGGAATGAAAGCTGGGGATAAAATTATATCTGTGAATGGAAACTCTTTAGGAGATCCAACACAGGACAAAACCATCATTGATGAAGTTTATTCGTCGGGTAATGCCAGTATTGTGATTGAGCGTGGCAGCCGACGTATGACTATTAATCACTCGTTTTAATTATGGCCATGAATATGAAAATAAAAAAGTGGATCGCTCTTGTTGTCTTTTTAGTGGCATTGCCGATGTCGCCCTCTTGGGCTGAAGATGAACAAACATGGAAAGTGAATTTAAAAGAAGCGGATATTAAAGCCTTCATTTCACAAATAGCCAATATTACCGGGTACAGCTTTGTTATAGACCCCAGGGTAAAAGGTAAAGTCACCATCGTGTCTGATACTTCCATGAATAAGCATGATGTGTATCAGATGTTTCAGTCGGTTTTAGGTGTACATGGTTTTGCCGCCATTCCTGCTGGCAGTGTCATTAAAATCGTTCAACAAAATAACAGTAAGCAAGAAGGTGGAATGCCGGTTGGTGTTTCTAAAAAAGGCGCCGAGCTTATTACTCAGGTAATTCAAATTAAAGAAACACCCGCATTAGATTTGGTGCCGATTCTGCGCCCCATGGTGGCTAAGTATGGTCATTTGGCCGGTGTTAAAAGTGCTAATGCATTAATTGTGACAGACCATGCTTCAAATGTACGCCGTTTAGAAAAAATCATAGAGCGCTTAGATGGCTCAGGTGTTTCAGAGCTGGAAGTGGTGCAACTGGAAGAAGCTTGGGTAGGAGACATTGTAAAAGTATTAACCAGTTTAGACCCTGAAAAAGTAAGTGAAGGGGGCAAGGGTAAAGGGGTTAGCGGTGTTGCCGGAAGAATTCGTGTAGTGGCCGATGAGCGTGCTAATCGCTTAATCATTCGAGGTGAAAAAACGGCTCGCGAACGAGTGAAAAAACTTATCGCTACTTTGGATCAGCCTTCTAAGTTTTCAGGTACGGCCTCTGTGTTGCGCCTGCAGCATGCAGATGCCAAAGAATTGGCTGAGTTGTTAAAGAATCTTATGGGCGATGTGAAAGATGATAAAAATAAAGCCGCCAGTAAGGTCAGCATATACGCAGATGAAGGTTTGAATGCGCTGGTGGTAAGAGCAGAACCTTCTGTGATGTCAGAAATTAAAGAAGTGGTCTCGCAACTGGATATTCGCCGCGCTCAGGTATTAATAGAAGCAGCTATTGTTGAGGTCACAGGTTCAGTGGATGATCGTGTAGGCGTGCAAATGGGGATTGTGGATGTGGATGCCTTAGACGGCGATAGCGATTCCACCACGCCATTAACAGCCACCAACTTTAGTGATGGCGGAACCAGTTTATCTCAGTTTTTAACGGGTATCTCGACTGGTGCACCTACACTAGGATCAGGTTTTACTCTTGGGGCAGGTGGTAGTTTAGCCAATGGCAACGAGTTTGCGATCTTAGTACAAGCGCTAGAGTCAGTCAGTAATGCTAACCTTTTAAGTACGCCAAGCATCATGACGCTTGATAACCAAGAAGCAGAAATTATTGTGGGTCAAAATGTTCCTTTTGTAACAGGAACATCGTCAAGTACTTCAAATTCTAACCCTTTTACAACCATTACTCGTGAAGATATAGGTACCACGTTAAAAGTGATCCCTCATGTTCAAGACGGTAAATTTATTCGTTTAGAAGTAGAGCAAAGTACAGAAAGTGTTGAAGATACCGTAGTAGAAGGGCAGGCTGATTTAATTACCAACAAGCGCTCTATTAAGACTCAGGTATTAGCCGAAAACGGCGAGATTGTGATGCTGGGTGGATTGATTCGAGATGCCGTTCAAGAAAGCCAAAGCAAGGTACCTTTCTTGGGGGATATTCCTATTTTGGGTTGGTTGTTCCGTTCATCAAGTGAAAGTCACGTTAAGCAAAACTTGATCGTGTTCATTAAGACAACCATTGTGCTTGATAAACAAGACAGCTTGGACATTATTCGTCGTAAATACGACGGTATTTATGAAATTGATTTAAGTGCAGAAATTGGAGCAGAAGGGATCGACGCGAAACTTAATTCAATTTTTGAACAGTAATATAGACAAAATAAAAGGGCTAATAGCCCTTTTATTTTGTCTACTTATATAACTTGAACGTGAAATCGCTCTAGCATTTTAATTAATTGTATTAATGGCAAACCAACTAAAGCATTAGGGTCATTGCCTTCTAGCCGCTCAAACAAACTTATTCCGAGTCCTTCTGATTTAAAGCTGCCAGCACAATTGTAAGGCTGTTCTTTTTGTAAGTAGTTTTCAATTTGGTTGTCGCTTAACTCTCGAAAATAAACATGAAAGGGCTCAATGCACTCTTCAAATTGGTTGGTGCCAGCATTAAATACACATAAGCTTGTATAGAAAGTAACCGCTCTTCCACTGGATTCTTTTAATTGCAACGTAGCATTTTCATGGTCATTAGGTTTGCCAATTATTTTCCCATCTAGTGTGGCGCACTGGTCACTGGCAATAATAATTGATTGGGGGTGTCGAACCGCAATTGCTTGAGCTTTTAGTTTGGCTAAACGCTTAACCATATCTTTAGGAGATTCCCCTTCCAGTGGAGTTTCATCAATATCTGGGCTGTCGCAGTCAAAACTTAAATCTAGTTTTTCAAGAAGGGTTTTTCGAAAAGGGGAGCTGGAACCTAATACTAATCGGGCCATGGTGCGTACCTAATATAATTTGGTAGCTAGTTTACTTGATGTGAGGCAAAAAAAAACAGGCTCAAGAGCCTGTTTTTTGAGTGACAGCTGGAATTACTTAGCGAAATTTTCGTTAGCAAAGTTCCAGTTGATCAATGCCCAGAAGCCTTTAAGGTAGGCAGGACGTAGGTTACGGTAATCGATGTAATATGCATGTTCCCAAAGGTCAACTGTCATTAAAGGTGTAACGCCTTCTTCAGTGATTGGGGTACCAGCATTAGAGGTGTTAACGATGTCTAAAGAACCGTCTGCTTTTTTAACTAACCAAGTCCAGCTTGCACCGAAATTGTTTACAGCTGAATCATTGAATTTAGCTTGAAACTCTTCAAAAGAACCAAAAGCACTGTTGATAGCGTCAGCAATGGCACCTGTTGGAGCGCCGCCGCCGTTAGGGCTTAGGCTGTTCCAGTAGAAAGTGTGGTTCCATATTTGTGCGGCATTGTTGAAAATACCACCAGAAGAAGTTTTGATGATTTCTTCAAGAGATTTTGACGCTAGGTCAGTACCTTCAACTAGACCATTAAGTTTAGTCACGTAAGTGTTGTGGTGCTTACCGTGGTGAAAATCTAAAGTTTCTGCAGAAATATGTGGCTCAAGTGCGTCTTTTGCGTAGGGTAGTGCTGGTAATTCGAATGCCATTTTGGCTCTCCTAGTAGTGTGGAACTCTCAATCATCAATCAATTTGCAGGTGGCTTATAATGTACCTACATTTGGGTAGCGCAATAATACCATTAGATTTACTCCTTATCTAACCATGAAACGATTGTGGAAATTAAATGTAGGCTTGTGGCTTGCATCGCGTACTGTGACTTGCCAAATATTTACTGCCTGCGACAATGGGGCTAGATTATTAACTCATTATACTGCCTAAATGGTTGACTATGAATAAAGATAAAGAGCCCGAACATCTGGCATCCTTTGCGATGAGCAAAGAGGAGATCGCTAGCCGGCAGCGTGTGACTAAAAACCCAAGAAGCACAAAAAATAGTCAGCCAGCAGCTACCAGCAAAGCTTTGTGGGCGCTAACGATATTTGCACTGTTAGTATCAGGAGCTTTACTGGTGCAATTTCAGCAGGTTAAAAAACAGTCAGCTTTACAGTTGCAAGCCATTACTATTTTACAAGAAAGGCTTATAGATACAGGTGAGCAATCGAACTTATCGGTTGATGCCATTAAAATCATAATGAATGACCAAGACCATGAAATTCGTAAGCTGTGGGACTTAGCGAATAAAAGTAATAAAAATCAAATAAGAAAGAATAAGCAGAGACTTGATGAGCAAAATAAACTGATTACTAAATATGCAGGGAAGGTAGATTTAATCGGTAAGGATCAAGCTAAGTCAGAGAAATCTCTATTAAAAGCCATTAAAGACAGTAGTAATGAATCCAGCCAAGGGCTTAGTCAGCTTCAATCTAATGTTGATGCTCAGAGCGTTAAATTTGATAAAAGCATCGCCAGCTTACCTAAAAATTTATCAAAAACATTGAATAGCTATGATGCCAAAATTAAGGCAATCCCCAAAGGACTTGCTAAAACACTAAAGGATCATGGCAAGGGCATTAAGGCCATGGATGCGACTCGTTTACAGCTAATTAAACGCATTAATGCACTTGATAAAGAACTTAAAGCCCTGAAAAAATCTCAGACTAAGAAAGTAACCGCACCAGCGGCGAGTTAGCCTATATGTATAGCATTATTGAAAAGCAGTTAAAGCAAAAAGAGTACTTGGATTTTAATCAATTCTCGGATGCCGTATTAAGCCAAGATAAATCGAATAGTTTATTGGCCACTTTAGAGTTGAGTTTAAGGGCTACTTCTATTGGTCAGAGTTTTGCCATTGGATACCGTTGTGCATTGCAAGCATTATGGCCCAGTTTGAAGCAAGGGCAGTGGGCGGCTTTGTGCGTCAGCGAGGCACAAGGCAATCACCCGCGCCAGATTAAAACAACCGTGAATGAACAAGGTGTGCTTGCTGGGCATAAAAGCTTTGTGAGTATGGCCGAACAGGCCAAGCAACTCATTGTAATAGCGAAAATAGCAGAGCATGAAAACCGCCCCCAGTTAAAGGCCGTTCTGGTTTCTCAAGACTTGGCTGAGGTGTTAACACAACCCATGCCTAATATTGGTATGCTGCCTGATATCAGTCATGGCTCTATAGAACTGAATGATGCACAGGGGACCATTCTACCTGGTGATGGATATACTGAATTTAGTAAACGGTTTCGCTACTTAGAAGACATTCATGTGCTTATGGGGTTTACGTCACTGATACTATCAACATCTTTACGCTTTAAACTAAAGCCTGAAATTACAGAAAAAAGTTTAATGCTGATATCTGCCATATTAAACCAAGACTTAAACGATACTTATTGGCACCACCTGCATATTTCTGCACTTTTTAAAGAGTTTGTAGAGTTAGTGGCAGAGTTTGAAGAGAATATTCAGGATGTACCCAATGGTTTTTCTGAAAATTGGCAGCGGGATAAAAAAATATTCTCGATTGCTTCAAAGGCTCGTTTAGCGCGCACTGAAAATGCTCGAGCGGCACTTAATACAGTACTCAGTTTCTAATGAGCATTAGGGGCGCGGGGTGGATTGTAGAGTTGTATTATTTAGGATGCCTGAGCTAGACAGCTCTCCCATTAAGGAGCTGCTTCTGCCAGTACTCCTAGAAATTAAACTGGGGGGTATTTCAATTGATTGCGAGCTGCTTCCAAGGAAGTTCGCCTTTTTATCTTCTAGCTTTAATCTATTTATACTTATGACTTCATTTTGTTGAGTTTCATTATTTTCTAACATGCTTAGATTAGTTTCTTCGAGATCATTAAGATTAATGGGATTCAATTGGATACTCTGGGCCGTTGTACGCTTATAACGGTAATTGTTACTATAATCATAATGGTGAGGCCTTTCTTTAGCTTCGTCCACAGCTCCAAGTAAATCGTTGGAGTAGTATCCATCTATAGGTTCAATAGAGTTACTAGTCATTGATACAGTTAGGATAAGTAAGGTTAGTACAATTATTTTCATGAGCAGTATTCTTTAATTATGGTCTAGGTGTGCTTGTAAGGGTTGAACCTGATTGAACATTCTTAGTAGTGACAAGCTCACCATTAGGGAAACGATATGAGTTAAATTCCAGAATTAAATTGACTGGGGGTAATGATACGTCATTATCTTGTAGGTCTATTTTAGCTGGTTGTGTAGATTGAATTAACTCTGCATTTTTATTGTCTTGCTCAATGGTGGTAATTCTTTCGTTACCCGCAATATTTTCAGTTATCTCACCACCTGCTGCCGTTGCACCCAAGGCTCCTTCTAGGTTGGTTTCATCCAGATCTTCAAATTCCATCTTAGGTAAATTGAAAGACTCTGAAGTGGAGCGGTTGTACCAATAGGTGTGAGAGTAGTCTAATTTTCGAGTGTTTTGTTCCGCTTCTAATACAGCAGCATTGATATCATTGCCATAATAATCCTCACCAATTCGTATTCCTTCTTCGGCAAGGGAAAAAGGCAGGATAAATAGCGGAGCAAGTACAGCCATTAACTTGCAAAAGCGTGAGTGGTTACGTTCCATGAGTGCTAAATCCAAAGCTGTAGTTTTGTTATTTTTTGTAATTATGGCATCATGTGGGAACTTTTGGAAAGCCTTCGCAACAACTTATCAACGATGGCATATTGAGTCTAAAATGATAAAAATAATACTCAGCTTTTTTGTAACACTCGTACTAATAACTACCTCTGGCTGCCTTCATATATACCAATCACTTGGTCATAATTTTGGTGCGTATGTCTCAACTGTTTCAGGTAAAGAATACGATCAGGTAGCCAACCGCTGGGATTACGAAAATAAAGCCCTGTTATATGTATATCGGCCAAATAGCCAATGGGCGGCCGATGAAATTGAAGCACCCAGCTTCTATTTAGATGATGAACGGGTATTTAATATTCGTGCTAACGGTTATACCTGGTTTGAATTAGAACCGGGTGAATATGAAGTGATTATGCGACGTCCATTAATGGGGCTTGAAGGCATTAAAACCGAAAGTTTTGAATTTGATTTAAGCCGCATAGCGCAAATGAGCTTGGCTGTAGAGGCGGATAAAGTTTATTTTTTGCGTTATAGTGAAATTGATCCACCGGCTATTGAACATCAAACTTTGGCTGAAGATATTCCTTTAGGAGATGGCCCCTTAATGTTAGTGGCAACAGAGTTGGCTCATGATGAATTGAAGGTGACGCGAATGCTGCCTGATGGCGGGCGCTTTATTAAATCTAAAGGACCATTATCCGAGGACGAATTGGAAGAAGTATTTGATAGTCGCGTTATCAACCTAGATGACGAAGAAGAGGTTCAAGACGAAAATACCATGAAATGGTGGTGGTAAAAAATGGGCTGACTTAATTTAAGAAAGCCCTTTTTAAAATCAGTTTATAATGGTTTTTAAATACTGATTTAAATGAGATTGCTGTTTGACTGATAAAAATAGGCCAAGTTTACTTCTTCGCCATAGTAAGTCAGCAGCGGTTCTTACCCACTCATATTCCACAAGATAATCTACTTCTCGCTTATATAAACCATGGCCAAAATCTTCACCCATATCCTCAAGAGCATTTGCTTTTTCTAAAAATATTAAACACAGGGTTCCATAAGCATCGCTATAACGATTGATAGTCTTTTCGTCTAACCATGAATACTGTTTTTTTAGAATAGTTATAAATTCTGCTTTTCCTTCAGGAAAATCACCCCCTGGTAAAAATGCTTTTTGTGTCCAAGGTTTTTCCATTTCTAAAAAATATGAAGAGAGCTTCTCCATTGCCGCTTCTGCTAATTTACGGTAGGTGGTAATTTTCCCACCAAATATGGACAATAACGGGGCCTCGTTCGATTCACTCATGGCTAATGTGTAGTCTCTTGTGATTGCTGAGGGGCTGTCAGATTCGTCGTCACATAATGGGCGAACACCAGAATAGCTCCACACAATGTCTGTTTGGGTTAGTTTTTGTTTGAAGTGATCATTGGTAATCGTCAGTAAGTAATCAATTTCTTCTTGGGAAATTTTTACTTGTGACGGGTTACCTTCAAACTCCACATCTGTCGTGCCGATAATTGAGAAATCTTCAAGGTAGGGAATAACAAATACAATCCGTTTGTCTTCATTTTGTAAAATGAAGGCTTCATTACCTTGATGGATTTTGGGCACCACTATGTGGCTACCCTTAATTAATCGAATACCATATGGGCTTTTAGAGGTGGTGTTTTCTTTAATGAATTTTGCTACCCAAGGACCAGCTGCATTCACTAGAGCTTTAGCGGTTATGGAATATTGCTTACCGGTTTCAGTATTTTCCATTTGGCATTGCCAAAGTTTGTCAACTTGTTTAGCAGAAATACAACGTGTTTGGTTGTTAATATTGGCCCCTTTGTTTTTTGCCTGAAGCAAATTTGTAATGACCAACCGAGCGTCATCTACCCAGCAATCAGCGTATTCAAAACCTTGTTTAATATCGCTATGCAATGGGGAATTGCCATTAAATTTTACTTTCTTGGTTTTTTTTAAAGTCTCACGTTTACCCAGTTGATCGTACATAAATAAGCCGGTACGAATCATCCAAGCAGGTCTTAGATGTGGGCGGTGGGGAAGAATAAAGCGCATAGGTTTAACTAGATGAGGCGCATTTTTAAGCAGTGTTTCTCTTTCTTTTAGGGCTTCTTTAACCAGCCTAAACTCATAATGCTCCAAGTACCTCAAACCACCATGAATAAGTTTACTACTGGCTGATGAGGTGGCAGATGCAAAGTCATTTTGCTCACAAAGGTAAACGCTTAACCCGCGACCCGCTGCATCCGAGGCAATACCAGCACCATTGATGCCTCCGCCTACGACTACAAGGTCAAATTCTGTAGAAGTCATAATCCCTGATTCACTTTGCTCATTAGTGTTCGATAGTAAACCTTAAAATGTTCGTAAACAAACATTTTAGTAGGGTAAGTATTCTAAAATGAGCAGAAGTGGCCACTTTCAGTCGATTATTGGCATATATTGAGTGTGATGTTGTGTTCTTTGAGTTGTTTAATGATAAAGGCGTTCGGAGGCGAGTCAGTAAAAACTTGGTCTACCTCTACGATGTTGCCTAAGCGAATGGTGGCATTACGGCCAAATTTACTGTGGTCGGCTGCCAATAAGACCTGGCGAGAATTTTTTACAATGGCTTGTGAAACTCTTACTTCGCGATAATCGTAATCCAGTAATGCACCGTCTTCATCAATGCCGCTAATGCCTAAAATGGCAAAGTCCACCTTGAATTGGTTAATAAAATCTTCAGTGCTTTGCCCGACGATGCCTCCATCTTTACGCACACTGCCGCTGGCCACTAATATGTCAAAATCTTCCTTGTTACTAAGGATTTTGGCCACATTCAAATTATTAGTAATAACCTGAAGGCCGCTATGGTTCAGTAGTCCTTTGGCTATTTCTTCTGTGGTAGTGCCAATGTTGATAAACAATGATGAGAAATTAGGAATGGCTTCGCAAACAGCAGCAGCAATACACTGCTTTTGGGTCTGTTGCATGACTCTGCGTTCAGAATAGGCAGCATTGCTAACACTGGTATTGGTTGCACCGCCATGGTGCCGACTGATTTGTTGTTTGTCTGAAAGTTCTTTTAAATCTCGGCGAATAGTTTGCGGCGTCACTTGGCAGCGTTTAGCAAGGTCTTCATTGCTGATGTAGCCATGCTCAGTGGCCAGTTTTAGAATCAAATCGTGACGGGCTTGCTTAGCCATAAAGTGGATTACCAAGAATGTGTATCGTATTAAAAAAAATATTGTTCGTATATGAACAATATTATTCGTTTATAGGCGGCTACTATAGTAAATGTGAAAAGTTAAATCACTAAAATATAAATACTGTCTAAATGGTTATGTATTTGGGTGGGGTAATTCCTTTAAATAATTTTCACTGCGGGTTTTGCATTAATGCGTCTTGCCACGCCACCATGCTACAATTCGCCCATAAACTGGCTCACGCCCACATAAGAAATCATTGAGAGAAAGCTCTATGACTGTGATCAAGCAAGAAGATCTAATTCAGAGTGTTGCAGATTCCCTGCAGTATATTTCCTATTACCATCCGTTAGACTTTATTAAAGCAATGGAAGAAGCCTACCACCTTGAAGAGTCTCAAGGTGCCAAAGACGCTATTGCTCAAATCTTAATTAACTCTCGTATGTGTGCCCAAGGCCACCGTCCAATTTGTCAAGATACCGGTATTGTCACTGTGTTCTTAACCATTGGTATGGATGTGCGCTTTGAAGATGCCACCATGGGTGTTGAAGACATGGCTAACGAAGGGGTGCGTCGCGCTTATTTATTGCCAGATAATATTCTTCGTGCATCTGTATTAGCCGATCCTGATGGCAAACGTGCCAACACAAAAGATAATACACCTGCAGTTATCCACACCAAATTGGTGCCAGGCAATACAGTTGATGTACACGTAGCAGCGAAAGGCGGTGGCTCAGAAGCTAAATCTAAATTTGCCATGTTAAACCCATCAGACTCTGTAGTTGACTGGGTACTTGAGCAAATTCCTAAGATGGGAGCTGGCTGGTGTCCACCAGGTATGCTGGGTATAGGCATTGGTGGTACAGCAGAAAAAGCCATGATGATTGCAAAAGAAGCTTTGCTTGAGCCAATTAACATAAAAGAACTGCAGAAGCGTGGTGCGCAAACTCGTTCTGAAGAGTTACGTTTAGAGTTGTATGAAAAAGTAAACAAACTAGGCATTGGTGCCCAAGGTCTAGGTGGATTAACCACAGTACTTGACGTAAAAGTAGCCGATTACCCCACTCACGCAGCCAACAAACCTGTGGCCATTATCCCTAATTGTGCGGCCACTCGCCATGCACACTTTGAATTAGACGGCTCTGGTCCTGCACAATTGGAAGCGCCAAAACTTGAAGACTGGCCTGAAATTTCTTGGGAAGTGGGCGAAAGTGTTCGTCGTGTAGACTTAAACACCATTACCCGTGAAGAAATGGCCGATTGGAAAATAGGCGAAACCATTTTGTTAAATGGTAAAATGTTAACCGGTCGTGATGCCGCTCATAAACGTATGGTCGACATGATCTCGAAAGGCGAAGAGCTGCCGGTTGATCTTAAAAACCGCTTCATTTATTACGTGGGCCCAGTGGATCCTGTGCGTGATGAAGTGGTGGGGCCTGCTGGTCCAACAACCGCTACGCGAATGGATAAATTTACCCGTATCGTGTTGGAAAAAACTGGCCTAATGGGCATGATTGGCAAAGCCGAACGGGGCGATATTGCCATTGAAGCCATTAAAGATAACAAAGCTTCATACTTGATGGCGGTAGGTGGCGCTGCTTATTTAGTATCGCAAGCAATTCGCAATGCTAAAGTGGTGGGTTTTGAAGACCTAGGTATGGAAGCCATATATGAATTTGATGTGGTGGATATGCCTGTCACGGTAGCGGTCGATGTGGAAGGTAATTCTGTACATAAAACTGGCCCACAAGAATGGTATGCAAAAATTAACGCTAAAGAACTTAGCTAGTTAATTACTGTTCGTGCTACTAAAAAAAGCCGTCATTTCGACGGCTGATGATAGAGCCCTTCCCCTAAACTGGAAGGGCAATACTGCCAATAATCCTACAGCCAATTCAATTTCAAAGCCTAGTTTGACGACTCTTCTTCTCTGTGTTCAATCATCCCACTACTAACAATAAATTTTAAAACTAAAAACTCATTAAATATTAGGCCGCTTAATGCTTGAAAAATAGGTTTGCAAAAATCCAAATCTGGTCTAGTTAGGTCCACATTCACGCATTCACAGTTTATGAGCTATATTTAGAAGTGCATAAGCTTAAGTATGAAGGCCAAACATGCGCATTCAGAATAAGATAACCCTTAGTTTTACTTTGGTGCTGGCCGTTGCGACCATTACGCTTAGCTTAATTTTATCAACGGTGTCAGAAAACAAAGCTGCTAATGCGGTACGTTACCAAACCGAACAGCGCTTCATTGGGTTTCGTGATGTAAAAAAAGAACAGATCGAAAACTACTTTAAAACCATTGAGCGCCAGGTGGTGACATTGGCAAACTCCACCATGACTCGGCAAGCTGCACAGTCTTTTAAAGATGCATTTCATGGTTATGTACAAGAGCGAGAAATAGGAGACTCTGCCAGTCAACGAGATGCGGTCTCAAATTATTATCAGAATGAATTTGGCAATAAATACGTCGAATTAAACCCAGACAAAAAAGCCAATACTCAACAGTTGGTTAATCAGTTAGATGAAGTGGGATTGGCCTTACAATACGACTTAATTGCCGACAACCCAAACCCTTTGGGCAGTAAAGACGCCATGGTCGAAATGGCTAATGCCACAAGCTACGCAAATCATCATCTTTTTTATCACCCCGCTTACCGCCAATACCTTAATGAATTTGGTTATTATGATATTTTTATTGCTGATGCCAAAACAGGGCATATCGTCTATTCCGTTTTTAAAGAGCTGGATTATGCTACCTCCCTTTTAAATGGCAGCTACGCCCAGTCAGGTATCGCTGAAGTTTTTAAGGCTGCGCTAAATTTATCTGAAAACCAAACGGCTGTTACCGATTTTGCAGCCTATCCGCCATCTTATGAAGCGGCCGCCTCGTTTATTGCCAGCCCGATTATCGTCAATGGCGACAAAGTAGCAGTACTTATTTTTCAGATGCCGGTAGATCGCATTAATGAAATTATGACTTATCACGAAAAATGGCTAGACCGAGGCTTGGGCGAATCGGGAGAAACCTATTTAGTGGGGAAAGACTTAACGCTCAGAAGCGAAAGCCGCTTTTTACTCAGTGACAAAGACAATTATTTATTGGCACTGGAAAAGAGTGGGGTTGAGGAGCAAGTAAGAAATGAGATCTCGGCTAAAGGCGGATCGCTGGGGTTGCAACCGGTTAAAACTCTGGCTGCCAAACGGGCTTTGGCAGGTGAAACCGGTTTTGATGTGATTTTAGATTATCGTGATGTGCCCGTGTATTCAGCGTATGCGCCTATCGAAATAAAAGGCCTTAACTGGGCCATATTAAGTGAGATTGATGAAGAAGAGGGCTTGGCGGCCACCATGGCGCTGCGCGCCTCTCTCACCACTATGTCGGTAGCGGTTACTTTGGTTATGCTGGTTCTTGGTATGGCGGCAGCTCACTTGGTGGGACGTGTTCTTTCAAAACCCATTCAAGATATGTCTGAAACAGTGGAGGGTATTTCGCGCTCTTTAAATGTCAGTACTCGCTTAGATATTAAATCAGGGGTAAAAGATGAATTGGCTGACATGGGCAAAGGCATTAATCATATGTTGGCGGCATTTGAGGATGTGTTAAGTAATGCTAAACAAACCAGTAAAAAATTAAATGGCTCAATCATCGCCCTTAATGATGGGGTGAATAATGTTGCCACCACATCCAATCAGCAAAATGAAATGACCTTATCACTGTCAACCGCCATAGAAGAAATGTCATCCACCTCTGAAACCTTAAAAGAATCGGCAATTAACAATCAGCAAGCCAGTTCTGAAACTGTCAATCAAGCGAATACAGGCTTGCAAACGGTGGAACATAATCAACAGGTTACCACTCAGTTAAACGATGTTTTGCAAGAAACCTCGCAGCATGTTGAGGAAGTTGCCCATTTGGCCACTAATATTGTCTCGGTGCTCGATACCATTCGCAGTATTGCCGAGCAAACTAATTTGCTGGCTTTAAATGCTGCCATAGAAGCGGCTAGGGCTGGTGAGCAAGGGCGTGGCTTTGCCGTGGTGGCTGATGAGGTACGTTCACTCGCGCAGCGTACTCAAGACTCCACAACTGAAATACAAACAATTATTGAGGAGTTGCAGCATGGTTCAAACTCTTCAGTTAATGCAATGAAAAGTGCCACTGAAATAGTTGAAAAAACACTGGATTCAGCCGCACAAACTGGCGAAGCTTTTAAAAGTATCAATAATCAGTTGGCGGTGATCGCTGAGCAAAATGAGCAGGTAACCAACGCCTCTTCAGAACAAACTTCGGTGAGTTTAGAGATGGCAAAAAGTGTCAGTCAAATTAGTCAGTTGGCCAATGATAATCGTGATCTAATGGATAAGGTGTCGTCTATTAATCAGCAGGTGGGAGAAGCCAACCAAGATTTAGAAGGGTCCATGTCACGATTTACTGTGGGTGATTAATCAAGGGTGATGAAAAAAATTAATTATGTCTGAATTAGAACTCCTAGAATGGCTAGACTTTGAAATTAATGAGGAAAAGCTTACTAAGCAAGAGGTAATGAAACTCAATAAACACGTGCCCGAATGGCGAGTATTTGAAGATAATAATTTTCAGAAGCTACAACGTGAATTCAAATTTAAAAACTTCATAATGGCCTTAGATTTTACCAATCGCCTAGGTAGGTTATCTGAAGAGTATAATCATCACCCACAGATAGTTTTAGAATGGGGTAAGGTAAGCCTCACTTGGTGGAGCCATAAGCTTAAAGGTTTGCATCAAAATGATTTTTTTATGGCTGTTAGGTCTGAGTTGCTTTATCAAGAGTGTTAAATTAATTGAAATAAACTCAGTGTTCAAGGCGAATACTGTTTACCTGTAAGGCGTTTCCATCACAACCATTGGTTGTTAAGCTTATGCTCCAGTTCTGTTTCATGGCAGTTAATACGAGTAAGAATTTTCGCTGGGCGACTGCATCGTATTCATTGTAAAAGCGAAATAAATTGGATGTTTTCCCCCCGCATTTGTGAGCCTTATTACGGGCATAAATATCAAAAGGGGCCTCTTCATCGTCTTCTGATTGTTCAATACCACTCACAATTAAGCCACTGACGACTTTATCTTCACCCAAACTTAATGAGCTTAATAATGCCATCGTCAAAAGGGCTAATATTCTAAACATTATTTAAAACATTCCTGGGCACTGATGATTTATTTCTCCTAATTATGTGTTCGGCTGAAATGTTAAAAACTAAAGCGTGTTCCTAAAAATAGATTAGACGCATTTATTAGCAGCTAGGGTCAGATAAGCTATGCTTTACATTATATGATTGGCGACATTGGATGATGCCAGGGATGAATAAGGATTACGGGCTTGGCTCGTTAAAAAAAGTATTTTTTTTGACAGTGCTCGCGTACTTTAGCGTTAGTTTCTCGGCGCTTATCAATGCTGAAACCCGAGTCGTCAACTCTGGATTACCAGACTTGGACGCTGCACCCAGCCAATATGCAGGTTTTTCTCGTTTATTAGATGACGAGAGCATTCTTGTTCCTGAAGAACTATTAGATATCAATAAAGACATTAAGCGTATCGCTTTCTATCACAATGGCGATCGGCTGCACCGAAAAATCCCCAAGCAAGTTCACCTAATGGTTGAAAATAAACTTTTTGGTAAGTTTATGGGTTTAGGTCGGTTTGAGGTAATTGATTGCATTGAATGTCGCACCACCCGAGTAAATTTTGAAGATTCACGCATGCACATCAGTCAAAGTGCGCAAAGTAATCAGGATTTAAGAGAATTATCAAAAAAAGTAAGGGTGGATGCATTCTTGTTGTGGAGTGCCAGCATGCACGAAAATAAATTTACCGTGAATTTACGAATGGTCAGTTCGAGAAGTAATGAAATTTTATGGCTAAAAGAATACGTTAAAAAGACAACTCGTCAACAAGAAGAATTGGAGTTTGAGAGTATTGAAATGGAATTTGTAGTGAGTGCATGGGGATTGGGTGCTGATCGAGGAGGGCTAAACGGCACAGCCGATGCGGAGTTAAGTGGCGTAACTGGTTTTGGTTTAAGGCGTCGAGAATATACCAGTTTAAACAAGGATATCGAATACAGTTTAGGGGTTGAGTATTTTAAAAACTTCTCCTCTACCGACGAGTTCAGTGTGAGCGGTATAAATCTAGAAGGACGTGTGTTTGTCAATATCGAAGCCATGAAGGACTGGGTAAAAACCAAAGCATACTTGGGTGTGGGTCAAGCTTTTTTTAGTGGAAGCCATGGTTTGATGTTGAAGTTTGGGTTGGAATTTCCTTTTGTTACTAATGGTTTTATGGCCTTAGGGGCTGTGTATTTAGTGCCAGAAGAAGTGGAATGGGACAGTGATGCAAATTACGAGGAGAACTCTGAATTTGGTGGCTCTGGCTTGGATCTAACACTGGGTTATCGGTTTTAGGTGATGTTATGAAAATTTTAGGCGCAGTTTTAGTGATATTGTTAAATGCTTGCTCTCTTGGCCAGTTTGAAATGGAGCAAGACCCTTTTGCAAAACAATTACCAGGAACCACCCATAGGACAGATCTAGAAAAGGAAGCTGATTACGCCAAAAAAAATCATGGCATAGTAAATATACATCGCCATGGTCCTGGCTATGATGTGATGCTGATGCTAAATGCAGGTGAAAGTGACATTATTTTCAGTATGGATATGCCTCAAGGTGGCGAGACCTTTATGCCTGAAATAAGTGATCAAGCAAGAATACAATCTAGGCTTGATGCTGAGGAAGAGAAAAGCATAGAAAAAGTGGATAAAGATGGCAATAGAATTAAGGAGGAAGACGAATTCTTTAATAAAAAGGCCCTAAGTTTATTTTCTGAAGCCACGAAACATATTTTAAGTGCGCAAGCTTTATTTTATCGAAAATCTTATTGGAAGGCCCTTGAAGAAACTAATATGGCCATGTCCTTAGTGCCATCGTCAGCCCAAGCTTATGCTTTAAAGGGCAGTATATATTATAAAATGGGTCGTAAGAGAGATGCGAAAGTTTCCTGGAAAAAAGCCTATAAGCTCGACCCGTCACTAACGGAAGTTAAAGAAAGTTTAAAGCTTGTTAACTAGGTGTAAGTATATGTTGAGCCGCCTTTTATTCTCTTTTTTAATAATGGCATTAATATTCTCTTGTAGAGTGTTTTCTGCCGACACCATAGAAGTGGTGACTAAAAAGGATGACTTAGAAGAAATTCAATTGAAATCGCAATTGGAAGACCGATTGGCTCGAGATATTCAGGCTTATTTGGGCAGTAATCGCTTTATCATTAATGTAGATGTCACGCTTCAAAAAGTAAGGCAGGTAATTAAACAAGACATACCAAGTAATAAGCAGCCTCAAAATTATCGAGATAACTCTAATTATCCCAGAATTAATTTTCCAAAATCTAAGGCCGCTGAAGAGGCAGAGCCTGAACCTAACTTACCTGGTTTATTATATGTGGAAGTACCAGCGGACAAAGAAAAAGACGCTGAACTCGCCTTCATGAAGGAACAAATACAGCGCCTGCAAAATCAACAGTCTCAACCTCAATGGAATGGCGACAAAAATGGAAGGGAAAAGCCCAGTCAAACTGAAAAAACTGTGGGAGTTTTCAATAAGATCATTAAGTTAAGAATAAACTTAATTGTGGAGGAAAGTATCAGTCAGGAGAAAGAGAATTTTTTACGAAATCTGATCTATCAAAAGGCTGCGTTAAATGATTTAAGAGGGGATGAGCTAAAAATAATGCGTACAGAGTTTTCAGCCTTGCCTGTAAGTATGTTAAGGGAAAATTCAGTAGAAATTGGTCAAACCTGGATGGATGAAAACTTTAGTGCGTTAGTGTTGGGTTTGCTGTCTTTTTTAGCGCTTTTATTGTTAATGTTGATCGTTATGTCCATGCGTAAGAAACCAGAGAGCGAGAAAAATAATTTAGTTGAAAAAACTCATGATTTAAAAGAAAACGTACCCAATGTATTGCCTGTGGAGAACGAGCAAGTAAATGAAAAGTATCAAATGCAGAAAACCCGCCAAGAAATTATTTCTTTAGGTTTAGGCCAGCCCCAGCATGTTCAATATGTGATGGATCAACTGAGTTCACAACAAGAAAAAATACCCATGGTAGCTTCTTTGTACAAGGTGCTGGGGCGCAGTTTATTTCGTTCAATTTTTCCTAATGTGGACCAGCTTAAACTTCAGAGTATTATGGCGCACTTGGCGGACCAGCCTCCAGAGGAAGAGCAGCAACATAGGGACGTGCAAGACTTTTATTTAATGCTGCAGCAAAGAGTGCAAAACACAGAAATCAAAAAAGCTCACCCCTTCGAATTTTTAAATAGTTTAAATGACTCACAAGTATTGTATTTAATTCAACATGAAGATGTGCGTATTCAGGCATTAGTTGTGAGCCAATTAGATGCGGATCAAGGTGCGCGAGTATTAAATAGAGTGCCCAGTCAAACTCAAGCACAGGTGATTAGTGAGTTAGGTCAATTTGAAACCTTTCCCATGGATACCTTTCAAGATGTGGCTGACCGCTTAGCCAAAAGTGCTCAGCAAGTTCCCAGCTTTGAAAATGTTAATGCTGACGGCTTGGGAATGCTCATTAATATGCTAGATAGCATGAGTTCATCTGAAGAAGCGAAAGTATTAAAACGCTTAAAGCAAGATAAGCCCGATAGCTTTTACCGGTTGCGCCAACAATATTTTACGTTTTCAGATGTCAGTAAAACGCCTCGTCAGATATTAAGTAACGCTTTAAGAGAAGTGGAACGCAGCTTTATTGGTCGGGCCTTATGCAATACGCCAGATGAATTTAAGGTACATGTACTCACATCTCTAACCCCTAAGCTAAAAGCCATGGTAAGAGAAGATTTAAAGCGTAATGAGGGCCGAGTGGCGGTTAAAGAAATCGATCAAGGGCGCCGTGCGATTGTTCAAAAACTAAGAGAATATATAAGCACTGGAAAATTCACCATGGCTGACTTACAACAAAATAAACGAGTTCAATCGTAATGATAAGTTTTAGTACGCTGATTGGTATTACGGCAGGTGTTGGTTTATTTGTTGCCGCCGTGATCACCAGTACTGACAATTACATGATGTTTGTCAGTGTGGCCAGCGGGATGATGGTGGTGGGCAGTACTTTTGCAGCATCACTCATCAGCTTTAGTTTTATGGAGGTCAGTCACGCGATAAAGGCCATGTTTCAAACGATTCTGGCCGGTAATACTAGCCAAGGGCATTTGTCTGACTTGGTGAAACGCTTTATGGAGCTTAGTAATATTTATCGCGATGGTGGGATTACTGCGTTAGAAGACTGCCAAACCAAGGCCGAGAAGAAAGACCCATTAATGGCATTGGGTATTGAATTGATGGGGTCTGGGTATAAGCAAGGGGATATTCGCGTCATTATGGGGGATGCCATGGACAGTCATTGGCAGCGCCAAAGCTTAGAGGGGAAAATATTAAATACCATGGGCGTGTATGCCCCTGGGTTTGGCATGGTCGGTACCATAGTGGGCCTAATTATTATGCTGGACAACATGGGGGGGGACATGGCTAACCTGGGCAAGGGTTTAGCGTTAGCTTTAATTACCACCCTTTATGGCGTGTTGTTGGCTAACTTGCTTTTTAAGCCCACTGCCGCACAGGTTACCGAGAAGCAAGAACAAGAATATTTTCGCCATGAGCTGATAACGGATGGCTTTGTCATGTTGGCTGAGAAAAAAGATTCTTTGCTTATTCAAGACCGCCTTAATGCTTATATTAAGCCCAGTAAGCGCTATCAACCTGCTGACGCTGGAGACTGATATGTCTTTGGTCTTACTCAATGAGCAATAAAACCGGTAAGCGTGGCCTAAGACGTCGCCGTCAAACCTTTGATGCTGATGGCGAAGGCTGGATTGTCACCTATGCCGATGCCATTACCTTGCTGTTGGCTTTTTTTGTGATGATTTTATCTGTGTCTGATCTGAATCAGGGCAAAGTCGAGGCGTTATCAGAGGGCTTGGCTGATGCCATATCTAACAGAAAGCCCGTTACCCCTTTTACCGACATTAAAAAAGAACTGGACGAAATCATCTCAGAGCATGATATGGGAGAGAACGTCAGTGTGAATATTGATTCTAAAGGGGTGAAAGTAGAGTTTTCCAATTTCTCTCTTTATGACTCGGGCAGCGCTGCTATAAAAGCGGAAGCATTACCCATGCTAAATGAAGTCAGCAAGGTCATTGCCACCACCACTCATGAAACACACCTAGTTGAAATAGAGGGCCATACCGATGATGTGCCCATTCGCAGTGCGCGTTTTCCATCCAATTGGGAGCTTAGTTCTTCTCGGGCCAGCAATGTGGTGAAGTATCTTCTGGGTAAGGGCATTAATAAAGAGCGGCTTAAAGCCTCTGGTTATGCTGACTCTAGGCCTAAGAGTGCTCTGGCAGAGGGCGAGAGCATGAGTGATAAAAAGCGAGCAGCTAACCGGCGGGTGGTTATTTATGTTCGCCGATACTAAATTTTAATTGTTTAAAATTTAAGCTAATCTTGGTGGGAGCGAAGTAGGTTATTTTTTGAGTCTTGCACCATTTTGGAAAAGACTTTGTCAGATGCTTCTGGTAAACTGCAACGCCATCTTATTCACACAAATCCAACACATTTATTCGGATTCACCAGTTTATGTCGACTCGTTTTATTTTCGTCACCGGTGGCGTTGTCTCCTCATTGGGTAAAGGCATCGCTTCGGCATCTCTAGCGGCTATTTTAGAGGCCCGTGGTCTGAATGTGACCATGCTTAAACTGGACCCCTATATAAATGTAGATCCAGGTACCATGAGCCCATTTCAACATGGTGAAGTATTTGTGACCGAAGACGGCGCAGAAACTGACCTAGATTTAGGCCACTATGAGCGTTTCATTCGCACCACCATGTCTAAACGTAATAACTTTACCACTGGCCGCATTTATATGGATGTTATCCGTAAAGAGCGTCGTGGTGATTACTTAGGCGGAACAGTGCAGGTTATTCCTCACATTACCGATGAAATTAAACGCCGCGTATACGAAGGTGCCGAAGGCGCTGAAGTGGCATTGGTAGAAATTGGCGGAACCGTAGGTGATATTGAGTCTCTTCCTTATATGGAAGCGGTGCGTCAGCTTAAGCTAGAGCTTGGCAGTAAGCGTGCCTTGTCCATGCACCTAACTTTGGTGCCTTATATTGCAACCGCCGGTGAAACTAAAACCAAGCCTACTCAGCACAGTGTTAAAGAATTGCGCTCCATTGGCCTTCAGCCAGATATTCTAATTTGTCGTTCAGATCATCGCATTGATTCAGGTTCATTACGTAAAATTGCTTTGTTCACCAACGTTGAAGAGCGTGCGGTTATTCCATTAGAAGACGCCGATACTATTTATCGCATTCCTTCATTGCTAAAAGCCACTGGCCTTGATGATTATGTTATCGAGAAGTTTGGCCTTGAGTGTGATGAAGCGGATTTGTCAGAGTGGGACGCGGTAGTGGATGCCAAGCTTAACCCTGAAAACGAAATTAACATCGCCATGGTTGGTAAATACATGGAGTTGCTGGATGCTTATAAATCTCTAATTGAAGCCATTGACCATGCTGGCCTTAAGAATCGTACTAAGGTCAAAATTGAATACATCGATTCAGAAATCATCGAACGTGATGGCTGCAGCATCCTTGAAGGTAAAGACGCCATACTTGTGCCTGGTGGCTTTGGTCACCGTGGTGTAGAAGGTAAAATTCGAACCGTTCAATATGCCCGTGAAAACAAAGTGCCTTATTTGGGTATTTGCTTAGGCATGCAATCGGCCGTGATTGAATTTGCTCGTAATGTTTGTGGGTTAACCGATGCCCATAGTACCGAATTTAATTTAAATACCGCTGATCCTGTTGTGGGCTTAATTACCGAATGGACCACATCTGAAGGCGATAAAGAGCAACGTTCTGAAACATCAGACCTTGGTGGAACCATGCGGTTAGGTGGTCAAGAATGTCGTTTAACGCAAGGCTCTTTATCTGCTGATGCCTATGCCAGTGACACCATTATTGAGCGTCATCGTCACCGCTACGAAGTAAACAATAACTATCTTGAAGTGCTTGAGAAAAATGGCTTGCGTATCGCTGGTCGTTCTATGGATGGCAATTTAGTTGAGGTGGTTGAAGTGGTTGATCACCCATGGTTTGTGGCTTGTCAGTTCCACCCAGAATTTACTTCAACACCGCGTGATGGGCATGGTTTATTTACGGCCTTCATTGCAGCAGCGAAAAAACAAGCTGGTGTTGCTTAAACAAAATTCGAACAAATTATCTTATTAATTAGTTATTAAAATTTTATTGGAGACAGAGTTTACTATGTCTAATATCGTCGATATTAAAGCTCGTGAAGTTATGGATAGCCGCGGCAACCCTACGGTTGAAGCAGATGTATATTTAGAAGGTGGTTTCTTCGGTACCGCTTGCGCACCTTCTGGTGCTTCAACCGGTTCTCGTGAAGCGCTTGAGCTACGTGATGGCGACAAATCTCGCTATCTTGGCAAAGGTGTTTTAAAAGCCGTTGCCAATATTAACGGTGCTATTAAAGACGCTGTATTGGGTATGAATGCGGTTGACCAGCGTGCCCTTGACGACAAAATGCTTGAACTCGATGGCACTGAAAACAAAGCCACCTTAGGTGCTAACGCCATTCTAGCGGTATCGCTTGCTGCTGCTAAAGCGGCCGCTCAAGCAAAAGGTGTTGAATTATATGAGCACATTGCGGACTTAAACGGCACTTCTGGCCAGTACACCATGCCGTTGCCTATGATGAACATTCTTAACGGCGGCGAGCACGCTGATAACAATGTGGACATTCAAGAGTTTATGGTTCAGCCAGTGGGCTTTACTTCTTTTAGCGAAGGCTTGCGTGCCGGCGCTGAAATTTTTCATACCCTAAAGAAAGTGCTTCAAGAAAAAGGGTTGAGCACTTCTGTAGGTGATGAAGGTGGTTTTGCCCCTGATCTTGATTCAAATGCCCATGCCCTAGCCATGATCAAAGAAGCGGTTGCTCTTGCGGGTTTTGAATTAGGCAAAGACATTACACTTGCCTTAGATTGTGCTTCTTCTGAATTCTATAAAGATGGTAAGTACGATCTTGCTGGTGAAGGTAAAGTATTTAGTGCTGAAGAGTTCTCTGATTACTTGAAAGAGCTTTGTGATCAATACCCAATTGTATCGATTGAAGATGGTCAAGATGAGTCTGATTGGGCTGGCTGGAAATACCAAACTGAAGTGCTAGGCGATAAAGTTCAATTGGTGGGTGATGATTTATTTGTAACCAATACTAAGATTTTAAAGCGCGGAATTGATGAGAAAATTGGTAACTCTATTCTGATTAAATTCAACCAAATTGGCTCACTGAGCGAAACATTGGATGCCATTAAAATGGCTAAAGATGCTGGTTTCACAGTTGTTATTTCTCATCGCTCAGGTGAAACAGAAGACACAACCATTGCTGATTTAGCAGTAGGCACATGTGCTGGTCAAATTAAAACGGGTTCACTATGCCGTTCTGATCGTATTTCTAAGTACAACCGTTTATTGCGTATTCAAGAGCAGTTAGGCGATAAAGCCGTTTATAATGGTTTGAAAGAAGTGAAAGGCCAAGCGTAACAGGATCTTTTAGTGCGCTTTAAAGCACACACGTAAATAACAAAAGGGAAACATGGTTTCCCTTTTGTTTGTTTGCTCAAATAAAAATAGGGTATACCCCTAGTATTTACACTATAACCGTTTACTAAGCAGGATTAACGGCTTGTTTGGTAAGAGTGAATAATAATAAAAATGTCTGGCAAAGCCTTCAATAAAACCCTATTTAAACAGCATGCTTGGAAGCCTTTAGCCTTGGTTATCTTTGGGTGGTTGATGTATCAGTTATGGTTTGATGAAACGGGTGTCTTGGCTAATTTGTCTATGCGTGAGCAAATAGAAAATCAAAGAGAAATCAATATTGCCAAGCAAGCTCGTAATCAAGTGTTGCTTGAAGAGGTGCGAGCGTTAAAGTCAGGAATGGGCAGTATTGAATCAAAAGCTCGAAAAGAACTGGGCATGCTTAAGCAAGACGAAACCTATTTCATTATTGTTGAAAAACAAAAAGGATCAAAGGAATGAGTCAGTTATTATACGCTGTCGTTCCGGCTGCTGGTGTGGGTGCTCGAATGAAAGCAGACCGCCCAAAGCAGTACCTATTACTAGAAGGGAAGACGGTTCTAGAGCATACCGTTAACAAGCTACTCGAATTCACAGAAATTGAAGAGATTGTGTTACCGGTTAGTCCACTTGATGGCTACATTTCTGATTTAGCCATTCATTCTCATCGTAAAGTGACATTATGCGAAGGGGGAGAAGAGCGCTTTCATTCTGTCTTAAATGGCTTACAAACGTTACTGGATAAAGGCGCTAGCCCAGATGCTTGGGTAATGGTGCATGATGTCGCACGCCCCTGTATACGCTTGGAGGACCTTAAAAACTTATATAAAAATGCCAGCGAGAGTGGCGTTGTTTTAGGCTTGCAAGTACGTGACACCATGAAACGCACACAGGAAAATGCTCTAGTAGCCAATACCGTTGATCGAACAAATTTATGGCATGCTCAAACTCCTCAATTGGCTCCGCTGGGCACCTTGTATGACGCCATAACCCAATCTGTAACTGATGGCATTGCTATTACCGATGAAGCATCAGCGTTAGAGCACTGCGGTATTATGCCTAGAATGATAGCAGGGCACCCAAGCAACATTAAAATTACTCAGCCTGAAGATTTAGAGATGGCCAGAGCATTTTTTCGGTTGAACGAATCCAAGAATCATCAAGAGTAATTAGAAATGCCTTATCGTATCGGCCACGGATTTGATGTTCATAAGTTTTCAGAAAAGAAACCACAAGCAAGTGTCATCATTTGTGGAGTTCATATTCCCTATGAAAGCGAGTTACTGGCCCACAGTGATGGCGATGTAGCGTTGCATGCGTTATGTGATGCCTTACTGGGTGCTGCAGCACTGGGCGACATTGGCCATCACTTCCCTGATACAGACCCAGCTTTTGCCGGGGCTGATAGTCGTGATTTATTACGCCAAGTGATGAAAAGTATTACAGACCAAGATTACAAAGTGGTTAACGTTGACCTGACTATAATGGCACAAGCACCAAAAATGGCGCCGCATATTGAAGCCATGCGCGAAAATATTTGCCAAGATTTAAACGTGACGCTAAGCCAGGTTAACGTTAAGGCAACCACCACAGAAAAATTAGGCTTTGTGGGGCGTAAAGAAGGCATAGCCGTAGAAGCGGTTGCCATGCTAAAGCACATTGGAAGCATTGATTAATATATGACAACATTTAACAACCAATGGCCAAAAGCCTACCCTGATCTTGCGGTGAGTGGTCAATTTCGTGTGCAGGATGAAGATTTCCAAGTAACCGAATTAACCAATCGTGTGCTTAAAAAAGAAGGACCGCATTTATTCTTATTTGTAGAAAAAAAAGGCGCCAACACCCATTGGTTAGCCCGTAAAATTGCTAACCACGCACATCTAGATTTAAAAGATGTGGGCTATGCCGGCTTAAAAGACAGGCATGGTGTTACCCGTCAGTGGTTTAGTTTACCTGTGAAAGAAAAGGCGGTGGATCTATCTCATTTATTTGCAAAAGATGAATTTACGTTATTAAGCCAAGGTTATTACGGCGTTAAATTAAAACGCGGTGCCTTAGGTGGAAACAGTTTTCGATTGGTTATTCGAAATATCGAAGGGGATAAGCAAAAACTAGAACAACGCCTTGAGTTAATTAGACAAAGAGGCGTGCCCAATTACTTTGGCCCGCAACGTTTTGGTAATCATTTCGAAAACCTTAACCAAGCTCAAAATATGTTCGAGCATGGTAAGCGCCCTCGCAATAAACAAAAAGGTTCCATGTATGTTTCTGCGGCCCGTTCGTATTTGTTTAATGAAATGCTGGCAAAGCGAGTTAATCTTTTAAGTTGGGATACTCCAATGGCAGGTGAGGTATTTGGCTTTGCCGGTAGCCTCAGGGGCTTTAGCCAAGAAAATACACCTGAAGAAAATAAGCGCTGGCGCGAAAATAAAATTCATCCTACCTGTGCCCTTTGGGGTAAAAATGAGTCTTTATCTATCTCGCAATTGAAAGACATAGAAGATTCAGTGGCTGATGAGAATGAAGTCTTCAGTGAAGGCTTAGTCAGTAAAGGCTTAAAACAAGAAAGACGAGCCAGTCGTATGTTGATCCCTGATTTATTTTGGATGTGGCAAGGGGATGATTTAGTGTTACGTTTCTCGTTGGCATCAGGCTACTTTGCAACATCCTTGCTTAGGGAATTGGGCGACATTCAAGAATATTCTAGAGAGTACCCAATTGAAGAGCCCTCAGGAGAATAATATGGAATTACTGCTTAGTAACGATGACGGTGTGCATGCCATTGGACTGGTAACGCTTGCCAAACACTGTGTTGCAGCTGGTTTTAATGTGCAGGTGGTGGCACCTGATAGAGACAGAAGCGGTGCCAGTAATTCTTTAACATTGGATAGCCCATTACATCCTATTCAATTACCTAATGGTTTTTTCAGTGTGAATGGCACGCCTACAGATTGTGTCCACTTGGCCATTAATAGTTTATGTGACCCTATTCCAAAGCGAGTAATAGCGGGCATTAACGCCGGTGCTAATTTAGGGGATGATGTTTTGTATTCCGGCACTGTGGCAGCAGCCATGGAGGGCCGGTTTTTAGGAACAGCACCTATCGCGGTATCGTTAGTGGGTCATCAGCATTTTGATACCGCCGCGCAGGTCACTTTAGAGCTTTTACCGCAGCTGGAAAAATTAGCTTTGGCGGAGCGCTTAGTGGTGAACATTAATGTGCCAGATGTTCCATACGAAGACTTAAAAGGCATTGAGATTACACGTTTAGGGCATCGTGAGCGCAGTGATAACCCAGTTAAAACTCAAAACCCAAGAGGCAAAGAGTGTTATTGGATTAGCGCAGCCGGTCCAGCCGCTGACGCAGGCCCAGGTACTGACTTTTATGCCGTCTCTCAAAATAAAGTATCGGTGACACCAATACACGTGGATATGACGGCCTATGAAACGCAAAAAACCTTAGAAGGGTTAGCTTTGTGACACCACTACAATTACAAGGCATAGGCATGACGAGCCAAAGGACTCGCGATCGTTTAGTAGGGCGTTTAACCGAACAAGGTATTGAAAACCCAAATGTCTTAGAAGTAATGGGCAATACTCCACGTCATATTTTTGTAGATGAGGCCTTGAGCCATAGAGCCTATGAAGATACCGCACTGCCTATTGGATTTGGGCAAACCATAAGTCAGCCTTATATCGTGGCTAAAATGACTGAACTATTAATTAAAACAGGTCCCTTGGAGTCGGTATTAGAAATAGGCACTGGCTGTGGATATCAAACCTTGGTTTTATCGCAATTAGTGAATCGTGTGTACAGCATTGAGCGAATAGAAGCCCTGCAAAAAAATGCCAAAAAGCGCTTATCTTTGTTACGTGTTAATAATGTGAAATTTAAATACGCAGATGGTAATTGGGGGTGGTCTGAAGAAGGAGGGTTTGATGCGATACTGTCAGCTGCCGCACCTGAAGTGATTCCACCAGAGTTAATTACTCAGTTAAATATAGGTGGGCGGTTAATTATTCCGGTAGGTGTGGGTGATCACCAGCAGTTAACATTAGTCACCCGTGAAGAGGGAGGCTATAAAACCAAAATATTAGAGGCGGTTAAGTTTGTGCCCATGTTAAGTGGCACCAAGAACCTGTCTTAAAAAGTATCCAATTAATATAATTAAACGCGCTAGATTTGATGTCTGGTGGGTAAGGAAGATAAGGCTAGGCGGTATGTTGAATTTTTTTAAAGGCATGGCCATGGGGGCCGCGGACATTGTGCCTGGTGTCTCAGGGGGAACCATCGCGCTGGTAACGGGTATTTATCAACGATTAATTTCGGCCTTAAAAAGCATTGGCCCAAGTACGCTTGTGTGTTGCTATAAAGAGGGGATAAAGACAGCTTGGCAGAAAATAGACGGCACTTTTTTAGCGACACTTTTTGCCGGTATATTAACCAGTATTGTGCTTTTTGCCCGTGTGCTTCACTACGCCATAGAGCATTTTCCTATGTTTATTTGGCCCTGTTTTTTTGGCCTAGTGCTGGCGTCTGCCATTTATGTAAGTAAAGAAGTGGGTAAATGGAATTGGCAGCGAGTGGCTATGCTGGCATTGGGAACTGCTATTGCTAGTATGATTAGCCTTGCATCGGGGGCGCAAATTGAAGTAACCGCCTTAAGCCTGTTCCTTTCTGGGGCTCTAGCTATATGTGCGATGATTTTACCTGGGATTTCAGGCAGTTTTATTCTGCTTCTTTTGGGCATGTATGCTCATGTAATAGGCGCAGTGAAGTCGTTTGACATTGTAACGCTACTGATATTTGGCAGCGGTTGCGTCGTTGGACTGATGGTGTTTTCGCGTTTTTTAGCCTGGGTATTGGAGCACTTTAAACAAGCCACTTTAGCTTTGTTAACGGGGTTTATGTTGGGAGCGTTGATTAAACTGTGGCCTTGGAAAGAGGTTTTAGAGTATCGAACCAACAGTGCGGGAGAGCAAGTGGCTTGGTTAGAGGCTCCAATTGTGCCATGGCTTCATAATGACCCCCAATGGCTAATGGTTGGCTTAGCTGCAATATTGGGTTTTGGATTAGTTTTGATACTTGAACGCACGCTTAATAAAAAATAAGATCAATAACTGACCAGAGGTTAACCGTTTTAGTCGATTATAACGTGTGTTTATTTGGGAAAAGATGTGCAAAAAATTGGCAATCCCCCAACTAGAGCACGAGAAATTTGAAGTTCATCATTTTTTTAGATGAAATTAGAATTTCAGGTTTAATTTTAATATTAGAAACATATAAAAACATTATTAATAGTGGATGCCTAAAAATTGCTCATCACTAAGCGTCAAAAAATACAGCATATCCCGCTAAAAAAGATGACTTTCAGGTTGTGGCTGACCTTGTGTGTCTTATTTACTCTTAGTGCATGCAGTGGATTTGTCTCAGTTGAGGAAAAGTTCGACTCTGGTGTTAGGTTCCAGTCGGGCAGTAAAGTGCATGTGGTTCAAAAAAGTGAAACCCTTTTCTCATTAGCGTGGCGCTATGGCTGGGACTATAAGTCGTTAGCGAGTGCTAACTCCATTGCTGCGCCTTATATTATTCATCCAGGTCAAAAGCTTCAGGTTGGCCAGCCTAAGTCAATTAGATTTCAGAGTGCTGGCAATACAAGCAAAAGATTGACGAATCCTCCTAAGAGTGGATCTTCCAATGTGGCCAGTGCCCGTAAAAGCACACATAAGACGCCAAAGGTTAACCGGGATAGACCTAAGTCGCCAAAAAGCTGGAATAAAAGCACTTCCCCAAAATGGTCTTGGCCTGCCAAGGGTAAGTTAATCGCCAAATTTTCAGCTAAATCCCCTGCCAATAAGGGGATTGATATTGCCGGTAGGTTAGGGGAGTCTGTAAGTGCAGCAGCGGCAGGATCGGTTGTCTATGCAGGTAGCGGATTACTTGGATACGGCAATTTGGTAATCATTAAACATAACGAACAATATCTTAGCGCCTATGCGCATAATAAACGTTTGTTAGTGAAGGAAAGCCAGAAAGTAAAAGCCGGACAGACCATTGCTGAGTTGGGATCAAGTGGCACGGATAAAGTAAAATTGCACTTTGAAATTCGTCGCCAAGGGAAACCGGTTGACCCAATGTTATATCTACCAAGGGCGAAAAATTAAGTTTTTCCTTGGTGGTGGGGACTTAATTTTTTATTCTTTTTGTTGTTAGTTAGGCCAGTTTTTAATTCTTGGAACGACTTTTGAATAGTTAAAGACGGTGACGACATAATAACAATGATACTTGGCGGGGCGAGCTATGGCGGTTAAAAAGGAATTACAAAATAAAGAAGTAGAAACAGATTTGGCGTTGGCGGACACCAAAACTAAAGCGAAAAAGGCCACTAAAAAAAGTGACACTGAAGTTATAAGCGCAATTGGTAAGGATACCGAATCTCAAAAAAATCTTGATGCCACTCAATTATATTTAAACGAAATTGGCTTTTCCCCTTTATTAACCCCTGAAGAAGAAGTGCATTTTGCACGACTGGCTCGTAAAGGAGATGAGAAAGGCCGTAAACGCATGATCGAAAGTAACTTGCGTTTAGTGGTGAAAATTGCTCGCAGATATGTCAATAGGGGATTGACCTTATTGGATCTTATTGAAGAGGGAAACCTAGGCCTTATTCGGGCAGTTGAAAAATTTGACCCAGAGCGGGGATTTAGATTTTCAACCTACGCCACGTGGTGGATTCGCCAGACAATTGAGCGAGCCATCATGAATCAAACCCGTACTATTCGTTTGCCCATACACGTTGTTAAAGAATTAAATGTGTATTTACGGGCCGCTCGAGAGCTTACTCAAAAGCTTGATCATGAGCCCTCAGCTGAAGAAATTGCCGATTTATTAGAAAAACCCGTTGCAGATGTAAAACGAATGCTAGGTCTAAATGAAAGAGTGGCCTCAGTGGACTCTCCTTTGGGCTACAACAGTGAAAAATCAATTTTAGATACCATAGCTGATGAAGCGGCTGGTGACCCTTGTAAGCTCTTGCAAGACAACGACATTAGCCAAAGTCTTGACCGCTGGTTAGAAGATTTAACCGAAAAACAACGTGAAGTCATTGCTAGGCGTTTTGGCCTAAGAGGATATGAAACCAGCACACTTGAAGAGGTTGGTCATGAAATTGGGTTGACTCGTGAAAGAGTAAGGCAAATACAAGTTGAAGCCTTAAAGAGAATGCGAGAAATAATGGAAAAACATGGTTTAAATGCACGTGCCATCTTTGGTGTTTTAGAAGCTTAAGCGATCAGCTTTAATAGATCGCTCTTCATGTTTTTAGGCGGATGAATACAATTCGAGTACTTAAGCCCATGTGGAAACACATGGGTTTTTTTATGGGGGTTAAGTTTTCTTTGTTGAATACTTTTAATGAAGCGAGTTTGTGAAAAATACCTTTGACGCTTGATTTGATTCGATGGGGTATATCCAGTCTTGATCAGATTGTTGAACGAAGCCGCTACGCGGCAAAATAGCAAAATCTAACTCCTCAACAATAATTTCTTTACCTACTCA
>OJBM01000015.1_pt1 | contig 120250 bp, 111 predicted proteins | sample 1591061 | NCBI WGS metagenome assembly OJBM01 (sample SAMN05416872, study PRJEB24817) | seawater metagenome | isolation source: Sea water | place: Canada:Atlantic | collected 2013-11
CAAACCAATAAACAGCCGCTAATATCTTGGCTTAAGCTTGGGCTAGATCAGGCATTTTATTAAACCAAGGCTGGGCCTTTTCTAATTGAGCGGCCAATTTGAATAGGGTTAATTCATCGCCATGGTTGAACATAAAGCTGCGATGTCACCAAACCAATAAACAGCCGCTAATATCTTGGCTTAAGCTTGGGCTAGATCAGGCATTTTATTAAACCAAGGCTGGGCCTTTTCTAATTGAGCGGCCAATTTGAATAGGGTTAATTCATCGCCATGGTTGAACATAAAGCTGCGATGTCACCAAACCAATAAACAGCCGCTAATATCTTGGCTTAAGCTTGGGCTAGATCAGGCATCTTATTAAACCAAGGCTGAGCCTTTTCTAATTGAGCGGCTAATTTGAATAAGGTTAACTCGTCGCCATGGTTGAACATAAAGCTGCGATGTCACCAAACCAATAAACAGCCGCTAATATCTTGGCTTAAGCTTGGGCTAGATCAGGCATCTTATTAAACCAAGGCTGAGCCTTTTCTAATTGAGCGGCTAATTTGAATAAGGTTAACTCGTCGCCATGGTTGAACATAAAGCTGCGATGTCACCAAACCAATAAACAGCCGCTAATATCTTGGCTTAAGCTTGGGCTAGATCAGGCATTTTATTAAACCAAGGCTGGGCCTTTTCTAATTGAGCGGCCAATTTGAATAGGGTTAATTCGTCGCCAAAGGGTGCCATAAACTGGGTGCCGCAAGGCAGTCCATTAGGGCTCCAGTGTAGTGGTACCGACATGGCAGGTTGGCCGGTTAAATTGGCTAACTGTGTGAAGGGGGTTTTATCTAAATTCTTACGGGCTTCTTCTTGAGTGAGCTCTATAAGGCCTTTTTTAAATAGCCGTGCTACTGAAGACCCCAACGCATTGGCAATTTTAGTTTGGATACGTTTACCCGAACTCATCTCAAGTGAGCCCACTTCAACCGGCAAGGCCGCCACGGTGGGGGTCATGAAAATATCAAATTCTTCATGAAACACATCAACCGCTTGTTTAATTTTAAACCAGTCTCGTTTAGCACTGACAAAATCTCCTGCCGATAAACACTCACCAATAAGTGCCAAGAAGCGCGTACCGTCTTCTAGTTTGTTGGCTGCCTGCTTGCCTAAGGTTTTGGCGATGTAGGCGGCATCGGCTGCGGTGTGTCCAAAGTACATGGTGAGGTAGCAATTTAATAATAAATTGCCGTCTACTTTTGGTTGCTGCTCTACCACTTCATGACCTAACTCTTGCAACAGCTTGACGCTGTTTTCAATGGCTTTAACGCACTGCGCATCCACATGGCCACCGTAAGGGGATTGCGTGGTAAAACCAATACGTAACTTCTTAGGGGGTGTTTGCAGGGCGTCTAAATAACTTTCACTAGGCTCGCCAATCACATAGGGGCTACCAGCCTCGCCCCCTTGGGTGGCATCCAACATGGCAGCACTGTCTCGTACCGATAAAGACAAAACATGTTCGCAGGTGGCGCCATCCCAGTGCTCGCCATAATTTGGGCCGCTAGGGTTACGGGCCCGGGTGGGCTTCATGCCAAATAATCCGCAATGAGACGCAGGAATGCGAATAGAACCACCGCCATCGCCCCCAGAGGCCATAGGTACGATGCGTGATGCTACCGCTGCGCCACTGCCGCCACTTGACCCTCCTGCCGTGTGCCCAGGATTCCACGGATTACAGGTGGCGCCAAAGGCCTCGGGTTCGGTAATGCCCATTAAGCCCAATTCTGGCGTATTGGTTTTACCAAAGATATTCACACCGGTTTGTTTAAAGCGTTTAACCAAGGTGGCATCTTCATGGGGAATGATCCCCTGATAGGCGATTGATCCATTACTGGTGGGTACGCCTTTAATGTCAGCCAGTAAGTCTTTAAGTAAAAACGGCACCCCACTGAATATCCCTTCTGGCAAGCTATTATGCGCTTGTTGGGCCTGCTCATATAAAGGATTAATAATGGAATTAATATGAGGATTAATGCGCTCGGCTCGAGAAATAGCTTCTGTTAATAACTCTTGGGAAGTAACCGTTTTGTTGCGTACCAGCTCGGCCAAACCTAGGGCGTCGTACTGGTGATACTCTTTAAATCCAGGCATGAGAACTCACTTTTTATTATTTTTTAAAGTTTGATAAAGGTTTATGTGGGGCAAATATTGCCAGAAATAATGTGGCTTTCAATGAAATAAAAAAGAGTTTTATGTGAATTTTGGACAAGCGTAATTGTAAAAAAGGGCCGTATTAGGCCCTTTGTAGTATAAGCGTGATCGATATAGGGAATGAATGGCTGATGATGCGTTATTTATAAAAGTTAGAGCGCCCTTCAGGCTGCAAGCGAAAACGCTTGTAACCCCACTGGTATTGCTCTGGGCAATCTAAAATGCATTGTTCAATGCTTTGGTTTAAAGCGGTGGCAGATACCACAGGGTCTTCGTGACGAATATCTTCATTAGCAGGTTTTAACACTACCTTGTAACTGCCATCGTCTAGACGCATGGCATAGCAACACAGTAGGAAGGCTGGGGTTTTCTTGGCTAAATCACCAATTAATTTACCGGTTAAAGCACTTTGCCCAAAGAAGGGGGCAAATACACCGCTGCTTGGGCTAGGTTCTTGGTCTGGTAACACCGCGATTACGCCCTTTTTCTTAAGAATTTTAAATAACGCCATGACCCCTTTACGATCGGCTGGCACTAAACCCACGTCCACGCGTTTACGTGTTTTAAAAATAAACTTATCCATGGCGGGAATCTTGGCGGGTTTATACATGACGGTCATAAACAAATGACGGCGGAAAAAGTGATTCAGAATTTCCCAGTTACCGTGGTGAGGGGCAATTAATATAATGCCATTTTCATCACTTAAGGCTTTTTGCAAATGCTCAATACCTTCCACTTCAGTGATTAATTTATGCACTTTTGGAATGGGCCACATCCAAGACATACCCATCTCTGTGTAGGTTTTCCCCAGCGCCACTAAGCTAGATTTAGTGGCTTGGGTGAGCTGTTTATCATTGTAATCAGGAAAACAAATAGATAAGTTTTTCTTGGCCACCTTAGCGGTGCCAGTGTTGGTGTACCACATGATTTTACCAATGAGCGCGCCTAGCGCTTGCGCCATGGATAACGGCAAAAAAGAAATTAAACGGATAATGCCAATTCCGATATATACAGCTGCGTTTTTCACTAATAAGACTCCCTGAAGTGAGCCAAGGGTACATATTTTTATAAGGCTTGAAAACCAGTAGGGCAAAGGCCTGAGAGCTTTAATTAATATAGGGTTAAGAATAATGGGGGAATTGCCCTATAATTGGCAAAAATTAATACAATTAATGCAGTAAAATACACAATCATGAAAAATAAATATGTGAGCATTGGCTTAACCAACCCGCAAAGTCCAACCAATGTAGGCGTGGTGATGCGTGCAGCTGGCTGTTATCAGGTGGACTCAGTATTTTATACCGGCCGACGTTATGCCAAAGCTGCTAAATTCCACACCGACACCCATAATTCCAGTTCCAAGATTCCCTTAACGGGTGTGGACTCCCTATTAGATGCCTTAGAAGGGGAAGCCATCGACAGTGACATGAAAGTGGTGTGTGTGGAGTTAGTAGTCGGCGCCACCCCGTTACCTGAATTTGTGCATCCTGATAAGGCCATTTATATCTTTGGCCCAGAAGATGGCACCATCGAGCAAAAAGTGGTGGATAAAGCCCATGCTGTGGTTTATGTGCCCACGGTGGGCTGTATGAATTTAGCCGCCACAGTGAATGTTTTGCTTTATGACCGCTTAGCCAAATCTGAAAATAACTTGGCCAGCGATGAGCTCATTCGCAGCAGTCGCGACATCAATAATCATGTGAAAGTGAAAAAAGACCCAGCCTAACGGTTAAGTGTGTACATTCATGCAAAGCATTCCAGATTTATTATTGCAAGACTCACAGCGCCTAAGAATATTAAAGTTACTGGCAACAATAGACTTGAAAGATGCTCATATTGCAGCAGGCTTTGTGCGCAATATGGTATGGGATGCATTACATGAAAAACCCACACCTACGCCGTTAAATGATGTGGATGTGGTATTTTTTGATGCCAACGATAAAGACAATACCCTTGCTAAAAAGGCTTTAAAAGAATTACAAGGCTTAGATGGCAGTGTGCCTTGGCAAGTGAAAAATCAAGCGCACATGCATTTAAAGAATAACGACAGAGCCTACCTTGATATTGGCGATGCCATGTCGTTTTGGCCAGAAAAAGAAACGGCTATTGCGGTAAGTATTACCCTTAATAAAGACATAAAAGTAGTGGCGCCCTTTGGCACAGAATCATTATTTAAGGGCTTAATTACCCAAAACCCTAAGCGTGCTAAGTCGGTATTTTTACAACGGGTTTATGCCAAAGGCTGGCTTGAAATTTGGCCAGAATTAAAAATCATTAAATAGCACCGACTTAAAAAGTGCGCATTAAGCAAGTTCAGAAAAAGGAATTACCAGATGGAATTGGATCACATTTTTATTTGTGTCAGTAAAGGTGCTCCTGAAGCACGCGAATTAATTGACTTCGGTTTAATTGAAGCAAGTTCTAACGTGCATCCAGGTCAGGGAACCGCCAATAGACGCTTTTTTTTCCATAATGTTTTTTTAGAGCTTTTGTACTTAGAAGATGCCACAGAAGCCAAAAGTGATGTGACCGCTAACACAGGTTTATACGAGCGTTGTTCATTTTTAAACGATGCCAGCGCTTTTGGATTTTGTTTTAAGCCAAACCACGAAACACAGCAAAAACCGAATTTTAAAAGCTGGCAATATAAGCCGGTGTTTTTTCCCGCGCCTAATTGCGTAGAAGTGGCAATAGCCCCTTATTGTGAGCCCATGTGGTTTTTCATTAGCTTCTTAGGCCCCGCTAATCCAGCCAAACAAAAAGAGCCGATCCATCATGATGTACCCTTACAGTATTTAACTAATACTCGTGTGTTTCAGCCCCTCAGTGAAGCCCCTTCTGATGCTTGGGAAAAGGCCAATCAATTAGCCAGTTTCAGTGTGCTTAATCACCCTGAAACCCTGCTTGAATTGGAGTTTGATCACCATCGTGAAGCGAGGGCTCATGACTTCAGGCCCGCTTTACCTTTACGAATAAAGTGGTAGGCCATTAATGCCTGTGTAATTCAAACTTAAAGAGGCCCTGCAAGGGCCTTTTACTTGTCAAACCTCAGCTACACTTATTTATATTTAGTCGTTTCTAAAAGGACATTATGTTCTTATTTTTTCGCCATTTTCTCATAGCAGCTGTGGGGTATTACCTAGCCGGTCAATTGGGCTTATTGTTAGCCATATCCCCAGGCTTTGCGTCAGCTGTCTGGCCTGCTTCTGGGTTGGCCTTGGGCTGTGTGCTGTTAATGGGGCGCTACAGCAGTCTATTGGGTGTTGGAGTTGGCTCGTTCTTTATTAACCTTGGAGTGGCCAGTCAAGGCAGTTCACATATTGAATGGGCCATGGTGATGCCCAGTTTAATTATTGGCTGTGGCGCCATGTTTCAGGCTCGAGCAGGGGTGTATTTATTTAAGAAACTGCTTGGTCACTACTCCCATATAGACTCCCCTAAAGACATCATTCGTTTTGTCCTCATTATCGCTCCCTTAAGTTGTTTCGTTTCGGCCTCGGTGGGGGTGACTGCGCTTTTTAGTCAGGGGTTTATTAACGCCGATAATCTAGTCTTTAGCTGGCTAACGTGGTGGGTGGGGGACACCATTGGTATTTGGCTTGTCACACCCTTAATCATTTCGCTTTTCTCTCCCCATGAGGAATTAGCAATAGAGCGCAAAGCGCATGTCATACTGCCCTCATTTTTGATATTTATTGGGGTGATGACGCTCTTTTATATTTCAACGGAGTCTCGTTATCAAAATATACTCAATGAAATACAAGGGAACTCTAAACGCTTTTTTATCATCATTGAAGATCGATTAGCCAGTTCAAGGAATAAATTAAATTCTTATTTAGCATTTTATAGGAGCTCCAATTTCGTCAGCAGAGTTGAATTTTATGAATTTTCTCGAATACTACTGGCCAATGACTCAGTCTTTCAGGGGGTTGGTTGGACTGAGGTTGTGGCAAGAGATGACAGAGCAAGGTACGAAAATGAAATAAGAGATTTGGGCTTTAAAGATTTTACCTTCACCGAGTTCTCCAGTAATGGCAGCTTGCGGCAAGCCTTGGTGAGAGAAGAATATTACCCGGTATTGTATATTTATCCATTTGAGAATAATAAGCGTGCATTTGGCCTTAATTTAGCCGCCAACCCCGACCGTTTAAATGCATTGTTAAAAGCTCGAAAGGAAGATAATGCCATTGCAACAGCACCAATTACGTTAGTTCAAGAAAGCGGTGATGAGAAAGCGGTTATTTTATATTTACCAGTGACCAGCATAGATAACGAATTTAAAGGGTTTGTGAGCGGAGTATTTAGGGTAAGTGGTATTTTAGGGCGTGTGGTAAATGATGCTGAAAAATTAAATTTTGGTATTAAAATAAAAGATGTGACGGACCCTCATAACCCTAAATCGTTATTAGACTCCCTTCAAAAACCTCTAATAAGCTTTGATTCTATACATGAAAAAATGAAATTTGGTGAGCGAATATATGACGTGGAGTTTTACGCCAATACTGATTATTACTTGGCTTCTAAAGATTGGAATAGCTGGGCAATTTTAACGTTAGGTTTTTTTATGGCAGCCATGCTGCAATGCCTGATACTCATTATTACGGGTAATACTCATAATATTCGTAAAGAGGTTTTAAAGAAAACCCAAGATTTATTACAAGCCAAGAAAGTTGCTGAGATGGCCAATAAAGCTAAGTCAAACTTTACCGCCAATATGAGCCATGAAATTCGAACCCCTCTAAATGCTATTATTGGGTTGGTTAACTTATGCTTGAAAACCCCTTTATTGCCTTTACAAGAACGGTATTTAAAAAAAGTACAGTTATCATCAGATACCTTGCTATCGCTTGTTAATCATACTCTTGATTACTCTAAAATAGAGTCAGGTAAACTTGACCTTGAAGAAATTGAATTTGAACTGCCGCACTTATTGAGAAAAATCCATGCCATATTTTCAACTCAAGCACTGGATAAAAATATCAAATTTACAGTTAAGCTACCTGAAAAGGTACCCAATATATTAGTGGGTGATCCGTTGAGGCTTGAACAGATTTTATTGAATTTATGCAGTAACGCTTTCAAATTTACATTTCAAGGTGAGGTGACGCTTAAATTAACGCTCATAGAAGGGCCTGAAGATAATAAAATTAAATTGCTATTTAGCATCAGTGATACCGGTATAGGCATTCCACAAGAACAGCAGGAATATTTGTTTGAATCTTTTCGTCAGGCGGATAGTTCAACCAGCCGTAAATTTGGCGGCAGTGGGCTAGGGCTTGCGATTAGTAAACAGTTGGCTGAATTAATGGGGGGAGGCATTAGTTTGCAAAGCATTGAAAATGAAGGCAGTTGTTTTGATGTTCATTTAACTTTTAAATGTATGGAAAAGCAAAGCTATATTCATCGGCATGACATTGATTTTCTAGAAATAGATTCAGACACCGAACCGGCGATTGTGGCTGAGGATGCGCGCAGTCACAAGGAGCCTGAAATGAGCATGCCCCTTAAGGGCGTGCGAGTATTATTGGCCGAAGACATAGAAATTAATCAGATGATTGCCATGGAAATGTTAAACGGTGCAGGGGCCAGTGCCAGTGTTGCCAGTAATGGCCTAGAGGTACTGGATATTTTAAAACAAGAAAACATGTTTGATGTCATATTAATGGACATTCAAATGCCAGAAATGGATGGGTATGAAGCGACGAGAGAAATTAGAAAAAATAGCCAATATGAAAATTTACCCATCATCGCCATAACCGCCAATGCCATGAGCACAGATATAGAGCATTGCATGAAAATGGGTATGAATGCCCATATCTCAAAGCCCATTGATGAAAATGACATGATCGAAAAAATTCTAGGGCAAGTGAATAAGAGAGGTATTGGATGATCAGGTGAATGGCGAGCTAGTGGTCGCCAGTTATTTTACACAACTTTCAAATACAGCATCACTTAATTTATGTTAATTATTAATTTGCTTATCAATACCCTTCAGCCCTCTCGGTAATCCCTCAGCCACAGATAAAACATTTAAAATTTACATTTATCATTGAAAGCATTAGTCAGTAAAAGAAAGTGTAGCGAAAGGAAAGGGCAGTAAAAATGCGCCTTTCTTAATAAAGTTCAACATATGATCTAAGCTATAAAAAAATGCCCAATAATTGAACGTTTAGATAGGTGATTTATGAGTGATCATGTTTATAAAAAAGTAGAGTTAACGGGTAGTTCGGCCATTGATATGGAAGGGGCGGTTAATAACGCCATTGCCAAAGCGGGCAAAACCATTAAAAACATGGACTGGTTTGAAGTGATCGATACACGTGGGCATATACAAGAGGGTAAAATTGCCCACTGGCAGGTGACCATTAAAGTGGGCTTTCGCTTACAATAGTAAAGTTTAAAAGGCTGGCTTAATCAGCCCCAAAAGGGGCGATTAACGAGCAGTGATCATTGATTTTCAAGAATGACCTTATCTTGTGGTTTAACTTTACGAAGCCCAAGAGTGGCTTGAATTTCTATTTGTTGGCCGCCGCGAATAACCCCTAAGCTAATTTTATCCCCAGGCATTAAATCGGCAATTTGGCGCATGGTATCTGTGCCTTTGTTGGCTTTTTGGCCATTATAGTGAGTGACAATATCCCCTTCTTTAAGGCCGGCCTTTTCAGCCGGTCCATTTGCAGCAACGCCTACCACCACTTGGCCGGTGAGTTGTTCAGGTAGGCCAAACACCTCTTTAAGTTTTTTGCTAAGCTCTTGTGTTTCTAGGCCCAACCAACCTCGCACAACTTGGCCATAGCGCAGTAAATCATCCACCACCGAAAGGGCATGATTAAGAGGAATGGCAAAGCCAATTCCTTGGTTTCCCCCTGATTTACTGTAAATGGCCGTGTTGATGCCGACTAATTCACCTGATGCATTCACTAATGCGCCTCCGGAGTTACCTGGATTAACCGCTGCGTCGGTTTGGATGAAGTCTTCATAAGTGCTAATGCCCAATTGATTTCGCCCCGTGGCGCTGACAATGCCCATGGTTACGGTTTGCCCCACGCCATAGGGGTTGCCAATGGCTAGGGTTACATCACCCACTTGCATAAATGGGTTGCGGGCAAAATGAATAACGGGCACATCTTCTAATTCAATCTTTAACAAGGCAATGTCAGTTTCGCTGTCTCGGCCTATGACCACCGCGTTACTGGTGCGGCCATCCTGCAAGGCCACTAATATTTCATCTGCCCCATGTATGACATGATAATTGGTGATCACTAAGCCCTCTTTACCAATGATGACCCCTGACCCTAAGCTATTTTTTATACGGTTTTTAGGGATTTTGGCGCGGTCTATGAAGCGATTAAAATAAGGGGTGTTAAACAAAGGGTGGCTTTGGGCCCGCACGGTTTTACTGGTGTAAATATTCACCACCGCAGGGGCTGCAATGTTCACAGCAGGAGCGTAAGAATGAGGTGCAACATTGGCAACGTGATTGGCAATTTGCTGGTTAGAATTGGGCACAAAATGCAAGGCTAAGCTTGCGATGACCAATCCCATTAGAATAGACCAGGAAAAAAAACCAGGTTTTTGCATGATTTTAAAGACTCTTGATTCTAAATAATTAAAAATAGGCAAAGTTTACGCAAATGGTGACAGGATATGAAGCTTCACGAACTGACCAATTACTTAAATACGCAACTGCAAATAGAAAAGTTTCGTGATTATTGCCCTAATGGCTTGCAAATAGAGGGCAAGCCAGAAGTAAAACGTATCATTACAGGTGTGACAGCCTGCCAGCAGTTAATAGACGTGGCCATAGAAAAGCAAGCCGATGCCATATTAGTTCACCATGGTTTTTTCTGGAAAGGCGAACCTGATGCCATTGTGGGCATTAAGAAGCAACGTATTCAAGCTTTGTTAAAACACGACATTAGTTTGCTGGCTTACCACTTGCCATTAGATAGCCATGTTAAATGGGGTAATAATGTGCAACTGGCCCATGTATTAGATTTTGAAATCACAGGCCCCATTGATCCGAACGATGAAACGGTGCCCGGTTGCATAGGGCGACTACAACAACCCATGACGGCCAAGCAATTAAGCGAGCATATTGCATTGCGCTTAAATCGCCCACCACAACACATAGGGGAAGAAGACGACATCATCAACAGCATTGCTTGGTGTACGGGGGGAGCCCAGTCCTACATGAACTATGCCATCAATCAGGGAATTGATGCCTACTTGACGGGGGAGATTAATGAACCCAGTGTCCACAATGCCCGCGAATCAGGCACCCATTATTATGCCGCTGGCCATCATGCCACCGAACGTTACGGTGCTAAAGCATTAGGGGAGCATTTAGCAGATGAGTTTGCTTTAGACGTTGAGTTTGTTGATATTGATAATCCGGTTTAGAGCGGTGTAATGTCCTAATCTATGATCGAACATTTGCATGGTTCTACATCTCATTCATGCCAGAGCGTGACTTTACCACTCTTTAGCAACAAGCTTTATATGGTACTTTGGCAAACATTGTTAATTAAAAATTCAGGTGAATGGGTTGCCAAAGAGTAATACACAAAAAAAAATGGATGTAGTGGTACTCTATTCCTCAGGGCATTTAGGCAGCGCCCTGATTATGAATAAGCTGCTTAACATGCCAGAGATCAATATTGTGGGCGTGGTTAAGGCCCAGCCATTAAAATTGTCTTTGCGTGGCCGTGCCAAAATTAAACAGCATTTGAAAAAAGTAGGTTGGCGTTTTGCGGGTTTATTATTTTGGCAACGTTGTATTCAAGCCTTTGGGTATTTACTGACGTTCATTTTTCCTTTTTTATCAAAACGTATTAAACCTGCTTGGAAAATCGCCAAGGATAAAAGTATTCCCGTTTTTCACTGTGGGAATATAAATGACCTTGAATGTCAGCAATTTATTAAAGATTTAAACCCTGATCTTTTAATCTCAGCTTATTTTTCACAAATTCTTAAAAAAGAAATAATTACTTCGCCTAAACTTGGTGTGCTTAATGTTCACCCTGGTTGGTTGCCGGAATACAAAGGGGCCATGGCCTATTTTTGGGTCTTAAGTAACGGTAGTGATCGCGGCGGCGTAACCGTGCACTGGATTGACGAGGGCATTGACACAGGCACAGTGTTGGCACGCCGCTCATTTGCACTAAAGGAGCAAGCCACCCAAGAAACGGTTTTAATGTACACCGCGGTGATAGGTGCCAAATTAATTGGTCGGGTGGTAAGGCGCTTGTTGGCGGGTGAGAATCCGCAATTGCACACCATTCACCCAGAAGAAGCCGATGATTATTACCCTATGCCTGGTAACAAAGATTTTAAACGTTATTTCAAACAGAGGCGTTTTTTTCGTATTCGGGATGTTTTGGGATTATTGGTACTGAAGCGGTATCGTTAGGCGCATGGGAATTAAAAACTTCTAATGTAAACCTTTATTAGCTGGCATTGCTACTCACTTAGCCATTGTTATGTTTTTAAATTCTAATGCAGTGAAGTGCCTAGCAGATGCGTTAGGCAAAAGAGCCGTATAAAGGCTTAAAGTACGTAAAAGTTGGCTTACAACACCAATGAACACAAGTAGCTATTTAATGGCCAGTTGGTTAGGGTTATTTTTACTTTTATAGTTAGGCCTAATCATGATCGCGAAAAATATAATAAAAATAATACCGCTAAAACTATTCAGTGTTCTTTTAGCCGTTATCGCCTTAGCTCTCATCACGGTGCATCTTATTTATGGTGGCAGTGAACACATGCCCGATATTACCACATCACCCATTATGCCAGCGTCATCATTAGAAGTAGTGGCTGAGCTGGATATGCCGCCGGGCAATATGGCGGTCTCTTCACAGGGAGAAATATTTTTTACCTTTCACCCAGAAGCCAGCCCTGAAATACATGTGGCTAAATGGCAAAATAATCAGGCGCTGCCCTATCCCAATAAAGCGTTTAATACCGGGTTGAATGATAATGGTGAAAGCCTAGATGTGTATTTTGATGCCCCGCAAGGCATACGTATCGATCAGCAAAATAGACTGTGGGTACTCGATCATGCCAACCATGGGTTGGGTCAACCCAGACTGTTTGCTTTTGATTTAAGCTCAAACAAGTTAGTGCACCAGTATGATTTTCCCACCAGTTTGGCAGGCATTGGCTCACACCTAAACGATTTTCAAGTGGATGCCAGTGGGCAATACATTTACATTGCCAATGCCAGCATTATACGTAAGAAGCCGTCAGTGATTATTTACGACGTATTAAACAAACAAAGCCGTGAAGTATTGGTTCAGGATGTTTCTGTCATGGCGCAACGATTTACGCCCGTGGTACAAGGGCAGCTTATGTTGAAGTTTGGTGTGTTTGCCATTCGCCCTAATATTGATTCCATCGCACTGGGGCGAAGTGGTGAATGGTTATATTACGGCGCCACCGCTCATCAAAGAATGTTTCGAATTAAAACCAAGGATCTATTAAATAAAGCATTAACCCCTGAGCAATTGTCAAAAAGGGTAGAAGACTTTGCTGCCAAAACTGCCAGTGACGGCATCACAACAGATTTAGCCGATAATATTTATATAAGCAATGCAGATCAATCTTCCATTGATCGAATTGATGCAAACGGCCAACTACAAACCCTTATTCAAGATGATATTTTACGCTGGCCTGATGGCTTTAGTTTTGGCCCTGATGGTTGGTTATACTTAACCAATAGCGCGCTGCACGAAGTCATTATGAAATCTCAAGATCACATTCGCCAGCACGCCCCGTTTCACATCGTTCGCTTTAAACCCGGTACCAGCAGCATTGCCGGGCACTAGTTTAATTGTCGGTGTATTGATCTGTTGTTTTAAGCGAATGTCTATTCCAAAAAGCGGCCAGCAATGAGCCGCTTATATTATGCCAAATACTAAATAGTGCCCCAGGCAAAGCGGTTAGTGGTGTGAAGTATTTAATAGCCAGCGCCACCCCTAATCCTGAATTCTGCATACCCACCTCAATGGCAATAGCTTTAATATCTTTTTGTGAAAATCCACATAAGCGCGCTGCCCAATAACCCATGAGCAAACCTAAGCCATTGTGCAAGGCAATGGCCAATAATAGAGAGGCACTCACTTGCGAAAATTTATTGGCATTTAATGCCATGACAATGGCAATGATGAATACAATGAGTAGTGTTGCCACGTGTGGTAGTAAGTGATCTATTTTTTTTACCCAGCTACTAAACCAAAATTGTATTAATGTACCGGCAATCACAGGTAATAATACAATTTTACAAATGGTTAGTAGCATGGGCAGTATGGCAATCTCGATTATGTGACCTGCGTAAAATTGAATTAATAACGGCGTAACAAAGACACCTATTACTGTAGAAGTAAGAGTTAGCGTGATTGATAGCGCCACATTTCCCCTAGCTAAAAAGGTCATGACATTACTGGCGGTGCCACCCGCGCAGCATCCCACTATTATGAGTCCCACCATCAGCTCAGGTTCTAGGTTCAATATTTGGCTAATTAAAAATGCTAAGAAAGGCATCACGCTGTATTGTAAAAATAAACCGAGCCCAATTCCTTTCGGGCTGCGCAACACCCTTACAAAATCGTCACGGGTTTGTGTTAGCCCCATGCTAAACATAATTAAGCCTAGCATGGGAACAATGGCGATTTTTAAGTCTGTTAGAGCTTCTGGCCACATAAGGGCAGGTACGCAGGCTAAAATAGCCAGTATTGGAAAGTACATGAGTTCTCAGTTTATGGGCAATAGATCAAAGACAGGGGCGAGTTTGCCCTATTCATTATTTTTGACAGTATAATATACCTATTTAAAATCCATGCATGTTTGTTGATAAGAGTAACTTATGAAAGCCAATGCCCGAATATTGTTGGTGGAAGATGAACCCAGCATTGCCGACAACATTCAATATGCTTTAAAAGCTGCCAGTTTTGAAGTGGATTGGAGTGCCAGTGGACAAGAGGCCTTAAGGGCCTTCTCAAACCAAACACCCGATTTAGTGATTCTCGATATTGGTTTACCCGATATGGATGGCTTTGAAGTGTGTCGAAAATTAAGAGCCTTATCAGATTTACCTATTTTATTTCTAAGCGCTCGCTCCGATGAAATTGACCGCGTAGTTGGCCTTGAACTAGGGGCTGATGACTATATTTGTAAACCTTTTAGCCCCAGAGAGCTGGTGGCTAGGGTGAAGGCTAATTTGCGTCGCACTCAGCTAACTGTAGCTGCTGAATCCGGTCAGGCTCTTAAAAAAGTGGGGCAATTAAGTGTCGATGTGACTTCTCGTATTGTGCAGTTTTCAGGGGAGACTGTAGATGTGACGCGTTATGAGTTTGGTATTCTTGAGGTGCTCATTGAACACCCTAAGCGCGTGTACTCCCGCGAAGAGTTATTGGTAAAAGTATGGAGCGAACCGGATAGCAGTGCAGACAGAGTGGTGGATACCCATATTAAAACCCTCAGAGCGAAACTGAAATCCATCGATGCCAATACTGAAATAATCAAAACTCACCGAGGCATTGGTTATAGCTTGGGTGACTGTTAATGCCTTCAATTAATTTAAGTGTGCGAGTGTTTTTGGTGTACTTCACGTTAATTGGCGTGGCGGCTTATTGGGGCTTTAATGTAGTCTCTTCCCAAGTGAAACCCACCATACGCCAAGTTACTGAAGAATCGTTAGTGGAATCGGCTAATCTGTTGGCCGAATTTGCTGGACCAGTATTACAAGATGCCACGGTCAAAAAAGAATTTACCAAACACGTAGAGGCTTTTATTAAACGCCAATATCAGGCCACTATTTTTGGTGTTAAAAAAGAAAGCACCAGTACCCGCATTTATATTACTGACAAGCAAGGCATAGTGATTTTCGACTCTGAACATAAAGCGTTAGGGCAAGACTATTCTCAGTGGAATGATGTGTATTTAACCCTTAAAGGGGAATACGGAGCACGCAGTACTTGGGAGGACCCTAATGATGAAAGCAGCTCTGTGATGTATGTGGCGGCACCAGTGATGGTAGAAAAAGAAATCATTGGTGTGCTGACATTAGCCAAAAAAAATCAATCTCTTCGTCCCTTCTTCGCCTTAATTGATAATAATTTAAAATACTGGGGAGCGTTGCTGTTGTTATTGTCGTTATTGGTCGGTGGTGTGTTGTCTTATTGGTTAACTGGCTCTATTCGTCAGTTGGTAAGCTATGCGAAAAAACTCACAGGGGGAGAGATGCTTGAACCACCTGTCATGGGTGAATTAGAACTAAATACCTTGGCATTAGCCATGAAAACCATGCGCCAAGAGCTGGCTGGCAAAGAATATGTAGAAGAGTATTTATTAACCATGACCCATGAAATGAAAAGTCCACTCTCGGCCATTATGGGCGCAGCTGAACTGATCACCCCGCAAATGCCAGCGCAAGACATAGAAAAATTTAGCGGTAATATTCAACTCGAAAGCAAACGTCTTAATGGGTTTATCCAACGTATGTTAGAAGTGGCGCGCATTGAAAATCTGGCCAACTTAGAACAGGTTGAGGCTGTCAATGTGAATGATTTAGTCCAAAAAGTGATCATGCAGAAAACAATTGAAGCGCATCAGAAAAACATATCGATCACTTTTCACGCAACAGAAAAGCTATGGGTACAAGGTAATGATTTTATTTTGCAACAGGTCATGGATAACCTTATAGGAAATGCCCTAGAGTTTTCGCCTATAAATGGTGAAATTATTATCGCAATGTCAGCTTTAGAGAATAGCAATAACATTCAAATACAAATACAAGACCAAGGCCCTGGTATTCCTGAATATGCCCGTGAACGTATTTTTGAGCGCTTTTATTCCTTACCAAGGCCCGATACAGGAAAGCGCAGCTCGGGTTTAGGGTTAACCTTCGCCAAGCGGGCCATTGAATTACATGGTGGCGTCATCACGCTTGAAAACCTTTCATCGATAGGCAGTGAAGTGACAATTATCTTGCCGAAGGTGCTTGTGTAAGCAAATTGATGCGATAACGCCCTCTGCCCACATAAAGTACACACTAAACACATTCTAAACACATGGCAGTGGAATAACCTTAAGGCTTCTAACTTTGAAGGCCTAAGCCATGAATAAAACGTTATTGATTAAGGGTGGTGTCATCACCGTCATTGCCATCATACTTTTGGTGGTGTTGGCCAGTGTCTCGGGCACCATAGGCGAGCGCCAACATTATAAAAGCAGTGCCAAAGCATCGGTAGCCAAAAGTTGGACCGGTGCGCAGACTGTATTTGGCCCTATTCTAGTGGTGCCTTATACCCTAAAGTGGGATAGCCAGGAGTGGTCTGAGAATGGCAAAACTAAAATTGTGCGCCACCATAAGCGTAACGGAACTCGTTATATATTACCTGATACCACAAAACTTCAGGCCAGTATCGCCACTGATATTCGTTATCAGGGGATTTATAAATTGCCGGTTTATTCAGGGGAGTTAAATTTATCAGGGCAATTCTCTAAAGCTAATATTTTAGAAAAAACCAATGTCGCTTTGCCTCATGAGAAGGCTCAGCTAGTCTTTTCCCAGCCTTATTTTTCTTTAGCCGTCAGTGATGCACGGGGCATTAATAGTGTCCCTATTTTGAACTTGGGTAAGAAAGAGTTTGAATTTAAAGCGGGTAGTCAACTGACTTTTATGGATAAGGGTATCCATGCCCAATTACCTTTAGAAGTTGTCAATGCTCTAACCGGAGTGAATGACGGTGTGCAGGATTTACCATTCTCACTTAAGCTAAGTTTACGCGGTATGGACCGCATTCAGTTTTTCCCCAGTGCCCTAGATTATCAATTATCGCTAACCTCTCCATGGCCACACCCTAAGTTCTACGGAGACTTTTTGCCTTTGTCGCGCACGGTGACTAGTGAGGGTTTTGATGCTCAGTGGCAAGTGAGTGCCTTTGCCAGCAATATTGAGAAAAATGTATCTGCCTGTGAACAGGGAAATTGTAAAGCGCTATTAGCTGGTGGTTTTGGTGTGGAGTTTATTGAACCTGTGGACGTGTATTTACAGTCTGAGAGATCGCTAAAATACGGTTTCTTATTTATTGGTTTGGTATTTGTGGCATTCTTTATTTTTGAAATATTAAAAAAGCTGCCTATTCACCCAGTGCAATACGGGTTGGTGGGTCTAGCCATCGCCTTGTTTTATCTATTGCTTATGTCGCTGTCTGAGCATATTAATTTTATGTTGTCTTATCTTATTGCAGCGTTAGCATGCGCTTCATTAATTAGTTTTTATCTTGTGTATGTGCTGCGCCATGCTAAGACAGCAGGCATGTTCGCAGCCTTGTTGGTGCTTTTGTATTTCACACTGTACATCATCGTGAGTGCCGAAGACTTTGCGTTGTTAATGGGTTCACTCTTGGTATTTATCGTGCTGGCAGTGGTGATGGTGGCCACCCGTAATATAAATTGGTATGAGGTGGGTGATGGCTTTAAAGCGGAGGTGACACAGGAGAAATAAAACACTCTCTAAGGTCGCCGCTAGGCTGGTTGCGATCTTAGCTAAAGTTTTATCATGCTTGTATTACTGTTCATGAAATCATAAAGAACTCACATTTAAGTGGCGGATCATTGTCGTTTTTAAAAGAGAATGTGTGGATAAAGGGGTCGCCCATTCACACGGTAAATGGCTGAAGGAATATCATAATGACTAAGTTTAATTTACTACGGTTACTGCTTTTAGGGGCTGGGCTTGGCTGGGGGTTAACGATTGTAGGTGCTTTTTTGCCATGGGATTGGGCTACTGAACACCTAGAGAAGTTTGGTGGCAGTGGCGAGATTCCAAATGATGTTATGCTTAATTATTGGATGAGAATGGCATCAGGGGCATTTGGTATTGTAGGAGCCTTCTTTTTATTGGCCGCTTGGAAGCCCTTTTTCTACAAAAATATTATTCCTGTTTTGGCCTATGGCAGTCTTTTAGAGGGGGCCATTTTGTTGTTTTATGGGCTTAAATTTGAACTTCCACTTTTTCCATTTGGACCCGATGTGGCCATTGCATTAATTCCAGGCATAGGAATTTTATTATTACGCGGTGAGCTTAATAGTCATATGCCCTAATAAGAGCATACGGCTAAGCTTTATGGTGGCCGCTGAAAGAGCGCTTTAACTCTGATGACTTTGCTTTGTCTAATTAATCAAAGCCATGTAAGTTGAAGCATAAATAGATGTCTATATCAGGCTTTTTTATTATCCTCCATTATTATTTTTAAAGTCGTAAGTGCTGTGTGTGACCTGGCAGTTAAATCATTTTGTAGGATGGAAATTAAATCACTATTTTTATTCAAAGCCGAATTTCGGCTGTGATACTGCAAGTTAATATCACAAACTTTTTCAGCTGACTCTTTAAGCTCTATGGTCATTTGTGGCAATATTTCAGCCAAGTCTCCGTGGGTTTGAAAAAATTGATTTTGAGTGCTGTTTACAACGCTGATAATAAGTTCTGATTCTCCATCGGGCATTAACAGCACTTCTTTGTACAGTTTTCCTTTTGTGCCATGAGCTAGGTCGTTGAATGATCGAATGTCAATGACGCCTGGAAACCAGGTTTTATAATTCTCCATATTACTGACGAATTTAAATAAATTTTCAGCTGAGGTATTAATGGCGATAGAGCGCTGGGCAAGTTTAATCATTTTAGCTCCTAAGTTTGAGTGTGAATAACAATGCAAGGGCACTATAAAAAATCCATTGATTAACTTAAAGTAGTTAGTGGTTAATCTTAGAATAACCTTTTGGAATTCTATTGTGTTGGCTTAGTTGGGTTAAAATCCAGTTTTAAAGGTTATTTATATGAGCAGAATTGTGAGTTACCAAGTATTTGTAGAAGTAGTGGAAACTGGCAGTTTGATACAAGCAGCTGCCAAGTTGCATTATTCCCCGGCGGCTTTGAGCAAACAAATATCTAAACTAGAAGAAAGCTTAAATGTACAATTGTTTCATCGTTCTCATAAGAGACTGGATATCACTCAAGCGGGTAGGCAATTTTATCCAAAATGTAAAAGTATTTTAGCGGCTATCAACCAAGCAGAAGATGAGTTGTTGGCTGAACACGAGGCCGTGGCAGGTACTTTGTGTGTCACCTTGTCTAAAGCATTGGCCCGCTCTAATGTATTTGATGCGTTATCAAGTTTTGCAAAGCAATATCCAAAAATTAATTTTGACATTCGCTTCAGTGACCAGTTTGAAGATATGCACAATGAAAACTTAGACTTTGCTTTTCGTTTAGGAACACTCAGTGATCATAGCCATGTGGTGGCCATACCATTAATGGATACCCAATTAGTAGCATGTGCTACTAAAGAGTATCTGTTAAATAACGGTACACCACAGAGTTTTTCAGATTTAGGGAATACAAAATTAATAACTCAAACGTCCCAACAGCAATCGCAAGCCTTAAAACGCTTTTTTAAAAAGGAAAAGCTGTCTTGGCAAAATCTTGATCATCATAGTTGTGATGATATTGAGGGAGTTTATCAGGCCGTAAAATCCGGTATGGGCATAGGGATGTTATTGGATATTGCCACACAAAAAGAATTAACAAGCGGTGAATTTAAGACTGTTTTATGTGAACGCAATCTGCCCCGTAAAAAATTGTATTTAATGTATAAAAAAAGTCAGTGGCAAACTCAGGCTCAATTGGCTTTTAAGCGCTATATGAAAAAAGCGTTAGGGGATCAGGTTAGGACTGGTTGACGTATTCTAAAATCCACGAGGGCATCTTTTGGGAGGCGCCAAAATGCTCCATTAATGTGAAGTGAATAGTTGGGTGATTATGTTGTGCTTGGCTTAAAAGCTTGGGTAAATCATCCGCAACATGAGAGCCTTCGGCAAGAAAGTAGGGCATGAGGGTTATGTCGTTACAGCCTAGTTGAGTCAGCTCGTCTATGCTGGAGGCCATTTTCGGTGTAGCCAATTCAAGAAAACAGTGGCGTACATGTTCAAATGAACTGGGCATGGCAGCGACCTTTTTGGCCAGTGTCGCTATTTCAGCAGTAGAACTGGCTTTACGGCTACCGTGAACAATTAATAATAAAGCTTTCATGGGAAAAATCTTAATTGAAAGGAGACAAATAACAGCGTTTCTAGCATTAAAACGCCCAGCTACTTTACCCTGATAAGCTTCATTTTGCGAATTACACCGCCTAATTTGGCTTGCCAAGTTAATGCGGGCTAAAGTGTAACCTTTCTAAAAAGCACAAAATACTTGCTGCTTTCACTTGCAATAAGTTAATTTCAGCCGCCGTTCATTATTTGAACAGTTATCTGTGCAAAATTCACCTTATGCCTGTTTACAAGCATTCCCGCTAGAGTGGTTTTCGGGTAAAGTGGTGGGCTTTTATTTTATTCTTTGGCACGCTAAATAGTATGTTTTTTGAACAGGAACGTGTGCAGTTTTTTCGCCCCCTCACCAGCAAGTACCGTGAACAAATGGTGGAGTGTCTTAAGGAACTGTATAAACAGCTTTTCTCCAGCTCCCATGCTGGCTCCAGCGATTACGGGCAAGCTTTAAGCCGTGAGAGTTTGCTTAATATTTTCTCAGAAGCGTTAGTGCGTGCCCCAGTGATTCAGGATGACAGCGATGATGAAGAAAGGCGCTTTAAAAGTCACAAAGAATTAGCGTCTTGGCTACTCAATACCATGATCGAACATGGCTGGATTGAAAAGCAGGTGGACGAAGCTACCTTACAATCCAGTTTTAGCTTTAGCCGTTGGGGCAGACAATTTGTTGAGCCCTTCATGGATGGCCAGCGTTCTCAACAGGTTGCTCGCCACCGTAATACCCGAAATGTTCGAAATGCCCTTGAAAGCTTTTTAGAGCATGGGGAAGTATACGATTTACTAGATGCTTTTGAATTTAGTGAGCGCATCATTACAGATTTTACCGATGTAATTGGTGAACTGGACGAACGTAAGCGAGATTTAGTACGCGAAATGGAAGGCCAGGGTATGGCTCAGCATGCCAGTGAGCAGTTTTTTGATTTCATGGAAAAACGCTTCCAGCCTGATTTATCGGTGCGGTTATCTGCCGATAACGTTGAAAAATATCGCAGCCAAATAAGTGAACTGGTTGAGCAAGTGCGTCACAGTCCAAATGAATTTAAAACATCCGCTGAAAAGCGTTTACGAGAATTACTGCCCGATCAAGTGAAAGGCAATAGTTCTTTATTATGGCTGATACTGGATGATATCGAGCATCGATTAAAAAGTGCTTGTGAGCACATTCTTCCCTTGGTACGAAAATCTCTACAAAATTTCACCAAACGCGCCGATATTATTATTCGTCAAATGAGTTATTTGGCCAGTCAAAAGAACAATGACGTAGTGGCGGTGTGTAAGCAACTTTCCAGTTTAAAGCCTGCCGAGCAAAATGCTCAATTGGATCGTGTTTCGCAATTAATGGCAGTACCGCAATTAGGTTTTGTGGATCCAGGCCAGGTTCGTTTACAACCTCCACGCCGGCGTACGGTAATTGATAGTGCGGTTGACGAAGGGCTTGAAAGCGTTGATCAAGGTAGCCGTCGTGAATTGTATGTGCAACAGGCACTAGATCAGGCGTTCTTCGTGAACAACAACCAAGTTCGCACGTTTATGGTTGAACAATTTAAGCAACGTAACGAAATTCGCTCTAGCGAAATTCCGGTTAATTCAGCTAATGATCTATTGGCAATTGCTCACGTAGTGAGTATTGGTGCGGTGGATAACTTATCCAGTGAATATCATTTCGAATTAAAATGGATCGATCAGCAACAAGATGAATACTTTGCTCAAAAAGATGTCTTTAGTATTCGCTTAATGAAAAATGAAAGCGCTGTTGTTTAACGCAGCCGTTAAAATACGATTTTTTCAGTCTTAAAAATGCGCTAAATTTTAAGGCTTGAAACCAGGAAAAACATGTTAAATAAAATAGAACAGCTTCTTGATAAAGAAGGCATCATTTTAAAAGAGTTTACCGAACTGCTCATTCGCTTAATGGATTATGGGGTGATTTGTCGCGACGAATCTCAAGTCGAGCAAATTCTTTATGACCGCTACTTACGTATCGAACAAATCATGCAAGATTATTTGTCATTAATGGGCATTCGCTTGCAACATGATCGCCGTTTTCAGTTTGTACGGTGTTACCCACCGGGTGCGCAAATCCCTGGTATGGAAGATGACGATCAGCCATTTAATGGCGGCCTACGAGTACGTTTATCTCAAAACGAAGTGGCCTTGGTATTAGTGCTGCGCAGTCAATACGACAAAGCATTACGGGAAGGCATGGTTGATGAGCAAGGTTGTGTTTTAGTTTCGCTTGAATCGCTTAGTATTGCGTTGAAAAATTTACTGGGCCGCAGCTTGCCAGATCAGTTAACCGAGCGAAAAAATTTATTTCGTCGCATGCGTCAATTACGCCTTATTCAATTAAGTAACGAAGACGCATTAGACAGCAGTGAATTTTGGTTAAAGGTTAGACCTATGATCATGAGCTATGTCAGTGATGATGTGTTAAGCAGTTTGCTCAATGAAGATGACACTTCCATGAAGGAAGGGCTTTCTAGTCAAACAGATGAACCTAGTCAGGTTAACGAGCCAGATGAAGCTAGTGAAATAGAGGCTGATGAAAGCCAAGAGGAGACAAACTAATGTTCTTAAAAAAGTTTGTTTATGTTAATTGGAAAAATATTCCTGCTACCGATTTTGCCAATTGTGAAGCGCGACCTATTAATATTCTAGTGGCCGGCAAGGAGGGATAACTCATGTTTTTGAAAAAGTTTGTTTATGTTAATTGGGGAAACATCCCTGCTACTGACTTTGAATTCGGCCCAATAAACTTATTAAGCGGTGGCAATGGTTCAGGTAAAACCACCGCCGCGGATGCCATTCAAACTATCATGACAGCCGCCCATGATAACTTATTTAACTACAACCCAGGTCAAGACGAATCCACACAAAAAGGTCGCGGTAAACAAGTACGAACCTTAGCCAGTTATGTGTTGGGTTGTGATGATGGTTCGTATGCTCGCCCAGGCGGTGCCAATGGTTATTTAGCAGCGGTCTTTCACCCAACTAAAGGGGAAAGTGCTCAACCCTTTACAGCCATCATTGGCGTCAGTGCCTATATCGATAACGCCGCAGGTAAACCAGTTGCTAGGCAAAGTGATTTTTTATTAATGGTGGTATCGGGTCACGAACTGACTCAAAGTGATTTTTTATTGGAAGACACTAGCAGTAAACAAGCAGTGGGTGTGGATAAAATATTTAAGCGTTTGCAAAAACGTTGCGGTCAGCGTGCAGTGGAAAAGTACGACACTAAAAAGCAGTATCTGCGTCGTCTCTATGGTGCATTACGGGGTCGTGACGATGCCGTCAGTGAGCGCGAAGCATTAAATGCAGCAAAAGCTTTTTCACGCTTCATGGCTTATAAACCGGTAAAAAGTATTAACGGTTTTGTGGCCAATGAAATACTCGAGAAAAAAGATTTAGGCGAAGCCATTAGAAGTGTTAGTGATCTGATGAAGACTATTCACTCAATGGAATCTGAGTCAAAATCTTTAATGGCAAACATTGAAATTTTAACTAACGCAAAGGTTCATAGCGAAGTTTATATTGATCAGTGGATTAACTTTCAAATAGCGCATTATGTGTCTGCCAGAAGCCAGTATTTAGAAGACCAAAAACTTTACAGTGACGCTAAACATTATCAGCAGTCATTGCGGGGCGATCTAACCAATAAAGAAACAGCACGTGAGGTTTCTGGTGGTAGACGAAACCAAGCCAGAGAACAGCAAGTTAGCTTAGAAGCGCGCCGTAAAGGCATTGCGGTTCTAAAGGATAAAGATCAACTAGAGCAAGATATTGAAGGCTATAAAAAAGAACTTCAGCACCATTCAACTTTATTGTTAGATCAAGATAATCAATTAAAATTCACTTTAGATGCCACTAAAAGTATTGTTAAATCTTTACTAAATACCAGTATAGGAATAGAGATTCCAGCTTTGAGTGATCGCGGATTTTTAGCGAAAAGCAAAGAAATGTTAGTTCTTAGTGAGGAAGGGCAACTTAACTTTTCAGCGATTCTAAATAGAGATATGATCGATATTTCACCTTTAGAAGCGCATCTAGATCAATCGGTTAAGCATCAAGAGCAAATTAATCAGTGGTATGACAAGTGGTTTAGTGCACAGTTGTCAGCTAAAGGTATTAGCTTGCGGGATCAATTACAGCACCTAGGAATTAGTCGCGATCAAAAACTTAAAAGTCAGCAAAACAAGATTCAGCAGATCCAGCGTGATATTAATCGATTAGAATCCAGTCAAGTTAGTTATCCGCACTTTGTAGAAGCGGCTCTTGATGCCATATCAAAAGAATGCCCACAAGCAGACCCTAAGGTGCTATGTGACTATGTAGAGATTATGGACGGCGCTTGGCAGAATGCTATTGAAGGCTACATTGGTGGTGCTCGCTTCTCTATTATTGTTGAGTCTGATTTTGAACGTGATGCCATCAGCATTGTACGTAGTATGCCTGGTGGCAACCGTGCGAGGGTTATTCAGGGCAGTAAAGCTAAGCAAGATAGCGACCGCTTGAAAGTGCCCCATAATTCCATTATGAATTTAATGAAGTTTGATCATGCTACAGCCAAACATTATTTAATGGCCAGCTATGGCAGTGTCGAACAAGTACCAGATGCAGCGACCTTACGTAAGACCCGCCGTGGTCTAACGCAAGATGGTATGGGGTCGGGTTCTTATTCCATGTATCGTTGTGACATGAATGATGCTGAGTTGGTGTTTGGTCAAGGTGCTAGAGAGCGTGCACTAAGTGCTAAGCAGCGTGAACAGCAGAGCCTTGTCGAGCAAGCAAATTCAGCTCAAATTAGTTTACGTGAGGTGCAGGACTTACTTTTATCTGTTAATCAGCTACGTAACTTAAGTTACGCTGACCAGTTGCAGAAAATGGTTTCGGTGAACCGTCAATGCCAAAACTCTGAGAAGCAACTAGAACAAATAGATTTGTCTGACGTTGAGGAAATAGAACGTGAATACGAAGGCATAAAGTCATTAGTAGTAGAGCTTGATCTGTACATTCAGGCACTTGATACAGAGCTAGGTGTATTAGCGCAAAAGCTACAAGAGAGTGAAAGGCAATGTAAAATATTAAGCGATAAACAGGAAAAAACCGCATTAGACGCTGAAAAAAATGAAGATTATTTACGCACTATTTCAAAAATATGGCCAGATTTCGACGCTGAAAAACGCTTGGAATCAGCCGATAGCGAGGCTGCTTCTACCTCGGCAGAAATAGCAGCAGCCCAACATCGTTCAATCCTTAGTGAACTAAACAGTCGAGCACATGCCTTAGAAAGTAAAATCAGAGAACACAATCAGGTATGTCAAACTGAGGACTCAATCGTTTATACCTTGAATTTTAGCGATGAGCATAATGTAGATTTCTTTCAAGGAATATGCGGCATTCAGCGTGAGTTAGAGCATTTTCATAATCGTTTAAAAAACAATATTCTTGTTGAAAAGCAAGATAAGTTATCCAGCTTAAAAGACAGTTTTGACAATGCGTTTGTAACCAATCTTTGCCATAGTATTCACCAGTCTATTAGTGACGGTAAGCGCGTATTAAAAGAACTAAATAAAGAGCTGATGCACCACAGGTTTGGTACGGATAAGGAGTCGTATCGCTTCGCTTGGGAATGGGTACCTGAGTTTAAAGACTATTGGGATTTCTTTGAGGAGGTTATAAAAAATCCATTTATAGGCGAGGGGCAGACCTTGTTTGAAGTGGAGTTGAGTGCTAAGTCTATTAAAGTGCGCGAACAGCTGATGTCTATGTTGCTCGATGACGACGAACAAAAAGCCATGCGTGAGCTTGATCGTTTATCGGATTACCGAAACTATCGCTCTTACGAAATTTATAAACACCCTGAAGGTAAAGAGCCTATTGCTCTTTCGCAATACGGTACCGGTTCTGGTGGGCAGTTAGAAACCCCTGCTTATATTATTCGCAGTGCCGCTATTACTTCGGCGTTCCGCTTCAATCAAGGGGACAGTCACTTGCGAATGGTACTGGTAGATGAAGCTTTCTCTAAAATGGATGAAACCCGTTCTAAAGAAGTGATTAACTACCTAACCGAAAGCCTAGGGTTACAGTTATTGTTTATCATGCCTACCAGTAAGTCTGGGCCTTTCATGGACTTAATTAGTAACCAGTATGTGTTTAGCAAGGTGCCGTTGACATCGGGCAATCGTGGCGAATTGAATACTCGGGTACTGGTGGATAGGCAACAGTGTAACCAGGAAAAAATTCAAGAGTTGTGGGCGCATCATAGAAAAGTGGTTCGCCAGCAAGCCGAATTGGATTTTATGGAGACTTTTTCTTAAAAAGCAAGAGATTTTATCTAAATTACAGTGCAGTCACGAGCGTCTTATAATTTTAATTTAAGATCTAGGCTAGTCAGCTAAACCTAGATCTCTAATTAATATTGACTCCTGATGTACATCGGTAAACGTAGCCATACTTAAATGTTTGCGTTTCTCCATTGCATCATAAGCTGGTTGCCATTTTCTAAGGGCTGGATATTGATTTTTTAGTGATTCAAAAATCTGGTTGCCTTTATCATCTAAATCTCCCCAATAAAGCTTATCGCCTTGAATGTCAGACCATAAATCGTAACAAGCTTGCTTAATATGATCACTTACTTCCCTACTAGCATGAAGGTCGACAATATCTAAATTACTAACATCTGATTTCGTCACTCTATTACCAAAGCCATACACTAGCATCCAGTCGACTGGCAGCTTGTCTTGTAGATAATGATATGTATCCATGTTCTCAACAATTAAACACTGCTTGGGAATGTTTCGTGCGTAAAAATTAAGTATAACTTTCCTAGGCCTAATATTTAGGGATAGTTGTGGATGGACAGAAATTAAATCGAAGATGTCCTTGTCTGTTAATTCTTTTGACTTGTTTGTTAATAGCGCAGATAGCTGCTGTTGAGATAATTTTTCTTTTGCAAGTAAGCTAGCAGCTTTCAATATGTTGTCTAGCGCCTCTTTTGGTGAGCTTCCCCAGTGTTCAGCGTTAAAGTTTTTATACTTTAAGCATTGAATATCATGTCGATTATGAATAAGGCGCAGCCATTCATTTTTAAATTCAAGCACTGGGTCTGGAATAAAATTAGAATAGTTGATTAGCTCGGGCATATAATCTAGCTTTAATTTGAAGATTAAAGATGTGATACCCTCTATTTCATCTTGATGTTTAGGTTTTAAATCATGAATCCATGGCTGCGTATTCTGTAAAGTATTTAATTCGTAATGTAGATAGTCGTCTGAAATATCAGATAAGTTATTGACCCCTTTTAGAAATTTTTTAGTTTTAAGGTTTATTCGTAAGTCTTGGTTCATTGAGGTTGGATTATCCTTCAATGCAACTCTTATAATATGCTTTATTAATTCATCTTCAGTCATAATGTTAATTCTTGATATAATATTAATTGGAGTCGGTCATTCAATTTTTGTGGTAATTATCCCCTTAAGATATGATCACCTAATCAATCCAAGAGTATTTAGTAATTACCCTGATGTAAATTCAGCCTTCTAGGCTAAACTTATGGAATAGGCACAAAAAAGGCAGCTTCCATGCTGCCTTTTTTGCTTTTTCGGACCAGTTAAGTGCCTAGGCATCTTAAAAAGGGTGCTTTTAAATTGGGTTAGGAGACCGTGATGAAAAGCATGTTACTTCTTATGACGCTGTTGTTGGGCATAAGTTCCGCGGTGGCTGAATTAGATTTAAGAAAGTTTCAGTCGCCAATATTAGATGCTCAAGCCAGTGCAAAGAGTGGCTTACCTAGATTTACAGCCTATATTGTGGATAAAAATGAAGCACCGCGCATTCCTGGTGTGGATGCTGATCAAAAACGCATCATTAAAAATAAATACGCTCTGCGGGTTATGAACGAATACCGCCTCTATGAGAGTAAGGCCACGCCTAAAAAGACATCCTCCAAGCAAAGGCTCCATGAAAAAATGTTACTGGAGCGATACTGCACCCGCTATAATCGGCAATTGCTAAAGTTATTGGGAATGTAAATGAAAGGCTGTTTTGGGTGTGTCACCCATTGGATGTGTCATAGTGATCTTTCTTTTATGACGGTGACGATTTAAATGGAGTGTCGATTAGGCTGTGGAGCTTGCTGTATTGCCCCCTCCATTAGCAGTGCTATTCCAGGTATGCCAAATGGCAAACCAGCAGGAGTACGCTGTGTTCAACTTGATGATCACAACCTATGTAAACTTTTCAATCTACCAGAACGCCCCAAAGTGTGTTTTGCATTTAAAGCAGATATGCATGTATGCGGCGATACTAATCAGGCGGCCATGGATAATCTCATTCACCTTGAAGCTATTACCTAACGGCATTGAAAACTATGTATCGAATTAATGTGTATATCCCTTCAACTCATTTAGAGGTGGTTAAAAATGCCATGTTTTCAGCCGGTGCAGGCCGTATAGGTACGTACGATCAGTGTTGCTGGCAAGTGGAAGGGCTAGGGCAATTTAAGCCGTTAGCTGGCAACCAAGCCTTTGTAGGCCAGACCAATAAACTAGAGCAGATTTCAGAATATAAAGTAGAAATGGTGTGTGAGGATGATGTTATTAAGGCGGTTCTTCAAGCTATGTTGTCTGCCCACCCTTATGAAGAAGTGGCCTATGATATCAATCTAGTCATAGACCCTTCTTCGATTAGCTAGATTACTTTCAGGTATTAACCTTTAAGCGCTCGTTAAATTTAATATCGAACACACGGGTTTTTAAAACACCTGCATCTAAATCGTCTAGGTAGTGTTTAAGGGTTTTCTTAACGGTAGGAAACGCAATTTCTTGCCAAGGAATGTCTTTCACATCAAATAGCTTTACGTCTAAACTTTCACTGGTACTTTGAGCGTGGCTGGCGTTTGGCATATTAGCCAAAAAGAACACATGTACCTGCGAAATATGCGGCACACTAATGGAGGTGAGCAGTTGATCGCAGCTTACGTCAATGCCTGCTTCTTCCACTGTTTCTCGAATAGCGCCTTCTTCTAGAGTTTCCCCCTCTTCCATAAACCCTGCTGGCAAAGTCCAAAACCCTTTTCTGGGTTCGATAGCCCGTTTGCATAGCAGTATTTTGCCTTCAAAAGTGGGTAAGCAGCCGGCAATAATTCTAGGGTTTACATAATGAATGGTGCCACACTGGGTGCAAACCGAACGCTCGCGATTGTCCCCTTGTGGGATTTTTTTTTGAATAGGGTGTGCGCATTCACTGCAAAATTTCATGTCAGTTCCTTTGGAACCCGTTCTTTAATTAAAAATTTAGTTAAGGGTTAATTAAAGAGTTAACTGGAGAATAATTAGGGCTGAGTATAGCGGGCATGGGGTAAAGAAGGCAAAGCCGTGATCAAGCGAGCACGGCATAAAATGATTAGCCCAGGCTTAACCTGGAAAAGACAGCACGGTGGCAGGTTCTTCCACTGCAATCGGTTCGGCGTTTTCATCTACTTCAATATAAGCTTTTAGCTCGTGCAAAGAATCGTGCATCATTTTACTGATTCTTAAACAGGCGGCCATGGGGCTTTTGGCTAAGCGGCGTTGGCCATCTATTTGAAACTGCAGGCCAGATAAACGCTGGCGATAGGCCTCAGGTGCACTATTGATGGTAGCTTTAACGTGCTCAAGACGTAGACGTTCTAAGGCTTCAGGGTCTCGCTGAGCCATGTCCCGTAACTCTTCAAAACTGGGCAGTGACTTGTACATACGCATTTCCACTTTATTCAATTCATTGCATACCTTTGCTTACTAAATATGGTTATAAGCAAAAGGATGAATATATTTGTTTGTAATTCTTAAGTACTAGTCTACAGGGGATAGGGGCTTTAAATAAGCTTGAAAAGGCTGGCTGATTAAGGCAGGAATCGCTAAATAGCCCTTGTGTGCATAGTGACAAGCCCCTAAGGTGTTCGATAAATATCTTTTAAATACAATGGCTTATGGTGTTTTTTGGGCTCATGTTGAATCTTATTAAGACGCACAAGTGATAAGTACTATATTGTTCAGTCCAAAGTCTTATAAGGTGATAATTGAATTCTGTGACGTGGGTAGATTTTGTGGTTGATTTTTAAACAGGTTTTCGTGGGGTTGACGGGTATAATCGGCTAAATAGTTGAAATTGATGATTTTTTTGTTACTCATTATCATGGATCTTTTTACATTGGTTGAATTGAGTTACGGGTGAATAGGTTTCTAGCGAGAATTCATTGGCTGTTACTGAATGGATTATTCGCTAAAATATCCCTTAAGGGAGAGGTTACGTATATGTCGTTAAGTTTGTTGGTCAGTGGATTCAGCACTTTTGAACCCAGAATAATTGAAAACTCTAATTTAGCCACGGCTGCAGTATTAGTGGCCATCACCGATGAAGATGAACCGGAAGTTATTTTAACGCGTCGCTCCACGCAAATGCCTACCCATAAAGGTGAAGTAGCTTTTCCTGGGGGCAAAACCGAATTAACCGATGAAGACTCTATCGCCACTGCATTAAGAGAAGCCCATGAAGAAGTGGGTCTAGAACCTTCTTTGGTGAAAGTGATCGGTACCATGGATCAAGTTATTTCTCGTTTTGGTTTTTTAGTCACCCCTGTGCTGGGTATTGTGCCTAAGGACATAACGCTTAACTCCGACTCCCGAGAAATAGACGCCATTTTCCGCGTCCCTCTTAAATTCTTTTTAGAGGGTGAGCCTGATCAAATTGATCAATTTGGCAGCTTCCGCGGCCCTCGCTGGTATTACCAAGATTTCACCATTTGGGGGCTGACCGCCATGATGCTGGCTGAATTATTTAATCGCCACTATGACGCTGGTTTTGAGTTAAGCCTCGGAGACATGCAGGGCTTAGTGGATAATAATTATAAATAAGGGAACACATGATTTATTCATTGGGGGATAGAAAAACTCAAATTGAAGGTGATGATTATTTCATTGCCGATAATGCCCAGTTGATAGGCAGTGTGGTATTAAAAAACAATGCCAGCGTTTGGTTTAATGTGGTGATACGTGCCGACAATGATGTGATTACCTTGGGTGAAAACAGCAATGTTCAAGATGGTGCCATTCTGCATACGGACCCAGGCTTTAAATTAACGCTCGGCACCGGGGTAACCGTAGGCCATAAAGCCATGTTGCATGGTTGCGAGGTGGGTGATTACACCTTGGTGGGCATAAACGCGGTGGTATTGAACGGCGCTAAAATTGGTAAGCATTGCTTAATAGGGGCCAATACCCTAATACCTGAGGGCATGGTGATTCCTGATGGTTCTATGGTGATCGGTTCCCCTGGAAAAATTAAGCGCGAGCTGACTGATATGCAGAAAAAGCATTTAGAAATGAGCAGCGAGTTTTATGTTAAAAACTTTAAGCGCTATAACAGTGATTTAAAACCGCAAACCGAATTTTAGGATTTAACTGGCCCACTTTTGTTAAAGATGAAAATCGTTAAAAAAGATGGGCGCTTTTAAAAAGTAATCGAGTAGAAAAATGAGCGAAGAGAAATACAATATTTTAGGCATGGTAAAATCTCCTTGCGTGGCCATTTGTGCATTGGATGCCAATGATTTATGCATAGGCTGCTATCGCACCGGTGATGAGATTACCCAGTGGGGCGAAATGAGCAATGAGCAAAAGCGCGACGTCATTAAAAAAGTTGCCCAACGTGAAAAAGAGTCTGGCAATTTCATTGCTCTTTAACGCCTATCAATAATATTAAGGATTAACATGTCGGTACAAATAGGCACGCCCTTGTCTGCTACGGCTAAGAAAGTTTTATTGTGTGGCGCAGGAGAACTGGGCAAAGAAGTGGCCATAGAACTTCAACGCTTAGGGGTAGAAGTGATCGCGGTTGACCGTTATGCCAATGCGCCTGCCATGCAAGTGGCACATCATAGTCACGTGGTAGATATGCTTGATGGAAAAGCATTAAGAGAAGTCATTGAGCGTGAAAAGCCCGATTTAATAGTGCCGGAAATAGAAGCCATTGCCACCGATACCTTAGCCGAATTAGAGCAAGAAGGTTTTCATGTTATTCCGTCTGCAAAAGCCACTCAGCTCACCATGAACCGAGAAGGTATTCGTACCTTGGCAGCGGTGGATCTAAATTTAAAAACCAGTGAGTATGTGTTTGCTCAAAGCAAACAAGATTTTTTATTAGGCATAGAAAAAATTGGTTTCCCCTGTATCGTCAAACCCATTATGAGCAGTTCAGGTAAAGGGCAGTCCCTAATTAAAAGTACCAGTGATGTGGACGCCGCTTGGGAATATGCTCAAGAGGGTGGTCGCGCTGGTAAAGGCAAGGTCATTATTGAAGGTTTTGTTGATTTTGATTTTGAAATTACTTTATTAACGGTTCGCCACCGTGATGGCACGTCTTTTTGTGCACCCATTGGGCATCGTCAAGAAGACGGCGATTACCAAGAATCTTGGCAGCCCCAAAAAATGAGTGATGCGGCATTGTTAGCAGCACAAAACATGGCTGAAGAGGTAACCGCTGCATTAGGTGGTAAGGGGTTATTTGGCGTTGAGTTGTTTATAAAAGGTGATGAGGTGATTTTCAGTGAAGTGTCACCGCGTCCTCATGATACTGGTTTAGTGACTTTGATTAGCCAAGATCTTTCAGAGTTTGCATTACATGCCCGTGCCATTTTAGATTTACCTATTCCTGCTATTAAGCAAAATGGGCCAAGCGCTAGCAGTGTTATTTTAGTGCGTGGGGAAAGTCGCCAAGTGGCTTTTTCAAATTTGGACAATGCCTTAAGTATTGCCAATTCTCAACTGCGTTTATTTGGGAAACCTGAAGTGGCGGGTACCCGTCGTATGGGGGTTGCTCTAGCTGTAGGACAAACCACTGATGAAGCGCGTGATTTGGCTAATCAATGTTCGTCTGCGGTGACCATTACGCTTTAGTTAGTTACCAGTAATCATGCTCTTTTTGTATTCAGAGCATGATTATTTACGCTGCAGGCCAATGGCTACAATTCCAAATATTACAATTCCCCCACCCATTAACTGCGTACCATTTAAAAATTGCCCTAGAAATAGATAGCCTAAAAATAATGATGCCACCGGCTCAAAATTTAATATGGGGGAGTTCCGGCCCATGTCTAATTTTGCTGCTAATACAAATAACAACGTAACAGCAATACCATACAGTATCGCCAACATGAGCAAACCTAACCAGCCTTGTGAGTTTTGAGGTAGATCTAAGCCGTTAGGAAAATAGCCGCTTATTCCCAATAACCCCATCAATAGCACCACGCCAAACATGGTATAGCTACTGCGCACTGAGCCTTGCAAGGGGGCCAATTGATATTGTGTTATCCACATGGCACCCGCTAATAAAAAAGCCGAGAGCACACCAAGCAGCACGCCCATGGACCAGTCTTCATTTACACTTGAAGTAACACTTGAATCTAGGTTTAAAACCAAACTTAACCCCAATAAAATAACCCCTAAAATAATAAAGGTGATTAGGTTGGCTTTTTTCTTTCCCATTATCCAACTGCACATAATAAATATCATGGGCCAGGTATTCACCAGTAACAAGGCCACCGCCACAGGAATGCGGGTGATGGCGGAATACAAACAAAGGCTTTGTGCCGCAATTAAAATTACAAGGGTGACTTGCCATTTTATCAAGTGCGTTGGCATTTTGAAGGATGCTTTACGAATGAGAGCAATGCTCAGCATAAGCAGTAATGCCGCAGACCCTCGCGCCAATACGGCTAACAATAAGCCTGTGCCGTTATCAAATGCAAAGCGTGCTGCGATATGATTGCCAGCAAATAAAGTGGCAGCAACAATAAGAATGCAAATAATAATCGGGCGAGATAAAAACTCGTTAGAGGGCATATTAATTAAATGTCTAATTAGGAGCGTAACGCTAAATTGATGTCAGATCTAAAGTTTAGATCTGACATTCTAAGTTGATGTTCACGACGAGCTTTGCTGGATATGGCGTTTCATTATTTTAGCATTGGCAATGGTGTTAGCCTGTACTTTGAGAATTTCAATTTGATAATTCTCAATCCTTAAACAAACGTTACTTTCTGGAATGGCTTCTAATGCTTCAATGATCAGGCCACTGAATGTTTTTGGGCCATCTACCGATAAATCAAAAGACAATGCCTTGTTCAGTTCGCGAATGGTGGTGGTGCCGTCCACAATGTAACTGCCATCTTCTTGTGGGGTAATGTCTTGGCTGGTGGATGAAATGTCAGTGGTAAATTCGCCAACAATTTCTTCTAGAATATCTTCTAGGGTGGCGATGCCTTGTACTTCCCCGTATTCATCTACCACAATTGCAATTCGACGCTGCGCACTTTGAAAGTGAAACAGCTGGTTATGCAGCTGCGCGGTTTCCGGCACAAAGTAAGGCTCGCGAGTGGCTTGTAATAACTCGGCCTTGTTAAATGATTCTTGTGCCAAAACCTTTGCAGCATTTCGCATGTGCAATATGCCAATAATGTTGTTTATATTGCCTTTCCAAACAGGCAGGCGAGTGTGTTGGCTATTACGTAATTGCATTTCTATATCGCGAATAGAATCATCTAAATCGATCCCGGAAATTTCATTTCTGGGTACCATGATGTCGTTCACTTTTACGGTTTCTAAATCCAAAATAGACAACAGCATTTGCTGGCGTCTTAACGGTATTACCGCGCCAGCTTCATGAACCAAGGTGCGAAATTCTTCAGTGCTTAATAAGTCTTTACTGTTTTGATCAATGTCTAAGCGGGTTAAACGAATAATGAAATTGGCAATGCCGTTGACGACCCATACAAATGGCATCAGTAAAATGAGCAAAGGCTGTAATAGAAAACTGGCTGGAAAAGAGATTTTTTCAGGGTGGTTTGCAGCAATGGTTTTAGGGGTTACTTCAGCAAAAATTAAGATCACTAGGGTGAGTAAAATAGTGGCAATGGTGACACCCATTTCAGGGTTGTCGGCCCAAATACGCTGAGCGATGAGCGTGGCAATGGAGGCCGCTGCAATATTAACAAAGTTATTGCCTATTAGGATCACACCAATTAGTCGGTCGGTTCGGGCTAATAGCTTGCTAGCGCGCTTTGCACCCTTATGGCCTTGCTTCACCATATGACGTAAACGATAGCGGTTAAGTGACATCATGCCCGTTTCAGAGCTGGAGAAAAACGCAGAGAAAACGATCAGAAAAAACAAGATTGAGAATAATATACTGAGTGGGATGTCGCTCACGAAGAGGGCCTAGTGACTAAAAAAGCCTAGACTAAACCTTTTTGTGGGTGATTTCTAATACAAGTTGATGCTCGCGCAGAGCGGATACAGAAATACCCCCAAGGATAATGGGGGCTAAGGGCGGAATTAACCCCGCTGAAGAATGATCTCCAGCACCAGCTTGCTGCCAAAAAAGGCCAGCACCAAAAATGACATGGCGGTTAGCGTCCATTTCGAGGCCAGCAATCCACGCCAGCCAAAACGCCAATGGGCAAATATCAAAAAGCTGAATATTCCCCAAGCAATTAAGGTAAATAAGGTCTTATGCAGTAAGTGCTGAGCAAAAAGGTCATCTAAAAACACAAAACCTGAAATGATGGCCAAGGTTAATAAAGCGGTACCAGCCCCAAGCATTTCAAATAACAGCTTATCCATGGTCTGCAATGGTGGCAGTACTCGCATGATGCCACTCATGTGCTTATGTTTGAGTTGATGGTTTTGAACCATGAGTAAAATGGCTTGAAAGGCGGCAATGGTTAAAATGCTGTAGGCCATGATGGATAAAATAATATGGGCGGTTAACCCTGGATCCCAATGTTGGCCATCTAATGGACTAGCAGGCACTATTAGATTTACCAGTAACAAAATAGCGGCCATGGGAAAGATGCCCAGTAATAAGTTCTCCAAGGGCTTTTTAATGGCGCTTAATACAATGAGTGCGCTGATCACCAAGGCGATTAAAGAGCCCACACTAAAGAAACTTAATGGGATATTTCCAGTGGCCAGCATAGGCGCAAACCAAGATACACCATGAAGTACAGTGGCCACCATGCCCAACGCTAATACTTGCTGGCGGTGATTAGGGCTCGATTTTGAGAACGCTTGAACCTGGCGAAAAGTGCTAAATAAGTACAGAGCGATGGCAGTAATTGCGAACAGCTTGGCCATGTTGGGGGTGATTTCCTGCTTTGCATGAAGTTTTTATTGTAGAAGTACACGGCCTTTGATGAATCTGGCTTTGTAAGAGTGAGTTCTTGTGGACTTCCCTATATAATGCTGACCAATTGTGCACACAGTGGCGTCAGATGTATAGGGTTAGACGACAGCCCGAAGAGCGCGGGTCTTAAAAACGACCTTTTTGTGAAATAGACCGCGCAAGCCAACGTAATTGATAGAGATGTCCTACGATGTTTGAAAATTTACAAGACCGCCTCAGTGGCGCTTTGCGCTCCATCAGTGGCAAAGCAAAAATTACCGAAGACAATATTAAAGGTACGTTACGCGAAGTGCGTATGGCTTTATTGGAAGCCGACGTGGCCTTGCCCGTTGTGAAAGCGTTTACCAATCAGGTAAAAGAGCGTGCTGTGGGCAGTGAAGTATTAAAAAGCTTAAGCCCAGGCCAAGCCTTTCTTAAAATTGTCCACCAAGAATTACAAAGCGTCATGGGTGAGGCCAATGAAGGCCTAGATCTAGCCGCTAAGCCTCCGGCTATTATTCTTATGGCCGGTTTGCAAGGTGCGGGTAAAACCACCACCGCTGCGAAACTGGCGCTTTACTTAAAAGAGCGCGAAAAGAAAAAAGTTATGGTCGTGAGCGCCGACGTTTACCGTCCTGCCGCGATTAAACAGCTAGAAACCTTGGCCAAAGAGGTGGATGCATTATTTTTCCCATCTGACATTAGCCAGAAACCTGTAGATATTGCTAAGGCTGCTATCGCTGAAGCTAAGATTCAGTTTGCTGACGTATTGATCGTGGATACCGCCGGTCGCTTGGCCATTGATGAAGCCATGATGGCTGAAATTCAACAGTTACATAAAGCCATTGATCCTGTTGAAACCTTGTTTGTGGTAGATGCCATGACAGGTCAGGATGCTGCCAACACAGCCAAGGCCTTTAACGAAGCCTTGCCGTTAACGGGTGTGGTACTAAGTAAAGCCGATGGTGATGCTCGTGGTGGTGCGGCGCTATCGGTTCGTCATATTACTGGTAAGCCATTGAAATTTGTGGGCATGGGCGAAAAAATTGATGCCCTTGAGCCGTTCCACCCGGATCGTATGGCTTCGCGCATATTGGACATGGGGGATGTATTGTCCCTTATTGAAGAAGCCGAGCGTAAGATTGATAAAAGCAAAGCGGAAAAACTGGCTAAGAAAATCAAGAAAGGCCAAGGCTTTGATTTAGAAGATTTCCGCGACCAGCTTATTCAAATGAAAAGCATGGGTGGTTTAATGGGCATGGTAGACAAGTTACCTGGCATGGGTAACGTTGGCCAAGCGGCGGGTCAGATGGATGTGGCTGAAAAGCAATTGCGTCAAACTGAAGCGGTGATCAACTCTATGACACCTTTAGAGCGTCATTTCCCAGACAAGATCAACGGCAGCCGTAAAAAGCGCATCGCAGCGGGTTCCGGTACCAACATTCAAGAAATCAACCGTGTGCTGAAGCAACATAAGCAGATGCAAAAGATGATGAAAAAAATGTCGGGTAAAGGCGGCATGCGCAAAATGATGGGCGCCATGAAAGGCATGGGGGGAGCGGGCGGCCCTGGTGGAATGCCGGGCGGTGGTATGCCTCCTGGTATGGGCGGTGGCGGCTTCCCATTTAAATAAGCGATCAAGCAAAAATATTAATACAAGCCGGGCATGCCCGGCTTTTTTACGCCCAGGGATGGGCGGTATCTTAAAAATGCAGGGGCAATTTTTAATGGTATGACCAGGGATAGGCTTCCTATTGGAGTCGCTCCTTATATGGACGGCATCTTGGCTCTATTGGGAGTCTGAGCTAAGAAATGCCCTAGATGAATGATTTCGCATTATGATAAAGACCCCTACTAATGTTCAGGATAGGTATCAAAAACCCTTAATTTGGTTAGCATAAAAGTGGTAGATGAAAGTAATCGTACAAAAAACCAACAAAATATTAGTCGATTATTGCCAATATTGACGGTATAGTCAGTTTTTATTTCATACTATGAACTTAGTCTTATTTTCTGTTATTTTTCTTGTTTATACTTGGGTACAACAAAAATAACGGGTAGGTCCTAGGCTTACTTATAAGGGGAAACCCGAGGTGTAGCATGATAGTCAACTCTTTTTGTAGACTCTACTTTCGCTCATTTAGCCAGCTGTTGTTGGTGATGCTTACCGTTTTTTTGAGTGCTCACGGGCAAGCCAAAACCTATACAGTAGGTGTTGAAGCGGTTAACCACTTTCCTCATTATGACTTTAATGGCGAGAAACCAAGGGGCTATCTGGTTGAGGTGATTAATAAGTTCGCCGAATCTCAAAATTTTGATATCGACTTTAAAATCATGACGGTAGACGATCTTTGGAGCGCCTATATCAATGAAGAAGTGGATTTTCGCCTGCCGGACAACCTGTTATGGCAAAGAGACATTAAGAAAGAATTGTCAATTACCTATAGCGCGCCTATTGCCTACTTTACAGATGGAGTGGTGAGCCTTTATGAAAACAAAGACAAGCCTTTAACCAAACTTGGCACCATAAGGGGTTTTACGCCTTGGGGTTACCAGGGAGATATTGAGTCTGGTGAGCTTGAATTGGTGACAGAGGAGAGCTTGAAAGACTTAATGGCAGGTCTTTATTCAGGGCGCTTTGATGGCGTGTATTACAATGTAGAGGCCTTTACCAAGCTTGTTCAAGAGGCTGGGCATCCAGCCACCAGTGTGGCCTTTCGCCGTAATCTGGTGAAAACCCGTTCTATATACATGTTGTCTTCAATTCACCATGGAAAATTGGTGAAAGAGTTGAATCAGTTTCTGCGCACCAATAAAACATGGGTGCGTGAGCGCAAAGCCCATTACGGCCTTAAATAATCCCTTTAGCTGGTAACACAAGAGTTACCAGCTAACCTTTCTTTGTTTGCATAATTCCTATACAATTCGCGCCCCTAATAGTGCATCTACCCTTTTGGTAGTTGCTATTTGTCATGGTAGGTCATGTTAAAGCCTGCCCATAATCGAGAAGGTACTGTCGTATGGTAGTAATTCGCTTAGCCCGTAGTGGCTCTAAAAAACGTCCTTTTTATCATTTGTCTGTTGCTGATCAGCGTTTCCCACGTGACGGTCGCTTCATCGAACGTGTAGGTTTCTTCAACCCTGTTGCTCGTGGTGCTGAAGAGTCTCTACGTGTAAACCTTGAACGCGTTGAATACTGGATGAGCAAAGGCGCTCAGCCAAGTGACCGTGTTGCCAAGTTAATTAAAGAATCTAAAAAACAGACTGTAGCTTAATTGATACTGGTAATAAGAAATTTTGATGAATAAAGCACCTGATAATTTAGCCGTAATTGGCAAAGTAACTGGTGTCTATGGCATCAAGGGTTGGGTAAAAGTCTATAGTCATACCGAGCCCATGGAGAATATATTCTCTTATGGTGACTGGTTTGTGAATATGAACGGCACTTGGACTCCAGTTAAAGTCCGTAATTGGCGCCCTCATGGTAAAGGTCTAGTGGCAGCACTGGATGATTGTGAGGACAGAACATTGGCGCAGAAATACTGCCAGTGTGAAGTAGCGGTTCTTAGAGATGCGCTACCCAGTTCTGACGATGGCGATTATTATTACCATCAATTAGAAAGTTTGTTAGTGGTTACCACTGACGACGTGGTTTTAGGCCGTATAAGCCATCTTTTCAATACCGGTGCTAACGACGTAATGGTCGTTAAGCCGTGTAAAGAAAGCATTGATGGGCGTGAGCGTTGGCTGCCATATGCAGATCCATGCTTACAAAATATAAGCCTAGAAGACGGCGTTGTTAAAGTAGATTGGGATCCGGAATTCTAATCATGCAGTTTGGCATCATCTCCATATTTCCTGAGATGTTCCAGGCGTTGACTGAGCAGGGCGTAACAGGCCGCGCAGTCACCAGCGGTTTGGTCTCTATTGACTGTTGGAATCCAAGAGATTTCACCACCGATCGGCATCAAACCGTAGACGACCGACCTTATGGCGGTGGTCCGGGCATGGTTATGAAGGTTGAGCCGTTAGCGCAAGCAATTGACGCGGCAAAAGCCAAATTAGGGTCGCAAAGCAAAGTGATATATTTGTCTCCGCAAGGTCGTAAGCTTGACCAAGCAGGGGCAGAAGAATTAGCCAAAGAAGATGGCTTAATCTTTTTGGCTGGTCGTTACGAAGGCGTAGACGAGCGTTTGATTCAAACGCAAGTGGACGAAGAGTGGTCCATAGGCGACTACGTGCTAAGTGGCGGTGAACTGGCAGCCATGGTGATGATGGATAGCATTATTCGCTTGGTACCAGGGGTTTTAGGGCATGAGTTAAGTGCAGTTGAGGATTCGTTCGTCGACGGTTTACTAGATTGCCCTCACTATACTCGACCGGATAATCATAACGGTGAGCAAGTGCCCAGCATTTTGTTAAGTGGTGATCATAAAAAAATTAAGCAATGGCGTCTTAAGCAGGCGTTAGGGCGGACCTGGCAACGTAGGCCGGATCTGCTGGAGCAAAGGCCGCTCGATAAAAACGAGCAAGCGCTTTTGCAGGAATACATGCGCGAAGTTCAAGGCGACACTTGAACCTATCCGTCATTAATTAGGAGCTAGCCATGAGCAGCAAGAACAAAATTATCCAGGCCCTTGAGTCTGCACAGCTTAAAACTGACGTACCTGTATTCGGTGCCGGTGATACCGTTATCGTTCAGGTTAAAGTAAAAGAAGGTACACGTGAGCGTCTACAGGCCTATGAAGGTGTTGTAATTGCTAAGAAAAACCGTGGCCTAAACTCTTCTTTCATCGTTCGTAAGATTTCTAGCGGTGTGGGTGTTGAGCGTACTTTCCAGACTCACAGCCGTTTGATCGATAGCATCGAAGTTAAGCGTCGTGGTGCTGTTCGTCAGGCCAAGATCTACTACTTGCGTGAGCGTAGTGGTCGTTCTGCACGTATCAAAGAGAAGTTGGCAACTCGATAGTTACTTTACGGATGTAAGGTTAGGATTTTACTCCAAGCAAATCCTAAGTACTTACATCCTTGTAAGTAATGTCGATCTGTTAGCAGAAAAACGAAAGGGTCATTCGAAAGAATGGCCCTTTTACGTACAGGACGTACGTCAGGATTTTTGTTCCAGACAAATCCCAAGTACTTACATCCTGTAAGCAATGCCGAGGAGCCATGGATGGTGGCATCGGTATGGCTCAGGTGGTTTGTTGTGCATTCAAGCTAAGGCTGGATGGTGGCATCGGTATGGCTCTGGTGGTTTGTTGTGCATTCAAACTAAGGCTGGGTATAGCTCAGATCTGTTGCTATATATTCAAGCAAGGCGCCACCGATATGATCCAAATCGATTGCCCTAAATTCGAGTTAAAGCACTTAGTCCTTCCTTAATAACTCCAAAATCACCCAAAGAAACTCACCGTTCCAAACACCCCATAGCTCACTATTTTTACATAAGGCCTCCTACCCATAGGCTTTAAGGTTTTTTAAAGAGATTTTTGTCAGGAATTCATCTCACTTTATCAAGTGATCGCTGGAACTCCTTGCAGAGTTAGTGCTCTAATACTGTGACTTAAATTATTAGAGAACCATCATGCGGATTATCTTGTTATTTGGCGCCGTTTTAGCCTCGTTAGTAACACTTAGCAGTCAGGCAGAAGAAAGTGCTGAAGAAACCATATCTAAAGCCTTGCGTGCAGCGCAGCCTAATTTAATTTTACAAAGCGCTACTCAGGTTGAAGGGCAGGCTCTTTACGAGGTTGAGCTAACATCGGGGCAGGTGCTTTATAGCACGCCAGATGGTAAGTACTTTGTGTATGGCTCTTTGTTTGAGGCCGGTGACAACCAGTTGGTCGATTTAACCGCCAAGCGTGGTGATGCTAAGCGTCAGAAGTTACTAGCTTCCGTTAATGCCGATGACATGGTGGTTTTTCAAAGTAAAGGTGAGCAAAAGGCCGTTGTTAACGTATTTACCGATGTGGATTGTGGCTACTGCCGTAAACTGCACCGTGAAGTGCCACGTTTAAACGAGTTGGGCATTACCGTGCGTTACCTAGCTTACCCGCGTGCTGGTGTGTATAGCGACCAAAAGCGCACCAAGTTCACCGGTTCATACAAAAAATTGAAATCCGTATGGTGTGATGCGGATCGCCCTGCAGCCATGAGCAAAGCGAAGGCAACGGGCTTTATTAAAGAAAATCTAAACTGCGACGCCCCTATTGAGGCGCAGTTGGCATTAGGTGAGCAGTTTGGTGTGCGTGGCACCCCAGCCTTAATCTTTGAATCCGGTGAGTTAGTGCCAGGGTATATGCCTGCCGACGAGCTAGCGAAGAAGCTAGGTTTGTAAATATAAAGCTTAATTTACACCTCCTAAAAACCGCTGAATGTTGCCATTCAGCGGTTTTTTTCATTCTGTGGCCAAGCTGCACAATATCCATGGGCTAGGCCCCGTCTTTCTTGCTTTTTAATCGTATTTTTAGCGCCATTTTTAGTTATGTTGTGGTACATTTACCCCCAAATTTTTCAGTCGATATGTCGCACCACGACAATTACATAATAAGGGTGTGACGACAGCATAACGGAGAGAGTGTTGTGAAGCCGATTAAAGTAGGTATCTGTGGTTTTGGCACCGTTGGTGGTGGCACCTTCAACGTATTAACAAATAACGCTAGCGAGATTGCTCGTCGTGCGGGTTGTGAAATAATTATTGAGCAAGTTGGCGCTCGTCGCGATAACGCCGACTGCGATACCAGCAATACCAATATGACTACGGACATTTTTGATGTGGCCCGTAACCCTGAAATTGACGTTGTTGTTGAGTTAATCGGTGGCTATGACGTGGCCAAAGAATTAGTACTTGAAGCCATTAAAAACGGCAAGCACGTAGTGACGGCCAATAAAGCCCTTATTGCTGTGCACGGTGAAGAGATTTTTGCTGCCGCTAAAGAAGCAGGCGTTACGGTTGGCTATGAAGCCGGTGTTGCCGGTGGTATCCCTGTTATTAAAGCCATTCGCGAAGGTTTGGCGGCCAATAAGATTAATCGCTTGGCGGGTATCATTAACGGTACTGGTAACTTCATTTTGACTGAAATGCGTGACAAGGGCCGTGCCTTTGAAGATGTATTAAAAGAAGCGCAAGATTTGGGTTACGCAGAAGCTGACCCTACCTTCGATGTTGAAGGCATTGATGCCGCCCATAAGCTTACTATTTTGTCATCTATTGCATACGGTATTCCGCTGCAGTTTGATAATTGCTTTACCGAAGGCATTAGCAAAATCACTCGTGAAGATGTGGAATACGCTGAAGAGCTGGGTTACCGCATTAAGCATTTGGGCGTGAGTTGTCGAACTGTTGCCGGCATTGATTTGCGGGTTCACCCAACCTTGATTCCTGAAGCCAACATGATCGCAAAAGTGGATGGTGTAATGAACGCCGTGGCTGTGAATGGCGATGCTGTAAACGACACCTTGTTCTGCGGCCCTGGCGCCGGTGCTGGTCCAACCGCATCTGCTGTGGTGGCGGATATTATTGATATCGCCCGGGGCATTAAAGTTGAGCCGCTTTCTTATAATTCTTTGGACGATGTAAAAGTACTGGCTATTGATGAAATTGAAACCAGCTATTACTTGCGCATGCAAGCGGTTGATAAAGCCGGTGTATTGGCTAACGTGGCAAGTATTTTAAGCAATAAGGGCATCAATATCGAAGCCATTATTCAAAAAGAGCCAGCGCCTGATGAAACACTTGTGCCTTTGATTATGCTGACGCACAAGGTTCAAGAAAAAATCATGAACCAAGCTATTAGCGAAATAGAGTCTCTTGCTGGCATTAATGGCAGCATCACGCGCATTCGTGTTGAGCACTTAAACTAATTTTAAAAATTAAAGGCGTTTTATAAACGATAATAAATGTTTGTAAAACGCTTTAAATATTATTGTGATGACCTAATTTGGGTTAAGTAATTATGATGAAATATATTTCCACTCGTGGAAACGCACCAGAACTAACATTTGAAGAAGTATTACTAACCGGTCTTGCTGACGACGGTGGCTTATACGTTCCGAAAGTTGTGCCACAGTTTAGTCAGGCTGAAATTGAATCTTGGCGTGACCTTCCCTATGCGCAGTTAGCTCATAAAATTATTCTGCCGTTTGTTGAAGGCAGTGTAGACAGTGATGCCTTAAAAACTATTCTTGATGACGTGTACGGAAGTTTTGCTCATAAAGCAGTGGCGCCTCTTCAGCAGCTTGACCATAACGAATACGTGTTAGAACTTTTCCATGGCCCGACCCTCGCCTTTAAAGATTTTGCCTTACAAACTCTTGGCCGTTTATTAGATTACATTTTAGAGCGCCGTCACGAAAAAGTAGTGATCATGGGTGCCACATCCGGTGATACCGGTTCGGCCGCCATTGAAGGCACCAAGGCGTGTCGTAATGTGGATATTTTTATTTTGCATCCGCATAACAAGGTATCTGAAGTTCAACGCCGTCAAATGACCACAGTTGAAGGGGATAATATTTATAATATCGCCATCAAGGGTAACTTTGATCAAGCACAAGAAATGATTAAAGCCAGCTTTGCTGATAAATCTTTCTTGAAAGGTGAGCGTAAACTGGTGGCGGTAAACAGCATTAACTGGGCACGTATCATGTCTCAGATCGTTTACTACTTTTATTCTTCGCTTAATTTGGGTGGGCCGCTTCGCCCCATGGCTTACTCGGTACCAACCGGTAATTTTGGTGATATTTTTGCCGGTTACATGGCCAAGAAAATGGGCTTGCCAATTGAGCAATTAATCATAGCCACTAACAGCAACGATGTATTGCATCGCTTCATGAGTAAAAACCAATACGAAGTGCATGAGTTGTTACACACCATTACGCCTTCCATGGATATTGCTGTGTCGTCAAACTTCGAGCGTTTATTGTTTGATTTATACGATCAAGACGGGCTTGCGTTGGCTGAATTAATGACACGCATGAATGCTAAAAAGGACATCGTAACCCTCGATGACGACAAGTTAGCGAAAGCTCGCGAGTTATTTGATTCTTACGCCTGTGATGAGGACACTACGGTTAAAACCATGCAAGAAGTGTTTGATGAAACCGGTTACTTGTTAGATCCACACACCGCCATTGGTGTAAAGGCAGCCCGTACTGTACGTCGTAATAAAGATATTCCAATGATTACCTTGGGTACAGCTCACCCTGTGAAGTTTGAAGAAGCGGTTAAGCGTGCGGGCTTTGAAATGCCAACATTGCCACATCACTTAACAGACTTGATGGAGCGTGAAGAGCGCCTTGATGTATTGCCAGCTGATTTGGCTGAAGTACAAAAATTTGTGGCTGAAAAAACCTTTTAAATAATTTTTACTGTTTTTAAAAAAGCCGAAGCCGTATATTACGACTTCGGCTTTTTCATTTCTGCCATTCTAGAAATATAAAATAATCGTCATTGGGAAAACTAAGTTATGAGCGTTCAAATTCAGCGTCGACCAAGTGACTCTTCACTGCCCTTGGTAGATCGAATTTTACACGGCCGTGGTTTAACTCGTGATGCATTGGCTTATAGTCTTAACGGCTTGGCAGACTTTTCATCGTTAAAGGATATTGAAAAAGCCGCTCAGTTATTGGCTGATGCCATTGAGCAAAAAAAGCGTATATTAATTGTTGGTGATTTTGATGTGGACGGTGCCACCAGCACAGCACTGGCGGTAGATTGTTTACAAAAGATGGGGGCCACTTGGGTGCATTATCTAGTGCCTAATCGGTTTGAATACGGCTATGGGTTATCAACGCCCATAGTGGACCTTGCTCAAAAAGAGTATCAGCCAGATTTATTGGTGACGGTGGATAATGGTATTTCCAGCTTTGAAGGGGTGGCGCGTGCTAAAGAGTTAGGCATGCAAGTGTTGGTTACCGACCACCATTTAGCTGGTGATGGATTACCCAGTGCCGATGCCATAGTGAACCCTAATCAACCTAACTGTAAATTCCCGTCTAAAAATGCTTGTGGCTGTGCGGTGATTTTTTACGTGTGCTGCGCGCTGCGGCGTCATTTAATTCAGCAAGGTACGCCACAAGAAAACTTGCCAAACATGGCGGGTTATCTAGATTTAGTTTCCCTAGCCACGGTAGCCGATGTGGTGCCGCTAGATGATAATAATCGCATTTTAGTGGAACAAGGCTTGCGCCGAATTCGCAAAGGTGTCGCGCGCCCTGGTATTCAATCATTATTAAAAGTGGCTAAGAAAAATCAAAGCCAACTCACCAGTAAAGATTTTGGTTTTGCATTAGGGCCAAGACTTAATGCCGCAGGGCGCATGGATGATATGAGCATAGGCATAGACTGTTTGTTGGCTCAAGATCCTGATAGAGCCTATTCAATTGCCCAGACTCTGGATGAATTAAATCAAGACCGAAAACTTGTGGAAGGGGGTATGCAACAAGAGGCTTTAACACAATTAAATAAACTGCCCCTTGATGATATACAGGCCGCCAATAGCCTGTGCTTATTTCAGGCTGATTGGCATCAGGGTGTTATAGGATTGTTGGCTTCACGCCTTAAAGAAAAATTTTACCGGCCAGTGATTGTGTTTGCGCCAGCCGACGAGGCGGCCGTGGGGGAAGATCAAGAAGTGAAGGGCAGCGGCCGCTCTATCCCTGGTTTTCATTTACGGGACGCCTTAGATTTAGTGGCCAAACGATTGCCCCATGTATTATCTAAATTTGGTGGCCATGCCATGGCGGCGGGTTTGTCCATTAAGAAAAAACACATTGAAGAATTCAAAAATGTTTTTGAAGAAGTGGCATCTGGATTACTCACTGAAGATTTATTGGTGAATGTACTGATGACAGACGGTGCTCCATCGCCACAAGATTACAATGTGAACATGGCCAGAGAATTACGCTTCGTGGCCCCTTGGGGGCAAAATTTCCCAGAACCGTTATTTGATGCGCAGTTTGATGTGGCGAATTTTCGCTTAATTGGCGCCGACAAGAATCATTTAAAATTAACCCTGCAAGATCCTGTGAGTCATCATGTCTACGATGCCATTCTTTTTAATATTGATCGCTTTAATCTAGAGCGAAGCGACATAGAGGCCAATAAACTAAAACATGTGCATGTGGTATTTGAAATGGATGTAAATGAATTTAGGGGAAATGAAAACCTGCAATTAATGATTCGTCATCTAGTACGTATATAAGTAGGTAAGAGCGAATTTCACAGCCATTTTCAGTGAATATGTTCTTTCCTTCCATATGATCCTACTCTTTAATAAGTCGCAGTTTTATTATAAAAATAAGTAGGTACTCACCATGTCATTGCAAAACTCCTTAAGTCACGAAGAGCTAGAAATGTTTCGTGACATGGCTAAAAAATTCTTAGCCAAAGAGATCGAGCCTAATCACCCTCAATGGGAAAAACAAAACTTCCTGCCCCGTGATATGTGGAACACTTTAGGTGAAGCTGGGATGTTGTGTGTGGACTTGCCGGTTGAATACGGTGGCAGTGGTGTAGATTTTCGTTTTTCACAATTGATTTTAGCCGAAATCGCTCGTCTAGGTTTTGTAGGGCTGTCTGGTAGCGTTGCCATTCACAGTGATATTGTGGCGCAATATATTTTTAATATTGGCAACGAGCAACAAAAACAGTTTTGGCTACCCCAAATGGCCACAGGTGAAGTGGTCACGGCCATTGCCATGACAGAGCCAGGCGCCGGCAGTGATTTACAAGGCATGCGCAGTACCGCCATTAAAGAAGGGGATGAGTATATTTTAAATGGCTCTAAAACGTTCATTACCAATGGTGTGAATGCCGACATGGTTATTGTATGTGCTAAAACCGACCCCAAAGCGGGCGGAAAAGGCATCTCTTTATTCTTAGTGGATGCAAACTTGCCAGGATTTACCAAGGGTAAGCACCTTGAAAAAATTGGCCAACATGCAGGGGATACCGCCGAATTATTTTTTGAAAATGTAAGTGTGCCAGCCTCTTCTTTATTGGGTGAGGAAGGCAAAGGCTTTAAATACTTAATGCAAGAGTTACCCCGCGAGCGTGTTTCTATTGCTACGTCTTCAGTGGCAGCAGCAGAAGGGGCATTAGACTGGACCATTGAATATGTAAAAGAGCGTAAGGCCTTTGGTCAAAATATCAGTCAATTCCAAAACACCCGCTTTAAACTGGCCGAAGTGAAAACAGACATTGAAATTAACAAGGCTTATGTTGAAAAGTGTGTGGAGAAATACATGGCAAAGGAAATGACCGTCACTGAAGCGGCCATGGTGAAATTAGCTGCCACGCAAATGCAGTGTCGTGTGGTAGATGAATGTTTACAGTTATTTGGCGGTTATGGCTATATGGCTGAATACCCCATTGCCCGAGCTTATGTAGATGCGCGCGTGCAAACTATTTATGCCGGTACTTCTGAAATTATGAAAGAAGTGATTTCGAGAGATTTATTGGGCCGTTAAGTTAAAAATAAACGCTAGAAAATAAAAAACCTGATTCATGAAAGTGAATCAGGTTTTTTGTTTTTTATATTAAGTGCTTTATTAAAACCTAATAATTACTTAGCAGCCTCGAATGCAGCCATGCTTTCAATAATGGCTTTTTTAGCCGCGTCGCTATTAGCCCAGCCTTCCACTTTAACCCACTTGCCAACTTCAAGATCTTTGTAGTTTTCAAAGAAGTGAGCGATTTGATCGCGTAGCAATTTAGGCACGTCTTCAATGTCATTAACGTCTTCGTATGCTTTGCTGATTTTAGTGTGAGGCACGGCTAGCAATTTAGCGTCTTCACCGGCTTCGTCGGTCATGTTTAACACGCCAACAGGGCGACAACGAATCACCGACCCCGCTTGTACTGGGTAAGGGGTGATGACCAATACATCTAACGCATCGCCATCATCGGCAAGAGTGTTGTTAATAAAACCGTAGTTGGCAGGGTAAAACATTGGCGTGGCCATGAAACGGTCAACCATCAGCGCGCCGCCCATGTCTTTGTCAATTTCGTATTTAATCGGGTTTGAGTTTGCAGGGATCTCGATCACCACATAGATGTCTTCTGGAGCGTCTTTGCCGACAGGGATTAAATCATAGCTCATGCTGAATCCTTTATTGTACTGAGTGGCCAGAGGTTATCTAACCTGAGTTTTTAGAAGTTTGGCAAGATTATACCGCCCACAGGCCTATGGGGCTAGAACGCAGTGTGAGGATCGGTGGCTATAATAAAAAGGCGTTTAGCATCATTTTGATGCTAGTTGAACTTCAATTTGACGAATTACCCATTTGATGTATAGTTAACGTATTCGCGGAGGGCAAATAATGCAGGCAGACTACCATGACCCTAAGGCTGAGATCATCGCTCAGATAGGCTTATCCAGCAGTACATTCGATAACCCCAGTGTTTATATAGACACGGTGCGTTCAGGCATTACCGGTAATGTGGCTAAGCGCATTCTGGAAACTTTTGATGTAAAACGCTCGGTGGCCGCCAGTATTCTTCAAACCCAAGAAAGCAATGTGGCACGGCTTTATAATCGCGCCAACATTAAAGGCAACGTGGCAGAAGACCTGTTGCAGTCTTTAAAGGTGAATTTAAAGGCCCTAGAAGTGTTTGAAGATAAAAGCTTAGTGAGCCAGTGGATGGAGACCCCAATTCCAGTATTGGACGGCAATACGCCCAATAGCCTGATGGATACCTGTGAAGGGCGTTCATGGATTATCGCCACGTTAGACAGAATTGAATTTGGTGAATTTAGCTAGCTTATGAGTTAGTGCACGTGAAAGAAAAAGTGAAAAGAACACGTTAACTGAGTCACCCCAAATAATAAAAGCAAATCGCATTTGGATTAGCATGCGTATTTATAGAATCAGCAAGCTGCAATACATGGAGCAGTATTCCGGTCGTGGCGCCAGCTACCTGCATGGTGGTCGCTGGAACCGAGCGGGTCAGCCTGTGTTGTATTTTGCCCAAACCCCCGCGTTGGCCATGCTAGAAATGGCCCACTATTTACCTAGCCCAAGGTTAGTGCCTGCGTCGTTTCGCATTGGTGAATACCATTTTCCCGACGACATAAGCCAAATAGTTTTACCGACCCCTTTCCCTGAAAACTGGGACGCGAACATGTACCCTAAATCGACCCAAAATGCCGGTGGCGATTGGCTAGAAAATGGTGAGTCACTTATTTTGTGGGTGCCTTCCACGGCCTTGCCTATGCAAACACAAGGCATGGATCGAATTGCAGTGGTGAATCCTTTGCATCCTGATATTTCAAAACTGCAACTGATTTCAAGCGAAGGTAAGATTTATAATGAAAGGGCGTTTAGGGGAATGCACTAAGTATTAAAAATTAGCGCATACAAAAGGCAGAGCAGATTAAACCTGTACGCTGCTTTTTTGTCTCCACTTAGGCAATACTAACGGCACTTACTAATAAGCTGCTTTAACTCAGGAATACACGACCCACAATTGGTTCCCGCCTTTAATTCTGTCCCCAACTGTTTAGTAGTTTGGCAGCCTTTTTGCCGAATGGCTTTTTCAATGGTTTTCTCCCCCACACTGTAACAAGCACAAACTATTGCACCAATATCTTCACCCGCCGGTGCGTAACCGCTTAATAACGCATGGCGAGCGCGAGTGGTGAGTGCAGGCTGTGTGAACTGCATGGCTAACCAAGTACGTTCAGGTAAATCGGTGTTGGGTGACATAAACGCCACTCCCTGTAGTTGCCCTTTTTTATCAACCAAGGCCAAGCGATATAAGCCACTATCGGCATCTTGATAACTTAATATTTCCAGCTGCTGGGCTTTGGCGGCCGCTTCATTGGGTAGGCCTAACCAATTAAGCATTTGTTGAATGGGCTCTTTTACTTCTTTGTTGTGGGCTAATTCGTAGCGGGTGTGTTGCTTGCCTTTAACGCTTACCAAGTAATCCACCTGTGGCCAGTTAATTTCTTCACGGCTTAATACAAAACCGTACCATTTAGCTTGGTAACCACTCACTTTAACCGGTGTAAATTTACTTTCCGGTTGTTTAGAAAATTCATCCACCGCAGGGTTCACGACACTGTTTATGCGCCCAGTTTTAGATAGCTGAGATGTCCAGTGCATGGGGGCAAAAATGTCGCCAGTTTTTACGTCGTCAGTAATATTTAATCGCCCCATCATTTCTCCCCAATGACTCGTTACGGATACTAACTGGCCGTTGTTAAGCTTGTGCTGCTTGGCATCATTTGTATGCATTTGCACAAAGGGTTCGCTGATGTGTTGATTTAATTGAGGCGCAAGGGCGGTACGTGACATGGTGTGCCATTGGTCACGAATACGGCCACTGTTTAACGCCAAAGGAAATTCTTGGCTAGGTAAGTTTTTAGGCAGTTTAGGGGTCAGGGCTAAAAAATTGCCTTTTTGTGTGGCGGTATAAAACCCACCCTTGGCAAAAAAGCGTGGGCTGCCTTTAGGGTGATCACTATTAACTGGCCATTGGATTGGCTGAAGATTTTCATATTCTTCGTTGGTGATACTTTGTAAGCCAGAAATATCAAAGTCACGACGACGGCCAATTCCATTTTTAGTTGAGTGGTTTTCAAACCCTGAAAGCGCTGCGTGTTCGCGAAAAACATCAGCGGCGCTTTCAAAGGTAAAGCCTTCTTTAAAATCCATTTTTTTTGCCACTTGGCAAATAATCCACCAGTCGTGCTTGGCTTGGCCGGCGGGTATTAATAGCCCTCGTTGGCGGCTAATGCGACGTTCGCTATTGGTGACGGTGCCACTTTTTTCGCTCCACGGAGTGGCGGGCAATTTTACATGGGCTAAATCCATGGTGTCGGTTTTTTCTATGCAATCGCTTACCACTACTAGGTCACATTTTTGTAAGGCTTTTTTTACCTTGTCGGCATTGGGCATGCTGACCACTGGATTCGTGGCCATGATCCAAACGGCTTTTATTTTTCCTTCATCAATGGCATCAAATAAATCCACCGCCATTAAGCCTTGGCTTTGCGTGAGGCGATCGGTTTTCCAGAAGCGTTTAATACGGTCTAAGTTGTCTTCAGTGAAATCCATATGGCTGGCAAGCGTATTGGCTAAACCGCCCACATCGCGCCCACCCATAGCATTGGGTTGGCCTGTCATGGAAAACGGCCCCATGCCCGCTTTACCAATTCGACCTGTGGCCAAATGGCAATTGGTAATGCCATTAACCTTGTCTGTGCCAGAGCTGCTTTGGTTAACGCCTTGGCTATAAAGCGTAACGACCTTTTCATTTTCGCTAAACCATTCATAAAAAGTTTGCAGGTCTTGTTTGTTTATTCCAAGTGTTTTTGCTGTGGTGTCTAAGTTGGCACTGCTGTTTTTAGCTGCTTGTAAGCTTTCATCAAACCCTTGGCAGTATTGCTGAATGTAATCTAAATTAAGGTGTTGATTATCTGCTAAATAGCTTAATAAACCATTAAATAGCCAAACGTCAGTGCCTAGGTTTAAAGGCAAGTGTAAATCGGCAATGTCACAGGTATTGGTTTTTCTAGGGTCCACCACCACCACTTTTACATTTGGGTTTTCTTCTTTATGTTTTTTTATACGCTGAAATAAAACAGGATGGCACCAAGCGGTATTGCTGCCCACTAAAATAATTAAATCGCTTTGTTCAAAATCTTCATAGCAGCCCGGAACGGTATCGGTGCCAAAAGCACGTTTGTGACCTACCACCGAACTCGACATGCATAAGCGGCTATTGGTGTCCATGTTGCCACTGCCGATAAAACCCTTCATGAGTTTATTGGCCACATAATAATCTTCGGTTAATAGCTGACCTGATCCATAAAAAGCCACAGCATCGGGGCCGTGTTCATCAATGACTTTTTGAAAGCCTTGTGCCACTGTATTTAATGCATCATCCCAGCTGGCCGCCTTACCATTTACAATGGGCTGTAATAAGCGTTCGTTTAATCCAATGGTGTCGGCTAGGGCACTGCCTTTACTGCAAAGGCGCCCATAATTCGATGGGTGACTCGTTAAACCTTTTACACTGATGCTACGAGTATCATCATTAATTTGTGCATCTACCCCACAACCCACACCGCAATAGGCACAGGTGGTGTGTAGGTTACGAAGCTCGCTGTTAATGGTTAATGAGCTTTTATCACTGGCAAGGATTGTATTGCTCATTTTGTTTGGCCTTTTAACACTGCTTGATCTGATTTTTTTTGTTCAGGCTTTTCATTGGCTATTTCATCGCATAAGCCACGACCAAACATTAAGTAAGGGCGTATCTCACTAAGGTCTTTTTTCTCATCCAATAACTCATTATAAAAAGCCCCTTCTTGGGTCTCGCCATATAAAACAGCGCCCACTAGAATATTATTTTTTAATACTAACTTTTTATATATGCCCTGTTGCTTGTCACGATATATCAGGGTTTCAAGTGGTTCGCTACCTTCTTCATTTTCTGTTTCGTTAATAACGCCCACTGAAAAAAGATTAATGCCGGTGACTTTTAATTTCGTTGCGCTGGGCAAGGTTTGATACTGCGCCACACCGTGTTCACTTAAATGATTAGTTAATACTTTGGCTTGATCGTAAAGAGGAGCTACCAAACCAAAAGTGCCCCCTCGGTGCTGAATGCATTCCCCTAACGCGTAAATTTTAGGGTCGTAGGTTTGTAAGGTATCGTTAACCACGATGCCTTTTTCACAGTGCAGGCCAGCGTCTACCGCCAATTGCATATTAGGGCGTATGCCAATGGCCATGATGACAATGTCGGTTTCTAAAAAACTGCCATCTTTAAAATGAATTTTAGTCACATCACCCGTGGCATTGCCTTCTATGTATTGGGTTTGGGCATTCATTTTAAAGTTAAGTCCACGGGCACTGAGTTCTTGCTTTAAAAGCGTGCCGGCTTCTTGGTCTAGTTGACGGTTGAGAGGCACTACATTGCTGTGTACCACGGTCACTTCCATCCCGCGGCCACATAAGCCCATAGCGGCTTCTAAGCCCAAAAGACCAGCCCCTATCACCACGGCTTTTTTATGTCGGTTCGAAGCTTCAATCATTTTTTCCACATCACTTATATCGCGAAAGCTCATTACGCCATTAAGTTCAGTGCCTTCAATGGGCAAGATAAAGGGCTTAGAACCGGTGGCAATAATTAAGCGGTCATAAGGTGTTTGCTGACCATCAAGGGTGGTGACGGTTTTATGTATTCGATCAACCTTGGTGATGGCCTTCTCTTCGCCCACGTATAGATCAATGCCGTGTTGTTCGTACCAGGGGCGGCCAAGAATCATGATTTCTTCTAGGGTTTTTTCGCCGGCCAGTAAAGGGGACAACATGATGCGGTTGTAGTTGCCGTAGGGCTCATTGCCAAATACGGTAATGTGGTATTTGTCGGGACTGCTGCTCATGAGCTCTTCTAACAATTTAGCGCCAGCCATGCCGTTGCCAATTAATACTAATTTCGCTTTCATGAAAGCATCCAAAAAGGTTGATGTAACCAATAGAGCAAGGGGCGTACCAGATGACTGGAGGCCAGTAACCATAGGGTTTAGAGCGCTAAGTATAATCTAAATTAGCAGGTTCGTCGCCCAAACAGCACCAACATGGAGCATTGTTAAATTCTATGGTTATCCCAATTCGGTGCATGTAAGACAATTTTTAAGGGGGTTAACCATTCTTCTAAAAAATAGCGGAGGTGACGAATGGCCTTAGACCGAGTATGCATTAAGGCCAATAGCGATAGACCAGCAGCTATAATTAATACAGGTGGGGTAACCAGTTGCACCATCTAAAAACGTTAAGGCTAATGTTAACAATTCGCTGGATGGCTTTAGTCGCCACCAGCTCACCACGCATGTAGGCAGATCCGTTGTACTGGTCATGTAATGGGGTGGTTCTTGATCACGTTAATTAATGGTGATGGTGTAAAGTGATGCGCTTACGAAGACTGTATTCTGAAATCATTAGCCATGTAAGAGCGTTTACTCTTTTTAAACACAAGTTGACAGGCTACTTATCACTTTTTATTTTTGGTTGTTTCATATTTGGGGAAGCAAATGCCTTTGAAAAAGATCGCCCACTTAAGGCCGCCACGCTGGATTACCCTCCTTATGAGTATTTAGAAAATGGAGAGCCAAAAGGGATTGCGGTTGAAATAATACAAGAAGCGCTTAGAAGAACGGGGGTGAACCAAGTTGTTTTTGAATTTTATCCGTGGAATAGGTCTGTTCATTTAGTGCGTTCAGGTAATAGTGATCTTTTATTTAATGCGGGAAAAAATGCAGCCAGGCAGCAGTGGGGAGACTATGTTGAAAGCACGCTTATATTACAAAAATATGTTCTTTTTAAAAGAAAAGAGTTAACGATTCAGGTCAATGCTCAGTTCGATAACGTATTTAATAATACCATTGCCATTAGGCTTGGCTATTTATATGGCAGTGGTGTATTTAAGCAAGCTTTGGAAGGGGGGAAGTTTGGAGAAATATTCTATTCTAATTCAACCAAGCAGAGCATTGATTTATTGTTGGGCAAAAGAATCGATTTTTTTGTAGGAGATTATTTACCTATAATGCATTTTATTAACAAGAATAATCTTATAGATCGAGTGGATGTAGTTAAAGAGTCACAGGATCACTCTAAAAATATGGAAGTACTGATTTGGCCAACGTATATTCTTTTTTCTAAAAAAAATATTAACCATGAATATGTTAACGAGGTAAATTCGGCTTTACAGAAAATGAAGGCTGATGGTTATGTTGAGCGAGTTTTGGATAAGTACAAATATTAGTTAAAAAAGATTTAAAAATGAAAAAGGGTTGTCGGCATTAGGCAATCCGACAACCAAAAAAGGTTTCTCTATCTTAAGCTTCTCAATTCATATCATTCTGGCACAGCAAGTAGCCGGAAAATGACGTGTCTTGAACAGTTTAAGTGGGTGGAAATATGGCCGTGTATAAAGCCATATTGTTACACGCTCAATTATGTTTGTTATTGTGAGCGTGCCCATTCGTTGTGCAATGAAGGCAAGGCCAGCATTGCCGAATTAACAATAACCCTCATAAAATTTTTATGGTAATTACTGTTAATCGTTATTCTCTAATAGTTCACACCTAATGTTCAGAGGCCACTATTTAGTTGCGAAATTAAGCTGCCACTAATACGCGCTGGCCTTCAACTTTTACTTCAAAAGTAGGTATGCTCACGCTGTCATCTTCTAAGCATTTTCCACTTTCTAATACGTAATGTTGTTTGTATAAAGGGCTGGCAACGGTAAGTTGGCCTTTAATATCACTGATTAAGCCACGGCTTAATACGTTGGCTTCACCGATCGGATCAAAGTTACCCACAGCGTATAGGCTACCGCTGCTGGCAGGGCGAAAGATCGCTACTTGTTGGTCGTTAACCAAAGCACAAACACCTGTGTCTAGATCTATGTCGGTTAGTGCGCAAACGTCTGTCCAGTTACTCATGTTAAAACCTCTTTTTCTTAAACGAATTTGAATGAACTTATTAAAGAGTACAGCCCGTATTTAAGGGGCTGAAATAATTGCTTAACCAATGGCGATTAAGTCTTCTTTATTTACACGTTCTTCTTTAGTAGCAGGACGAATTTGATCTCGTACTTCTACAAACTGAACGGCTTCATCTTTCTTTTCGCTGTTAATAAAGTGGCTGAAACGTTTTAGTTTTTCAGGTGATTCAAGTGTGGTTTTCCATTCGCACTGGTAGGTGCCGACAATGGCTTCCATTTGCTCTTCAAGCTCAGCTGCGATAGTGAGTTTATCGTCTAGAACCACTTCTTTTAAATAGTCTAGGCCACCTTCAAGGTTGTCCATCCATACGCTGGTGCGCTGTAAACGGTCGGCTGTTTTCACATAAAACATTAAGAAACGGTCAATGTATTTTATTAAGGTTTCTTTATCTAAGTCTTGTGCCAATAGGTCGGTGTGACGTGGCTTCATGCCACCGTTACCACATACATATAGGTTCCAGCCATTCTCTGTGGCAATGACACCGACATCTTTTGATTGGGCTTCAGCACACTCACGGGTACAACCCGATACAGCAAACTTAATTTTATGAGGAGAGCGTAAACCCTTGTAGCGGTTTTCTAATTCAATGGCCAAGCCAACAGAATCTTCTACGCCGTAACGACACCAGGTAGAACCCACACAAGATTTAACGGTACGCAAAGACTTACCGTAAGCGTGGCCGGTTTCAAAACCACCGTCTACTAAACGCTGCCAAATCTCAGGAAGTTCGTGTAACTGTGCGCCGAATAAATCCACACGCTGACCACCGGTTAGCTTGGTATATAAACCGTAGTCTTTGGCAATTTGGCCCACTAAAATTAGGCCTTCTGGGGTTACTTCACCGCCGGGCATACGTGGTACCACAGAGTAAGTACCGTCTTTTTGCATATTACCCAAGTAGATATCGTTGGTGTCTTGCAAGCCGATGTTACTGTCGGTTAGAACATAGTCGTTCCAGCAAGAAGCCAATATGTTCGCCGCGGCAGGCTTACAAATTTCACAACCGTGACCTTTACCGTGTTTTTCTAGTAATTCGCTAAAGGTTTTAATGCCTTCAACACGAACGATGTTGTAAATATCTTGGCGAGTGTAAGCAAAGTGCTCGCAAAGGTCGGTATTAACTTCGACGCCTAGGTTGGTTAGCTCGGCGTTCATCACCTGTGTCACAAGAGCAGTACAACCGCCACAAGCGGTAGCCGCTTTGGTGGCTGATTTCACATCGCCAATGGTTTTAGCACCATCTTGAACAGAGCAACAAATGGCGCCCTTGCTCACATCGTTACAAGAACAAATAACCGCAGTATCCGGTAATGCACCCGCCCCTAGAGTAGGTTTGGCTGCACCATCAAGGGCTGGCAAGATAAGACCTTCAGGGTTTTCAGGCAGTTCCATGTCGTTTAGAACCATTTGTAGTAGGTTGCCGTAATCTTCGGCTTCACCCACCATCACCACGCCAAGTAAAGATTTCTTGTCTGCACTGACCACAATTTTTTTATAAACTTGGTTTACTTCGTCTGTGTAGCTGTAGCTTAGTGAGCCTTCGGTACGGGCGTGAGCATCACCAATTGAGGCCACATCTACGCCCATCAGCTTAAGTTTGGTACTCATGTCGGCACCTTCAAATAAAGCCTCACCCGATTGCGTTAAATGCTGAGCGACCACTTTAGCCATGTTGTAACCAGGGGCTACCAATCCGTAAATCATGCCGCCCCATAGTGCACATTCACCAATGGCGTACACGTCTGGGTCACTGGTTTGGCAATGGTTATTAATTTGAATGCCACCACGAGGGCCCAGTTCAATTTCGCTTGAGCGTGCTAAGGCATCTTGTGGACGAATACCTGCACTGAAAAGAATTACGTCGGTTTCTAATACTTCACCATCGGCAAATTCCATTTTATGGAAACATTCGTCACCGTCTGAAATATTCTGAGTGTTCTTGCTGGTGTGAACTTTTACGCCTAATTCTTCAATTTTGCTTTTTAATAATGCGCCGCCGCCATCATCGACTTGCACCGCCATTAAGCGTGGTGCAAATTCAACCACGTGAGTTTCAAGCCCTAAATCGTGCAACGCTTTGGCCGCTTCTAGACCTAATAAACCGCCGCCAACGACCACACCCACTTTACCATTTTGAGCGCTGGCTTTTATGGCCTCTAAATCTTCAATGGTACGGTATACCAAGCAGTTTTCACGCTCGTGACCCGGTACTGGTGGTACAAATGGGAATGAACCTGTGGCCAAAATGACTTTGTCGTAACTTAATTTTTCACCTTGATTAGTGGTGATGATTTTATTGGTGCGATCTAACTCAGTGGCTTGGCAATTAAGTTTTAATTCAATGTTGTTCGTTTCGAAGAAGCCTTCAGATACAAGGCTTAAATCTTCAGCTGTCTTGCCAGAAAAGTAAGAGGTTAGGTAAACACGGTCATAGGCAGCGCGTGGTTCTTCGCATAAAACTGTAATTTGATAGTTTTGAGCTTGGCCCATTTCCACAAGACTTTCTAAAAATTTGTGGCCTACCATGCCGTTACCGACAACGATTAATTTTTCTTGGTTAGACATATTCTCTCTCCGTACCCTGGGGTTTGGTCAATGCTAATTATAATATTACTCTAGGTTTAGCAATGCCCGTGCCACATCTGTAAGCTCTTGATTTTAAAGGGCTCCAGCTAATTTCATTAAGTTTCAAGCGGGTTGAATTGAACTAAATGCTCATAACTGGTGCACCCCTGCTAGGGGGGGGTGCGCTCATCTGGTGCGAGGGTGCAATCATTAAATGATTACCCAGTGTTTAGTTAAGTGGTTTTATTTGGTCAGCTTGGCTAGTTGGCGTGATACGCGTTGGATTCTGTTTTTTAAACATTCATTAAATACTACAAGATTTATTTCATGGCCCTAAATTAAAATAGTACCGATATAGAGGTATTGTCTATTTGTGGCGTTATATGAAAATGCGAACTGCAACTTACGACTAAAGTTTAAGTCTTACTGTCTAACCGCTGTGCTACTTAAAAGTTGAGTGTGAATCAGCTCTATTAATTAGATTCTCTTTTTTACAAAACACGTATGACAATTCATATCTCTGTATAATGGTTTAAATGATTCCCCTGGATCCTCATGCACGTGTCTCTTCTTTAATGCTGAAAATACCAATAAATATAATATTTGCCTAAACAGAATTTCCGCTTAGCCTAAAGAAAAATTAATTATCTAGACAGGATTTGATCTGAGTCCTAAAAAGAACGGTGGCATCATTTAAGATAGTAAAATTTATGAATGAATATAGGAAACTGCTATGAAATATTATATATGGCTTTTAAGCTTTGCATTATTAGCGGGCTCGTTAAATAGTTACGCACAAATTGACGATTTATCTAAAGCCATTAATGAATCTGGGCGTTTACGAATGTTGACGCAGCGATTATCTAAGGCTTATTTATTAAAAAACATGGACATACAGCCCAGCAAAGCACAGTTGCAATTTACCACTGGCATTGAAAAGTTTAATACTAATTTGAAGGAGCTGACTGCCTTTAGTGAAAAAACAAACAGACCAGCGCCTTTATTGGAGACACTGAACTTAATTGAACAAGAATGGCTCGCATATCAACAGGCCTTATCAGGGACACTAGATAAAACGACCGTTGATAACTTATTGGCATCAAGTGATCGAACATTATTGGCTTGTGAAGCATTAGTGAGCCAACTTGAAAAAGCGGCTGAAGTACAAAGTGCCCAATGGGTGAATCTTTCAGGCCGTCAACGTATGTTGAGTCAGCGTATCGCCAAATTATATTCAGCTATTAGCTATTCCGACGGTAATGAAATAGGTCTGGCTCATATAGAAGAATTAAATGATGCGGTGACAGAGTTTGACTTAGCTCTTGATAAGCTGCTTAACAGCCCAGTGAATACCCATTTTGTTAATCATAAATTAAAAAAGGTGGCGACCCAGTGGAATTTCTCTAAACAGGGTTTTAAATTGCTGGGTAAGGGCAATAGCACTCCGTTAGTCATCGCCATGACGACCGAGACCATGCTCAAGCAAATGAATGACATTACTGAATTATACGAAGCCTTGGCCAAAAAACAAAAAAGCTAGCGTCTAAGGATTGGAATACAGTGAATGAATCTTGCTGTATTTATGGATCTAAGTTAATTGCCAAATGGTGGTGAGTAATTATTTAAGCTTACTCATATTTGGCAATGACTTTATTTAGATGGTCATTGTTTTTAATAATTGCTTATTCTTGATCAAAAAACCGTACAAACCTCTGCTATTCCTTGGCTATTGACGTGGTATTAAGTTTTCCTTAGATGTAGATCAAAACCTATGTGCTTTCAGCAAGTATTTTAGTTGTCAGTGATGTGATTTGGCGGTTCCATTAGGCACGTCATACACGATGCCAGTAGGCTCTTTTGCTAATTCGTTTATCATGAAAGGCCGATGGTGGGCATATTGATAATAATCCTAGAATTTGACAGTATTTGTATTAGGTCAATAATGAAAAGTACTATTTAAAGTAGTTTATATTATATCAATATGATTTATTTTCTTTGAGGTAACTTCAATTATAAAAATCAAAACCTGCTTTGACGTAGAAATAGCAAAACGAGAGAGGATGTTGGAAGTGTTTACTCTGTCATTACCTCAGTAGAGTTCAACGAAAATTCATATCGTCCTTGATTGAATTCTTGCTCATAACGAAGGGTGCTAGCGGTAAAATATTATGGCGCTATATTTTGGCTATGTGCTTTTTTTTGTTGTCAATTTCCTCATATAGTGCGGTGATGTCATTCATTTGTTTGAGAATACTTTCAGTGGTCATGAATATGACTAAGGGTGTGCTGCTGCCTTCACTTAATACGCGAAAACCCTGCTTAGAGAAGTTCCATTGAGTGGCCACTTTTTTAAGTTTGTGGTTCACATAATGTGTGTTGTCTGGGCTATCTGTTAATTCTTGAAGAGCTTTGTCAAATTCGCTTACCGCTTTTTTAAGGCCTTTATGATAAAGAGTGTTATCACCTGAAAGACTGATGGCGGTATATAGTTTTGCTATACGTTGGCTCAGCATACGTTGGCGTCCAGATAAATTTACCCAACGGGCACTTTGGCGTTGAGCGGTTTTCTCTAGTTGCACAACGAGCTTCTCACAAGCCATTAGCGTGAGATCACTTTGCTTTAAAATTAGTTTAGCTGAATAATTTGCAGAATAATCATCTAGCTCAAGCATAAGAGTTTTCTTATATTTACCCCAGTTTTTTTCTATCTCATTGATCGTTTCGTGTAATTCAGCAGAATCTTGTAATGCAGCACTGAAAATTTTTAGCTCGCTGATATTTTGTTCAAATTTGGCAACACTTTTTGTAAATTGCTGTTGCGTGACTGCGGGTTGGATATCCAGTGCTTTAAGTAAGTAGGCCTTTGCCATGCGCTGGGTGAGCATGCGTAAGCGTCCAGATTCGTTGATTGCTTGTGAAAGATTATCTATTTTAGCTTGAGCGGGTAGTGCAGTCAGTGCCAATACCAAACTGATGCAGTATATAAATGCTTTCATTTTATACGCCTTGTTGATTGCCGTTATACTTCTTAGGTGTTTGGAGAGTAAAAAGTTAAAAGCTGTTTTAAAGCAAAAAGGGCCGCATGATAATGCAATGGACGAACCATCATGCTGCCAAGGTTGAGACACTAAATTTCGTTGTTATTAAAAGTTAGCTTTAGTGGAAGCTAGTTATTTAAAATTTAGCGGTGCCAGTCAGCCATAGTTTAGTGATGTCTATGTCGCCGGTTTCTTCGGTAGAAAAGTATTGGGCGACTTTTAGGCTAGCGCCAAAATCTCCGAATTTTTTAGCTACTAAAAACCCCATTTCTGAACCTAAATCGTCACTGCCTTCTACGGCATCAAATTTATGAAGTTGGGCCACCAGTTTTACACCGCTCACTTTAGTGACAGCGCTAAAGTTAACATCTTGAATGCCATTATTGCCGCCACCTTTTAAAAATTTATCTGTCCAGCCAAAAAATTTGTGGTTGGTTCCCAGTGGTGTGGCAAAAGCGGCTTCACCATCATCACTGCCAAATACTTCGTAACCTAGTTTAGCGGTGACCCCAGCAATTTTTTGTCCAATTGAAATATTATAATACAAGGAGGTAGTATCAGCTGTGGCAGTGCTTTTATCTTGAGTGGCTAGCTCTGCTTCTAATAAAATGCCACTGACAGAACCAGCTGTGCGTAGACCGAATGTATCGAAATCTACCCCAGAGTTTTCTTGCCCCATATCGTCTATGCCATAGTAATAAGCGCTGGCTGATAAGTCTTTGCTGATTGCGTATTTAACATTTAGTAAATTAATGTCCTCTTTTGTATTGGTGTTTGTAATGCTGTTTCGATTATTTGCAGCCGCTAAAAAGATAGTGGTGTTGTCAATAGATTTGTTGGTGATGGATATAGCGTCAAAAGTGGCTTCATCTTGACGAAATCCTACACCACCAACGTGACGCTGATTATCAAGGTTAATTCTTTGGTTACCCGCTTTAATGGTCGACCCAAATCCGTTGTACTGAAGGTAGGCTTGGTTTAATTGTGTGGTCTCTTGGTCAAGTACGACATCTTTGTTATCGGTGTTGTCGCCGTCGTTGTCATAAAACTCATCAGTGATGTGTAGAGTACTGTCACCTTCTACCAATAATGATAAACCAGCAACTTCTGCTGATTTAAAAGTAATACGAGATTTTAACGTGTTCGCCAGTGCTGAGTCGGTAGTGCCATTATCAACATCTGCACTTTCCACACGATATCGAAAATTTAAATCTAAATTACTCTCCTTAATAAGTTCATCAAAGCTTTGTGCTTGGGTTGTCATGGCCATGCTTAGTGCCAGTGTACTAATGGTGCTGGCGATTACACTTTTTTTAAAGTTTTTCATTTTCTATCTTCCTTTAGTGGGTCAGTTATTTTTTAAGTGGTAAGGATAAAGTTGATAGTGAAACCATTGCAGTGGTTTCACATTTTAGTTTCTTAAAATTTATATATGTGTAATTGCAACCGGTATGCCAAACCTAATTTTTTTTAGTAAAAAATAAAAAAATTATTCTATTGTCAAAATAGAGCACGAAAATGTTTCTTTGTGAGGCGCTGAGTTTGTAAAGAAAGTTTTATGGTGCATGAAAAGTGTTAATAAAGTGTGCGCTTCACTTTTAGGTGGGAGTTTAGTGGTGCATAAAAAACGCACAGTTTTGGAAGGTAGGGAAGCTCTTTGATAATAGGTTGAGTTTTATTGGTGCGCGCGGTTTTTTGTGGTTGTGCCCAAGTGCTGTTTTTTGCACTAAGTGAATGCATAAAGGGTATTTTGTAAGAAATACCTCTGCTTTTTAAGGGTTTGGCATGGCTTCTGCTATTTAAGTGACATCAATTTAATTCTTACATTCATTTATTAAACGGAGAATCTTGTGTCAGACACGGGACTTAACCTGCTCAAAATTAAAGAGCCTAAGATAAAAATGCTGCATGTCAGCTGGTTTGCTTTTTTCTTAACCTTTGCCGTGTGGTTTAACCACGCACCATTAATGGGGTTCATAAAAGAAGCATTTGATTTAACTTCGCAACAAGTGAAAGCATTGTTGATTCTTAACGTGGCGTTAACGATTCCGGCGCGCATCATTATTGGTATGTTGGTGGATAAGTTTGGTCCTCGACATGTTTATTCTGGCCTTTTGTGGATCACGGGTATTTTATGTATGGCCTTTGCTTTGTCAGAAACCTATGAGCAACTTGCCATTACGCGTTTCTTGATGGGCTTTGTAGGTGCAGGCTTTGTTATTGGTATTCGCCTTGTGGGTGAGTGGTTCCCTGCTAAAGAAGTGGGCATTGCTGAAGGCGTTTATGGTGGTTGGGGTAACTTTGGCTCAGCGGCCTCTGCTATGTTACTGCCTACTTTGGCCTTGTTGTTTGGCGGTGAAGATGGCTGGCGTTATGCGATCATGAGCACGGGTTTAATTGCGTTTGTTTATGGTTTTATTTTCTTTAAGGTAGCTCGTAACACACCTAAGGGCTCTACTTACTTTAAGCCTAAGAAAAATGGTGGCTTACAGGTGAGCTGTAAAAAAGATTTATACTTTTACTTAGCCATGAATATCCCTATGTACATAGCCTTGGCCGTTTTAACTTGGAAGCTATCTCCTAGCAATTTGGGTTTGTTGGGTGAAACGGGTTCAATCTGTATATATGTCGGTTTGGTTGTGTTGTTTTTTTATCAAACTAAACAAATTTTTAATGCCAATAAAGAGCATTTAGCGCAGCCTGTACCTGAGCTACAACAATATAAGTTTAAGCAAGTGGCAATTTTGCAGTTGGCTTATTTTGTAACCTTCGGTTCTGAGTTGGCGGTGGTTTCCATGTTGCCTCTTTATTTTATGGATACCTTTGAAGGGTTGTCTGCGGTAATGGCTGGTTTACTGGCTTCAGGCTTTGCCTTTATGAATTTGGCAGCGCGTCCAGGCGGCGGTTGGTTAAGTGATAAGTTTGGTCGTCGTAAAACCTTGTCTATCTTAATTTGTGGCTTAACCGTGGGTTATATGGTGCTTAGCCAGATCGAAGGCAACTGGTGGATTCCTTTAGCTGTGATTGCCACCATGTGCTGCAGTTTCTTTGTGCAAGCGGGTGAGGGCGCGGTATTTGCCATGGTGCCATTAGTGAAACGCAGCATGACCGGACAGATTGCTGGAATGACAGGCGCTTATGGAAATGTGGGAGCGGTAATCTTTCTAACGGTTTTATCATTTGTTGATTACAGTACCTTCTTCATGGTGATTGCAGCCTGTGCAGCGTTAATCTTTGTGGCTGTACAGTTCTTAGAAGAGCCTGAAGGTCATGTGGCGGAAGTGAATGAGGATGGTTCGGTTGAATTGATCCAAGTGGGATCGTAATGCCTAACGCTTGTTGATTTTACTGACTCAAAAAGGCAATGGCGCAAACTAACCAGTGCGTCATTGTAGTGCGATCTAGTGTTTTCATTGGCTTAAGGGCGCATCTTTATTGTGCTTTTTTCCTTTGAAACTAAATATATTCCTTTAAAAACAATGCCTTACGGTGTTGGCCTGTCTCTTGCTATACCTTGGATATCTAAATTCTTAACCCTTTAATGCATTTTATCCAGAGGTTGTAATATGAGCGATCCCGGTTTTAACGTTTTCAATTATAAAGATCAGAAGATCCAGGTTTTACACCTGGGTTGGATTGCTTTCTTTATTACTTTTTTTATGTGGTTTTGCCACGCTTCCTTAATGCCGCTCATTAAGGAATATTTTGATTTAACATCCGGTCAAGCCAAAGCGTTATTAGTATTGAACGTAGCGTTAACCATTCCTGCCAGAACCATCGTCGGCATGTTGGTAGACAAGTATGGTCCAAGGCTCATGTTCAGCGCTATTCTCGTGATCAGTGGTATCTTTTGTTTAGCCTTCTCCATGTCACAAAACTATAACCAGCTCGCTTTAACGCGCTTCTTACTGGGTTTCTCTGGTGCGGGTTTTGTTATCGGTATTCGTTTAATGACCGAATGGTTCCCGGTTAAACAAGCGGGTACGGCACAAGGGGTTTATGGCGGTTGGGGTAACTTTGGTGCAGCCGCAGCTGGGTTCATTCTTCCTGCATTGGCGGGTTTTTATGGCGGTGAAGAAGGTTGGAGATATGCGGTGGCCACAGGTGGTGTTGTCGCCATTATTTATGCGTTTGTTTTTTATCGCTTTGTAAGGGATACACCAAAAGGCAGTACTTATTTTAGCCCTAAAAAAATGGGTGCTATGGAAGTGACCAGCAAGTTTGATTTTTGTCTTTATATTTTAATGACCGCGCCTATGTTTGTGGCCTTGGCCATTTTAAGCTGGCGTTTGTCGCCTGCGGGCATTGGTTTATTGAGTGAAGGCTTTACTTATGGCATTTATGCTTTTCTGGTTTTGTATTTCTTACAGCAGGTTTACAAAATTTACTCAGTCAACAAAGATAACCTAAAAGTAGAAATCCCTGAATTACACCAGTACAAATTTAAGCAAGTGGCAATATTGAACTTGGCTTACATGGTGACCTTTGGTGCTGAAGTGGCGGTGGTTTCAATGCTGGCATTGCACTTCACCAGTTTATTTCCAGATTGGTCTTTGCCTAAGGCCGCTGCTATTGCCGCATCTTTCATGGCTATGAATTTATTTGCTCGCCCATTAGGGGGTTATATTAGCGATAAATTAGGTCGCCGCTTAGCTTTATTGGTCGTGTTGGTTGGATCGGGTATTGGTTTCTATGTGTTAAGTTTAATGGACGCAAGCTGGACGACATTTGACGTATTGGCGGTGGTGATTCCTTGTTCTTTCTTTGTGCAAGCAGGTGCAGGTGCTGTGTTTGCTGTGGTGCCACTCATTAAGCGTCGTTTAACCGGGCAAATTGCCGGTATGACAGGCGCATATGGAAACGTGGGAGCGGCTACTTTCTTATTGGTGTTTTCACTAAGCGATGCCGCGACCTTCTTCAGTGTCATTGCAGTTTGTACCGCAGTGGTCTTTGTATTAATTGCAGTGTTTTTAGATGAACCGAAAGGCCATATTGCTGAAATTAATGAAGATGGCAGTGTGGAATTAATTGAAGTTTCGTAATGGCTTCACGTTTATAGCGTGGTGAAGGTTTTGTCTTGCCATGTAGAGTTTTAGTTAAGGGGCTTTGCGAGTGTTGCAAAGAGCGCGAAGCCCTTTAATTAATCTCAAAACCCAGAGTCATGGGGGTAGTTTTCTAATTTAATCTGCAACTGATTCATTGTTGGATAATACTTGAATGAATCCACTTTATAGGGAATGAGTAATTGCAGCGCACAACGTCTTCAAGCATGATGCCAGAGTACGCCACACCTAAAATAATAAATGATTTCAATGAAGATCAGCATGATTTGGAGGCCGAGATGTATCTAGACGCTCAACTTGAATTAACAGTGGGTCAAGCCACTAATGCTGGCAAAAAACCTCAGAACGAAGATTGCATTGGCATGCGTATTCCAGACCAGCCTGCACTGACCATTAAAGGGGTGGTGTCGGTGATTGCCGATGGTGTGAGCGCCGCAGAAGCGGGGAAAGAGGCCAGTGAAACCTGCGTTAGAAATTTCATTTCAGATTATTACGGTACACCAGATGCTTGGTCGGTAAAAACCGCAGGGCAAAAAATTCTATTGGCACTAAATCGATGGTTGGTGGGGCAAAGCCAAATAAAAGGGCATGTCAGTACCTTAAGTGCATTAATTTTAAAATCTCAGCAAGCTTATATTTTTCATGTGGGTGATACCCGTATATACCGAATACGGGGGAATCAATTTGAATGCTTAACCCAAGATCATTGTACGGTGATTAATAAAGACACCACTTATTTATCCCGGGCCATGGGCATGGACAGCCGTTTGGAAATGGATTTTCGTCAAGTAGAGTTAGAACAAGGGGATGTGTTTTTTCTAAGTACCGATGGCATACATGACTATATTTCTGAAAAAAATATTTTAAGTATTATTCGTGATTTCCCAGGTGACTTTGAAAAAAAATGTGCCCAGTTAATCGATGCCGCTTTAGAGTCGGGCAGTGAGGATAATTTAAGCTGCCAATTGCTTCGAGTTGATTCTCTACCCAGTGCCGACTCCCAAGATATATACAAAAAATTATCAGATCTTAAATTTCCACCGCCTTTAGAAGTAGGGCAGTCTTTAGATGGTTATCAAGTTTTAAAAGAATTACATGCCAGTCAGCGTAGCCAAATTTATTTAGTAAAAGACAAAAATGATCGGCGTTTAATTATGAAAACCCCTTCATTAAATTATGAAGATGATCCAGCCTATATTGAACGTTTTATATTAGAACAATGGATTGGGAATCGAATAGATAGCCCTTATGTGGTGAAAATAGCCGATTCACAGGCTATAAAATCAGCTTTGTACACACTCATGGAATACGTTGACGGGCTAACACTTGAGCAGTGGATTAAAGAAAACCCCAAGCCTGATATTAATGAAGTGGTGCGCATCAGTGAACTAATTAGCCGTGGTTTACGGGCTTTTCATCGTAAGGATATTTTGCACCAAGATATTAAGCCCGACAATATTATTATTGATCGAGAAGGTATACCAAGAATTATCGATTTTGGTTCGTGTTTTGCTGCTGGCGTAGATGAAATTCAAACGCCATTTGAACGGGATCATGCATTGGGAACAGCCTTATACAGTGCCCCTGAAACCCGCTTTAGACAAAAGAAAACCAAAAAATCAGATTTATTTAGTTTAGCGGTGGTGATTTATGAAATGCTCACAGGGAAAATGCCCTTTGGTAAACAGCTAGAAAAACTTACCGATCAAAGAAAAATTAATGTCTTGCGTTATCGCAGTGCTTTGCAGGATAACCCCATGGTGCCTTATTGGATGGATTCTGCATTGGAAAAAGCGTTGGCTCCTATGCCTGAGCACCGTCAGCAAGCCATGTCTGAATTTATTTTTGATTTAAAAACACCTAATAAGAAATTTCGCCATAAGCGATTAGTACCTTTAATTGAGCGTGACCCTATAAGGTTGTGGCAGGGTTTGGCGGTGCTGCAAAGTATTGCCATAGTGGTGTTACTTAAAATGTTTGTTTTTTAAACAACTTAATTCTGCTTAATGGGTATTACTGATAGTAAGCTTGGTGAGTTATTACGCTAAATAGTTACCTTAACGAGATAAAAGCCCAATAATCATAAAAAAATTATGTTTATTGGGCTTTTGGGTTTTTAATAGGCCCAGTTTCACGTTGACTGGGAAGAAATTTTAACATTATGCATATTCATATATTAGGTGTTTGCGGAACCTTCATGGGCAGCTTAGCCCAATTAGCGGCCGCCCAGGGCCATAAAGTGACGGGCTCGGATCAAAATGTATATCCCCCCATGAGCACCCAACTAGAAAATGCTGGCATAGATGTTATGGCGGGTTTTCAGGTAGAGCATTTACAACCAGCCCCTGATTTAGTGGTCATTGGTAATGCCATGAGCCGAGGCAATGAGGCGGTGGAATACGTATTGAATCGCCAGATTCCTTATACCTCCGGCCCTGCCTATTTAGCGCAACATATCCTTAAGGGAAAATGGGTAATGGCTGTGGCGGGCACTCATGGTAAAACCACCACTAGCAGTATGTTAACTTGGGTATTGGAAGATTGTGGTTTTAAACCGGGATTTTTAATTGGTGGCGTGCCTAAGAACTTTGAAGTATCAGCTCGTTTAGGTGAAAGCGATTTTTTTGTGGTGGAAGCCGATGAATACGACAGTGCTTTTTTTGATAAACGCTCGAAATTTGTTCATTACCAAGGACGAACGGTGATTTTAAACAATTTGGAGTTTGATCATGCAGATATTTTTAAAGACATAGAAGCCATTAAAACTCAGTTTCATCACCTAGTGCGCACCGTGCCTAGTGACGGTTTAATTATTTACCCTAAACAAGAAAAGCACATCAAAGACACCTTAGAGCAAGGCTGTTGGACACCTGTTTCTATTATTGGTGAAGATTGGTGTTACCAATTAATAGATGAGGCCGGTTCGCAATTTAAAGTGCAGCATAAGGGCGTGGATGTGGGAGAGGTAAATTGGCAACAAACCGGTTTACACAATGTGATGAATGCCATTGCCTGCATCGCGGCTGCTTATCATGTGGGAATTTTGCCTAAGGATTCCATTAGTGCGTTAAATCGTTTTGAAGGGGTGAAACGCCGTATGGAGCTAATCACCAATGCTCGCGGTGTGAGCGTTTATGATGATTTTGCTCACCACCCCACCGCCATTAAAAGTACTCTGCAAGGGCTGAAAAACAGTGGTCAGTTTAAGCGCATTTGGGCCGTTATTGAGCCAAGATCTAACACCATGCGCATGGGCATTCACAAGCAAGCATTACCTGACTCTATTCGTGATGCGGATCAAGTAATTTGGTTTCAGCCTAAGGGCTTAAACTGGCAAATGGATGACGTGATTAACAACTGCAATAAAATTGAGCAAAAAGCCGTTTTGTTTGATGACGTAGACGCTATAATCGCCCACCTTTTAGAAAATGCTACGCAGGGTGATGCTGTGGTGTTAATGAGTAACGGTGGATTTGCCGGTATTCACCAAAAGTTGGCGGATGCCTTAAAAGCTTAATAGGCCAACAAGTTAGTACACCATTACTGTAAATAGGGAGTGAGGGACATGATAGATAAACCGATTACTCTTGCCATAACAGGTGCCTCAGGTGCGCCCTATGCTTTACGCCTTTTGCAATGCTTGGTAGCAGCAAAGTGCACAGTGAATGTATTGGTCAGTAAGGCCGCTCAGGTGGTATTGGCTACAGAAACCAGCCTTAAATTACCCGGCACGACCGAAAAAATGCAAAGCCATTTAACGCAGGTTTTTAATGCACAAGAGGGTCAAATTAACGTATTTGGTCGCGAGCAATGGTTTGCCCCTGTGGCCAGTGGTTCTGGGCGTAACGGCCCCATGGTGGTGTGCCCATGTAGTACCGGTTCGTTATCGGCCATAGCAACGGGTGCCAGTAATAACCTGATAGAGCGTGCGGCCGATGTGGCCATTAAAGAAAAGCGTTCGCTTATTTTAGTGATTCGAGAAACGCCATACAGCGCGATTCACCTTGAGAACATGCTAAAGCTTGCCAATTTAGGCGTGACCATCATGCCAGCAAGTCCGGGGTTTTATCACGAGCCCAAGTCAATGGAAGATTTGGTGGACTTCATGGTGGCGCGCATATTGACCCATTTGGGTATCGAGCAAGAGCTCATGCCTTTTTGGGGCGAAAAGAACTCTTAAAGCCTAAGCACTTTTAGGCTTAGTAAACCTTATACGATTGTGAAGTTAGGAAGTAAGAAATGAAGTTAACAGAACGCGATATTAAAGTAGCCATAGTGGCAGCACTGGTGGCCTTTGTGGTTTCTGTGGTGCTGTTGGATATGAAAGGCTACATAAAGCATGTGGGCTCAGACGACGCTGCTGTGGTGGAAGAATTTAAATTGGTGGTAGTGGGGGCGGCTGAAGTCACTCGAGTATCTTCTAAGTCTTCAAATAAAGAAGCCTTCTGTGCAGATGGGCATTTATTGCTGCGCCCTCAAAAGAACAACAGCGGTAACGATGTGGCTGGTTTGCTGGTTGATGCTAAAAATCGAGCCATTCTTTGCTCGACTGAATTACCTGCCCCAGGCTTGTAATTCTTTTGAATGGCTGAGTTGTCCCTTTTTCGTGAACCGTAAAAAGGGGCCATTCAGTCAGTTTAAGCAAAACGCCTGAAGAATTGCGCAAATTGACTCCGTTGCTTGATTTTTCACATTTGCCTTTTAAAATCCTTAATTAAATGGATTTACACTGCTAGCAGTAGAAGCTTAATCACATGAATAATAAAAATAATAGTGAATTGAAAAACAAATTGGGCCGTGAAATTTGGCTATTTGAACAATGGCTGAGCTCAATTGATGGAGAGGCGGGGGAAACTCAAGAGCGCATTCGCAGTGCCTATGAAGAGTGTATTCGTATCCGCCAAAACCAGCTTGATGAATTGCTCAACGATAATATCCCCATGTTAACCGAGAAGTCCTACTAGAGCTTTGTAGTAGATTCGCTTCTAGGCTGATAAGCTAGCGCAAAATAATAACAATGACGCACAGTCTCGCAGGTACACTTTCATGGGTAAACTCGCCTTATTTTTAATGTCCTTTGGCCTCTTTGGGCTTATTAGTTCTTATTCTCATGCTAAAGATGTGGATTCAGACGGTGACGGTGTTTTCGATCGATACGAGAAAATGCTCAAAACTGATCCCAATAACCCTAAGAGCAAGCCCAGTGATTTAGACGGTGATGGTATTCCTGATGGTTTTGATCTAGACATTGACGGCGACGGCGTAAACAACTGGCAAGACCCTTTTCCTCGAAATGCCCAAGAATCTGCCGATGCTGACGCTGATGGGGTAGGCGATACTCTAGATGACGACAGTGACGGCGATGGATTTAGTAACGCTGAAGAAAAAGCAGCCGGTACCAATGCCTTTAATAAAAACAGCTTCCCTGATAAAACAGGCCCGGCCTTACATGTATTAGAAACCCTAGAGAATAGTGATAAGCGCATTGTGCATATTCGTGGTATGGCGTTTGATAACGGCATGGGGGTTAAAAAGGTACAGGTGGTGAATGAAGACGGCGACATATTCATGGGGTATTTCGAATACACCACCCATTTCAATGTGAAGGTTCGTCTTAATCGTGGCGATAATGAATTACAGGTGGCAGCATTTGATTCGGCCAATAATGTCAGTCGGGAGTTTGTGAATATCAATTATAATCCTAAGTAGAGCGTTTTTGCGCAAACTTGTTCTAAGCTCTATGAAATCATTGGCTAAGCTAAAAAAAGACCGTGATTTCAGCCGCACCCTAGGCATGAAAAAGGCGATAACAAAAACAACTTGGTTATTCGCCTTTTTCCTTTTTTAATAATAGCTGTTGGTTCACAGGCTAATGATTAAAGGCCAGCATTCTTAATGTCATTTGCTGTTGCTTATGAACTTGCTCGCTGGCTCGTTGCAGGAAGTTTTCGGCATTTTCATTACTCTTTAAAGTGGCAAGGCCGGTATTCAATTGCAGTTCGCCCACATCCCCCCAATGAATTTCATCTAAGTGTTGCTGTAGTCGCTCTCGTAACACCATGACGCCTTCCATGGGGCAGTTGGGCAATAGTATATAAAACGTGCCCTTGCCATTATAGAAAATTTCATCCCCTGCTCTTAATAGTGTTACCAACTTTAAGCGAAATTCCTTTAACACTTTCACGCTGATATCTCGACCATGAATTTCTAATATTTGCTGGTAGTCATCTATGCTCATGGCAAACAAGGAGAGCGTGCGCTTGGTCACTAAACTGCGTGCAATTTCTTGATGTAAAATATTTAATAAAAAGCGGCTGTTATAAGCACCTGATTGATAGTCGGTAACCGCTAAATCTAAAAGGCGCTTTTGCTTTTCTGCATTTAAATAGGCGTAACATAACGAACAGCTATCGATTAATACATATATGAGCATGAGTCGAATGCACACTTGTAAATCGTAAATTAAAATAAGTTGTGAAAAGCTGCTTAATAACATGGTGATGTTTAATGCATAGGCCCAAGACAAGGGCAGTGCAAAGTAAGCAAATATTGGAAAGGTATAAATCCACTGGATGGTTAAGTCCGGCTGAAAGCTAAGCTGATATTGCATTAATAAAGCAATGGCGGTAAGCGTTAATACGTTAATATACTTACTGTAAGATTGGTTACGGTTCATGCTTGAAAAAATGGCCGCAAAACTGAGAACCGAAATAGTCACAAGGTTAATCAATAAAATATCATAATGGCCAAACCAGTAATGGCTAATACTTAATATCACACTGACCGCAGCATAAGCCCCATATAAAAGTGTTAATGCTGGTCCTTTTTCCATACTAATGGAAAACATAAGCACACTCCTGCCTGGCAATGTCTATTAAGGTGTTTGCCGTATCGCCTACGTTTAAACTGGCTAACCCCACTTGTATATTTTTTTTATGTTTCGAATCAGGAATGTTTTCCAGCATGGCTTTCGCTTTGTTTAGCGCTTCATGAGTGGCGGTGTGAGGCAAGATAATCGCAAAGTCATCTAGGTGTAACCGGTAATAACGATCAAAAGAACGTAAATCCGCATTAATGCAGTTGGATATGTTTTGCAAAAAAGAAAGGGGCACGCGCCGATAATTGGTGGTGCTAGGTTGCAGCTGTATGTACATCAATAAAAGACCAGTGCCCTCTCGTTCTGCACGGGTGATTTCAGTGGAAAGAGTGGGCCTTAAAAACTTCTCTTTTTGCGCACCCGTGTCTAGATCTTTGCTTATTAAGGGCTCTAGCAATTGATTGGTACGAGCTTTAACAATGGCTAAAAATATTGCCACCGTCGTGATGACCGCAAAGCTAAACAATATTTGTGGTTGATGTAATGGATTTGAGAAATTTAGCAACATGTAGAACGCTAAGGGCAGATAACACATTAAAAGAAATAATGCGTGCCGCATGGGGAATAAGAAAAATGCCGCAATGGGGTAAAAGTATATCCAGTAAATATTGTTACCGTGGCCGTAATCACAGGCAATAAATATAAATGCGGCCAGCAAGAGCATATATAGCCACTTTAAGTAAAAGGTCTTCGGTTTTTTTGTAATGGTTGCTTGATACAGCGCATTGGCTGCCAGCACGGTGGCCAGTGCGCCAGTCATAATGGAAATAATGTAATCAAATGACAGGTAATTTAGATAGGCGATCAAAAACAAGGTGATGACACTGACGGTGTTGTAAATGATTTTGGCTTGGTTCACTTTTAGGGGCGCTTGCATCAGGATTTGAATGTCCGTTTTCATCTAGCTTAAGCAGGCTAAATTAAGCCTTAATTGCGATTATTGTCCCCAGACACCCTACCAGTGATGCTTTTCTTGTTCATCATTTGGTGGGAGCCAATATATAAGGGTATAATCGCCCAATTACACTTTCTTAACTATTTCTTCTTAAATTACCATGAAGGCAAGCATGTGAGTATAAACCTCACTTCTGCTTTCATAATAGACCTTTTTAGGGGCCAATAATGGATGTTAAAGCCTATATGCAGCAAGTTGGCGTACAAGCCCGTGCTGCCAGCGCTGCAATTGCGAAAGCAGATTCAGGGCTAAAAAACAAAGCACTGCAAGCCATCGCCACGGCCATAGAGAACAGCCGTGAAGTATTGATTGCTGCGAATCAAAACGATATGCGCCGCGGACAAGAAAACGGTTTAGATGCCGCTTTGCTAGACCGCTTGGAACTTACTCCTGCGCGCATTGATGCCATGTTAGAAGGTTTGCATCAGGTAACAGCCTTACCAGACCCAGTTGGCGGCATGACCGACCTTGATTATCGCCCCAGTGGCATTCAAGTGGGTAAAATGCGCGTACCTTTGGGCGTCATAGGCATTATTTACGAGTCACGCCCTAATGTGACCATAGAAGCCGCTAGTTTATGCCTTAAATCGGGTAATGCCGCCATCTTACGTGGTGGCAGTGAAGCCATTGAATCCAATCAAGCCTTGGCTGTGTGTATTCGTGAAGGTTTGGAAGTGGCGGGTTTGTCAGAATTTACCGTGCAAGTAATTGAAACCACCGACCGCGCCGCAGTAGGCGAATTGATTACCATGTCTGAGTACGTCGATGTGGTAGTGCCCCGCGGTGGTAAAGGGCTAATTGAGCGTATTAGCAAAGACGCTAAGGTAACGGTTATTAAGCATTTAGATGGTATTTGCCACGTTTATATTGATGATGATGCTGATATGAGCAAAGCCGTTAACATCGCCATTAATGCTAAAACTCACCGAAACGGCACCTGTAACACCATGGAAACCTTACTGGTGGCTGAATCGGTTGCTCAAAAAGCGTTGCCACAATTGGCCACCGCTTACGCTGAATTTAAAGTTGAGCTAAGAGGCTGTGAAAAAACGAAGGCTATATTAGCCAGCGTGATTGAAGCCACTGAAGAAGATTGGGGCACAGAATATTTAGGCCCGGTATTGTCTATTAAAGTGGTGGCGGACATGGCCGAAGCCATCAAGCATATTAATAAATATGGTAGCCACCATACCGATAGCATCATCAGTGAGAATTATACTAAGGCCCGTGAATTTTTGCGCCAAGTGGATTCAAGTTCTGTCATGGTGAATGCATCAACTCGTTTTGCTGACGGTTTTGAGTATGGCTTAGGTGCTGAAATAGGCATTAGCACAGATAAAATTCATGCCCGTGGCCCAGTGGGGCTTGATGGCTTAACGTCTCAGAAGTGGATTGTTTTAGGTGATGGACACATCCGTCATTAAGGCTCAGTGTCAAGATAGACAGCAATATGTGGTATTAGGTGGGACTTTTGATCCTATTCATGACGGTCATTTGCTTACGGCCAACGCCTTAGCTGATAAATTGGGTTATGATTGCGTGCATCTAATGCCTTGCGGAGATGCTTACCACAAGCAAGGCTCTAGCAGTGCGTGTCATCGCTTAGCCATGCTTGAATTAGCTTTGCGTCATGAATCTAAATTGCTAGTAGATGACCAAGAGACTAAGCGTGTGGGAGCCACCTATACGGTGGATACCCTATCAAGTATTCGCCAAAATATAGGGCCAAGTGCGCATCTTGTATGGATAATGGGCAGCGACGCTGCGCAATCACTAACAAGTTGGCATAACTGGCAGGCACTATTTACACTGGCTAATATAGTGGTAGTGGCAAGAAATGATGAATTGCCGGCAGATTTAAGTGAGTGGCCTGCAAAATGCTTTACCGATATTAACGAGTTCAAAAAGCAGCCTTATGGCTGTTATCTGCTAACGGCTTTACCGCCAGTGGCAGTATCTTCCACCCAGATTCGTCTGCAAGTGGCAAACCAAGAGACTGTGGAAAACCATGTGCCCCAGTCTGTCATTGATTACATTGAGCAGCATGGGCTCTACCGAGGCGAAAACTGAATCCAATGGATGCAGCAGCACTGAAAAAACTTGTGATTAATTCACTTGAAGACCTAAAAGCCCAAGATATTACTGTTTTGGATGTAACCGGCCGCACTTCTGTGACCGATGCCATGATCATTGCCACAGGCACCTCTAGCCGTCACGCTCAAGCGTTGGCTGAAAACGTATCTGAAAAAGCCAAAGCCGCTGGCGAAATGCCATTAGGCTCTGAAGGTCGTGGCGACAGTGATTGGGTATTGATCGACTTAGGCGATGTTGTCGTACACGTTATGACAGCACAGTCTCGTGAATACTATGATTTAGAAACCCTGTGGGGTGAATCGGAAGCGACTAACTAACGGTTATGCGCATACGATTGATTGCAGTGGGCACAAAAATGCCGTCATGGGTGGAACAGGGCTTTGCTGAATATGCAAAGCGCCTTCCTCATGATTGCCGCATAGAGTTGGTGGAAATCCCTTTGGGTCACCGTGGTAAAAACCAGCCGATTAATAAAGCCATAGAACAAGAGGGGCAGGCCATGTTAGCGGCCATGAAACCTCAGAATACTTGCGTGGCATTAGAGGTATTGGGTAAGCCTTGGAGCACTGATCAGCTTTCTAAGCAAATGAGTAATTGGCGCATGGAAGGGCAAGACGTGGATTTGCTAGTGGGTGGTCCCAATGGATTAAGTCCGCAATGTACTAAGTTGGCCAAGCAAAAATGGTCATTATCCCCTTTAACCTTGCCTCACCCCTTAGTTCGTATCATGCTAGCGGAACAGCTGTACAGGGCTTGGACCATCCTGAATAATCATCCTTATCATAAATAATGAGCCACTTGTGATAACTCTAATTAGCGCAGCAGAAACAACCAATCGATAATAATAAGAATAGCGACCCATAATTAATGAGCTTTGCCTTAAAGGATGCCACACAGGAAAAAGACATATTTGCTCGGCGAGCGTATCTAGCTGCTTTCTGTGTTATCGGCTTATTTATAGTGTTGGCATGGCGTATGGCTTTTCTGCAGGTGACTCAGCATGAGGTCTATGCCAGTAAATCTGAAAACAATCGAGTTCAATTACAACCCGTAGCTCCCATCCGTGGTCTTATCTTTGACCGAAACGGGATACTGCTTGCCGAAAATCTTCCCAGTCATAGTTTAACCTTAGTGCCAGAGCGTATTGATGATATTGAACAAACTCTAGCCCTTATCGATACCATAGTTGGGTTAAGTGACGATGAAAAAGCCAGCTTTAATAAGCGATTAAAACAATGGCGACGTCCCTACGAAGCCCTGACTCTCAAATATCGCCTTAGTGAAAGTGACATTGCGAAACTCACGGTGAATGGTTATTTCATGCCTGGCGTACAGGTAGAGGCTGAGCTGGTGCGTCATTACCCAAGAGGCAGCGACTTTGCCCACGTTCTGGGTTATGTGGGGCAAATGAATGAGAAGGAAAAGAAAAGCCTAGACGCGGTGCAATACAAAGCGACACGGCGTATTGGTAAAGTGGGTATTGAGCGTTATTACCAAAGTTTATTGCATGGTGATGTTGGTTATCAAAAGGTAGAAACTAATGCCCAAGGGCGCATTTTAAATGTGCTAGAGCGTCAAAGTCCTAAGCCTGGTGGTAATTTAACATTAAGCCTTGATGCTAATTTGCAGCAGGCGGCCATGAAAGCTTTTGAAGGGCGACGAGGATCTTTGGTGGCCATTGACCCCAATACCGGGGGCGTACTGGCCATGGTTTCAAGCCCCTCTTTTGATCCTAATGAATTCGTGAACGGCATTAGCTATAAAAGCTATAACGCACTGCGTGACTCTTTAGATAAACCTTTATTTGATCGAGCCAGTCGTGGTCAGTATCCTCCAGGCTCTACCATGAAGCCTTTTATCGGTTTGGGTTTTTTAGAATCAGGTGTCACTAACTGGCAAGAAGGGGTGGAGGACCCGGGTTGGTATAAGCTTGAAAACGATGAGCGAATATACCGAGACTGGAAACGAACGGGTCATGGTCATAGCATTGATTTGCGCCAAGCTATTATTCAAAGTTGCGATGTGTATTTTTACGAAATGGCCTTTCGTACTGGCATAGATAAGTTACACCCATTTTTAAGTCGATTTGGTTTTGGTCAAAATACGGCGTTAGACATTGGAAATGCTTTACCTGCATTATTACCCGATAGAGCTTGGAAAAAACAACATAGGCAGCGTTCTTGGTACGCTGGCGACACCCTTAATTTAGGTTTAGGGCAAGGTTTTATGCTGGTTACGCCATTGCAGTTAGCCACCGCCACCAGTGTATTTGCTGCCAAAGGAAAGTGGCATAGATCTAAACTTGTGCAATTTATCGGTACTGAGCCCTTGGTTGAGGAGACTAAGCCCGAAGATGTGATCATTAAAAACACTGATGACTGGGATCGAATGAATCGTGCCATGGAAGGGGTTATTAGCCACTATAAAGGCACTGCTAGAAAGTTGAGTGAAAACTTATCCTATCGATTTGCAGGAAAAACCGGTACTGCTCAGGTAGTGGGCATTAAGCAGCATGAAGAATATGATTCAGAAGCCCTATTAGAGCGCCAGCGCGATCACGCATTATTTGTGGGCTTTGCTCCGGTGGATGCCCCTGAAATAGCCATTGCAGTGGTGGTTGAAAATGGCGAATCTGCAGGGCGCACAGCAGGCCCCATTGCTAAAACCGTATCGGATTATTATTTGGCATCTTTAAAATCTAAGGCGGCTAAAAATGATCAGTAACGTCATGTTCAATGACGATGATGGAGCTGAATATGTCAGGTGACTTTAGTCGTCAATTAGACGATTCCAATATGGGCGGTACTCGCTCGTTATGGCATAAAATTCACATCGACTTCACATTGTTTGCTTTATTGCTATTGCTCATTGGTTGCGGGTTGTTTGTTCTATACAGTGCCAGTGGACAGAACATGCACATGGTTTCGCGGCAGATGGTGTATTTCACTATCGGTTTAGTCATTATGCTCATCATTGCCCAATTTAACCCAAGATGGTTCATGATGGCCGCCCCTTGGATGTACGGGGTAGGAATTGTGGCACTAATATTAGTATTGGTTATGGGCGTGGGGGCCAAAGGTGCCCAGCGTTGGTTAAGTATTTTTGGTGTGTTTCGGTTTCAGCCCTCTGAAATCATGAAGCTTGCTGTACCCATGATGCTCGCTTGGTTTATGGCGTCTAAACTATTGCCACCCAATATAAAAACCATTGCTCAAGCGCTAGGACTGATATTTATCCCTACACTATTGGTCATGAGGCAGCCTGACTTAGGAACCTCCCTTTTGATTGCTGCTTCTGGGTTATTCGTATTGTTGTTTGCAGGATTGAGTTGGCGTTGGATTGCTTTGGCTTTAATGGTGGTGTTAGCGGCGGCTCCTGCCATGTGGTATGGGGTGATGCATGACTATCAAAAGCAAAGGGTATTAACCTTTATGAGCCCTGAAACAGACCCATTGGGTTCAGGCTGGAATATTATCCAAAGTAAAACCGCTATTGGCTCCGGTGGCATTGAAGGAAAAGGCTGGCAGCAGGGCACGCAATCTCAATTGGAATTTCTACCAGAGCGCCATACTGATTTTATTATTGCCGTATTTGCTGAAGAGCAAGGTTTGATTGGTGTATTAATGTTGTTGGTTCTGTATTTGCTTATTGTTATGCGGGGCCTTTATATGGCGTCCAGAGCACGAGACAGTTTCTCTCGCTTGCTGGGTGGTTCACTCATCGTGACATTTTTTATATATGTTTTTGTAAATATTGGAATGGTCAGCGGAATATTGCCTGTGGTGGGTGTGCCCTTGCCATTGATCAGTTATGGTGGAACATCTATCGTTACCCTAATGGCAGCGTTTGGTGTGATAATGTCGGTTTATACACACAGACAGATCTAGCTGGCTGTTGTAACTAATTTTAGCGTTAAAGAGGTTCATGTGGTTTCAGCAAGTGTGCTAGTACTTTTTGGTAGTTTATTTTCATCATCGGGCGATTATGTGGATCACCCTAAGATGCAGCCTTTCATTGATGAAATGGTGGAAGAGCATCAATATGACGCCACCGCGTTAAAGAATGTATTGTCTCAAGCCGAGCGTAAAGAAAGCATTTTAAAAGCCATTGCTCGTCCAGCTGAAAAAACGAAAGCTTGGCATGAGTATCGCGATATTTTTATCCAGCCTAAACGAATCAAGGAAGGCAAAGCCTTTTTACAAGAATACAAAGAGACCTTTGATATCGTAGAAGCCAAGTATGGCGTGCCTCGTGAAATCATAGCGGCCATTATCGGTGTTGAAACCTTTTATGGGCGAAACACAGGAAGTTACAGGGTGATAGATGCCCTTGCCACGCTGGCCTTCGATTATCCAAAGCGGTCTTTATTTTATCGCGAATTAAAAAATTACTTTTTAATGGTACGGTCTAACAATTTAGACCCCCTTGAAATTAAGGGCTCATATGCAGGAGCCATGGGGCTTGGGCAGTTTATTCCTTCTAGCTACATCAGTTATGCGGTGGACTTTGACGGCGATGGCTTTAAAGATCTTTGGCATAACCGTAAAGATGCCATAGCCAGTGTGGCTTATTACTTTAAACGCCATGGCTGGAAAAAAGGCGAAAGCGTAGCGGATCGCGTGACATTATATAATACCGACGCGGATCACTTTGCCAATGAGTCTTTAAAATTAAACGGTAACTTACAAGTGTGGAAAGAGCGCGGTGTTAATGTCCCTAAAGGACAGCAAGAACGTGACGCAGCTTTATTTCGCTATGAAAATGAAGATGGCATGGAATACTGGTTAGCTTATAAAAACTACTATGTTATTACTCGCTATAACCATAGTCGCTTATATGCGCGGGCTGTATATGAGTTAAGCCAGGCTTTGACAAAATAATGTTTAGGGGCTTGAAGCTTGCCTGCTTAATGGTGCTTTTGCTGCAGGGGTGTACAGTATCTCGTTACCAGCAAGATGTTGATAGCACGCCTTCCTATAAAAATATTGAACATTTAGTTGAGCCCAAACCAGTCCGCCAGCCTTTAAGTCGCCGAGGTAATGCGGATGAATACGAGGTATGGGGCCAAACCTACCAAGTGTTGAAAGGCTTACGCGAATACAGTCAAATAGGTACCGCTTCTTGGTATGGTCAGAAATTCCATGGCCATGAAACCAGCAATGGCGAAATATTCGATGTTTATAAGTTCAGTGCCGCCCACAAGTCTTTGCCTTTACCTAGTTATGTAAAGGTGACGAATCTTAAAAATAAAAAAAGTTTAATTGTGCGTGTAAATGACCGCGGCCCTTTTCATGGCGATCGTTTAATTGATTTGTCATATGCGGCAGCCATGCGTTTAGGTTATGCAAATAAAGGGACGGCTCAAGTAAAAGTAGAGTTAGTGGCTGCCCCGCTAAGCGCTCAAGAAGCGCTAGAAGCTAAAAACAGACACCTGCAAATAGCGGCTTTTTCTGCCCAGCAATCAGCCGTTAAATTTAAAAATACCTTATCAAATATCGTCAAGGCCCCCGTGTATTTAAGTCAGGCAGCCAACGAAGGAAAAACCCTACATAAAGTACGTATTGGACCTGTGTCGATCAAACACGCTAAAGAGATACAGTCGACCTTAAAGTCTCACCAAATTCAGCCCGGTTTGTTACTGCCTTTAAGCCTTTAATGCCCTGTCTAGGGCATTTTCCTTAATATGAAGTGAACGTTTGCCAAGAGCTAGACTTGCTCGCTTAACAAACGCCCACACCATGCTACAATGCCTCGCAATTTCATTCTGATATTAATTCTGTACCATGCGTATTTTATTATTTGTAGTTTTGTTTGTAGCCGCCCAATTGTCGTTGGCTGTTCCCAGTATTATTCCTAAGCCCCCCTCGCTGGCGGCTTCGTCATATATCCTCATTGATGCCAACAGTGGCAAAGTCTTAGTGGAAAAAGACGCTGACCGTGTTTTACCTCCCGCTAGTTTAACTAAGATGATGACCAGTTATGTTGTGACCGAAGAATTGGCCTATGGCAACATTCAAGAAGAAGAAACGGTTCGTATCAGCGTGAAAGCTTGGAAGGCCGAAGGGTCTCGTATGTTTATTCAAGAAGGTAAAAATGTATCCATAAAAGATTTGTTGAAAGGCGTCATTATTCAATCCGGTAATGATGCCAGCATTGCTTTGGCCGAACACATCAGTGGCAGCGAGGATGCGTTTGCTGATGTAATGAATCAATATGCCGCTCAGTTGGGCATGGTGAATACGCACTACAATAATGCCACAGGTTTACCGTCTAAAGGGCATCATAGCTCGGCTCGTGATTTATCTAAGTTGGCCAAGCACATTATTTATGATCACGCTGAATATTATCCTTTGTATAAAGAAAAAGCGTTTACGTACAACAACATCGAACAGAATAACCGGAATCGTTTGTTGTTTCAGGATCCAAGTGTGGATGGTTTGAAAACAGGGCACACAGAAGAAGCGGGTTATTGCCTTGTTGCCAGTGCGCAGAAAAAAGGCATGCGTTTAATTTCAGTGGTCATGGGAACCCGTTCAGACAGTGCGCGCGCCAGCGAATCTCAAAAACTATTAACCTATGGCTTTCGTTATTTTGAAAGCCATGAATTGTATGGCCAGCAAGAAACGCTGCAAACTGCACCGGTATGGTTAGGTGAAACAGAAGAGCTAGCACTAGGGGTGAAGGATGGTGCGGTGATTACCATTCCTCGTGGCCAGAAGGGCAACCTAAGCATTGAGTACAGTGTCGATGAAGTGGTTAAAGCGCCTATCAGTAAAGGTGTTGAGTATGGCCAAATTAAGGTGTCACTCGATGGCGAAATCTTAATAGAAAAGCCTTTGGTGGCTTTGCACGACATTAAAGAAGCAGGCTTTTTCGCAAGATTGTGGGATTATATTAAACTCTTCTTTTATTCTTTATTCAGTTAAGCACTTGAAACAGCCTGCTTTTGAAATCATATTAAGGCAGGCTCACATAGGAAATAGCAGTTAAGTAAATGGCCAAGAAAGCAGCTCCCCCTAAAATTGAGTTCCCCCACCCTAATTACCCTGTAAAGGTCTTGGGTGAAACAGCTGACGATTATGAAGTGTTCATTGTGGATATCATGCTCAGGCATGTCCCTGACTTGAACACAAAAAAAATGAAATCAAGCCAAAGCAGTAATGGCCGTTTTACATCGATTACTTTTTTTATTACCGCCACCGGCATCGAACAACTAGAAGCTCTGCACAAAGACCTTATTCAACACAAGCGTGTGCGGGTCGTGCTTTAATTAATAGTGAAGTTGGAGCTTCACAAAACGCTCAAGGGAAACTTATTTGATGAACGTTGGGGTGCGCTATCTAGGCGAGGGTCTAGACTATGAGCCTGTTTGGCAGGCCATGAAAGAATTCACAGACCGTCGTGATGAGCACACACAGGATGAAATCTGGATCTTGCAGCACAAGCCTGTGTTCACTCAAGGTCAAGCAGGTAAGCCCGAGCACTTATTATTGACCGGTGATATACCAGTTATACAGGCCGATAGAGGCGGACAGGTGACTTATCACGGCCCTGGGCAAATTACAGCGTATATCATGGTGGATTTAAGGCGATTAGACCTAGGTCCGCGCTCATTGGTAACTGCCATAGAGGATAGCCTTGTGGCTCTATTGGCGCAGCACCAAATTGCCGCCTACCCCAAAAAAGATGCACCGGGTGTATATGCCGGTGAAAGTAAAATAGCCTCTCTAGGCTTACGAATTCGTAAAGGTTTTAGCTTCCATGGATTGGCTTTAAACGTAGATATGGATTTAGAGCCTTTTCATCGCATTAATCCTTGTGGTTATGCGGGAATGGTCATGACCCAAATGGCCGACTTTATAGATAAGCCCGATATTACGGCCATTGGCCATGAATTGGCCGAGCAGTTAACAAATTGTCTGTCCTACCAAGGCAGGCAAGATTTAGGTGATAAATTGCCATGAGCACAGAAAATAATAAAACCAAAGTTGATAAAAAGCAGGGCGTGAAAAAACGCGGCGCTGAAAAAGTTGCTCGTATTCCAATTAAAGTGATTCCCACTGAGATCATGCCACGTAAGCCCGACTGGATACGTGTGCGCATTCCTGCCAGTCCGAAAATCAGTGAAATTAAACAAAAGCTACGCAAGCATGGTTTGCATACCGTATGCGAAGAAGCAGCTTGCCCTAATATTGGTGAGTGTTTCGGTGGTGGAACCGCCACGTTTATGATTATGGGTGATATTTGTACTCGCCGCTGCCCATTTTGCGATGTCGGCCATGGCCGTCCTAACCCTTTAAATGAAGATGAACCTCGTGAGCTGGCAGAAGCCATTGCAGACATGGGTCTTAAGTACGTGGTGATTACCTCGGTAGATAGAGATGATTTACGTGACGGCGGTGCTCAGCACTTTGCTGATTGCATTAGTCATTCCCGTGCTAACAGCCCAAAACTAGAAATTGAAGTGCTGGTGCCTGACTTTCGCGGCCGCATGGATATTGCACTGGATATTTTGGTTCAAACCCCACCAGATGTGTTCAACCATAACTTGGAAACCGTGCCATCTCTTTATAAAAAAGTACGCCCAGGTTCAGATTATCAATGGTCGCTGGATTTATTAAAAAAATATAAAGAAAGCCAGCCCGATGTATTAACGAAATCAGGTTTGATGCTTGGGGTAGGAGAAACCAAAGAAGAAGTCATTGAGGTAATGAAAGATATGCGCGAGCATAACATCGACATGATTACCTTAGGTCAGTACCTGCAGCCTAGTAAGCATCACCTACCCGTTGATCGCTTTGTTCATCCAGATGAATTTGATGAATTGGGCAAACTAGCCACCGAAATGGGATTTAAACGAGTAGCCAGTGGCCCAATGGTGCGCTCTTCTTATCACGCCGACCAGCAAATGAAAGGCGAAAGCCTTGGTTAATGGTGTGGTTTATTTCACTTAAGAGGTTCAGTTACCTCTTAAGTGAAATGCCTCATTAGTAAAAACTCAAAGTATATTGCTAATTAAACTGATCAAAAAACAGGCAGAATACATTTTTATGGACTTTAATTAGTCTTAATACTGCTCTTCTTGAAAATAATATCGTCGATAAAATTGAGGTTTACCCCCAGTTTCCGGTGATAACGTTCCTAAGTAGACCAGTATTTTGTTATTTTACTGTATTAGTTTTGTTCTATTGCTCGAAAGTGGTTATAATCTCGCGCGATTTATATACACCTTTAAAATTATCTTCAGGACCGAGCATCTGATTCATGGCTAAACCTGGCAAGCGTTCAAAAAATTCACAGAAACGTCCTACCTACAATAAAATACTGAAACAGCAAGAAACCATCGAAGGCGAAGGTGAAGGCATTGTTGACCAAATAGCGGCTCTAGAAGCGCTTTTGGGAGGCGGTTTACCTGAACCAGAAGAAAATGAAGTACAAGAAGTTGATACCGAAGAGCAAGAGCGTCTAAAAGCTGAGCGTGAAGCTCGTAAAGCTGAATTAGAAGCTTTAGAAGAGAAGCGTATTAAAGCTCGTAGTGAACGTAATGGTTCCCGTGGTGAGCAGCAAAAAGATTTAATTAAGCAGCAAGAAGAGCGGGAAGCTCGCTACAAGGAAGAGCAAGAAAAACTAAAGGAAGAGTTTCAAGGTAAGAAAGAGCTGAAGAAAAAAATTGCTGAAGGCAAGAAAGAGCTTAAGCGTCTTCAGAACATTAACAAGCTTGGAAACTTAAATGCCGCTCAAAAAGTGCGCATGGAAGAATTAGCTGAATTTGTTAAGTCTGGTGTTTTACCTTCAGCGAAAGCTGATGAAAAGCCTGCTGCTAAAAAAGCACCGGCTAAAAAAACAACAGCCAAAAAAGCAGTAGCTAAAAAAGCAGTAGAAGCTGAAGAGTCTGAAGAGACTCCTAAGAAAGAAACCGCTAAAAAAACCACTGCTAAGAAAACCACAGCGAAGAAGACGACGGCCAAGAAAACCACGGCTAAGAAGACGACCGCTAAGAAAACCACGGCTAAGAAAACAACCGCTAAGAAAACGACAGCGAAGAAAACGACAGCCAAGAAAACTACGGCTAAGAAGACTACCGCTAAGAAAACGACAGCGAAGAAAACGACAGCCAAGAAAACGACAGCAAAAAAGACCACAGCTAAGAAAGCAGATAAATAAATCTATCTGTCTATTGGATGTAAAAAAGCCTGCTTATGCAGGCTTTTTTTATGCCCAGGGATGGGCGGTCAATTTTTGTTCCTTACAAAATGGACATTTCCACCGTCCGTGGTGGTCGTATCTTGAGTTTTCAGGAGCAAAACGAAAGGTGTGCCCAGGGATGGGCGGTCAATTTTTGTTTCTTACAAAATGGACATTTCCACCGTCCGTGGAGGTCGTATATTGAGTCTCAGGAGCGAGGCGAAAGGTATGTAGGGGGGTTGTTGGTCGTATCTTTCGATTTCAGAGGCTAAGTAATATAGCTCCTGAAATCGATTTATAGTCCTAGCTGCGTGGGCAAGCGTTAGTAATCAAATTGATCAAGGTGCATTAAGAAATCCGCCTTGCTGATCTCCCCTAATACTTGTGCTTCCTTAATGGTGTTGCCATCTAGCCCATAAAAAAGTAATGCAGGAGGCCCAAATATTCCATTCGATTCTAAATAAGTTTTATGAAAATCATTGAACTCAGTGATGTCTAGTTTAATGGTATCAAAGTGACTTAGCTGGTCTTGAATGTCAGGGTCTGCAAATAAGGTTTTTGCCATTATCTTGCATTCAATGCACCAGTCGGCATAAACATCCACCATGACTAATCTTTCAGAGTCTTGGGCGTCGCTAAGCAGTGTGTTTAGCTGGGCTTCGGTCGTAATGGTGGTGAATATATCCTTGCTGTTTTGCTGCGTGTTTTGAGATGTGCCAGCAGCGCCAGTGGTAGGCTGCGCTATTGTATTTCCTTGAGTGACGAGATTAAACATCAATAATATTGCCAAGGCAAAAGCGAGCAGCGCCAAGCCCTTAATGAAGCGTTGCACAGAGGTTTGAGCACTTTCAAATGCGCCTAGCACCACAGAGTAACAGCCTAACAATACAATCCAGCCTGCCATGTAAATATCTTCAGGTAATACTCGCCCTAGAATCCATAAGGCAACCGCCAGTAGCAAGACGCCAAAAAAGTGTTTTACCTTATCCATCCACATGCCGGCTTTGGGTAAAACCGAAGCGCCTGTTGTGCCAATGGCAATGAGTGGAAGACCCATGCCAAGGCCAAGGGCAAATAGCGCGAAGCCACCCAGTACAGCATCCCCTGTGGTGCTTATGTAAACCAGCGCGCCTGCTAAGGGGGCGGTAACACATGGGCTTACCACAATGGCACTGATGGCCCCCATGAGAAAAACGCTGATAAGCCCGCCACCATCTTGCTTCTGGTTAAGGTTGTCTAATGGCTCTTGAATAAAGCGCGGTAAGCGAATCTCGTAAAATCCAAACATGGCCAGAGCCAGTAAGACAAATAACCCGGCAAACACCCCAAGAACCACAGGCTGCTGCATGTAAATTTGGATATTAAAGCGCGCGCCCATTAAGCCCACCAACATGCCAGCTAAAGCAAAGGTGATGGCCATACCTAGTACATACGCGCTTGAGAGCATAAAGCCTTTACGCGGCGTTAGATTTTTTTGTCCGGCAATCACACTTGAAAGAATAGGCACCATGGGCAGCACGCAAGGAGTAAAAGTTAGTCCGATGCCTAATAGTAAAAAGGTGGCCACAACGGCCAAGGCGCCTGCATTGTTTAGAAATCCTTGAATACTGCTGGCATCGTTCAAATCAGCAATGCTTGTGTCTTGCTTTTGAGCTGGCATTTCAGTGCTAAGTGGTGAATTTGCTGATACGGCTAGGGTAACTTTCTGTGGGGGGTAGCATAGACCAATGGCTTTATCGCACCCCTGGTATTTTAATGTGATGGATTGCGTATGAGCAGGCAGCAGGCTGCGATTAATAAGGAGTGTGGCTTGATTGAAAAATACAAATACTTCTCCAAAACTTGGATCTTGTATGGTTTTCGCTTCCTCTTTAAAAGCGAACTGCTGATAGCTTGAACCATCCTCTAAGGTGACTTTTATGCGGTCACGATATAAATATACCTGCTCGGCCAAATTGAATTGAACCATTAAGTTGTCATCTAGAGTTTGACTGTCTAGCTGAATGGCCTTTTCGACAGGAATGGCGGTATCACGCTCAAATAAGCCCGCCCAACTCATAAGGGGTATGAGTAAAGTGAATAAAAATATTAAACGAACCATCATGTGTGCGTTTCTCGTTGCCAGTATTGTTTGGGTTTGGTGATGTAGGTCGGCTAAAAATCAGCGCCATTAGAAATATACTACAAGAATTAAGATTACAAAGATGCGAAGAGGTTCGACTAAAAAGGAAATGCGGCCAGCGATTTAACGGCTGGCCATAATGTTAGTGTGTGCGCTCAATGGCAAGGTCGGCTAAGGCCATCAGGGCAGACTTGGCATCAGAATCGGTCAATAGATTGATAGCTTGCTTAGCCAGCACCACGTGCTCTTGGGCTTTTTCGTTGGTGTAATCAATGGCACCGCAGCTTTGAACTATTTTAATGATCTCAGTGAGCTCTTCAGTGCCCCCTTTACGAATGGCGGCGCGAATGAGCTGTGCTTGATCTTGTGGAGCGTGCTGCATGGCATATATAAGGGGCAGTGTTGGCTTGCCTTCAGCAAGATCATCACCTACGTCCTTGCCTAATTCTTTGGCGTCTCCCACGTAATCCAATACATCATCGACCAATTGAAAGGCCATGCCAATATGATGGCCATATAAACGTAATGCCTCGGCTTGCTCTGTATTGGCATTGGCCAGTATGGCAGCTGAATGAGAGCTGGCTTCAAAGAGCATGGCGGTTTTACCCTGAATTACATCGCGGTATTTATCTTCGTTTACATCTGGGTTTTTAACATTCATAAGTTGCAACACTTCACCCTCTGCAATGACGCAGGTGGCTTGGGAGAGTGTATCCATTATTTTTAGTGAGCCTAGGTTCACCATCATTTGAAAAGCGCGGCTGTATAAGAAATCCCCAACCAATACACTTGGGGCATTTCCCCACTTGGCATTGGCAGTGGCTTTGCCACGGCGTTGATCAGAGATATCCACAACGTCATCATGTAAGAGTGTGGCGGTATGCAAAAACTCTATAATAGAAGCTAGTAAGGCGTGGTTATTATCTTGGTTATTGTCCGTGTAACCCAACGCTTTGGCTGCGAGTAGCACTAATAAGGGGCGCATGCGTTTTCCGCCACTTTCTATAATATGCTGGCCAATTTTTTCAACCAATGGCACGTCACTGTGTAACTGCTTGATGATTAATTGGTTTACCAGCAGAAAATCCTGCTCTACAACCTGGTAAATGTCTTTGACTAACATGTACGACCACTTTCTTTAAAGAGGCACGTATCCTAATGAGGAGGGCCTAAAGAGGCAAGGCACAGGGCTAAAAATGGCATGAAAAACCCCAAAAAAGTGGCATTTGATGACATAACCCTAATGGAAAAAGGCTCGCACAGCAGGGGCTGGGTTGTTTTAAGGCTTGCCTGCTTTGCTATCCATATTTATTTACTATATAATCCGCGCCCGACTTGTTGGACTTGTTCCCTACAATAGAGCCGCCAAAGCGCAGTTCATAGAAGTAGGCTAAGTAACAACCCAGTGCAAGCGTGTAAAATTAAGTCCTGGAGACGAAATATGTACGCAGTGATCGTAACTGGCGGTAAGCAGTACCGTGTTGAAGAGGGTCAAACCCTTAAAGTAGAAAAAATTGAAACAGCAACTGGTGAAACAGTTGCTCTAGAAAAAGTACTTCTAATTGGCAACGGCGACGACGTTAAAATCGGTCAGCCAGTTGTTGAAGGCGCTAAAGTAACTGCTGAAGTTATTGCTCATGGTCGTCACAAGAAAGTGAAGATCATCAAGTTCCGTCGCCGGAAGCACTCCATGAAGCAAATGGGCCACCGTCAGTGGTTCACTGAATTGAAAATTACTGGCATTTCTGCTTAATTTTCATTGAATTGAACGGCCTTAATCACCTCTGTAGTTAAAACGGTAGATTAAGGTGAACACGAATCAAAAGCGGACTTATTGTTGGTAACGGTGATGTGTCTGTGAAGGAGAAAAGGTATGGCTCACAAAAAAGCCGGTGGTAGTACTAATAACGGTCGCGATTCCCAAAGTAAACGTCTTGGCGTTAAAGCTTTCGGTGGTCAGTTCGTGACAGCTGGATCAATCATTATTCGTCAGCGCGGAACGAAAGTTCACGCAGGTGATAACGTAGGCATGGGCCGCGACCATACTTTGTTCGCAAAGGCTGATGGTTACGTTCAGTTTGAAAAGAAAGGCCAAATCTTCCGTAAGCAAGTTAGCATCGTTTCTAAAGCGAGCTAATCTTACCAAGATGAAGCTGTAAGAAAGCCCTGTCGCCTAACAGCACAGGGCTTTTTACGTACAGGATGTATGGATATAAAGTGTCATAGAATTGCAGGAGCAAATTCTATTGGTACGTACAGGATGTACGGTATCCTAAAATTGCAGGAGCAATATTTTAGGGTAGTACAGGGCAGATAATGGCTTTTATATTATCTGGAGTCCGCTATTTTTATAGTGCAGATGTACAAGATTAAAAGCTCTAAAATTGCAGGAGCAATATTTTAGGGTAGTGCAGGGCAGATAATGGTTTTTATATTATCTGGAGCTCGCTATTTATAGTGCAAATGTACAAGATTAAAAGCTCTAAAATTGCAGTAAAGTTTTTATTGGTGAAGTGTAAAATCTTCGCAAAAGTGAAAAGCAAATACACGTAACCCATCTGGAAAAATATGAAATTCGTTGACGAAGCAAGTATCAGTGTAGAAGCCGGTAAAGGTGGTAATGGCTGCCTGAGCTTTCGCCGTGAGAAGTATATTCCTAAAGGTGGCCCAGATGGCGGCGATGGAGGCCATGGGGGCAGTGTATTTTTAGTAGCGGACATTCAAGTAAATACCTTAGTGGATTTCCGTTATGTGCGCCGTTATAAAGCTGAAACTGGTCAAGGTGGAATGGGCAGCGAAATGAGCGGCCGCCAAGGTGAAGATTTATATTTAAAGGTGCCAGTGGGTACCACAGTAATAGATGAAGACACTTTAGAGGTGTTGGGTGATCTAACTGAAGATGGCGAAGAATTAAAAGTAGCGCAAGGCGGTCAGCGTGGCTTGGGTAATATACATTTTAAAAGCTCAGTGAATCGCGCCCCACGACAAACCACTCAGGGCACTATGGGTGAAAGTCGTAACTTAAAATTCGAAATGAAAGTAATTGCCGATGTGGGCATGCTGGGTTTACCTAATGCAGGTAAGTCATCTTTTATACGTGCAGTTTCTGCCGCTAAACCAAAAGTAGCCGACTACCCATTTACGACTCTGGTGCCGAACTTGGGTGTGGTAAGTGTTGCTAAGCATAAAAGTTTTGTGGTGGCCGATATTCCAGGGCTAATTGAAGGTGCTGCAGAAGGGGCGGGCTTAGGCATTCGCTTCTTAAAGCATCTAGTGCGTACCCGTATCTTATTGCATGTGGTAGATATGAACCCATTTGATGGTTCTACTCCTGCGCAAAATGCACAAACCATCATTGATGAGCTTGAAAAATTCAGCCCAGAACTTGTGAATCGTGAGCGTTGGTTATTATTAAATAAATTAGACCTTGTTCCAAAAGACGAGCGTAAAGCTCGTTGTAAAGAGGTGACTGACGCGCTTAACTGGACGGGGCCTGTGTATGAGATTTCAGCGATTAGCAAAGATGGCACCGAGCAGATATGCTTTGATATTATGAGCTTCTTAGACGAGCGCGCTCAGGCCGCTATTGAAAATCCAGAAGTGCTAGAGCAAGAACAAGAGCATCGTGCCCAGGTAGAAGAAGAAGCCCGCGAGCGCATGGAAGAATTAGCCGAGCGCCGCAATGAGTTTCGTGCTGCCCGTAAAGCAGATAAGTTGTCTAGCCAAGATGAAGATGATGAAGACGACGATAGCGATGATGGCAGTGGTACAGAATTTATTTATACACACGAATAAGTCGCACAAAATAGCTGGGTTTACCCGGCTATTTTTTTGAGTTTTTTTGTAGTCAATTTAGCAACCAAACATTAAACGTAGAAAATATTATGTCCCGCCAAGCTCTTACAAGTGCCAAGCGCATCGTCATTAAAATTGGCAGTGCTTTACTGACCAATGATGGTGCTGGCTTAAATAAAGATGGCATTGCTGGTTGGGTTGACCAAATTGCAGTGCTTAAGCAGCAAGGTATTGAAATAGTGTTGGTGTCTTCGGGCTCGGTGGCAGAAGGCATGACACGGTTAGGTTGGAAAAAACGCCCAAGTGCACTGCATGAATTGCAAGCGGCCGCCGCGGTGGGGCAAATGGGTTTAGTGCAATGTTATCAGGCTAATTTTTCTCGTCATAATTTTAATACCGCTCAGGTATTATTAACCCACGCTGATTTAAGTAACCGCACCCGCTATTTAAATGCACGCTCCACATTAAAAACCTTAATTGATTTAAACGTGGTGCCAGTCATTAATGAAAATGACACAGTCATTACCGATGAAATTCGCTTTGGTGATAACGATACCTTAGGGGCATTGGTGGCAAACCTAGTGGAGGCAGATGCATTGATTATGCTTACCGACCAAGATGGGTTGTATACCGCGGACCCACGCAAAGATAAAAGTGCCAAGTTAATTGAAAGTGCTCGCGCAGAAGACCCTGCTATTAATGCCATGGCGGGCGACGGTGGTGCGCTCGGTCGTGGTGGCATGGTTACGAAAGTGCGTGCAGCAAAACTGGCGGCTCGCTCTGGTGCGTGCAGTGTCATAGTGGGTGGCAGAATTGAAAATATTTTAACGCGCCTGCAAAATGGTGAGGTACTAGGAACATTGTTAAACAGTGATCAAGAGCCTATGGTGGCGCGTAAACAATGGATTGCTGGGCACTTGCAAACTCGTGGTGAGCTTACGTTGGATGACGGTGCGGTAAAGGCTTTGCGTGATAAAGGTAAAAGCTTATTGCCAGTAGGAGCAGTAAGCGTGACGGGGGATTTTAATCGCGGCGAAGTGTTAGCCTGCGTTGACTCAAAAGGTGATTTAATTGCCAAGGGCTTGGTTAATTACAGTGCGCTGGAAACTCAAAAAATACTAAAAAAAGACAGTAAAGATATAGCCTCTATTTTAGGCTACATGGATGAACCAGAGCTTATTCACAGGGATAACCTAGTATTGGTTTAAGAGTTTTAACTATTTAAATATTAAAAAGCCCGCTAAAAATATTTTTTAGCGGGCTTTTTGTTTTCAGTTGGTGGAATTTAGCAGGTATAAAAATTACTGTTGGTAGCCATTGGGATTTTTGCTTTGCCAATTCCAGCTGTCTTTAACCATGTCATTTAGGGTTAGCTCAGTGGTCCAGTTTAATTCTTTTTGTGCTTTGTCTGCATTGGCATAGTAGGCGGTGACATCACCAGGGCGACGATCCACTATTTTATAGGCAATGGTAACTTTATTTTCTTCGGAGAATGCTTTAACCATTTGTAGTACGCTAACACCGCTGCCGGTGCCTAAGTTATAGGCTTGAGCGCCATTAATACCTTCATTCGATAGTAATTTTTCTACGGCCTTTACATGTCCTTTAGCTAGATCAACTACATGAATATAATCGCGCACCCCTGTACCATCAATGGTGTCGTAGTTATCACCGAATACAGAGAGCTCTTTCCTGCGGCCGATTGCTGTTTGTGTAATAAATGGCATTAAATTATTTGGTATGCCACTAGGGTCTTCCCCTAGTGTGCCTGACTTGTGGTTGCCCACAGGGTTAAAATAACGAAGTATGGCAATGCCCCAAGGGTTTGCATTATTTAATTTGTCAGCTGCAGGTAAATCACGCAGCATTTCTTCAATGATTAGTTTCGAGCGTCCATAGGGATTGGTGGCAGACAGCGCTGCTTGCTCTGTTAATGGTAAGGTTTCAGGTGATGGGTCGCCATAAACGGTAGCGGAAGAGCTAAACACTAATTTTTTAACGCCCGCCTCTTCCATGGTTTGGCACAAAACCAATGTGCTGTTGATGTTGTTGTCGTAATATTTAAGTGGTAGAGCACAAGATTCACCCACTGCTTTAAGTCCAGCAAAATGAATGACGGCTTCAATTTGGTAATTTGAAAAAATTTGTTTCATTAATGCGTTATCACGTACATCGCCTTCTATAAAGCCAACCGATTTACCGGTGATTTTTTCAACGCGCTTAAGGGCTTCAAAACTTGAATTCATTAGATTGTCTATTACCAGCACATTGAAATCATTTTGTAATAATTCAATGCAAGTATGACTGCCTATGTAGCCGGCTCCGCCGGTGACTAAAATCATAATTTATCCCTAGGTGCTTAAAATTACGCGCATTATGCAGTGTTATTAAAGGGTAGACAATTATTGCAAGCGTGACATAATGCCCACTTTTTACAATATCCAATAATTATTCTTGACAGGGAGGTGTTATGAGTGGACAGGGATTGATTCGTGCGCATCAAGGTAGTTTTGGCTTGGGTTACCGCATTATAGATATTCTTTTTATTGTGATTGGTTTATCTGTAGCCACAAAAGCTTATGGAATTGAGCTTGGGTTACTTTATTTCTCAGCCATGTCTATTGCTTGTTTGGGCTTTATTTTGTTTGCTGAAGCCATGGGAGTTTACCGTTCTTGGCGAACCGATTCCGTATTACGCATGATCTTAGTCACCTCTGGTTCTTGGGTGGCGGTGTGTATGCTTATTTTACTGGTGGGCTTTTTTGCAAAAATCAGTGAATCGTTTTCTCGGGTAGCCCTTGGCAGTTGGATGCTGGCCACCACTTTATTATTGTGTGGTTGGCGTTTATTGTTTCGCCAAGTATTAAATGCCATGCGAGCGAAAGGCTACAATACCCGGCGGGCGGCAATTATTGGCTTAAACGAATGCGGCCTTAAATTAAAAGCTCAGCTGCAACAGCATCCTGAATTTGGTATTCGCTTTGATGGTTTTTTTGACGATCGCTGCCCCAAGCGTATCGCTGAAGATTTTTCTAGTGACAAAATTGAGGGCACGCTTGAAGACTTGTTGGTTAAAGCGCGATCAGGCGAGTACGATATTTTATTTATTGCCCTGCCTCTTAAAGCTCAAGAGCGCATTGCCCATATTTTAGAAGAGTGTGGCGATACCACCGCCAGCATTCATATTATCCCCGATTTCTTTACCTATAATTTGTTGCATGCTCGTATGGGGTCTGTGGGTAATATGCAAACCGTCAGCGTATACGAAACGCCTATCTTAGGGTTTAACGACACACTTAAGCGTTTATTTGATATTTCTTTCTCTTTGGCTGTATTGGTATTTATTGCCATTCCCATGTTATTCATTGCGGCTGCCGTTAAATTTACCTCCCCTGGGCCGGTTATTTTTAAGCAAGTGCGTTACGGTTTAGACGGTAAAAAAATTCTTGTGTGGAAATTCCGCAGTATGACGGCCATGGATAATGGCGATAAAGTGGTGCAAGCCACAAAAGGGGATGCACGCATTACAGCAGTGGGGGCATTTATTCGTAAAACTTCTTTAGATGAGCTGCCGCAGTTTATTAATGTTTTGCAAGGCCGTATGTCGGTGGTGGGGCCTCGCCCCCATGCTGTGGCCCATAATGAAGAATACCGTAAGCTTATTTCTTACTATATGTTGCGCCATAAGGTTAAGCCGGGTATTACCGGTTGGGCGCAAATTAATGGCTTTCGGGGTGAAACCGATACCCTTGATAAAATGGAAGGCCGAGTTGATCACGATTTAGAATACATTCGCAATTGGTCCCTTTGGATGGATATACGAATAGTGTTCTTAACGGTCTTCAAAGGGTTTGTTGGCAGTCATGTGCATTAGCCTAAAGCATGCTCAATATACAGGCTTAGCTGCGGAGGCTAGATAAAATTAAGTGACATTGAAAAGTAAATTAAATTTTTTGTTGTTTATTTTTTATGCTGTATTTTTAGCGGCTTTAACAATCTTTAAGTCACTAAAAATATTTACGCCAGAACTTGCCTTTATAGAGGCGAGTCTGGGGGGTGATAAGCTTGAGCATTTTTTTTTAGCCCTGCTGTTATCTCTTTTAGTTTGGCCAGTGGTATGGGGTTTTAATCATGGGCGTTTGCCGAAAGTAATAGTTACGTTTTTCACCCTACTGTTATTAGTATTCGCATTGCTGCTTGATGAGCTTCATCAGTTTTTCATAAGCTCCCGTCATTTTGATTGGCAAGATATCGCATTTGGGGTGGCAGGTTTATTAGTAGGCTTGATATTGAGGGTGCTAATAATGCGTTTTTTATTTTTAAATAAACTTTCTGTAGTCGCTAAAAAATAAATATCAAGTTTTTTATGTTTTTTTGGTCGATTAGAGGGTGACAAAGTTCACAACTGCATTTAGTATTCACGCAGATTTTTTATACGTTCAATTTTGGAGTTCAATATGAGTGCTTGGAAGCTATCCCCGTTAGCCATTGCGTTAGTTAGTGCGCAGTCTTTTGCCGTTCAACCTGTTGGTGTGGCCATGGGCAGCGGTTTTACTTTGTTGCCTAACGTAGAAACCACTATTGAGAGCAATGATAATATTTATGCTCAAGACAGCAACGTAGTTAGCTCTACCCTTACTCGTGTAGCGCCTTCTTTTGCGTTACAAGGTGACATGGGTCAATTTAAGCTCGACAGTTCTTACACATTAGAGCAAGGCATTTACGACAAAAACAGTGATGACGATTACGTTGATCAAAACCTATCTGTTGGTGGTGACTATGAGCTTAACGCCCGTAACCAACTAACTGCTGATGCAATTTATAATGTAGGTCACGATGCGCGTGGTTCTGCAAAGGGCTTTGAATTTAATGGTATTAGCTACGCTAAGCCAGATGAGTTCAATGAAATCACCGCTGGTGTTGGTTATACTTTTGGTAGTGAGTCAGCTCCATTTAATCTTGATCTTTCTGCTCAAAGCTACCAGAAGCGTTACGATAACAATGAAGAAAACACTAAAACTCGTGAACACGATAAAATCAATTTAGCTGCGCAGCTTTCTTACATTGTTAGTTCTGCAACTGATCTATTGGTTAAGGTAACTAATACTGATATTAGCTATGAGCATGCCGATGCAGCTGATCGCGAAGGAGCTGAAAGTACTGTTCTTGTGGGTGCGAGCTGGGATATTTCTGGTGCCACCACTGGCGAATTTAAAATTGGTGTAAGCGAGCGTGAATTCGATCAAGCCGGTACCGATACCGAAACGAACCTTAACTGGGAAGGTAACCTTACTTGGCAGCCACTAAGCTACTCAACGGTTACTGTGTTTACTTCTCAAGCAAGTGCTGAAACCTCAGGTGCCGGTGACTTTATCAATAGCTCTTATTCACTTGTATCTTGGGATCACGAATACACTAACTTTGTATCTGCGGGTATTAAAGCAAGCTATGGTGAAGATGAGTACGAAAACTCAGCAAATGACCGTAATGACATTAATACAGCTTATGGTGCACAGCTAACTTACTCACCTAAAAGCTTCTTAGATGTGACAGTTGCTTACGATCTTGAAGAGCGTAACTCTAATGTTGCCAACCTAGATTCAGAAGCAAATATCTTTAGCTTAGGTTTAACTTTAGCCTTATAAAGCCACCTTCGTTATTGTATAATAAACGGCCTATTTTAAGGCCGTTTTTTTTTGGGCTTTGGAAAGCCATAGACGTATTTAATTACAGGATGAAGTTATGGTTCGCTTGCTGAGCGGTTTATTGTTATTGGTTTTTTCTCAGTTGAGTCTATCTGAAGCGGGCTCTAATTCTGAGTCTACTCATTATAAAATGGGGGCCGGTGATCTTATTCACATTGCCATTTACGACGAACCAGATTTAACACTTGAAGTGCGAATCGGTCTGTCTGGTCAAATTGCTTTTCCTTTACTGGGCGACATAGAAGTCTCTGGTTTAAGCCCAAAAGGTTTAGAGAAAAAATTAACACAAGGCCTTAAAGGCCCTTACCTTATTGACCCAAGTGTTACGGTTTCGGTTGTGGAGTATCGTCCTTTTTATGTGAGTGGCGAAGTGGAAAAACCTGGCAGCTATCCTTTTCACCCAGGGCTAACTGTAGATAAAGCCATTACTATTTCCGGTGGTTTTACCGAGCGCGCTTCTAAAGACAGTATTTATGTGGTGCAGGATCAATCTGCAGGCGTTGATAAAATGGAAAACATAGAAAAGAAACAAGTGAAACTGTTTGATGTTATTCAGCCAGGTGATGTTGTAACGGTTGAACAAAGTTTCTTTTAAATACGGATATAAGCTAGAAGTAAATGTTATGAATAAACCCTCCGCAGTAGAAGTGATTGACCTCGCCCATTATTGGCATGTGGTACGTCGCCAACTTAAAAAAATTGTCGCATTATCATTAGTGGCCACCATTATTTCGGTATTAGTGGTGTTGTCATTAACCCCTAAGTACAGTGCCACTACCACCTTGCTCATCGAATCAGAAGAAGCCCGTATTCTGTCTATTGAAGAAGTGTATGGCATGTCTGGTAATTCCTCGGAATATTTACTGACTCAGTTTGAAATTTTAAAGTCCCGTGCTTTAGCTGAGCGTGTCGTGAAGGAATTAAACCTAGTAAACGTAGCTGAATACAACCCAGCTCATTCTAGTAATGCCAAAGGCTTTTCTATTAAAGAAATGTTGTTAGGGGAATCTGAGCCCTTAACAAAAGAGCAAATACTGGCTAAAACCGTAGATAGCTTTTGGGAAAAAATATCCATCTCACCGGTGCGTAAAACCCAGTTGGTGAAAATATCGGTAGAAAGTGAATCGGCACAATTGGCTGCAAAAGCATCTAATGCAGTGGCTACCGCGTATATTCAATCTCAGTTAGAGGCCAAGGTGGGCTTAACAAAACAAGCAGTAGATTGGCTATCGGAGCGCATGGGGGGCTTGAAGAATCGCCTAAATGAATCGGAAGATAAACTACAAGGCTTTCGTGACAAAAACCAATTGGTTGATGTTAAAGGGGTGGGTACCTTAATCGCAAAAGAGTTAGATCACATTACTGAAAAACTGGTAGATGCCCGCAGCAATCGCTTAGAGTTTCAAAGTACTTACCAGCAATTACAAAATATTAAAGAGATAAATTTTGAAAGTTTAAGTGGCTTACCTGTGATACTGCGTCATCCTTTGGTTATTAAATTACGTGAAAATGAGTCGGCTGCCGAGTTAAAAGTGGCTGAACTTTCTAAGCGTTACGGAGCCAAGCATCCGCGCATGATTGCTGCTCAGTCTGATTTGTTGGCCGTGAAAAATTCCATGTTAGTGCAAATGAAGCGCCTAGCCAGTGGTATTAAAAATGACTTTTTAACCGCCCAAGTGCAAGAAAAGGCCCTAGAAAAAGCCCTTAAAAAAGCCAAAGAAGAAGTAACGGTAATCAATAGAACTGAATTTGCCCTAAGCAGTTATGTGCGAGAAGTGAAAGGTAATCGAACGTTATACGATACGTTTTTAAAGCGTATTCGTGAAACCTCTGAAACCGGTTCTTTACAAACAGCTAATGCACGTATCGTAGACCCAGGTGTGATACCAGAAAAACCAGTAAAGCCTAAAAAGTCGTTAATTGTAGCCTTGGTAATGATAATGAGCTTGATGTTAGGGGTTGCCTTGGCTTTCTTGTTGGACGCCTTAGATGCCACCATTAAAAATGCCGAAGACATAGACCATAAATTAGGATTTGCCCTGTTGGGTATTTTGCCGTTACTTAAAAGCACCAAAGAAAAAATAGACATCGCCATTACCCCTGAAAAAGCCCCCATAAGAGCCTTTGTACACGGGGATAATACCGGTTTTAAAGAATCGGTTCGTACCCTTAGAACCGGTGTAACCTTGGCAAGTCTTGAGTCCCCAGTGCAGGTAATGCTGTTTACCTCTACTGTGCCTGGTGAAGGTAAAACCACCACCTCGGCTAACTTTTCAGCAGCTTGTGGGCAAATGGAAAAAGTATTGTTAATTGATGCGGATATGCGCCGTCCCACCATTGCCAAGCAATTGAATATTCCTGCCAGTAGCAAGGGATTATCTAACGCGGTGGCTTACCCTGATACGCTAGATGAAAGCATTCACCACATAGAAGATTTAGGCATTGATGTCATGCCATCGGGCCCTATTCCCCCTAACCCTCTTGAGTTACTGGCCTCTAAAAACTTTCAAGAAGTATTGGCACAATTAAAAGGCCGTTATCAAAAAATCATTATTGATTCGGCCCCTACTCATATTGTCAGTGATGCTGCTTATTTATCTACCTTGGTAGATGGTGTGGTGTATGTGATTAAGGCCGACTCCACCAATGATAAATTAGTGAAAAGCGGCTTGCGCCGTTTAGATGAATCGAATGCACGAATTTTGGGTGTGGTACTTAACCAGTTAGATTTAGAAAAAGAAGCCAAATATGGCGGTGACTACAGTTACAGCTATGGGGCTTATGATTACAGCACTAACACCTAAATATTATAAAGCCCTTGCCATAAGTCTATTGATATTGGCTGTGGCAGCTGTGCATGTTTTTGTTGGGTCTTTATTAATTGAGCTAGGTAAGTCTGGGCAGGTTAGTGATCAGCAAAATCATTGGCTTGATGCTGCTGAATTTATCTCTTGGCAAAACCCAGATATTTTTGAAGCGCAGGGCAATTATTATCGCCAGCAAGCCTTCATAGTAGATGAAGGGCTTAACTCGGATAATAAAGCCCAAGTACAAAGCCTAGAAAAAAGCCTTGGTTACTGGACGTTGGCCATTGGTGCCAGTTCCTTGTGGCCTTATTATCACTTGAGTGCTTTAGATGTAGAGGTTTTACTTAATAAACCTGATAAAGCAATTCAAGCGCGTATCGAGAATATTATAAAGCTTGCCCCAAACGAGCGTGGGCTGGATAAAAGCCTGCTAGAAATAGCCTTTATTGCTTGGCCTAAGCTAAATAAAGTTCAGCAGAGTTTTATGCTTGAAAAACTAGCCACAACCAGAGGTGGGGTGTTAAAGCGTGTGTTTACCCAAGCCAAAAAAATGGGCAACCATTCCGCCATTTGTGTGAACCTGCCTTGGAAAAAAGTACGGCGCTTGTGTCGGTAAACTTTAAGGCCATGATAAACTCATGGCTTAATATGCGGCTAGCCTAAGTTAGTAATTAAATAAGCTCTTTAATAATAAAGTTATTGCCCTGGTAAGCGCCCCCTTCAATATAAAAACGATTTCCCATTTTCACCTCGCCTTCACTGACATTGTGGCCGTGAATTAAATAATCAATGCCTGTAATGCTGTGTTGCGAGCCTGAATTAAAAACACTGCGCGACCATATACAACTTTGTAATTGTTTTTCAGTAAATTCATTAAGTTCGTGCCAGTCATCTGCTGGAAAGTCAGCATGAATAATGCCGTATTTACAGTGGCCGCTGCCTTCTACTTCAATGGCCATGGGCAGGGCTTCAATGGTTTTAAACCAATCAGGCCATAAGCTAGGGTTGCTGCTGGCAATCCAGTCGCCGCCATTTTGTAACCACAGCATTTTTTGCTGGCTTATTTTATATTTTAGCGCGCATACCATCATGTATTCGTGATTACCCAGTACCGAATAAAGCCAGTCTTCTTTTAAAAGCGCCAGTGCTTCAGCAGATTCACGCCCCCGGTCTATTAAATCACCGGTGCAAATTAATCGGTCTTTTTCAGTGTTAAAGTCTAAGGCTGATAGTTGCTTGAGTAACTGATTAGTTTGGCCGTGAATATCCCCCACCGCAAAATCACGTCCTTTTTGATTGATAGATAGCTTTAAAAGAGTGTTGGGTAGTTTCATATTTTTAACAATTAGTGTGTGTGGCGGCTAGTGCGGCTGGGGCTCCAGCGTGCAATGCAAGCAAGGGCCAATAAAAAAACAAACATAAAAGCATTGGCGGGTATTTGCAGGTTAAAGTCTACCGCAGAATGTATAAGAATGGCCATTAACCCCATGGTGGCAGCAAAGCCCAGCCCTTTATGCAAACTACTTTTTCGTAAGCGCATAGCTTGTATGGCCCAGTAAAGACACCACAATACGGCCATGGCTAAGCACATAAAGCCAATAACGCCGTACTCAGCTAAAAACTGCAGGTAATCGTTATGAGCTTGATCGTAAAGCTTGTCGCTTCGCACGTCGGCACTTTTGTGAGAAGGGTATACATGCTCATAAGAGCCTGCACCTATTCCCATTATGGGATACTGCTTAAAAAGGTTAAATGCATCGCGGCTTACTTCATCGCGACTCTCATGTTCACTGCTGGTATTTTGTAAGCGCTGTGCCACTTTTTCTACCCCAAAAAAAGTACCCACTATGGTGATATCAATAATCAGTAAACTGCTTAATAAAATAACTGTAGAGCGTGACTTATTGCGCATTAATAAAAGCGCCAAAGCCCCTGTGATCATTAGGCTTGCAAAAAACGCACTGTTGCCCATGCGTGAGCGGCTTAATACTAAGGCTATTACCATGATGGCCAGTAGCAGTCTCATGATGATTTTAGGGCTTAATAGGGTTTCGATGGTTTGCCTTAGTTTTTGCTTCCAGTTTCCTGTGGCTTGCTTGCTTTGCGCTAATAAAAAACCAATGCCTATGGCTAGGCACATTTCCATGTAGCCGGCAAAGTGGTTGCGGCTAATGAAGGTGCCGGTGGCTTTGCCTAAGTAGGCGGGTTTTTCTATGAAAAACCCCCACTCAAGTTTCGTAAGCACCATGATAGCCCCGTATATGGCCTGAAAGGCGGCGGCTAAAATAATGACCCAAATAATGCGATTAATTCGCTCTTTAGTATGCAGCACCAGTAAAGACAGGGCGAAAAATGAGCATAAGGATAAGCCTTGAATTAAATATTGGTAGCTAAAATGCTGGGCGTTTGAAAACCCAAAGATAACTTGAAGCATGACTATGGCTTGCCCTGCCAGCAAAAGAGCCAAAACCGGCAGGGCTTTGCTGAGAGCTTCAGGCAGTGCAATAACATTAAGGGATTTAGAGCTAGCTGCACTAAAGCGAGCATGCAATTCAAGTAACAGTAAGCTGAAGGTGGTTAAGTTGTATACGCTCCAGGCCCAATCAACATTGCCAGCAAAGGGAATAGGAAGAATAAATACAAGGGCCTGATAGGCTTGCCAGCGGGTCATAGGTGTTTGCTTTAAATGCTATAGAAAACAAAAATGCCCAGTTAAAACTGGGCATTTTTTCGTTAAGTATAATGCCTATTTAGGGCAGTTAACTTAGTTAGGGCTGATGTTAGGAGCTGCTGTTGGTGCAGTGACAACGACAGGATCTTTTTTGTTGCCAGGTCCTTGAGCTGTAGGAGTCAAAACTTGTTCAGGTTGAGCACCGGCAGCAATTAGCGCTTTACCCGCGGCATCTGCACTTACACCAGCATCGGTTGCAATGGCTAAAATGTCTTTAACAGCAACGCCTGCGGCAAAAAGATCCGCCAGTACTTGATCGGTACAAGCGGCTGTATCACAGCTTGCATTGGCTGCTGCGAAGGCATCGGCAGCAGATACGCCACTTGTAAGATCAGATTGCACAGAGGCAAAAGCAGGTAGTGCGGCGCTCAATAATAGAGCCATTGCAAGTTTACGCATAATTTTCATTCCATGAGACTAAGTATTTAGATGGGGCACAGTATAGCGATTTATAAAGTGCTGCCAACTGTTTCACAGATATTTCATAAAAAAATAACCATTTAAGTAAAATTAATTAAAGGCTTCATTTGAAGTAAGAAGATTTAATGAGGAGGTTGCTGAAAAATGAATAAACAAACCATATAGCCACTTGGAATAGCGTTTGCCATTTCATTTAGACTATATTTGGCGTAATATGCGCACAAAATTTGAAGTGGCGCACATAAAGGATGAGCGCAGTGTGTTTGGCGGTGGATATGCCCAAGTACTTCATAAACCTTTCAATGGCATGATTCATTCACAATTGATGAAGGAATGTAGTAGGCATTATTTAGTCTATCTCATTAATATATTGTGCCCCGCAGCGCCCATTTTATCTGTCTAAAATGAATCAGTAGCGAATACCCCCTAAATATGAGTGTGCGATAAGTTAAAATATGAATAAATTGCATCTGGTAACCAAAGCAAAAGATATGTTTGAGGGTAATAAAGATTACTCTTTTGTGAATCCTTATTCGTTAGCCATGTTGATTAAAACTGGACGGGATTATAGCTCTATACGGTTTGGAGTGGATGGCGGGTTGCTTGCTAAGGTATTGAGTGTGTTACTCGGAGTAAAAATCAATCGAATTAGCTTTGACTATACATCTATTGCCAAGGAGGTGTTTGAAAAGGCGCAGCGCATGGGATTAAGGGTGGCTCTTATTGGATCAGAGCAAGGTGAGCTTGATCTTTTCATTGCAAAAATTCGTGAAGAATACCCTAGATTAAATATTTTCTATGCTCATTCTGGCTATTTCAATGAATCTGATTTACTTGGTATGACACAAGAGGTAGTAAAAGGAGATCTTCTTATCTGTTCAATGGGGGCAGTGCGCCAAGAAGATTTCATTTTGTCAATGCGAAGATGTGGCTTTAAAGGGGTCTCTTATACATGTGGTGGTTTTTTTCGTCAGTATGCTTCCGCAGAGAATGCTATTTATTACCCTGGCTGGGTTAATGATTTAAATTTAAGGGCGTTTTATAGGATGTTTAAGGAACCACATACTATAAAACGTTATTTTTTTAGTTACCCTATTTCTATACTTAATTTAATTCTCTTGCGATTAATTCGTAAGTTGCATGTTGTTGTAAATTAAAATCAAATGATACATTTTAATCCTATCTTGTTATTTCACTGGCTAGTTATTTCTTTAGCTTGTGTTGTCTTTGCCTTGGTTGATGATAAGGCCACGATTTCAGCTATTGTCTTTGATATATACATAATCGCACTGGTTTTCTCTGTTTTCTTTAAAGCAAAAGGCATAGGTAAGTATTTTTACCCTTCACTTTTAATTATATTTACAATATTTTCTTGGCAATTTTATTTATATTATAGTAAGGAACTATTGAACGGTGGTGAATGGTATGCCTTTCTAAGGTCTACAAGGTTTTTATTTTATCTCTTATCTTTTATCTATATAGGTGAGGTTGTTAATTCAAATCAGTGGGGAGGGGCGGTATTAGAATTTAGCGAGTATAAGAGGTTTGTTACTCGTCTGATGGCTTTGTTTGCGATTGTTTATTTGTTTCAAATGATTTTTATCGGAGAGTATAGGCCTAAGCTTTACTCTGAAAATAATTATGAAATTCCTTCTGTTCTGCTATTGATACTATTTTTGCTTTATTTGGATACAGGGTCGAATGAGAGTAAATCCTTCCCTTTATTAGGAGGGTTATTAAGTGTTTTATCAATGTCGAAGTCAGGTATTTTAGAGGCTGCCTATGTGCTACTAATGGGTAAAAATAAGAAGGTTTCGATTAAGTCTTTGGTTATTTTGCTTGCTTCAGGCTTTTTTGTCGGTGCAATAGTATTAGGTGTTTTTTTTGTACGAATGGACGGAATTGAAATTGGGTCATTGGATAGAGTTAGATTTTTAATAGTTTTTTGGGATCTAATGGTGGATTCTAGCTTTTGGGAGATAGGATTTGGGCATGGTGCTGCTTCACAATTGACATTTTCTTCATGTATGGAATTGAAATACTGGGCGGCAGCTGTTTCTAATGATTATGCTTTCTGCGACGCGACTGTATTTCATTCTTTATTTCTTAAATTGGCTTATGACTTTGGTGTAATGGGTTTAATGCTTTATTTGTACGCTTGGTTATATTTTCTTCGAAGATACTTTGGTAAAGCCTTAGGTTTAAAGCTATTCGTGGTTGTTTTTGTTTGTTCTTTGTCCGTTAGTGGATTTAGTAACTCAATTGTTATTTGGCCGTTCTTTTTTGCATTGGTGTATTTAAGATTTCAGTCTAACAATAGTGAAACCTAAATATGCTTCTAAATTTTACTGGGTATTCTGAATGAGGGAAATTGTGAATTTAATTGACATTCGATGCATAACTCCAGGTGTTGGTGCTTTCATGCATCGATTTTACGATACCTCTCCAATTAGCCCTTCAGGCAAATATATTGCTGTAATGCATTTTCCATTTGAAGACAGGAGTCCCTCACCTGGTGATCAGGCAACCGTTATTGTTATGAAATTACTTGACTCAAGTGTTGTCTATGAAAGCAAAACCGCAGCCTGGGATACGCAGGTTGGTGCGCATCTGCAGTGGGGAGCAAATGATAGCGAGTTGTTTTTTAATAGAATGAACCCCAAAACCTGGGTGCCGTACGGGGTTAAAGTTGACCTGTTTTCTAAAAATGAACGTAGTTTGTCAAATACTGTTTATATGGTGTCCCCTGATGGGCGTCTATGTTTAAGTCCTTGCCTCAGAAGAATAAGCTTGGCGCAAGCGGGTTATGGTGTTTGTGTGCCAAAAGACAGTATTCCTAAGAATGACGGTGCTTCAATGTCAGATGGTGTGTATATAACAGATACAGAAACGGGAAGCTCACAGTTGCTAATTAGCATCGCCAGTATAGTGGAGCAATTAAAAGAACATTTTCATGATGTTGATGTGTCCAGTGGCAGTTTCTATGGCTTTCATACCAAGTGGAGCCCAGATGGACAGAAAATAATGTTCATTCTTCGCTGGTTAGCGGAAGGCGAAAGAAAAACAAAAAATTATTTAATTACCATGAATGCAGATGCTTCAAATGTTCAATTAGCATTGTCTGCAAAACGCTGGGTTGGAGGTCATCATCCTAATTGGTGTCCGGATAGTACCTTTATTATTATGAATTTAATGTATCGAAACCAGAATGTTTCTTTTTATCGTTTTAAGAATTTTATGGAACGTGTCGCACGAAAACTAAAATTTAGATACTTTACAAATGCAGAGTACTTGCGGTTGGCCAAAATTAAGCATGATGGCAGTGAAATTATAATGTTGTCAGGGACTACTTTTGGTTCAGGGCATCCAACTATGCACAATAGTGGTGAGTTTATTGTGACTGATGCTTATCCAAATGAAAGGGTGTCATTTTCAAATGGTAATACCCCTCTACGAATGATTCAATTGAACTGCGATAAAGAAATATTATTGGCCAAACTTGATACGACGCCAGCTTATAATGGCGTTAACTCTGAGTGGCGAATAGATCCTCACCCAGCTTGGGATAACACTGGGCGCTACCTAACATTTAACGCAGCTATAAATGGTGTAAGAAAAGTATTTGTAGCTGACTTTAAGAAAGTATTCGAAAGTAATGAGTTGGCATTATGAGTTTGCTGTCTTCGGATTTGTTTCAATCGCTACTATCTTTTGTTATCAAATTACTGGCAGGTTTTGCTAGTTATTTTTTGTTTGCTTATTCTTCTAATACACTTGGTGCGGTTGAATTTGGTGTGTTTAGTTTCTATTTTAGTATAGTCATGTTAGTAGCTTCATTTTTTAGTTTTGGACAACAAACTTTTTTAATGAAAGAAATTCCAAGTGCCTTGCTGAGTAATGATTTACCTAGTGAGAAAGCGGTATATAAGTTTTCAAGTGCAATGACCATCGCTGGTGCTTTATTGGGTGCTGTAACGTTTTTTGTAATAGTAATGATTGTTGATGATAAAGCTCAAGGAGTTGCTCTATGGGGAGCTGTTTTGACAGGCTTATTTTGTATCTCACAGGCAACAATTGGCGCACTTAGGGTTCAGGGGTATGCATTGCTAGCTGTAGCAAGCCGTGATTTGTTGTGGCGAGTTCTAACTATTGTAGTGGTTTTTTTATCTGTTATTTATTTCACCTTGGTTTTGGCTAGTTCGGAACTATTATTACTTTTTTCATTAAGTTTATTGCCTGTGTTGTGTTTACATTTTTATATTATTTTTAAGGCGTTGGTGTCTCGTTATAATGAAAAATCTGTAAGCTTGCGCTGGAAATCATGGGGAGGTGCTAGCTTTGGCTTTGGCTTGATAGCGTTAATATCCAGTGCTGATATTTATGCTTATACAATTGTATTGAAATATCTATTGCCAGTAGAGGTTGTGGGTGGATTTTTTGCTGCATTAAAAACAGTAGAGCTGCTTAATATATTTTTGATGGCAGTGACGCTAGTGCTAGCGCCATATTTTTCTACTTTAATTTCAGAAAAAAATTATGTCGGCCTGCAGAGGAAGTGTAATGTTGCTTTAGTTCTTCAGGGTACTCCTGCAGTTTTTTCATGTGTGCTTGTCTTATTTTTTGCGCCAAATTTCCTTGGTTTTTTTAGCGCTGAATATGAAGTTTACTCTAGTTTGCTTAGATTACTGACAATCGGCATGTTAGTTAACGCATTGACGGGGGCAACGGTCTTATTATTGCAGCTAGGAGGGATGCACTGGAGGCATGTGGTCTATCAGGGGAGTTCTTTGTTAATATCAATTGCTTTACTTCCTGTCTTTGTTCATTACTTTGGTTTTAATGGGGCTGCTTTGTCCTTCATTCTTTCTAAGGTTTTATGGAACCTATTAGCTATTCTTTCCATTAAAAGCAAGTTACAGGTAGACCCTTCTATTTTTGCATTTTTTAGTCAGAAAAGTAGGTATTTTGATGTATTGGTTTCGGATTTACTTGCAGTTAAAAAGTAAATGCCAAAGTGGGAGTGTAAGAGGATATATGGATAATTCTTTTTTTAGTATCAATACTCAATTTGAGAACGTTGGTGATGCCCTAATAAATAGGGAAATGATTCAGCTTGCCGCAGAGAACTCAAATGTTTTTGTTGATTTTAGCAGATGCCCTTTGGAATTTGTCGATACACTTGACTTGAACAACAATGTTAATCTTTCTGCTGTCAAGGGAGGGTTTTTGGGCTTGTGCTTTAAAATGTTGAAAATGCGATTTAAAGGGCAGGCTTGCTATTACTTTCTCAGTCCAGGAGGGTATTTCGGAGAAGTAAAAGGTAAGGAGTTATTAAATAAACTATTGACAACGGTTATTCTATTGTTAATGAGCTTGGTTGGTATCAAGATTTGCCATGTTGGCGTTTCCTATGAGCGTTTAGGTGCGCGCTTCTCTCTATTGACTAGATTTAGGTCATTATTTTTATCATCGCATATTGTGAGAGATAAATTAACTGCTGACTATTTAGCAAGCAATAAAATTAAGTATGATTTTGTAGGCGTTGATTTGGCCTTTAATCTATTTGGGCTTGAGCGTCCGAGAGGGAATGATGTGTTCGTGTCATTTCGGTGCGATCAAGATGAAAGGCAGTTTGAATTAGCAAAGGCAATAGTGGTTAAGTTGCACTCTCTGCTCCCGGCTGACTCTAGTATCGTTTTTTATTCGCAAGTTTCACGAGATTCAGTTTATATGAAAGATATGCATGCGTATTTTAACTTGAATTATAGTTCTGTCCGAAGTTTTGAGTATCTCGGTGTTCATGGTGATATTGATGGAAGCTTAACTGTACTTTCTAGGGCTAAATGCATTATTTCAAATCGTTTGCATGTCCTGCTAATGGCATCTAGCAAGGGGGCATGCGTAGTTCCATGTGTGCTTGATGGTTATAATCAAAAGATAGAAGGGATTATGTCTGATTTGATAGGCGATTCTTGTTTAGATATGACAGATATTGATAGTGAAAGCTTTAAGTATTTATGGGATCTAAACTTATCAATAAGTGATAAAGCTTTTTTAGCAAAAGAAAAGCTAGCAAATGATTTTAGAGGAATTTATGGAAACTAAAATTAAGTTGGTGGCGTCTGTAATAATTCCTGCTCATGGTCGCAGTGCATTGCTGGAAAGAGCGGTGCAGTCTATTTTAAATAGTAACTCTTCTGAACTGGCTGAAATAATCATCGTTGATGATGCCTCTGAAACCCCTATTGTGTTAAATAGCTTAAGAGAGTGTGATCAGGTTATTAGGTTAAATAAAAACTCAGGTGCTGCTGTAGCAAGAAATGTTGGAATTCAAGCTGCAAAAGGAGAAATTATCTACCTGATGGATAGTGATGATTATTTTATTGATAGAGATTTTGTTAGGGAATATGATGCAGTTGGAGATGAAACTACCCTATATTATTCCAATATTTCCTCTCAACTTTACAAGTCGGATTTTCCATTGGAAATAACGACAGCGACATTTTTTAGTTCAATTTTTTTTCGATATCCGAATATCTGTCAAACATCTTCATTGTATTTTCACCGAAAAGCTAATTTTAGGTTTGATGAAAGCCTACCAAAACACCAAGACTGGGACTTTGTTTTATTCTCTGTTTTGATGCAAGGTAAAGCCGTTGAGCGTGGTGTTGGAGAGGTGTTTTTTGATAGAGGGGATAGAGGTTCTTTGTCAAGAGCTTATGCTCCTGAAAAATCTAAGGTTTGGTTTAATAAGTTAATATTAGCAGGTAAACATGAGTTAATTATTTTAAAGTCGATTGAACAGGTAAAATTTTTTCTATTTGGTCGGTACCCCAAAGAGTTGGGTGTACTTGAGTTCTATAGTACTTCATTAAAGTTACTGACTTTTAGAATGGCGTCAATTTATGAGGTATTGAAAAGAATTTACTATCGTAATTTTTAGTGTGTTATTGATATCTATTCAAGCTCTTAATAATTAAGTGCTGCTTTAGTAGTTGTTTAAATTTGTATGTTGGTGGGTTTATGAAAATTGCAGTTGCAGGAACGGGTTATGTAGGCTTATCAAACGCCATGCTGTTAGCTCAGCATAATGAAGTGATTGCGCTAGATGTGGTGCCAGAAAAAGTGGCTATGTTAAATGATAAGACTTCACCTATTGTTGACACGGAGATAGAGGCTTTTTTAAAGCGCGATGACTTAAATTTTAAAGCAACTTTGAATAAAGAGCAGGCTTTTTTAGATGCTGACTTCGTCATAATCGCAACGCCAACTGACTATGATGCGCAAACAAATTACTTTAATACCTCAACAGTAGAGTCTGTTATTAAAGAGGTAATGGAGATTAGCCCTAATGCTGTAATGATTATTAAGTCTACTGTGCCAGTGGGTTTTACTCAGCGTATTAAAGAGGCACTAAATTGTGAAAATATAATGTTTTCCCCTGAGTTTTTGCGGGAAGGTAAGGCTCTTTACGATAATCTTTATCCCTCTCGTATTATTGTGGGTGAGAAGTCTGAACGTGCTCAAGTATTTGCTAATCTCTTGGCGCAAGGGGCTATTAAAGACAATATTTCAGTATTATTTGTTGATTCAACGGAAGCAGAAGCGGTCAAACTTTTCTCTAATACGTATCTTGCCATGCGTGTAGCCTATTTTAATGAATTAGATTCTTATGCTGAGGTACATGGATTGGATTCAGGCCAGATAATTAAGGGAGTGGGCTTAGACCCGCGTATTGGTTCTCACTACAATAACCCTTCTTTTGGTTATGGTGGTTATTGCTTGCCTAAAGATACTAAGCAATTGTTGGCTAACTTTGAAGATGTGCCAAATAATATGGTCCGTGCGATTGTAGATGCTAATACTACGCGTAAAGACTTTATTGCAGACTCAATATTACAGCGTAACCCAAAAGTGGTGGGCATGTATCGCTTAGTGATGAAATCGGGTTCTGATAATTTTCGGGCATCTGCTATTCAGGGGATTATGAAGCGCATTAAGGCCAAGGGTATTGAGGTTATTATTTATGAGCCAACTATGAGTGATGAAGAGTTTTTTCACTCTAAGGTGGTGAATGACCTAGTTGAGTTTAAAGATAAAGCGGATGTAATAGTGGCCAATCGCCTATCTTCTGATTTAGAGAATGTGATCGCTAAGGTGTATACGCGGGATTTATTTGGTAGCGACTAATACATACTAGCCTTAGGCAGTATTGGTAATCCTATAAAGATTTTTAAGCCGTCTGTTTTATTAGATAACTCAAAGGTCTTAGTTTTTCTAATAGTAGGTGCTAATCGCAGACTATTGTTTGAATGCAATCGCCACATTGCTAAAACTGTTAATCAATACGGTATTATTGATTAACAGTTTACTTTTTATTTTCAGTGGTTTGCTATTATTGCTCTGGTTTAAACTTTCTACTTTTTTTGCCTGATTCTAAACTGAAATTGTAGGCTGTTCGAATTAATACGCCACTGATTGTCATTATTAAATAGTATACTTTTTTGCGCATTTCATTAGAATACTGCGAATTCCATCACGGTTAATTATTGGCAGTTATGAATGTAATTAACGGACACGCATTTAAAGTTTTTTATAAATACGGATAATTAAATGAAAGCGATAATTCCTGTAGCAGGGTTAGGAACACGTATGTTGCCTGCTACTAAAGCCATTCCAAAAGAAATGCTGCCTATTGTTGATAAACCACTTATTCAGTATGTGGTTAATGAGGCCATTGCAGCGGGTGTTAAACAAATTGTATTGGTTACCCACTCCAGTAAAAACTCCATTGAAAACCACTTTGATACTAGCTTCGAGCTAGAGGCCACCTTGGAAGCTCGTGTTAAGCGCCAGCTTTTAGATGAAGTGCGCGCCATTTGCCCCCCTGGTGTAACCATCATGCATATTCGTCAAGGCGAAGCGAAAGGCTTGGGCCATGCCATTGCCTGTGCGCGCCCGTGTGTGGGTAATAACCCTTTTATTGTTATGTTACCTGACGTATTAGTTGATGATGCTGCATCCGATTTAACAAAAGACAATCTTGCAGACATGGTGAATAATTTTCGCGCTACTGGCAGCAGCCAGGTGATGGTTGAAACGGTACCAGATGAGCTGGTCAATAAATACGGCATTGTCGATTGCGCCGGTAAAAATCTATCACCAGGGGTGGCACAAGCCATGGTGGGCATGGTTGAAAAGCCAGATCTTAAAGATGCTCCCTCAAACCAAGCGGTGGTGGGGCGTTATGTGTTGTCACGCTCAATTTGGGATATTCTTGATAAAACTCCTGTGGGGGCGGGTGGTGAAGTTCAATTAACCGATGCCATTGCTGAACTTATGAAAGATGAAACCGTTGAAGCCTATTCAATGATAGGAAAAAGCCATGACTGCGGCAGCAAAGTCGGCTACATGTTAGCCAATATGGAATACGGTTTACGCCACCCTGAAGTTAAAGATGCCATGGAAAGCTTTATGGCAAAAAAACGAGAAGCAGTTAGCACAAACGTTAAATAGCGTTAGTTGATTGTATATATTGTTTTATTTAAAACCTCTAATCCCTCATTAGAGGTTTTTTTGTGTCTGATATTTATATTGTTTTACGCTAGGGTATTCGTTTTTGAGTTTTTCTTTTTGTCACGGATATTCATAGGTATAGTGTAAAAAAATTTTAAGGATTAAGTCATGATTAAGCAGGTAAGTGTTGCAAAGTTAAATGTGGCCAACGATGCCCCTTTCACATTATTTGGCGGCATTAACGTTTTAGAAAGCCGCGATTTAGCCATGAAAACCTGTGAAACCTATGTTGAGGTGACACAGAAACTGGGCATTCCTTATGTGTTTAAAGCGTCTTTTGATAAAGCCAATCGCTCATCTGTGAATTCTTATCGCGGCCCTGGTCTAGAAGAAGGCCTTAAGATTTTTCAGGAAATAAAAGATACCTTTGGTGTGCCTATTATCACCGATGTGCACGAGCCTTTTCAGGCGGCACCAGTGGCACAGGTGGTTGATGTCATTCAGCTTCCAGCATTTTTGGCTCGTCAAACCGATCTAGTAGTAGCCATGGCTGAAACCAATGCGGTTATTAATATTAAAAAACCACAGTTTTTAGCTCCTCATGAAATGCGCCATATCATTACTAAGTTTAAAGAAGCGGGTAATGAAAAAATTATGCTGTGCGAACGAGGTTCTAGCTTTGGCTACAATAATTTAGTGGTTGATATGCTGGGCATGGATGATATGAAGCCCATGGCACCGGTGATTTTTGATGCCACCCATGCATTACAGCGCCCAGGTGGCCGTACCGATAGTGCCGGTGGTCGTCGTGCCCAGGCATTTGAATTAGCGCGTTCAGGTATGGCCTTGGGCATAGCAGGCTTATTTATTGAGGCACACCCAAATCCTAGCGAAGCTAAGTGTGATGGCCCATGTGCCTTGCCACTGGATAAATTAGAACCCTATCTTGCACAAATGAAGGCGGTAGATGATTTAGTGAAGTCTTTTGAAAAAGTCATTATTGAATAATTTATTATTCATTTTGTGATGGGTGTTGGGGTTATTAGGATTTTGATCTGATAGCCCTAGCTAACAGTTACTGCTATTTCTCTTCTTAAATGTTAAAGTACTGCCGTTTAAAATAGATTAAGACAACGGTAAAAAGACTAATGGATAAGTCAGCGTCTCTCCCGCTTCAGTTTAATCAAACAGCTGAATTTAAAGCCCTAACTGAACATTTCAATGATATTCAGCCTGTTAAAATGAACCAGCAATTTAAGGATGATGCTGGGCGTTTTGATCAATTTGGCTTGCATGCGGCGGGCTTGAATCTTGATTTTTCTAAAAACCGTATTACCTCTGAAACCATTCAATTATTAACGCAATTAGCCAGGGCTTGTGATTTACCCCAATCTATTAAGGGGATGTTTAATGGCGAGCTAATTAATCAAAGTGAAGGGCGTCCGGCTCTTCATACTGCCCTTCGAAATTTTTCTGCTGAACCTGTATTAGTTGATGGCAAAAATGTCATGCCAGAAGTACAAAAAACCCTCACTAGAATGAAAGAGTTTTGCTGGTCTATTCGTAGCCATCAATGGCGCGGTTTTAGCAATAAACCCTTTACCGATGTGGTGAGTATTGGCATAGGTGGCTCGTTTTTAGGGCCTAAATTGGCGTCAGAAGCGTTAAAGCCCTATTGGAGTAAACAAATAAATTGTCATTATTTGGCCAATATTGATGGCTCTGATTTAACCGAGGTTCTACAAGGATTAAACCCTGAAACTACGCTTTTTATTGTGCAGTCTAAATCTTTTAATACTCAAGAAACCTTAAAAAATGCTTTGGCGTGTCGTGAGTGGTTTTTAAATAACGGCGGCACTAAAGAGTATTTGGCGCGTCACTTTAGTGCGGTTACCGCCAATGTGCCTACAGCCATTGAATTTGGTATTGCTCCACAAAATATATTCCCCATGTGGGACTGGGTTGGAGGGCGCTACTCACTGTGGTCGGCCATTGGCTTGCCTTTAATGCTGGCCATTGGTTATGAGCATTTTCGTGAAATGCTACTAGGCGCTTATGAAATGGATTGCCATTTTAAAGAGGCTCCTTTAGAGCAAAATATGCCGGTTATTATGGGGCTGTTAGGGGTTTGGTACGTTAACTTTTTTGATGCTCAGTCCCACGCTGTTTTACCTTATGATCATTATTTACGAAACTTACCCTCTCATATTCAGCAGTTAGATATGGAAAGTAATGGTAAATCGGTAGACACCTATGGGCGAGCACTAAACTATCAGGCTGGCCCCATTATTTGGGGTGGAGTGGGCAGTAATGGTCAGCATGCTTATCACCAGTTACTGCATCAAGGTACTCAGTTTGCCCCATGTGATTTCATACTACCTTTAACCACTCACAATCCGGTGGATAACTTTCATGCTTTGCTGGCTTCTAATTGTTTTAGCCAAAGCCAAGCATTGATGCAGGGTAAAAACTTGCAGCAAGCCCAGGCAGAGTTAAAGGCTGTGGGTAAAAGTGATGACGAAATAAAAGTCATTGCCCCTCAAAAAGTTATCCCAGGAAACCGCCCCAGTAATACCCTGTATTTTGATAAGTCCACCCCTAAGGCGGTAGGTGCCTTAATTGCTTTGTATGAGCATAAGGTGTTTGTGCAAGGCCAAATATGGGGGGTAAACAGCTTTGATCAGTGGGGGGTCGAATTGGGTAAGCAACTGGGTGATAAGGTCCATGAGTGCTTGTTGGCAGAAGAGTGCATAGGGGAGGATATGGGTTTTGATGTGTCCACCAGTGGCTTAATTAAAGCATTCCGATCTATGCAGGATAAACTGTAATCTTGTTGTTGTAGCCTTAGTTAGACGAATAAAAAATTAACCAATTATTCATAATTTAAACCACACTTTACAGTGTGGTTATGATCAATAGCCTAAATGAAATAAAGATAGGCTAAGGAAAATAAAAATGAGCACACTTACTTGTTTTAAAGCCTACGACGTACGTGGTCGTATTCCAGATGAATTAAATGTTGATATTGCTTATCGCATTGGTCGTGCTTATGCCGAATTTTTAAAGCCAAAGTCAGTGGTGGTGGGTTATGACATTCGTTTAACCAGTTTTGAAATGAGCCGCAGTGTAATTCAGGGTCTTACTGATGCGGGTAGCGATGTGATTGATATTGGCCAATCGGGCACCGAAGAAATTTACTTTGCCACCGCACATTTGGGGGTTGATGGTGGTATTTGCGTTACCGCCAGTCATAACCCAAAAGATTACAACGGTATGAAGTTTGTGCGCGAGGGTTCAAAGCCTATTAGTGGTGATACAGGTTTGAAAGATATTCAGCGATTGGCTGAAGAAAATAATTTCTCCGATGTGATTAGTAAGGGGGTGTTAACTGAGCAAAATATCGGCCCAGACTATATTGAGCACCTTTTAACCTATGTTAAAAAAGAAAACCTAAAGCCGTTAAAAATTGTTTGTACCGCAGGTAACGGCGGCGCTGGTGCTGTTATTGATGCCATTGAAGGGGAGCTTCCTTTTGAGTGGGTGAAAGTGCATCACGATGCAGATGGTAACTTTCCTAATGGTGTGCCAAATCCATTGCTGGAAGAAAATCGTGCACCTACTATAAAAGCTATTGAAGATAGTGGTGCCGATTTAGGTATTGCTTGGGACGGTGATTTCGATCGCTGTTTTTTCTTTGATGAAAGCGGTGAGTTCATTGAAGGGTATTACATTGTAGGCTTATTGGCCGATGCTTTTTTACAAAAAGACCCTAATAATAAAGTGGTTCATGATCCGCGTTTGATTTGGAATACCATTGATATAGCTGAAACCTTAGGTGGCCAAGCAGTTCAAAGTAAAACCGGCCACGCGTTTATTAAAGAGCGTATGCGCAAAGAAGATGCAGTATACGGCGGTGAAATGAGTGCTCACCATTACTTCCGTGATTTTGCCTATTGCGATAGCGGTATGATCCCGTGGTTGCTAGTGGCCGAGCTTATTTGTAAGTCTGGTAAAAGTATGTCGCAACTAGTGGCTGAGCGCGTAAAAGCGTTTCCATGCAGTGGTGAAATTAATAAGCGACTTACAAACCCTAAGGCTGTGCTGGAAAACATTGAAAAACATTATAGCGCTGCCGCAATAAGCGTGGATCATACTGATGGCATTAGCATTTGTTATGATAAATGGCGCTTTAACTTACGCTCTTCTAACACCGAGCCTGTGGTGCGTTTAAATGTTGAGTCCAAAGCCGATATTGCTTTAATGAAAGAAAAAACCCAAGAGCTGCTTGAGATGATTAAAAAGTTTGATCAGTAAGTCTTAATTGCATTTGTATATAAAAAGCCCCCTTTAGTTTTTGCTAAAGGGGGCTTTTTTTTGTGCAATAATCTTAAATATATAAACCTAAAACTGAACCGCGACACTTAGCATAGATTCAAGCTGGCTGCTTCTGTGCTGGTATTGTTGTGTCTTTATTACCACCTGAGTATGCATCCAGTTGTTTACTTGGTGGTGTATGCCTAGCCCAGTGCTTTCATTTACATAGCTGTGTTGCAGGCCTTTAAGGCTCTGGCTTTGATGGTGATTAGTTTGTGAATAAAGCATTAGGCTATAATTGGGCTGCTGCAGGGCTATGAGTAGGGTTGGCTGTATAGTAGTAACCTGCTCGGTAAGATATTGCTGCTGGCTATTAAGCATAATTAATCGGGTAGAAGTATCTTGAGCACAGCAGGCTTGGGCATATAGGGCTAGTAGAATGAGCGTGCCGCTAATCAGGCTCTTCATAGGAGGATCCTTTGCTATTAAATTGGCTTCACATTTAACATTAGCTTAAGGCGGGGGCTTTGTTGGGGGATTTGAGGGTATGTGGAAAATAAGGCTAATAACGGGCGGTTAAATTCCGTTGGGTTATGCTTGAAGTGTGTGAATGGGTTTTTTTAATGGTGCGTTAGGTGTTTGCTGGTTGGTGGGTATTTACTTTGTTGTTTGGGGGTAGGTGTAAGCTTGGTGGGGTGTTGGGCTGACTGGGCCGGTGTGTTTAGTGGGGCTGCTTATGAGAGGGCGGTGGTTGTGCTTGTTTGAATTGAGGATGTTACATCCTACATGAATCGCTTGCATGCTCCCTGTTGTTTTAGAATGGCTGCTTCCTGTAGGCACCGCTTGCATGTTCCCGACGCAAGCTCCCTGTCTTTTGTATAAGCTACTTCCGTAGGCATCGCTTACATGTTCCTGACGCAAGCTCCCTGTCTTTTGTATAAGCTACTTCCTGTAGGTACCTCTTGCATGTTCCCGACGCAAGCTCCCTGTCTTTTGTATAAGCTACTTCCTGTAGGTACCTCTTGCATGTTCCCGACGCA